>Ga0207682_10000505_pt1 | contig 17929 bp, 17 predicted proteins | sample KBSM63metaG_FD_184332 | JGI IMG/M metagenome (GOLD analysis project Ga0207682, IMG submission 184332) | Miscanthus rhizosphere microbial communities from Kellogg Biological Station, Michigan, USA - KBS M6-3 metaG (SPAdes) (version 2) | ecosystem: Host-associated > Plants > Roots > Rhizosphere >... | reverse complement strand
GCTTCGCGGACGTGGATTCGATCGACATCGAAGTCGCGACTGAAGACGCGCAGAGGTTCATCGAAGCGGTGGAATTGCTCGAGCCGAGCTTCGGCGGGATCAACCTGGAAGACATCGCCGCGCCTGACTGCTTCGTCATCGAGCAGACGCTTCGCGAGCGGATGAACATCCCGGTCTTCCACGACGACCAGCACGGAACCGCGATCATCACGGCCGCCGGCCTGATCAACGCCTGTCACCTGACCGGCCGCGACTTCAAGGACATTCGCGTCGTTGCGAACGGCGCAGGCGCAGCGGCGATTGCCTGCACCGAGCTGATCAAGGCGATGGGCGTCCCCCACGACCATGTGATCATGTGCGACCGCAAGGGCGTCATTCACAAGGACCGCACCGACCTCGACCAATGGAAGTCAGCACATGCGGTGGAGACGGACAAAAGAACGCTCGAGGAAGCGCTTGTCGGCGCGGACGTATTCCTGGGTCTTTCGGCTGCCGGAGCGCTGAAGCCGGCGATGGTCGAGGAGATGGCGAAGGAGCCGATCATTTTCGCCATGGCCAATCCCGACCCGGAAATCTGGCCGCCCGACGCGAAGGCGGTTCGGCCCGACGCGATCATCGCCACCGGCCGTTCGGACTTCCCGAACCAGGTGAACAACGTGCTCGGCTTCCCCTTCATCTTCCGCGGTGCGCTCGACGTGCGGGCGACCCGCATCAACGAGGAGATGAAGATCGCCGCCGCCGAAGCGCTCGCCGAGCTCGCCCGCGAGCCGGTGCCTGAGGAGGTCGCGGCGGCCTATGGCGGACGCACGCAAAGCTTCGGCCGCGACTATATCATCCCCGCTCCCTTCGATCCGCGGCTGATGGAAGTCGTCGCATCGGCCGTCGCAGAAGCGGCCGTGAAGACCGGCGTTTCGCTGAAGCCGATCACGGACTTCGACGTTTACCGTGCCAGTCTCCGCGCACGGCAGAACCCGACGGTGTCCGTTCTCAGCCTCGCCTATGAAGCGGCCAAGGCGAACCCGAAGCGCGTGCTGTTCGCGGAAGGCGAGGAGCCGAACGTGCTGCGCGCCGCCATCGCCTTCAAGGAAGCTGGATACGGAACGCCCGTTCTTGTTGGCCTCGAGGAGACCTACGATCTCCTAAAGGAGCACGGGGTGGAGAATCCGCGCGAGTACGAGGTGCTGAACAGCCGGAATTCGCCGCTCGTCGGCCGGGCGGTCGATCACATCTACGAGAAGCACCAGCGCCACGGCATGCTGCGCCGCGAGATCGAGCGGCTGGTCAACCAGGATCGCAACTATTTCGCAGCCGCCATGCTCGCGCTGGGCGAGGCCGACGCGATGATCACCGGCACGACGCGGCCCTTCAGCCAGTCGCTGAAGCAGGTCCGAATGATCATCGACGACGAGCAGGGCACCACCCCGTTCGGCGTCAACGTGGTGGTTGCACGGCACCAGACGGTCCTGATCGCCGACACTGCGGTTACGGAACGCCCGGACGCGGAGCAGCTGGCGTCGATCGCTCTTCGCTCCGCCGGGTTTGCGCGCCGCATGGGGCTTGAGCCGCGGGTCGCCTTCATCTCCTACACGACCTTCGGCAACCCGCCGGGCGTGCACATCGAAGAGCTTCGCGGAGCCGTGAAGCTGCTCGACGGGATCAAGTGCGACTTTGAATATGAAGGCGAGATGGGCCCGGACGTCGCGCTGAACTACGAGGCCCAGCGTCGCTTCTATCCGTTCAGCCGCCTGTCCGGCCCGGCCAACGTGCTGATCATGCCCGGGCTTCAGTCGGCCAACCTGTCGTCCAAGCTGCTGAAGGAGCTTGGCGGCGAGAGCCTGCTCGGCCCCTACATCCTCGGGCTTGAGCTGCCGGTACAGATCGCGCCGATGACGGCGACCGCGTCCGATCTCGTAACGCTGGCAGTGCTCGCGGCGGTGGGGACGCGCGAGCGCCCCAGGGGCTAGATACGCTCGACTGAGCTGACCGCGTCAGCTCCGCGCAGCGCAGCGATGATCGCGTGAAGGTGCGCGAGGTCGTGGACCTCAACGTCGACGTTGAACGTCTGGAAGCTTCCGTCCCGATGGACGAGCTGCAGGTTCACGATATTGGCGTGCTTCGTTCCGAGAATCCCCGCCATCGAGCCCAGCGCGCCGGGCACGTCGCGGAGGATCACCGCCAGACGCGCCGCGCCTCCGTCCGAACCCTCGCCCCAGGCCAGGTCGAGCCAGTCGGCATCGACTCCGCTCGCCAGCGTGTCGCAACCGATGACGTGGACCTCGATTTCCTCGTCCTCGCGACGAAGGCCGACGATCCGGTCGCCCGGAATCGGATGGCAGCATTGCGCGAGATGATAAGCGACACCCGCCGTCAGGCCCTTGATCGAAATCGCGGTTTGCTGAGGCAGCGGCCGTGGTGCGACGTCGCCGCCGGCCGAACCGGGCATCAAAGCCTCCATGACCTGCTCGTCGCTGATCCGCTTGCGCGCGATCGCGATCATCAGCTCGTCCTCGCTCTCGATCTTCAGCCGCTTGAGCGCCTGCCTGATTGCATCCTTGTCGAGGACTGCCGGAAGCCGCTGGACGATCTCTTCGTAGATCTTGCGGCCGAGCTCGACTGTTTCGTCCCGCTCCTTGTGCCGCACGAATCGGCGCACGCCCGAGCGCGCCTTGCCGGTGACGACGAAGCGGAGCCAGGACGGCTGCGGGTGCTGCGCCTCGGAAGCCAGGATCTCCACCTGGTCCCCATTCTCCAAGATGGTACGCAGGGGGACCACCCGCCCGTTCACCTTGGCGCCCACCGTGCGGTCGCCGAGGTCGGTGTGGACGGCGTAGGCAAAATCGACCGGCGTAGCTCCCTTGGGAAGCTGGATCAGCTCGCCCTTCGGAGTGAAAGCGAAGATCCGGTCCTGGTACATCGCCATCCGCGTATGTTCGAGGAGCTCCTCGGGGCTGGCGGCATGGTCGAGGATTTCGACCAGGTCGTCGATCCACGGCACCTTCAGATCGGCGCCGGGCTTCCCTTCCTTGTAGGCCCAGTGAGCGGCGAGCCCGCGCTCCGCCTGCTCGTGCATCTCGCGAGTACGGATCTGAATCTCGATGCGCATCTTCGAATCGTGGATCACCGACGTATGCAAAGACCGGTATCCGTTGCGCTTGGGGGTCGACACGTAATCCTTGAAGCGGCCCGGCACCATCGGCCAGCGCTGATGGATCAGGCCGAGAGCGCGATAGACGTCGGCCTCGCTCTCGACGATCACCCGGAAGGCCATCACGTCGGATAATTGCTCGAAGCTGATGTGCCGCTCCGCCATCTTCTTCCAGATGGAGAAGGCGTGCTTCTGCCGGCCCATCACTTCCGTGTGGAGGCCATTGTCCTCGAGATAGAGCTGCAGTCCGAGGCCGATCCGGTTGACGAGGTCGCCGCCCTGTTCGGTCAGCTGCTTCAGGCGGCGCGTGATCGAGGCATAAGCGTCCGGCTCCAGCACCTGGAATGCCAGCGTCTGCATCTCGTTCATCATCTCGTACATGCCGATCCGCTCGGCGAGCGGGGCGTAGATATCCATCGTCTCGCGCGCGATTCGGCGGCGCTTGTCCTCATTCGGGATATGATGGAGCGTGCGCATGTTGTGCAGGCGGTCGGCCAGCTTCACGAGAAGCACGCGGATGTCGTCGCTTAGAGCGAGCAGGAACTTGCGGAGATTCTCCGCCGCGCGCTCGTTTTCCGACTGCGCCTCGATCTTGCTGAGCTTGGTGACCCCATCGACGAGCCGCGCGACATCCTTGCCGAAGAGCCTCTCGATCTCCTCCGGAGTAGCGATCGTGTCCTCGATCGTATCGTGGAGGATGGCCGTGGCGATGGTCTGATCGTCAAGCTTGAGGTCGGTGAGAATGCCCGCGACCTCGATCGGATGGCTGAAATAGGGGTCGCCGCTGGCCCGCGTCTGCGTGCCGTGCGCCTTCATCGAGAAGACGTAGGCGCGATTGATGAGCCCCTCGTCCGCATCGGGATCGTAGGATCGAACCCTCTCGATCAGCTCATACTGGCGCAGCACTTCCTTAAGATGGGCGACCCTACCCTTATTGTGCAAGCGCGAAAGGACTCCGGCCTGTGTCGGGTCGGGAACTGTTCTTTTGCAAATGTTTGTGCTTACTTCGAGTCGTCGAGGGGAGTGCAGAAGGATTGGCCCAGGGCACGGTCAGGTCCACGGTCGATGAGTTTCGGAGGCAGGCATTGCAATGCCCGTTGCCGGCGGCCGTCGAATTGATCGGGGAGAAATGGGCGTTCCTGATCCTGCGGGGCGCATTCAACGATCTCCAGCATTTCGAAGAGTTCCAGGCAGGTCTCGGGATTGCTCGCAACATCCTGTCCGACCGGCTGAGCAAGCTGGTGAGCGGCGGAATCCTGCAGCGCACGCCCGACCCGTCGGACAAGCGCAAGGTCGTCTATGCTCTGACCCCGAAGGGCGAGGCACTGGCACCCGTCGTGCTGGCCCTCCGTCAATGGGGCGAGGATTGGGGAAGCGGGCCGGCCGATATCGTCCTGGCCGACCGCAGGACCGGCCTTCCGGTACGCAAGATCTGCGTCCAGGCCCAAGACGGTACCCCGCTCAAGCATGAGAACCTGATCTGGGTATCGCGGCCGGAAGCCCAGGCCTCGCGCAAGGGCAAGGCCGCCTAAAGAAAAAGGACCGGCGAGCCGGCCCTTCTCCCATCACCTTCCGGCGAAAGACTTATTCGTAGTCGCCGCCGCTCGGGGTCGGGCGCGGCGGGGCGGCGGCCGTCAGGCGCAGGGCCTCCGCGGCATCGCTGAGCGAGGACAGCTCCTCCGTCTCGTCCTCCTCGTCGATGCGGACGCGCTGAAGGCTGGTAACGATCGATTCCTCGAGCTCGCTTGGCTTCACCGTCGTCTCGGCAATCTCGCGCAGGGCGACGACCGGGTTCTTGTCGCGGTCGCGATCGATCGTCAGGTCGGCACCCGATGAGATCTGGCGAGCGCGCTGCGCTGCAAAAAGGATGAGGTCGAACCGATTCGATACCTTGTCGACGCAATCTTCGACCGTGACGCGAGCCATGTGCGCTCCGAAATGAGTTTAGCTGGTTGGAAGAGGGGTGCGATTAGGGGTCTGCGGGGTCAAAAGTCAAGGATTCACCGCGTCACCCGGCCCATGCAGAGCTTGCGCGACCCTCGCCCGAGCGGCAGACGAAGCGCATGGCGGGCCAGCCCAAATCCGTAAGCCGGAACGACGACCGGATTTGCGTGACGATCGAAGGCAATCGCCTGGACGTCCTGGAAAGCGGCACCGAACGGCTTGAGGCGCTTCTGGACATGATCCGAGGCGCCCGCTCCAGCTTGAGGTTGGTGTTCTACATATTTGCCGATGATGAGGCAGGCCGAGCAGTGCGTGACGCGCTGGCTCAGGCTGCACACCGCGGAGTCGTCGTACGCCTTCTGCTCGACGGGTACGGCACGTCGGCTGTCGGCGCGGACTTCTTCCAGCCCATCGCGGATGAGGGCGGCGCGTTTTGCCTGTTCTTGCCGAGCTACGGACGGCGCTACCTGATTCGAAACCACCAGAAGCTCGTCATCGCCGACGAGAGGATCGCGATCATCGGCGGGGCCAACATCGAGACCGTCTATCTCAGCGACGGGGGCGACAAATATTGGCGCGACCTTTGGATGCGCGTCGAGGGACCCGCCGCGATCCCCGCAAGCCGCTATTTCGACTCCCTCTTCCTATGGACGATCACGAAGGGTGCGAAGCTTCGCACCCTGCGCCGGATCGTCACTCGGCACAGCCAGTCGGAAGGCCCTTTGCAGTGGAAATTCAGCGGGCCGCTCAGCCGTAAGAACCGATTGCCGGCCGCGCTCGCGCGCGAACTGGTCACCGCTCGGGAAATCGACCTGATTGCCGCCTATTTCTCGCCACCCTGGTCGTTTCTAAGGCGGCTCGGACGGGTCGCTCGCCGGGGCACGGCCCGAGTGATCACCGCGGCCCGATCCGATAATAATGCGACGATCGCCGCGGCGCGGCACACCTATTCGCGACTGCTTCGACGCGGTGTGCAGATGTACGAGTACCAGGCTGCGAAACTGCACACGAAGCTCGCGATCGTGGACAATGTGGTCCACGTGGGATCGGCCAACCTCGACTTCCGAAGCCTGTTCATCAACATGGAGGTGGTGCTGCGAGTGGACGATGCGGCGTTCGCGTCCCTGATGCGCAGCTATTTCGAGCGGGAAATCCGTGAGAGCGAGCAGATCACGCCCGAGCTTCACCGCCGCCGCGCCAACCTCTGGCGGCGGATCAAGTGGACGATCTCATACTGGCTGGTGACGTCGATGGACTACACCGTGACCCGGCGGCTGAACTTCAACGAGCGCTAGTCGCGCACTTCACCATTCTTCTTCCATGCCCAGAACAGCGTGGCCGGCGGCACGTTGATCCACTCGAAACCGCGATCGATCTTGTCGAAGTGCGGCTTGATGAAGTCGAGCACCTTCGGGCTGAACTGGTAGACGAGGAATGCGCCGCCCGGGCGCACCACCTGAGCGGTCGCCTTCGCGATCGCGTCGCCCACGCCCGGGGGAAGCGTCGAAAAGGGCAGGCCGGACAGCACGAAGTCCGCATCGGGCAGGCCGCGATCGGCGAGGATCTTCTCGACGTCCGCTGCGGAGCCGGTCACGGGCACGAGCCGGGGGTCCTCGATCGACTCGCGCAGATAATGGGTGAAGTCCGAGTTCGTATCGATCGTGACGAGCGTCGCATCCGGCCCAAGTTTCTCGAGAATCGGACGCGTGAACGTGCCGACGCCCGGGCCATATTCGACGAAGAGCTTGGTGTTATCCCAGTCGACGCGGCCGAGCATCTTCTCGATCAGCACGCGGCTCGACGGGATGATCGAACCGACCATCACCGGATTCTTCAAAAAGCCGCGCAGGAACTGCCAGCGCGGGCTTGATCCACGCCGCGCGGAGCGGCGAACGAGGCGGCGGGGCCCCTTGAGGGTCCTGGCTGTCGAGGGCGGCAATTCAAGCTCCGTGCGGGAAACGGCGGTTCCGTCGCAAATGCATCGGGACTTGGCAAGGTTCCGCGTGCGATGACTCGGCGACCGGAGAGAGCGACGAGTCGGCTTTTTCTTGGCTTGCGGCGTGCCGAACTCGTTGATCTCCCGAACTTTCCCGGGGTAGATCGAGGCCATGCCGCAGCTTCATCTGACCAAGGTCGCCTTCGGCTGCCGCGACCTCGACGCGCTTCGCGTGCGCGTCGCCGCCCGGGCGGAGGGAGCGGAGCTTCGCGTGGCGACCCGCATGCGGCCCAAGCGCGCAGCCGAGCTTCTCGGCGGCAATCTCTTCTGGATCGTCAAACACCGGATCGTGGGCTGCAACGAGATCCTCGCCTTTGAGGACCGGGAGGACGGACGCATCAATATCGTCTGCTCCGCTGAACTGGTGGCGGTCAGTCCGTATCCCAAACGTGCGCATCAGGGCTGGCGCTATTTCGAAAGCGATGCGGCTGGGTCGGCGGACGAATCGGGCGTCGGCGAGCTTCCGCCCCAGCTCTACGGGCGGCTGTCGGCACTCGCCTTGGTCTGAACGCGTCCGTCCGCTTGCCGACGTTGGGCCCAAAAGCTATCGGCTGGGGCTCAATTCTTCAGGAGGCTCGCATGACCACGACTCAAGTTTCGTCGCAGATCGATTCGAAGGTCGCGGAGCGGGCGATGCTCAGCCACCCCTTTTACCAGGCCTGGACCGAAGGCCGCCTGCCGCTCGACACGCTGCGCGCCTACGCCCGGCAATATTTCCATCATGTCGAGGCGTTCCCGCGCGCCGTCAGTGCAGTGCACAGCGCGTGCCCGGACCGCGACGGCCGCCGCATGCTCGCCGAGAACCTGGCGGAAGAGGAAGGCATCGAGGCCGGCAAGCAGGACCATGCGAAGCTCTGGCTGATGTTCGCCTGCGGGCTCGGCGAGGACGAGAGCGTCGTCCGCGCCCAGCAGCTGAACGCCGAGACGCGCGGCCTCATCGAGACCTTCCGCAAGCTCTCGCGCCGCTCCTACGCTTCGGGCCTCGGAGCGCTCTACGCCTACGAGAGCCAGTTCCCGGCCGTCGCGAGCGCGAAAATCGAGGGCCTGATCGAGCGGTACGACGTGAAGGACGAGGAGACGCTTCGCTTCTTCCGGGTGCACGAGGGCGCCGACGTCGAGCACAGCCGCGTCTGCCGCGAGCTTCTCGACCGCCTTCCGGAAGGCGAGCGGGAGGAAGCTGTGGCCGCGGGCGAAGAGCTGGCCGGAGCGCTGTGGAACTTCCTGTCGGGCGTCGAGCGCGAAGCGGGACTCACCGTCCAGTGAAGCGCGAGCCGGGCTAGGCCGGCTCCACCTCCGCCAACGCTTCGTCGATGATTGCTTCAGCGCGCAGGAACAGCTGCGTATCGACGATCACGCCCGACGAATGGGCGTTCTCGCGAACCTGCTCCGGCCGCGACGCGCCGGTGATCGCCGACGCAACATTTGGCTCTCGAAGAACCCAGGCCAAAGCGAACTGCGGCAACGTGAGGCCTGCCTCCTCAGCAATCGGCTTCAGCCGCTGGACCGCGCGAAGCAGCGACGGCTGCATGAGGCGCTGGATGAACCCGCCCATTTCCTCGCTCGTTGCGCGCGTGCCCGGAGGCGGCGGGCTATCTGGATCGTACTTGCCCGTCAGGACGCCTTGGCCGAGCGGCGACCAGACGATCTGGGAAATGCCGTTCTCGGCGCAGAGCGGGATCACTGCCTCTTCCGGCTCGCGCCACACCAAGGAATATTGCGGCTGGCTGGAAACGAACTTCGCGAAGCCGCGCGAGGCGGAAAGGTCGATCGCCTCACGGATCTTGTCCGCCGGCCATTCCGAGAATCCGATGTACCGCGCCTTGCCGCTTTCGACGGCGCGGGTCAGCGCCTCCATCGTTTCTTCCAGCGGAGTGCCGCTGTCGTAGCGGTGGCACTGGTAGAGATCGACGTAATCTGTCTGCAGCCGCTGAAGCGACGCGTCGAGCTGCTTTTCCACCTGCGCGCGCGACAGGCCGTAGTCGGTGTCGGTCATCGGGAAATAGAGCTTGGTCGCGAGCACATAGCTGTCCCGCGACCGCCCCTTTAACCCGTTTCCGAGGAAGGTCTCGGCGGCGCCTCGGCCGTAGGCATTCGCCGTGTCGATGAAATTGATCCCGGCGTCGAACGCCGCGTCGAGACAGGCGCGCGCCTTTTCCGCCTCCACGCCCACCCCGTACGTGAGCCAGGAGCCCAGTGAGATTTCCGAGACTTCGAGGTCGCTGTCGCCGAGCTTGCGATATTTCATCAGTGGCTCCTTTCGTCGGCCGCCTAGTCCCGGCCTATCTAGGTTCGGAGACGCGCCGCGGGTAGAGCCCTGTCACAGAAGATGACCGACAGCGAAATCTGCACCTTGGACCGCAGCGGCGAACCGCGACTCGCCTTCCGCAAGCGCGAGGGACGCGGACCGGCGATCCTGTTCCTGCCCGGCTACGCGTCGGACATGGAGGGAACGAAGGCCGTCGCGCTCGACGCTTTCGCTGCGGAGCGCGGGATTGGAATGCTGCGCTTCGATTATTCGGGCACGGGCGCATCGGAGGGCCGGTTCGAGGACGGCACGCTTGCCCGATGGACCGATGAAGCGACGGCGGTGCTCGATCGCCTGAGCAACGGACCGGTCATTCTCGTCGGGTCGTCGATGGGCGGCTGGATCGCGCTGCATCTTGCGCTTCGCCGTCCGGATCGCGTCGCGTCGCTTGTCGGAATCGCGGCTGCGCCTGACTTCACCCAATGGGGTTACACCGACGCAGAGAAGGCAGTCCTGCGTCGCGACGGCAGGCTGGAGCAGCCGAACCTCTACGGCCCGGAGCCTCAGCTGACGACGCTCGGCTTCTGGGAGTCCGGACAGGCCATGCGCCTGCTCGAATCGCCGATCGCGATCGGCGCGCCGGTTCGCCTGATTCACGGCGATTCCGACGAGGACGTGCCGCTGGATATCGCCTTCCGGCTGAAGGACCGGCTGCATTCAGGCGATGTGCAGGTGACCGTCATCAAAGGCGGCGGTCACCGTTTGTCGGCGCCGCACGAGATCGACGCGATCCTGCGCGCCGTTGCCGCAGTCCTGGAGCCCAACCCATGATCCTTGCCCTCGCCGCCGCAATTGCAGCCGCTCAGGCCCCCGCCGCGACCTGCCCGGACCTGGTGACACCGCAGGCGTTTGTCTGCCGGGCGCTCCAGTCGAGCAAGGCCGGCGATCCCGAATCTGCTGCTTCGGCCTTCGAACAGGCAGCAGCCGCGCAGACCAGCGACGAGGCGGAGAAAGCCCGGATGTGGGCGGCCGCCGGAAACATGTGGATTGCGGCCAACCAGCCCGGAAAGGCTGCGATCGCGCTCGACAAGGCGCTGGTCGGGACCGGGCTCCAGGCTGAGCAGCGGGGCGAGGCCCTGCTCGACCGCGCACGCGCGGCCGAGGCGCAGAACGATCTGAAGACGGCGCGATCGAGGGTCAACGAGGCGGCGCGGACGATCTTCGAGGACCCGTTTCTCTGGTACTTCTCCGCGGCGCTTGCCATCCGCGAAGGCGATGCGATGACTGCGAAGACCGCAATCGGCAAGGCGCTTACGCTGGAGCCGAACAACCCCACGATCCTCTTCGAAGCGGGGCACGTCCATCATTTCGCCGGGGATGAGGCGGCTGCACGCAGTTACTGGTCGCGCGCTGCCTCGGCAGATCCGAACGGGAAGGCAGGCCAGGCGGCGCGGGAAGCGCTTGCGATGCTGAGCAAGCCCGCCAACGTGCAAAGCGAGCCCGCGCCCACTAAGTAGCGCCGATGCGCTACCTCCATACCATGATCCGAGTGTCGGACCCCGATGCAACCGTCCGCTTCTTCCATCTGCTCGGGCTCGAGGAGCGCCGGCGCATGGAGAATGAGGCCGCCCGCTTCACGCTCATCTTCCTCGGCGTTCCCGGGGACGAGGGCGGCGAGGTCGAGCTCACCCACAATTGGGACGAGAGCGGCTACGGCGGAGGCCGCAACTTCGGCCACCTCGCCTACCAGGTCGACGACATTTACGAGACATGCCAGCGGCTGCTGGACGCTGGCGTCACGATCAACCGGCCGCCGCGCGACGGGCACATGGCCTTCGTCCGGTCGCCCGACGACATCTCGATCGAGCTGCTGCAGAAGGGCGGCTCGCTAGCCCCGGCGGAGCCCTGGGCATCGATGCCGAACACGGGCCAATGGTGATGGGCCGCCTGACCGTCAGCCCGGTTCCGGTCCTCAGCGACAATTACGTCTGGCTGATTCACGATCCGGGCAGCGGGGAGACGGCGGCTGTCGATCCTTCGGTCGCTCAGCCCGTCTTGGATGCGGCGTCGGCGGAGAACCTCCGCATTTCGCAGGTTCTGAACACGCACTGGCACCCGGACCATACGGGCGGGAACGACGGCATACGGGACGCGACGGGCTGCACGATCACGGCGCCGGCGGAAGCCGAGCGCGTCAGCCGGATCGACCGGGTCGTATCCGAAGGCGACCGGGTGACGGTTGCGGGGGCGGAAGCCGTAGTATGGGACATTCCCGCCCATACGTCCGGGCACATCGCTTATTATTTCGAGGACGAGGGCATGATCTTCGTCGGCGACACGATGTTCGCCATGGGCTGCGGACGGCTGTTCGAGGGCACCGCCGAGCAGATGTACGCGAACATGCAGCGGATCGCGGGGCTGCCCGAAAATGTCCGCATCTACTGCGGCCACGAATATACGCTGGCGAACGCGCGGTTTGCTGCCCACGCGGAGCCGGGAAACCGGGACGTCGCGCGCCGACTCGAAGACGCTGCGGCGCTGCGCGAGCGCGGTCTCATCACCTTGCCGACCACGGTTGCCGAGGAACGGGCGACCAACCCCTTCGTTCGAGCCTCGGACGTCCAGGAGTTCGCGCGTTTGCGGACGGAGAAAGACAGCTTCCGTTAAGCCGCGCGAGCGCTCTAGAGGCGCGATAGCTCTCGACAGGAGTCATGCCATGCGCGCAATCCCGCTGCTTCTTACGGCGGCTGCACTAACGAGCTGCATGACCCAGCCTCCGCCTGCCACCCAGCTCGCCGAATCGCAGGCGAAGTTTCAGGATCTGACGGCCGGCAAGGTCGCCGGTTCTGCGATTGCCTGCTTGCCGCCCAGCCTCCGCTCGCGGAACATGGTCACGATCGACGACAGCACGATTGCTTATGTCGACAGTCCTTCGCGCGTTTATGTGAATCACCTGCATGGCGAATGCAGCAATCTTCGGTCCGGCTTCTACACTCTTGTCGTGAGAAGCAGCGGCTCCGGAACGTGCCGCGGCGACATTGCCGACGTGGCGGACGTGAGAACGGGCATGACTGCGGGGAGCTGCTCGCTGGGCGAGTTCGTGCCCTACACGCGGCAATAGGAGGACAGCATGCGGACAATGCTTGTCATCGGTTTCGGCCTCGCGCTCGCCGGATGCGCAACGCAACCGCCCGTACCGACCCGAACAGCGGAAGCACAAGCGGACCTCAACAAGCTGATCGCCGGGAAGAACGCCGGGGCGCCGTTCACATGCCTGCAGCATTACCACTCGGACGATATGGTTCGGATCGACGAGAGCACGGTCGCCTTCAAACAGGGCAGGCGGGTGTACGTGAACCACCTGATCGGCGCATGCTCAAACCTCGACAGCAGCTTCTATGCTCTTGTGACCAAGAGCAGTGGGACGGGACTTTGCAGAGGCGACATCGCCTACGTGCAGGACGTTTCGACCGGCACCATCGTCGGTTCCTGCGCGATAGGTGATTTCGTTCCCTACGGACCGTCCTGACCGCGACTACTTGCCGTAGAGCGCGTCGAGCCTCTCGCCGTAGATCTTCTTGATGACGTGCCGCCGGATCTTGAGCGACGGAGTCAGTTGCTCATTGTCGGTCGTGAACGCCTCGTCGGCGATGATGAAGCGGCGGATGCGCTCGATCACCGACACGTCGGCATTCACGCGATCGACGGCCTTCGAAAGCCGCTGCTGAAGGTCGGGCTTGTTGGCATATTCGGCTTCGGGAACGACCAAAGCGACGAGGTACGGACGGCGGTCGCCGTAGACCATCGCCTGGGCGATTTCGGGCTGCAGGGTGAGCATGCCCTCGACTCGCTGCGGCGAAACATTGTCGCCCTTATCGTTGACGATCAGGTCTTTCTTGCGGTCGGTGATGACGATCCGCCCCGCCTCGTCGAAATGGCCGACGTCGCCGGTGGCAAGCCAGCCGTCGCTGCTCAGCACCCGCGCCGTCTCTTCCGGATTGTGCCAGTATCCGTGCATCACCAGCTCGCCGCGGACCATGATCTCGCCGTCCTCCGCGATGCGCACCTCGCAATCCTTCACCGGCGGTCCGACGCTGTCCATCCGAATGCCCGCCTTCGGGCGGTTGCAGCTGATCACGGGCCCCGCCTCGGTCTGGCCGTAGCCCTGGAGGAAGGTGATCCCCAGCGACTGGAAGAACAGTCCGACTTCGGGATTGAGCGGTGCGCCGCCTGAGACCATCGCCTTCATCCTGCCGCCGAAGCGGGCGCGGACCTTCTTTCGCAAGGTCAGCGACAGGATGCCGTCCATGGGCATGTCGAGCGGATTGCGGCGATTCTCATACTTCTTTGCGCCGATAGATAGCGCCCGCCGGAGCAGATATTGCGACACTCCGCCGCCCCCCTCGATCGTCTTGAGGATTCGCGCGCGAAGCATTTCGAACAGCCGCGGAACGACGACCATGATCGTCGGCCGGACCTCCTCGATGTTCGCCGCCAGCTTCTCGAGGCTCTCGGCATAATAGATTTGCGCGCCGAGCCCGATCGGGAAGTGCTGACCGCCGGTATGCTCGTAGGCGTGGCTTGCCGGGAGGAAAGACAGAAAGATCTCGTCGTCCCAGCCGAAGTCGCTTGAAATGACATCGGCCGCACCGGCGATATTGGCGAGGATCGCGCCATGATGCTGCATTACGCCGCGCGGCGCTCCGCCGGTGCCGCTGGTGTAGATGATGCAGGCGAGGTCATTCCGCCCGACCGGCTCGAGCCTAGTCTCCAGCGCGTCCAGGTCCGCGTCGTTCGCAATCAGCTCGTCCCAATGGTGAAAGTCGACCGTGCCGGGCGCCTGGCCGGTGCGGATGTCCTCGATGCCGATGACGTGATTGCACTCGGAGCTGAAGAGGACGGCGGGAATGAGATTCTTCGCCAGTTTCTGTGTCGAGACGATCACCGCCTTCGCGCCGGAATTGCCTAGGATGTGCGTGTGATCGCGGGACGTGTTCGTCGTGTAGGCGGGCACGGTGATGCAGCCTGCGGCCATGATTCCAAGGTCGGCGATCAGCCATTCGGGCCGATTCTCGCTAACGAGCATCACGCGGTCGCCGGGTCCGATCCCGATCGCCTTCAGGCTTTCGGCGAAGGCCGCAACCTGACGCCGCGCCTCCTTCCAGCTGACGCTTTTCCATTGCCCGCCGCGCTTGGCCCAGAGGAAAGGCGCGTCGCCCTTTTCGCGAGCGCGGGTAAGGAACATCGTGACGAGGTTCGGGAAATGTTCGAGCTGCCGAGCCATGACTCCCCTTCACGCTTAGCGGTGGGGCTTCTTAGCCGAAACGGCCGCAAGTGCCAGCGCGTGGACGCTTTGCGCCCGCCACGCTAGGCCGGCGCGATGCGCCTGATTCCCCGATTGATCGCCGCTTTGGCCGCCGCCGGCCTCTCGGCCTGTGCCGCGTCTCCCGTTTCCGAGCCGCAGGCTGCCCCGCCGGCAGCCGCCGCGACACAGGAGGCGTTCGTGATCGCCGCCAACCCGCTGGCGGCGCAGGCGGGCCTGGAAGTGCTGAAGCGCAAGGGCAGCGCAGTCGATGCGGCGATTGCCGTGCAGGCGATGCTGTCGCTGGTCGAGCCACAAAGCTCCGGCATCGGCGGAGGCGCCTTCATGACCTATTACGATGCGCGGAGCCGGAAGGTCTCGATCCTCGACGGACGCGAGGTCGCGCCTGCGCAGGCGACGCCGGCCATGTTCCTGCACGCCGACGGCACTCCGATGCCGTTCGAGGAGGCCGTGCTGAGCGGCCGCGCGACCGGCGTTCCCGGCGTGGTGCGAATGCTTGCAGTCGCGCACGACGAGCGCGGGAAGCTGCCCTGGAACAGCTTGTTCGCCGACGCCGAGCGGACCGCCCGCGAAGGCTTCATCGTCAGCCCGCGCCTTGCTCGCCTGGTGCGCGGCGACTTCCCCGAGAACAACGCGCCGGACGTCGTCGCTTATTTCTCAAAGCCCGACGGGACGCTCGTCCAGGCCGGCGACCGGCTGCGCAACCCTGACTATGCGGACTTCCTTCGGCGGCTCGCCGGCCAAGGACCCTCCGCGCTGTATGCCGGGTCTACAGCGGGGAAGATCATCGCCCGGACACGCGCCGCACCGCTCGGCGGATCGATGACCATGGCTGACTTCGCCGCCTACCGCCCGGTGAAACGCGAGGCTTTGTGCCGGCCGGTTCGCATCTATCTGATGTGCGTTCCGCCTCCGCCCTCGAGCGGCGTCGGCCTGATCCAGCTGATGAAGCTGCTGGAGCATACCGACATAGCGCAGCGCGGACCGAACGATCCGCAGGCCTGGTACCTGTTCGCCGAGGCTAGCCGGATCATGTACGCCGACCGCGACCGCTATGTCGGCGATGTTCAGAACGTTCCGGTCGCGGGTTTGCTGGACCCTACCTATGTCGCATCCCGGGCGCAGCTTATCGGAGCGAATGCCGGCCCGCCCCCCTCCGCGGGATCGCCACCAGGAAGTCAGATGGCTGCAGCCGACTCCACGCTGGAGCCGACCGGCACTTCGCACTTCATCGTCGGCGATGCCGAGGGGAACGTGGTGTCGATGACGACCACGGTTGAATCCATCTTCGGATCGGGCCGGATGGTCGACGGCTTCTTCCTCAACAACCAGATGACCGATTTCTCGTTCAGGCCAGTCGACGACCAAGGCCGGCCGGCCGTGAATGCTGTGGCGCCCGGCAAGCGCCCGCGCTCGTCCATGACTCCGGCGATCCTACTCACGCCGGACAATCGTTTCGCCGGAGCGATCGGGTCCGCCGGAGGCAATGCCATCCTGGCGTATGTCGCCAAGTCGCTGGTTGCCGCGATCGACTGGAACCTGCCGATGCAGCAGGCGCTTGCGCAGCCGAACCTCGTAGCGCGCGGCCCGAACTTCCAGGGAGAGATTACGAAATTCTCTCCGGAGATCCTCACGGGACTGAGGGCGCGCGGGGTCGAGCTTAAGCCCGGGCAGGGCGAGGATTCGGGCGTGCACGGCGTGCTGATTCGCAAAGGCCAAGTGGACGGCGGTTTCGACCCTCGCCGCGAAGGCCGAGTGCTTACGTTGCCGAGCCTCCCCTAGGAGACATCCGCTCCGACCGCTTCCGAGATGCTGGAATAGCCTTCGCGCTTCAGCCGCTCGGCGAGCCCGTCGGCGATGACCCTGCCGATGTCCGGGCCGTTGTAGACCATGGCCGAATAGAGCTGGACGAGGCTCGCCCCAGCCTTGATCCGCTCCCATGCGTCGCCGGCGTCCGCGATTCCCCCGACGCCGATCAGCGGGATCTCACCGGCGCTTGCATTGCGGAACGCTTTTAGTGCTTCGAGCGCCAGCGGTTTCAGCGGGCGTCCGGATAGGCCGCCCGCCTCGTCCGCATGACGCGATGAAAGCGGCGGGCGGGACACGGTCGTATTCGCGACGATCAGCGCATCGACATGATGATCGAGCGCAGCACGAACGATCCGCTCATGGTCGCCGGGTTGAAGGTCCGGAGCGACCTTGAGGAAGATCGGTTTGTCGGTGCGAACCTCCTCGACCGCGGTGAGGAGCGCCCGAAGCTCGCCTTCGTCCTGCAGCCCGCGAAGCCCCGGCGTGTTCGGCGAACTGATGTTGACGGTCAGATAGCGCGCGACCGGAGCCAGGCGTCTGATGCCCACTGCATAATCGGAGATCCGGGACGGACTGTCCTTGTTCGCGCCGACATTCACCCCGATGACCCCGTGCAGGTGGGTCGTGCGCCGAAGCCGCTCGAGCGCCGCCGAATGGCCCTTATTGTTGAAGCCCATGCGGTTGATCACCGCCTCGTCCTCGACGAGCCGGAACAGGCGCGGCTTGGGATTTCCCTTCTGCGGATGAGGCGTGACCGTGCCGACCTCGACGAAGCCGAAACCGAAGCCGAGCATCTGCTCCGCAACCTCGGCGTCCTTGTCGAAGCCGGCCGCGAGACCGACGGGCGATGGAAAATCGATACCGGCCAAGGTCAACCGCAGGGAATCCGGAAATTGCGCCGGATCCAGCCGGGGCATCGCCTTCAGGCCCGCAATGGTCAGGCGATGAGCGCGCTCTGCATCGAGCGCGAACGCCAGGGGGCGGACGAGCGAATAAATCGGCACGCAACCGGAATAAGCCCTCCCGCGTCCTCCGCAATAGGTTGAGTTTTGCACCGCAACGCACTAAATCGGACGCAAATAGTCTGAATTAGACATGCGCCTGACCCATCTTGCTGATTATGCGGTTGTAATCATGACCGCTGCCGCCCGCCGGGACGCGGGCGCGCGCCTTAGCGCGAGCGAGCTGGCTCAGGAAACCGGGGTCCCATTGCCGACAACCCAGAAACTCATGGGCCGCCTTGCCGCCGAGGGACTGCTTACCAGCGTTCGCGGCGCCGCCGGCGGATTTGCCCTGGCGAGGCCGGCCGAGAAGATCACGCTCGCCGACATCGTCGAGGCGGTGGAGGGACCGATCGCGCTCACAATGTGCTCGGACGCCAACAACCATGACTGCGCGCTCGACAAGGTCTGCCAGGTGAAGCCCCACATGGGGGTCGTCGGCAATGCGATCCGCGGTGCGCTGGGC
>Ga0207682_10000502_pt1 | contig 17995 bp, 13 predicted proteins | sample KBSM63metaG_FD_184332 | JGI IMG/M metagenome (GOLD analysis project Ga0207682, IMG submission 184332) | Miscanthus rhizosphere microbial communities from Kellogg Biological Station, Michigan, USA - KBS M6-3 metaG (SPAdes) (version 2) | ecosystem: Host-associated > Plants > Roots > Rhizosphere >... | reverse complement strand
ATAGCCGATACGGCGCGATAGCCACGGATTGAGATGGTTCTCGCCCGCCTTCACCTCGATCGGATGGCGCACTTCGGCGATATAAAGCCTGTGCGCGTCGAACGCCTCGGTGGTGACCACACGCGCCGGCCCCGCGCCCTCCCATGCGCCGCGCCCAAACCAGCCGGCAGCGCCGCCGATCAGCAGCGCGGCGACGGCCGCAGCCGCCGCGAAGCGCGACCACTTTCGCCCTTGCCGCGCCAGGCGATCGAGATTGAAACGCAAAGGCACCGGCTCGTCCGCGGCCGCGCCGTAGCGCGCGCGGATCGCTTCGGCCTGCGCACGCCAGGCGGCGACGCGCGCGGCGTCTTCGGCGTGAGCGCCGAGCCAATGCTCGACGGCGACGCGGCGGTCGGCCGCGAGTTCGCCGTCGACATAGGCGTGCAACTCTTCTTCGGTCACAGGTGGGTCACGATCGATCATCGCTTGCTCACCGTTCTATTTCACGCGCCGCAGCGGCGGGCGCTCGCCGTCGAGATAAGCCTTGATCTGCGCACGCGCACGCGCGAGACGCGACATCACCGTTCCGATCGGCACGCCCTGCACTTCGGCCACCTCGCGATAACTCAGGCCCTCAAGCACAACCAGCAACAGCGCGACGCGCTGATCCTCCACCAGCGAGGCCAGCGCCCGCGCGATATCGCGCGCGCCCCCCTCCGAGCCCGACGCATCGGGGACGTCGTTGTCCTCGATCGGGGAAATCACCGGCCGGCGCGCGAGCGAACGTATACGGTTGCGGTTCAAGTTGGTCAGGATCGTATAAAGCCAGCTCCTGATGTCACCGCCGTGGAATAAGTGTTCGGAACGCAACGCGCGCACCAGCGTGTCCTGCACCAGATCGTCCGCGGCCTCGGCGTCGCGCGTCAGCGCGCGTGCGTAGCGGCGCAGCGCCGGGATCGTCGCCTGGATGCCCTGACGAAATCCGCTCACATTCCGTCCTCTGCGCGACGCCGCGCGTGCGGCCGTGCGGTGCCTCGCACATCAGGAAACACCGCTCATCTGCCTGATATTCCCTGATTCTCCTGCACGTGTGGCGGTCTGATCCCGCTGCTTGCTGGCCCATTGGCCCTATGCCATAGGAAGCGGCCGCCGCACGCGCGGCGCCCGGGGAGAAGTATGGCGGATGCCACGGCTCTGATGCGCGGCAAGCGCGGCCTGATCATGGGGGTGGCGAACAACCGCTCGATCGCCTGGGGCATCGCCAAGGCTGCGCATGCGCATGGCGCCGAACTCGCCTTCACGTATCAGGGCGACGCGCTGAAGAAGCGGGTCGAGCCGCTCGCCGCAGAGGTCGGCGGGTTGGTCGTCGGCCATTGCGACGTGACCGACGAGGCCTCGCTCGACGCTGCGTTCGCCGCCGTGAAAGAGAAGTGGGGGGCGCTCGATTTCGTGCTGCACGCGATCGCGTTCTCCGACAAGGACCAGCTCGTCGGACGCTACGTCGATACGACGGCGGAGAATTTCTCGAAAACGCTGGCAATCAGCTGCTACTCGTTCACCGCCGTCGCGCAGCGCGCCGAGAAGATGATGCCGAACGGCGGCTCGCTGCTCACGCTCACCTATTACGGCGCCGAGAAATGGATGCCGCACTACAACGTGATGGGTATCGCGAAAGCAGCGCTGGAAGCGTCGGTGATGTATCTCGCGGCCGATCTCGGAACGAAGAACATCCGGGTCAATGCGATCTCGGCCGGACCAATCAAGACCCTTGCGGCCGCGGGGATCGGCGACTTCCGCTATATTCTGAAATGGAACGAGTTCAACGCGCCGCTACGCCGCACGGTGACGATCGAGGAGGTCGGCGACGCCGGTGTCTATCTGCTCTCCGACATGTCGCGCAGCGTCACCGGCGAGGTGCACCACGTCGATGCCGGCTATCATATCGTCGGCATGAAGAACCCGTTGGCGCCCGACATCGGGCAGCTCTACGACTAGTGCGCGATCGTGAGGGTGCGTGGCGCCTGCCCGCCAAAGGCTATCAAGCCGCGATCGAGCGACTGCGATGAGCATGCCGCCTCCCCTCCTCTACTACATCCGCCACGGCGAAACCGACTGGAACGTTGAATGGCGCCTGCAGGGCCAGCGCGACATTCCGATCAACGCGCGCGGGCGCATTCAGGCGCGCCGCTGCGGCGAGATCTTGCGCGACCTGCTGGCGCGCGACGCGATCGATCCGGCGCAGCTCGATTTCGTGTCGAGCCCGCTCGGGCGTGCGCGAGAGACGATGGAATTGTTGCGCGGCACTGCCGGCCTCGAAGCGCACGCTTACCGGCAAGACGAGCGGCTCGCGGAAATTTCATTCGGCCGCTGGGAAGGATTTACGATCGCAGAACTGCGCCAGCGCTGGCCCGACGCGGTCGAGGAACGCGAGCGCGACAAGTGGGGCTTCGCGCCACCCGAGGCGGAAAGCTACGCCGCGATGTCGATCCGCATTCGCGAATGGTACGACGCGCTCGCGCGCGACACCGTCGCGGTGGCGCATGGCGGCACGTTGCGCGGGCTGGTCGTGCAGCTCGGCATCGCGTCAGCGCAGGAAGCGCCGTTCCTCGATATCGGGCAGGGCGTCGTCTACGTGATCCAACCCGGCAGCATGAGCCGCTACGCCTGACGCATGATCCCGAAAAGTGGGCACCGGTTTTCGGATTAAGATCATGCGCAAAAACGAAACGGCGCGCAAACGCGCCGCTCAGGCCAGCGCCAGTACCACCACACGCGGCGACAGGCAGTATCGCAGCGCGACGACGCGGCCGGTGCGGGTCACCGCCTTGCGCCCGGCAAGATCAACCTCGATGTCGCGAAATTCGAGGAAGACGCGCTCGAGCGGATAGACCGCCTTGTAGACCGCCTCCTTGGCGGCGAAGAGAAGTTTTCCGCGCAACGGGTCGTCGGCAATCTTGTGCAGTTCCTGCGGCGTTGCGATCAACTCGAGCATGTCCGGCGGCAGCAACGCGGCGGGTTCGACGTCGATACCGACGGAGCCGACGTCGCGCTGCGGTCCAACTGCCGCTACCGCAACCTCGTCGTCGTGAGCCAATGAGCCGGCAATTCCCGCAGGCCAGATCGGCTCACCGGATGCGCTCTTTGGCAGCAGCGCACGAGAGTGCCCAAGTTGCGCCAGAAGCTCACGCGCCACGATACGCGCGGCGCCGCTCGCGCGCCTTGCGGCGACGACAGTCGACGCGATCGAGCCCGCCTCCTCGTCGAGCAGCGCATGCTCGTCGCCGGGCGAGATCAGGCGGTGACCGATCAGCAGTCCGGGCGGCGCGAGGGCGTTGATCGCACGCTGAAGCGATGGATCGACGGGCTCGTCCCGAGGCGGTCTGCCCGACGTCACAAGGCCAGCTCCGCGATGACCTCGCCGTCGGCGTCCTTGCCCACTTCGACGAAGCCGAAGCTTCCGTAGAACGGCTTGGCGACCGGATTCTCCGCCATGTAGCGGATCGATACCTTCTTGATCCCGGGGATCGCCCTGATCTCATCCAGGCCCCGGCTCAGCGCGGCGCGGCCGTATCCCTTACCCTGGTGCTTGCGGTCGATCATGAACCGATAGATCGACGCCTTGCGCGATTGCACGTCGTACATCAGGAAGCCGACGATGCGCTTGCCGGCATAGACGGCGCGCGGGCGCGCATCGGGGTCAAACCGGGATTCGGCGATCGAATAGAGATTGCTCGCCACCAGGTCCTCTTGCTCCGCGTCGAGCTCGAGGCTGATCACCGCGCGCCAATTGTCTTCCGTTATGTCCTCGAGCTTGACGTCATCGCGCATTCTTTGCCGCGCCCCGCCGACGAGCGAGGCCCATCGTGACCTCACTCCGCCGCGATGCGCAGGACGCACGCATCGGTCGCCGGGCCACACGACGCGGCTGGATCGCCGAAGCGGCGTGCCAGCTTCGCCGGATTGCCGCGCCAGCCGGTATGCGACTCGAGAACTTCGCCCTTCATCAGGAACGAGTCGGCATCGAGCACGACGTGGTCGCCCATGCTGACCCCGTAATGCACGAAGGCGCCGGGACCGATCGAGCATCCGCGACCGAGACGGATGTAGTCGGACTTGAACACGCCTTCCTCCAGCGAGTGCGCCTGCAGCACGCATCCCTCGTTGAGATTGGCGTAGTCTCCGATTTCGGTGAGCGTGCGCTCAGTGATCGAGCGGCTGCAATCGAACACCTTGCGGCCGACCTTCATGCCCAGCGCGCGAAGCATCGTCGCGCGGAACGGTGTGCCGGAGAACATCCCCGTGATCGGCGACTCCGAAAGCTTCCAGTGCCGCTCGTGGAACCAGAAATACGGATCGTAGATTGAGGCGAGCTTCGGCTCGAGGCGCCGGAAGCGCAGGCTCGCGCGTTCGAGCAGCACGTAGAACGCGATCGAGGCGGCCGCCATGGCGACGGTGGCGGCAAACAGCGCGAACACGCCGAAGCGATCGTAGCTGGCCAACGCGGCGGTCCACAGGACCATGGCTGCGAACACCGACATCCAGCGGCTCATCAGGAAGAGCAGCGCGGTGACGAGGTTGTAGGCGTTCTTCTGGCGCAGGCGGACACGGCGGGTGTCTTCGTCGATCGAGGCGTTCATGTCGCGGTCGCGATCGACCATGCGCGGAATTTCAAACGCGGGCGAGCCGAGCAGGCCGACGTCCTCGCGCACCGGACCATCGACCGGGATCATCGTCTTGGTGCCGAGCAGGACGTTCCTGCCGGTCTTGCCGTTCGGCGGATAGAAGATGTCGTTGCCGAGATAGTTGTTGTCGCCGATCTTCGATTCGGCGAGCTGGAACGACGTCGCCGACATGTGCGTGTTGATCATCGACAGGCCGTCCGAAACCATCGTGCCGCTGCCGATGCTGCTGAGGAACGGATTGTCGTGGCGCTGATTGGTGCCCATGTTCGAGCCGGTCTGCTCGACCTTGTTCAGGTTCCAGCCGACGTAGCGCATGTAGTGCACGATGAACGAGCTGTCCCCGAACAGCACGCAGAAGAATTGGGAATTGCTGACGCGCAGGATCACGCTCTGCATCAGGTAGTGGAAGCCGAAGGTCGGGTAGGTCACGCCGGGCTTCAGGAACATCATGCAGAGGCGCGGGATAAAGTAGACCGCAGCCAGGCCAAGCACCATCGCACCGAAGAACGCGGCCAGCGAAATGGCGAGCAACGACAGCGCTGAAGATCCTGAGCCCAAACCGGAATCGGTCGCCGCCGAGTATTGATCCCAGACGTAATAGGCGAGGATCGGCACCGGAATGGCGACAAGGAACAAAGCCGCGAGTTCCAGCGAGGAATAGAACACCGTGCGGAAGGCGCCGCTCTCCATACTGTCGATCGGGCAATAGTCTGATGTCGTCTCGATCGCCGGCGAGCCGTGATAGCGCTTGCCGTCCGGCACGCGCTGGCCGCTCTGCAACGACGAGGCGTGACCGAGTTGCGTGTCGTTGCCCATGGCGGTGTCGATATCGACCACGCTCGCTTCCCCGACGAAGGCGTTGCCGCCGAACTCGACCGGGCCGACGTGGATGAAGTTCGACTGCGCACGATAGCCGAGGACGATGCTGTCTTTGCGCAGGATCGTGTTGTCGCCGATCGTGAGCATGTCGGCGCAAACCGGGCCATGCCGCGAGCTGATGACAACGTTGCGGCCGATCCTGGCGCCCATCAGGCGCAGATAGGCGCTGTAGATCGGCGTCCCGGTGAACGCCATCACGGGCGACGTCCGCATCATGGTCTTGACCACCCAGAAGCGGAAATAGGCGAGACTCCAGATCGGGATCGACTGTGCCTTGAAGCGGCCGATCAGCGCCCACTTGGCGATAATCGAGATCGCAGTCAGCGCGACGAACGATCCCGCGGCAAACACCACGCCACGCGCATAAATCTCAAGCGCGCTGTCGGCCGCGGCCGCCCATTGATAGCCGACGTCGAGCACCCACAGGCCGAGCAGCGTATAGGCTGCGTAGAACGCAAGCTGCAACGCGCCGCAGGTGTAGTAGGCGAGGTTCGACGCGACGTGGAACGACTCGGCCTGAGTTGCGACGAAGCCTTCGATGGCCGAATCGAGGTGATGCGCGAGCTTGGCGATCGTCGGATTCGTGTAGATGTCGCGCATCGACGCACTCGACATGCGCGGGTTCTTGCGGATCGCCGCGCACACGCGCGCCATGAGCAGCGAATTGGCGCCGAGATCGTCGAAGAAATGGTGCTCGGTCGAGACGCGGTCGACGCGCAGCACCTCGGCCAGCGCGGCGTGCAGGATGCGCTCGTTCTCGGTCTTCGGCGGCACGTATCCTTGAGCCGCCGAGAAGCGCGCCAATTGCGGCTTCGGCAGACGCTTGTGGTCGGCCTTGTTGCTGAGCGTCATCGGGATCGACGGCAGCTCCTCGAGGAAGGCCGGGACCATGTACGGCGGCAGCTTGCCGCGCAGCGCCTGCGAGATCTCGTCGCGCGGCAGGTCTGCGCCCTGCTTGAGGGCATAGTAGGCCACCAGTTCGACTGCACCCGGCTCGTCCTCGAACGTCGTCACGGCGGCCTGCGCTATCTGCGGCAGGTCGAGCAGCACCGCCTCGATCTCGCCCAGCTCGATGCGGTAGCCGCGAATCTTCACCTGGGTGTCGATGCGGCCGCGATATTCGATCTCGCCGTTCTCGTCGATGCGGCCGAGGTCGCCGGTGCGATAGATGCGCCCGGACGGGTTGTTCTGGATGTTGAGGAAGTCACGGATGAACTTCTTCATCGTGAGTTCGTCGCGATTCATGTAGCCGAGCGCGAGGCCGACGCCGGCGATCCCGATCTCGCCAAGCTCGCCGTTCTCCACCGTCTTGTCCTCGGCGGGATCGAGAACGACGATCGAATAGGTCGGCAGCGGAACGCCGATCGTGACCGGCTTGTCCGGCTTCAGCTCGGTGAGCGTTGCGGTGACGGTCGCTTCGGTCGGGCCATACGAGTTGAGGATGCGGCGCCCCCGACGATACCAGCGCGCGACGAGGTTCTGCGGACAGGCTTCGCCGCCGACCAGCAGGATGCGCAATTGCGGCACGTCCTGTTCGATCGTCGCGAGCAAAGTCGGGCAGCAGGCGAGACAGGTGACGCGGCGTTCGCGGAGAAAGTCGGCGAGTTCGTCGCCGATCAGGCTCGAGCCCGGCCTCGCCGGGACGAGCGTCGCACCCGCCATCAACGGCACCCAGATTTCTTCGACCGAAAAGTCGAAGGCGATGGTCATGCCCTGATAGACGCGGTCGCCGCGCGCAAAGCCGTAAAGCTCGGCGGCGACGCGCACGAAGTTGCAGATGCTGGCATGTGCGATGGCAACCCCTTTCGGGTTACCCGTCGTGCCGGAGGTGTAGATGATGTAGCAGACCGGATCGAACGTGCGCGGCACGCCGGTCAGGCGGTCGGCCGGTTTCGCATCGATCGCGCGCTTGGCGGTGTCGAGAAATACCTTCTGCACCTCCACCGATGCGAGGCGCTGCTCGAAGCTCGACATCGAGACGATCGCCTTGATCTCGGAGTCGCCGATGATGAAGCGCACGCGCTCGGCCGGAAACGCGGCATCGAGCGGCACGTAGGCGGCGTTGACTTTCATCACCGCCAGCATCGCGATGTAGGTTTCGGCCGACTTCTCGAACAGCAGGCCGACGCGGTCACCCGGCTGAATGCCTTTGTCGATCAGGTGACGCGCGACCTGATTGGCGCGGCAGTCGAGCTCGCGATAGCTCAGCGTGACGCCGTCGGTGACGACCGCATCGCTCTCGGAAAAGCGGATGCAGGCTTCCTCGAGCAGATGATTGAGCCGCTCGCCCTGCTTCCAGCGTACGGTGTTGTTGGTGTGCTCGCGGATAACAAGCTCGGGCCGGCCGAACTTGCGCTGGATCGGTTCGATCGCGTCGCGCAGGTCAGGCCGCAGCTGCGAAGGCGAGCGCAGCTCGATGACCGATGCGCTGCCGGGACGACGGGCGCTCAGATCACGAATGTCGGCTGGTTGGTCCATTGGACTGCGCCCGTTTCTCTTCGTTCGATCAAGCTCGGGCTGCCGAATGCCGCCTTCGCGTGCCTAACCGGAACAAGGACGTACAGATTCCGGCTGCGGTTTTCAATGCCGATCAACGGAAAAACATGAGATAAATCCGTAACTTAACTAATGTTCAGCTTGGCATTAATCCACGTTCAGTCTGATGAATGCGCATTCAAATTCGCGGGCGTTTCTTTCGGTCCGTTCAGCAAAATGTGGCACGCCGTCGGCTGCCGCCGTGACGCGATGTCCGGCGCGAACGAACGATTCCCCGTGTCGCAAATTTGACCCCTGTGGAGGCGCGGGCTACCACACCGCGCGGTTGCGCCATGTCACACAACACGTTCGGCCATCTCTTTCGCGTCACGACCTTCGGCGAAAGCCACGGGGTTGCGCTCGGCTGCGTGGTGGACGGCTGCCCGCCCGGCATTGCGCTCACCGCCGCCGACATCCAGCCGTATCTCGACCGGCGCCGGCCGGGACAGTCGCGTTTCACGACGCAGCGGCGCGAGCCCGACGCGGTGAAGATCCTCTCCGGCACTTTTCCGGACGCGAACGGACAGGACGTGACCACCGGCACACCGATCGCGCTGCTGATCGAGAATGTGGATCAGCGCTCGAAGGACTATTCCGAGATCAAGGACACGTACCGGCCGGGCCACGCCGACTACACCTACGACGTCAAATACGGGCTGCGCGACTACCGCGGCGGCGGACGCCAGTCGGCGCGCGAAACCGCGGCGCGCGTCGCGGCGGGCGCGATCGCGCGCAGAATCACGCCCCGCATGACGGTGCGCGGCGCGCTGATCCAGATCGGCCCGCACAGAATCGACCGCGCGCGCTGGGACTGGGACCAAGTTGCAGAGAACCCGTTCTTCTGTCCCGACGCCGGCAGCGTCGAGACATTCACCGATTACCTCGACGGCGTGCGCAAGCAGGGCTCCTCCGTCGGCGCCGTGGTCGAGGTCGTGGCCGAGAACGTGCCACCAGGCCTCGGCGCGCCGGTCTACGGCAAGCTCGACGCCGAACTCGCCAGCGCGCTGATGAGCATCAACGCGGTGAAAGGCGTCGAGATCGGCGACGGCTTCGCGACCGCCGCGATGACCGGCGAGGAGAACGCCGACGAGATGCGCATGGGCAATGACGGCCGCCCCCGCTTCCTCGCCAACCACGCCGGCGGGATTCTCGGCGGCATTTCCACCGGGCAGCCGATCGTCGCCCGCTTCGCCGTGAAGCCGACCTCCTCGATCCTCAGTCCGCGCAAGACCGTCGACCGCTACGGCAACGAGACCGAGATCGTCACCAGGGGCCGCCACGATCCATGCGTCGGCATCCGCGCGGTGCCGATCGGCGAAGCGATGGTCGCGTGCGTGCTCGCGGACCACTATCTGCGCCACCGGGCACAGGTGGGCGACGGGGCCACCTGGCCGTTTGCACCGCCAGGCATTTGAAGTCAGAGAGAATTTCACAACCTTTACAGCCTCTTGCGAAGATACTTTAGCCACACTAAAGTCTGCCTATGCAGCTTGCGGACTGGCTGAAACAATCGAAATCGACCCGCGCCGATTTCGCGCGCGCAGCGGAAATCTCGCCCGGGCGCGTCACGCAGATCTGCGAGGGCGAGATGCCTTCATTCGATCTCGCTGAACGCATCGCCAAGGTGACCGGCGGCGCCGTGACGCCGAACGACTTCGTCGGCCTCGTGCCTTCGCAACAATGGATCAATCGTCTCATGTCCGACACCCAGCAGCGCGTGACCGCCGCCGTCGAAGCCTTCGGGCGCGGCGAGATCGTGGTCGTGACCGACGACGACGACCGCGAGAACGAGGGCGATCTGGTGATGGCGGCGGTGCATGCCACGCCCGAGAAAATGGCGTTCATCATCCGCAACACCTGCGGCATCGTGTGCACGCCGCTCCCCGCCGAGACCGCGCACCGGCTGCGCCTTGCGCCGATGGTCGCCGAGAACGATGCGCCACACGGCACCGCGTTCACCGTCACGGTCGACTACAAGCACGGCACCACCACCGGCATCTCGGCGGAAGACCGCGTCGCGACCGTGCGCGGGCTCGCCAACAACAACGCGGGCGCGGCCGACTTCGCCCGCCCCGGCCATATCTTTCCGCTGATCGCCAAGGACGGCGGCGTGCTGATGCGCTCGGGCCACACGGAAGCGGCGATCGACCTGTGCCGGCTGAGCGACCTCGAGCCGGTCGGCGTCATCTGCGAACTGGTCAACGACGACGGCACGGTGATGCGCGGGCCGCAGATCAAGGCCTTCGCCGAGAAGCACAAGCTCAAGCACATCTCGGTCGCCGAGCTGATCGCCTACCGCCAGGCACGCGAGAAGCTGGTCGAGCGCGTCGGCGAATTTTCCGTCGAGACCGCGATCGGCACGCTGAAGGGCTACGCTTACGTGACGCCGTTCGACAAGGTGCATCACATGGCACTGGTGCACGGCAAGATCGGCGACGGCGCGGACATGCCGACGCGGCTGCATCGCGCCAACGTCATCCTGGACATGTTCGGCGGCGCCAAGAGCGTGAACGCCGCGCTCGCGCGCTTCAAGCAGATCGGCCGCGGCGTCATCGTCGTGCTGCGCGACGGCACGGCCGGCGTGCCGGTGCAGGCGCTGCCGCAGGGCGGCGAGAGCGAGGCCGAGGCCGCGCGCACGCGCCAATGGCGCGAGGTCGGGCTCGGCGCGCAGATCCTGAAGGACCTCGGTGTGCGCTCGATCAAGCTGCTGTCGAGCAGCAAGCACAATTACGTCGGCCTCGCCGGGTTCGGGATCGAGATCACCGAGACCGAGGGGTTGGAGGGGTAGCGGGCGCTCGTTCCCTGTAAATAACAGGAAAAAACGATCGGCTTCGGAGGATACCGATTTGTCCAATCCCGCCAAGCGTTTGGCCCCAGCGTGAGCAGTGCGCGTCCTGTAAATAACAGGGAAAAAAACAGGACGCGCCCGCGATCGGCTCCGCGTCATCCTCGGCTTCTCAGATCGCCAACGTGGCCGTGTTGCGCGGCCCTACTGGTCTGCCGTTCGGGTTGCCGGATTGACCACTGTGTCATCGGAGCCCTCCTCTCGCCAAATCCGGCCCAAGGAATTCAATGCGGATTCGCAAGGCAAGCGGATTTGATGCATCCGCAGGCCGCGCGCTAAACGGTGCTCAGGGTCATTCCAGCTTTATGCCGGTTGCATCGATCACCGCCCTCCACTCCCTGGCTTGGTCGGCGAGAACCGCTGCGAAATCGCCCGGCGTGCCGAACCTCGGCTCGACCCCCAGCTTCTCCAGGCTGGCGCGAACGTCGTCGGCCTTGAGGCCTTCAGTCACAGCCTGGTTCAGAATGTCTACAATCCTTGCCGGCGTGCCGACAGGCGCAAGCAGTCCGAACGACACTTCGGTCGGAAACCCGGCAATGCCCACCTCGCGCATCGTGGGCGTCCCAGGCAACTCGGGCCACCGCTTTTCTGCCGTGACGGCGAGCGCCTTCAGCTTTCCCTCTTTGATATGGGAAAGCAGCACCGACTTGTTGTTGAAGACCATCTCGATGTGACCGCCGAGCAAGTCGGTAATCGCGGGCGCGGCACCCTTGTACGGCACGAACAGGATATCGGTTCCGGTCTTGACCTTGAAAAACTCTCCGGCGAGATGCGTATAGATTCCCTGCGGGGCGCCGAATTTGAACGCTCCCGGCTGCTTCTTTGCCTGCTGAACGAGTTCCTCGACGGTGTTCGCGGAAACGCGCGGCGACACGGCGAGCACCATGGTATCCGCGCAGATGGGAGCAACGGGCGCAAAGGACCCGATCGGATCATAACCGAGGTTCTTGAGGGAAGCCGGGATGGCGTTCACGTTCGTACCACCAAGCAGCAGCGTGTAGCCGTCCGGACTGGCCGTGGCGACCGCTTTGGTCCCGAGCTTGCCACCACCGCCCGTGAGATTCTCGACGACGACGTTCTGAGCCAATCGGGAGGACAAGGCTTGTGCAACAACGCGGGCGGCGACATCGGTTGGTCCGCCAGCCGGGAACGGGACAACAATCTTGATCGTCCGTTCGGGGAAAGTCTCCGCTCGACTTGCTCCGGAGAATGAGAGCGCCGACAACACGCTCATCAATGCCAACAACGTAGCCGATACGGACGGTCGAGCGGCACATCTCGCGCTGGCGTGTTGCATATCGTCTCCTCCCAGGTTTCTGTCTAGTTGCTTCGTGCTGTCAGGACGTATGTTTCTTCCGGATAGATGACTGTCCCCGCGGTGTCCGCATAGCGTTCGAGCTGATGCATGACGCTGGCTCCGATCATGGCGCGCGTTTCTGCACCCGTCGCAGCAATTGCGGGGGCGACAGGCGTCGCGGCCAGGTGTTCAAGCGCGAATTGATCGATATGCGGCAGTCGAATGATGAGATGAGCGAGTTCGATCTGAACGTCGGAAAATCCGGCATCGACGGCTAGCTGGAGCAGTTCGTCCCGGCTCGGAGCCTGTCGCGACGCGCAGAACCGGGCTGCGGTTTCATGGCCGACAAATCGTTCAAGCGCCGTGCCGACCGCGCCGTTGTAATGGCCGGCACTGCTCCAGACACTGAGCGCGAGCCTGCCGTCGCTGCGAAGGACGCGGCGCATTTCGCGCAAGGCCGTGAGTTTGTCCGGGAAGAACTGCAAGCCTTGCTGACAGAGAACGGCATCGAAGCTGCCGTCATCCAATCCCAGATCAAGGGCGCTTCGCGTGTGCCATTCGATCCTTGCGCCAACCGGCGGCGGCAGGGTTCGAGCCATTGCGATCATGCCGGGATTAAGGTCCAGTCCCAAAACCTTCCCGGTGATCCCCACACGTTCAGCAGCGATGCGTGTCACCACACCGGTGCCACAAGCAACATCGAGCACTCTTTCGCCCGAGACGATACCCGCGGTCTCAACGAGCAACGGCGCCCAGGGGCCAAGGATGTAATGCGCGACGCAGCGCTCGTAGCGCTGTGCCGCGTCCGCGTTGAGATGCCATTGCTCGGGACGGTTCATCGCCCGCTCCACCCGAGTTTTTGGGATATCCGGGCTGCCGTCCTGGTTACCGCCTTCACCTGCGCCGGCGAGGGAGAGGCCGGGATGTATTGAATGGAGCCTGCGATCGCGACCGCGCCCGCGTAGGTCGCCGCGTGATTGAAGATGGGCGCCGCCAGACCGTTTACGCCCTCCAGGACCTGGTTTGGCGCCGTCGCCCAGCCTCGGGTCTTCACTTCGGTTATCGCGCGCTGAAGCGCCGCCGGCGCGCAGATCGTATGCGAGGTCCACGCCTTGCGCGGCTTGGCAAGACACTGCTGAAGAAGCGCCGGGGGACCAAATGCGAGGGCGACTTTGCCGTGCGCACTCGCATGCAGATCCAGGACGGTGCCCGGCTGCGTTCCGAAATTGACCAGCGCAGTGCCTTGCAGAACCTCCAGAACGACGGCCTGGCCTTCCACGAGCGTCGTCAAGGTCGCGGGCTGTCCGGTCTCGTCGCGCAATCGCGCCAAGTCGTCGCGCGACACGGTCAGGACGTCGAACCGCTCCCGCAGCCTCTCGCCAAGGACGAACAGCTTGATGCCCGCCGTGTAGCGCGCCGTCGCGGGATCCTGATGGACAAAGCCGTGTTGTACGAGCGCTGCGAGATGACGATACACCGTCGCCTTCGATGCTTCGAACTCACGCGCGAGGTCCGACACGCCGATCGCGTCTCTCGAGCTCGCCAGCCGCTCCAGCAAGCGCAGCGATAGATCAACGGTTTCGGTTGCGGGTCCTTTCCGCGCCGAGCCGGAAACGCCCAATGTGACCACTTTTGCCATGTTTCATCTGTTAAAACGATGTTTCATTATTGAATACGAAGGAGCCTGGACTTGTCAATCCGCACTCGACTGGCCGCTCGTCAGAAGGGACGAACGATACCGCCCGTTCGCCATCGAACGCGTTCCGCGGAAAGGCTTGGTTTGGAAGAACGGCGTGGCCTGCCATCACTGCGGCAACGCGGATCCGGGCAAGATCACGAAGCTTGAGGGCAAGGTCGCCGTCCGCAACTGTATCAGTGCAACGCGTCACGCTATCGCGAGCAGTTCACCGTGACGGTCGGCACCGGCTGCCAAGGTTTCGGTGCCAACTCGTGTCCTCAGTCATCACGCAAGAGCATTTCTTGGTGCCAGTGATCGGGAACAAGCCGCGAGCCGCTTGGTCAGCGGAATCTTGCGGCGTTCAAACACGACAGGATTTGGGCCTAATCGGTACCGGCGCTGGACCGTAGCGTCAGGGTCGCGACAACGCCGGCATGGTCGGACGGCCACAGGCCGAGGCGCTCGCGATCAGCCGGTGAGGCGTTCACGACTTGCACATCCTCGATCGTGAAAGGTCCGCGAAACTGCACGAGGTCGATGCGGCGGCTCATGGTGGAGGTCACATTGAGCAGGTTCTCGGCCTGGCCGAAGGTGAAGCCTGGATCGTTCGGCCGCGCCGTCCGAAACACGTCGACGAAGCCGGCGTTCTTCAGCAACAGATAGGCCGCAAAGTTCTGAAAGATCGGATCGGCGGGATTGTCCGGGTTGGCGTTGCAATCGCAGACCAGCACGACCGGCAAGGTCGTATTCGCGGCCGTCTGGACGAGTTCGAGCGCCTGTGCGGGTGCAAGCGATGCCAGCGCGAAGTGGGTGGTCACAAACCGGAACTGGCGTCCGCGCCAGGTGACGTCGATCGACGAATACCCTTCGGTATCTACAGATGCCGCGATGTACTGGCGGATCTGCAGGTTCGACAGCTTGACCTGGCCTTGTTCGAGCAGATCGGCGCGCACGATCAGCGCATCGCGCAAGGTGATGCGCGCGTTGAATCCGAGCGCGGTCGGCACCTCCGCGTCGAGACCCGGCTTCACCGCCACGGCCTCGTAGCGCACGCCTCTCGCCGCGAGCTGCTGCAGCAATGATTGCAGCAGATCGAAGGTCACCGTCGTGGCCGGTGGCGCGTTCAGTGCGCCAGTGCGCAGGATCGCGGCCTGCTCGAGGCCCACGAAATCGGGCCGCAGGTAGGCGATCTTGTCGGCGATCACCACGACACGTTCGGCCGGCCTGGTGGCCAGAATGTTACTATAGGTCAGCGTCGCGGCAGCGATGATCTCGCCCGGAGTCTTGGCGGCGGATAATTCCTGGAAAAACGAGCCGACATACAGGTTCTGGGTCATGACCCGCAGGCGGTGACCGTCGTCGGCCGAGACTGGAGCCGGTGCAAGCGATAACAGGACGAGGACGAGAAACGCCGTCACGTCGAGAAGCCGCCATCGCCGGATCGCTGCGCAGTATCGCTCGCACATCACTGATTTGCTCATGAGGCCCTCGCTAATTCTGTGCCGGCCGAAGCCGCTGGACTATTGGTTGCCCGCCTGGCGGGACGGCAATCGAAGCGTCGCCGCCACACCCGCATGGTCGGATGGCCACAGGCCCGAAGTCGTGCGGTCGGCTTGCTGGTTTCCGATCAGGCTGATGTCGGCCACGCCGAAGCCGCCGCGAAACAGGACCAGATCGATCCGCTCGTTCAGCAGGGATGTCGGATTGAGCAGGTTCTCGGCCTGGCAGCAGGTGAAGCCGGGATCGGGCGCGCGCTTGCTCTGCCAGGCGTCGGTGAACCCGGCGTTGATTATCGCCTGATACGCCGGGAACGACGGATCGAGCGAGGTGTGGGCGCCGATATTGAAATCGCCGGCCATGATGACAGGAAGGCTGGTGTTGGCGGCGGTCCGGAGCAGCTCGCCGGCCTGCGCGATGCGGATCGCCGGGCTAACGGAGTCGAGGTGCGTTGTCACGAAGCGGAATTTGCTGCCGCGCACATTTACGTCGATGGCGGCCCAGCCGCGCGGGTCCGAGAGCGGGCCGACCAAGGTCGGCGATGAGAGCTTGATCCCGAATTGCTCGATCTGCAGGTTCGACACCTTGATCGCACCGCCCAGCAGATCGCTCCGCACCAGAATGGCATCCTGGTTGGTGATGCGGACGTTGAACCCGAGCGCGCTCGGAGCCTGGGCATCAAGTCCCGGAAGGATCGCCACCGCACTGTAGCGCTGCCCCAGGCCGGCGAGCTCATCGAGCAGCGATTGCACAAAATCCGATCGCACCGTCGTGGCCGGGCCGACGCCCGTTCCGGTTCGCAGGATCGTTGCTTCCTGGAGCGCGACCAGATCGGGTCGGTGCTGCGCGATCTCGCGGGCCATCGCGGCCGCGCGTTCGGCCGGCTTGGAGGCCACGATGTTGTTGTAGATCAACGCGACTGCGGCAAGCAATTGACCTGGGGTTTGCGCGGCGCTCAATGGGGCGAACGATGTCCCCACGTACATGTTCTGGGTGACCAGGCGGATGCCGCCATCGCTATTATCCTGCGCCATGGCGGGCGGCGGCGCGGCGATGCACGCGGCGAGCGCAAGGAAAGCGATCGCCACGGCTTTGCCGAGGTCACCCAAGGCAATTATCGTTCGATCAATGGAGTTCGGCATCCGACTTCCCCCCTTGATGCGTATGAGATGCAACGGGCTCCCAATCAGCAGAAGCTTGGGTGCCGCACATCATCCACTGAACTGTGGAAGCAACCTCCCTCGAACAACCATCATCCTGCGGAACGTTCCCGCCGGAGGCGGCCCGCGCGGTCGAGCAACCGCAACGCCCCGTCCGAGGGCGCCTCCCCAATGATGCCAGCTTCAGGGGCGAGTTCAAGCTCCACGCGAGGTCGCCGGGGCTCTCCGCCACGTTGCGTGGACCCACGCGCAATCAGGCGGGTGGTCATCCGTGATGTATTCAAATCCTGCGACCGGCGACACCGTGTCCGGGTAGGTGAAATCATCACGGCTCAAAAAGACCGGCACCGTTGGGCCGAGGCAATAGTGGATCAAGGCGCTTGCCCGTTTGAACCACGGCAATCACCCCTTGCTGCATCGCAACATTTTCCTCGCAATTCTGCCCCGAACCCTATAGATAGCGCGCTCCCGCCACCCCGGACCGCGCCGTAACCTTATGCTCCAGATCGACAATCTCGTGTTCAACGGCTGGGGCCGGCGGTTCTTCGACGGCGCATCGGTGTCGCTCCCCGTGGGCGCCAAAGTGGGCCTGGTGGGGCGCAACGGCGTCGGCAAGTCCACCTTGTTCAAGATCATCCTCGGCGAACTGCACGCGGACTCGGGCGAGGTCAGCCTGCCCAAGGCCGCGCGCATTGCGTCGGTCGACCAGGAGCATCCGGCAACGCCGGTGAGCCTGATCGACACTATTCTCGCCGCCGACACCGAGCGCGACGCGCTCAACGCCGCGCTGGAGACCGCAGCGCCCGAAGAGATGGGCGAGATTTACGCGCGCCTGATCGAGATCGACGCCGACAGCGCGCCGTCGCGCGCCGCGGAAATCCTCGCGGGCCTCGGTTTCTCAACCGACGATCTGGCGCGGCCGATGGCGGAGTTCTCCGGCGGCTGGCGCATGCGCGTCGCGCTCGCGGCGGCGTTGTTCGCGCAACCCGAAATGCTGCTGCTCGACGAGCCGACCAACTATCTCGATCTGGAAGGCGCGCTCTGGCTCGAGGCGCGGCTGCGCAAATATCCGCATACTGCATTGATCATCAGCCATGACCGCGAACTGCTGAACAACTCGGTCAACGCGATCCTGCATATCCGCGAAGGCAAGCTCGATCTCTACACCGGCGGCTACGACGATTTCGAGCGCATGCGCGCCGAGAAGACGCGGCTGCAGGCCGCGACCCGCAGCAAGCAGGAAGCCGAGCGCGCGCATCTGCAAAGCTTCATCAACCGGTTCAAGGCGAAGGCGAGCAAGGCCGCGCAGGCGCAGTCGCGCGTCAAGCGCCTCGCCAAGATGGCGCCGATCGCCGAGACGGTGGAGGAGCGCGTCGCGCCGTTCACCCTGCCCTCGCCGGCGCGCCAGCTTGCGCCGCCGCTGATGCAATTCGATGGCGTTAC
>Ga0207682_10000495_pt1 | contig 18191 bp, 19 predicted proteins | sample KBSM63metaG_FD_184332 | JGI IMG/M metagenome (GOLD analysis project Ga0207682, IMG submission 184332) | Miscanthus rhizosphere microbial communities from Kellogg Biological Station, Michigan, USA - KBS M6-3 metaG (SPAdes) (version 2) | ecosystem: Host-associated > Plants > Roots > Rhizosphere >... | reverse complement strand
GGCGATCGAGACTGCTGTTGCGATGGCGCGCCAGCGCTCCAGTCGGTTGGGATCGGCCCACATGGCGCGATCGAGATCGGCCGGCGCCGCGGCAAGGTACTGGCCTGCGGGCAAGCCGGTCACGTGGAACTCCCCCTTCTCATCGGCGCGCACCAGCACAACACGCCGGCTGAACGGCAGTTTCCATGACGCAGGATCGTCGGCAAACACCACCACATCGCACGCGGCCGCTGCGCCGCCATCGGCGTCCTTGACGACGCCGGAGATCGTGCTGACGCGCGAGGTGAGATGCACCTCAAACGGGGAGGCGGCGCGTTTCATGTCGAAGCCGTCGGTGACGTCAACGCCACCCGCCGTCACGCTTTTCAAGGCGAAGACAGGCGATCCTGCGTACCGGAGCACGACCCAGCCTTCGCCGCCATCAATGCCGAACAGGCCATCGGCTCTTGTCGTTGACGCGCCCCCGGGGAAAGAGAGCACATCTGGCGACTCTGACGCGATGAAGTTTTCGTCACGCGACCACAACATTTCCTGGATGCGAGTCGTGGGAGCCGGCGCGCCATCGAGGAAAACGTGGCCGATTGCGCCAACGCGTGTCTGTGGGGCCTCCGTCTCAGTCTTCAGAATCAGTCCGTTGAGGTCTTCGTTGAGACTGATCGCCAGTGAAGCGGATTCCGCGAGCAGCCCGGCTTTCGTCATCAATCTGGCCGCAGTCGTCAACCGATATTCCCCCACCGGGACGCTACTGAACGTGAAGGCGCCCGTCCTTAAGTAGACCTGCGCGCCCCGGCGGCCGGGCAAGCCGTCCGAGTGCGCTGGACTCAGCGTGACGGAGGTGTCGGACACCGGGCGGCCGGTTGAATCGATCACGGAACCACTAACACGCGCGAAGCGTGTGTGAGCGAGGGTGATCGCCGTACCGCTGGTTTCTCCGCCGCGGATGGTGTCAACGGCAATCGGCTCAGAGAGGTTCGGCAGGCCCGCTGATTGCCCCATCGTCGCTGCGACAAAGACCGGGCTGTCGGGAGTCCGCGCGAACGACTCCGGCGGCAGCGCCGGCCGGCTGGCCACCACATGGTAGCGGCCCGGCACCAGGCCGTGGAGGCGGAACTCGCCCAGCGGAGGCGGGCAGCCGGCCACTCCACGGCAGGCCGGAAGGTTGGATTCGCCAACAAGGCGCTGTGGCGCGTGATGGGGCTCAGCACGGTCGTCTGGGCGACGATGTATGACGATACCGTTCACTACGCCACGGCGAACGATGCGTCGATTTCAATCGGGCGGATGTTCTCGCCCAAGATCGAGCCGGAGATCATGTTCGGCCTTGCCAAGACGCCCTCGCCCGGCATGGACGACGCCGCGCTGCTCACGTGCGTTGCCTGGGTCGCGCACGGCTACGAGATGGTGCAGTCGATCTATCCCGGCTGGAAGTTCGCGCCGCCCGATGCGGTCATCGTTGACGGCCACCACGCCGCGCTGCTGATCGGGCCGCGGCACGGGATCGGCGCCAGCGCAAGCGAATGGCTGCGCACGCTCGCGAGCTTCGAGATCGAGCTTCTCTGCGACGGCAAATTCATGGACAAGGGTCACGCGCTGAACGTTCTCGAAGGCCCGCTGTCGACCATCTGTTACGTGATGGACCTGCTTGCGCGCGACCCCGACAATCCGCCGCTCGCCGCCGGCGAGATCGTCTCGACCGGAACGCTCACGCGCGCGCTGCCGGTGAAGCCGGGCGAAACCTGGACGACGGAGCTCAAGGGCATCGCGCTCGAAGGAATTAGCTTGCGGTTTGAATAGCAGTCCGTTGTAGCGGTTATTCGCCGGCAATCGCCTGCATCAATGCTGCTATCTTTATCGTCGCAAAATTCGAGAACGTGTCGGAAACGGCATAAGGCAGGATGATCTGGTCGCGATGACGCATCGCGCCACAGGTGTAGACGACGTTGGGCACATAACCCTCGCGCTCGGTAGGTTCGGGCCGAACCAGCGGTTCGCGCGAACGTGCGAGAACCTTTGACGGATCCTTCTTGTCCAGCAGAACCGCCCCGATCGAATAATGCCTGACCGGACCAACCCCATGTATCAGCAACAGCCAGCAGTCATCGAGCTCGATGGGTGAACCGCAATTGCCGATCTGGACGAATTCCCAAGGATACTGGGGCTGAAGGATGGGTTGGCCACCGTCCCATGAGTAAAGGTCGTCGGAGTAATTCAGATAAAGATTCTCATTGTCCTGCCGGGCAATCATCGCATAACGGCCATCGATCTTGCGTGGAAACAGCGCCATACCCTTGTTGCGTGACGCCGATCCGCCGAGCGGGGTCATCCTGAACGACCGGAAATCCGTGGTTGCAAGCAATTCAGAGCGAATGGCTCTGCCGCTGTAGGCCGTATAGGTGGCATAAAATGTTTTCCGATCATTGTCGTTGAATTCAACGAAACGCGCATCTTCAATGCCGTTCGATTGCGCAACGGTAATTGGGAAGATGACCCGCTCGCTTAGTTCTTCTTCGGGCCGGAAGACCAGTTCGACATCATCCCCGTTTGTGCCTGGCGTCAGGCTACGAACTTTCGGAACTGACGCGAGACGAGCGGTGGGATCGACGGACACGCTGCCATCCGCAGCAATGGTGCCCGAACGGAAGGTCAGCGAGGACACATGCCCCTCGCCGACGGCGCGAAGGCTCAAGATGAACCGGCAACCGTTTTCCGGCGCGCCCGTCTGGTCGGGATGGCGAACAATGCTTGGATTGAACAAGGCAGAGGCTTCGAACGAATATTCGTTGAGAAAATAAGCCCCGACCAGTCCACGCTGCGTCTTGCTCAATGGAGCATGGGGGTCAAGCGCCTCTTCCATTTCCGCGGCGCGCGCCTCGAAAATCTCGAGCAGGTTCCTGTGCCGGCCCTCGAAGTTCTGGAGCACTTCGCGCAATTGCTGGGCGGATGCTTCGGCATCAAGCCGAAGCACCCGCTCGACAATATGATTGGCGCGAACCTTGTCGGTCGGGTTGAGGTCTCTGGGCTCAGTCGCCGGCTTGAAGGGCCTTACGACGACCCTCGACGGGTCCGGGCGCAGATAGAGGCTCTGGCGATTCACGAATTTGGAGGGGGACAAAGATGCTCCCTGGTGGCGATCGGGCTAATTCTGCGCCGGCGCCGTTGGAGGATAATTTTTTCGACGCAAGTGTCGGGCGGCTTTCCACTGTCACGGCCGCAGCCATGAACTGCCGCAACTCAACCAAGCTCAGAAGATACGATAACACCGATTCTGCACCCTTGTTCTCATTGGCTCGGTCCGGATGCAGGCCATCCGAGCAGCTCCCGGTCACCGGATCGATCAGTGTCGTCTGCAGGTCGTTTTTACCGAGAAACCAGTCGAATGCGCGTCTCGCCTCCAGTGACCATTCCTCGCCGTTGCTCACACCGTACGCGGCAATACACGCAGAAATCGTTGCCCACGCTTCGACCGGCTGTTGATCGAACGCATTGGGCAACTGGCGGATCTTGCCGAAGCTCGCGGAACCGACGGGTCTGAAGCAGCCGGATGACGTAGTCTGAACCGACATGAGCCAACGCAGCGACCGCAGGCCGGTCTCGACATATGCCGGCGTGCCGGTCGCAAGACCCGCTTGAATCAGCGCCTGCGAAAAGCGGGCATTGTCATAAGCGAGCACGTCTTCAAACCAGACCCAATCCTTGTGTTGATTTGCGAGAAACAACGCCATCAACCGGTCGGCCAAAAGCTTGCGCATGCCACCCGCATTGGTATCTGGTGTTTCAACCGTGCAGTAGGCATCCAGACCCAGAAGCGCGAAGACCCAGGCGCGCGGCGACGAGAAACGCTCCAAAACCGGAAGCGCAGCCTTGAAAAGCGCCGCGGCCCATTTGCGGCGAGACGGAACGGCGTCGGAGCGTGCGCACTCCCCCAAAGCCCAAAGCGTCCTGCCATGGCTGTCTTCCGAGCCCGACTCTTCCAGCCATTGTCGGTTATAGCCCATGAAATTCCGGAACCGATGGGTGTCCGGGTTCCAAGCGTGCTGAATGAATGCTGCAAACGTCGTCGTGCCTATTTCAGGCAGCAACTGCACACCACCCGAATTTGCAAGCGCACTTGAGAGCAACAGGGCGCGAGCGTTGTCGTCGACACAATAGCCATGGGCGCGGTCGGGCACAGAATGGACCGCGTGCTGAAGAATGCCGGTGCCGTCGCACAGCGAAAGGAAATGCGCGAGTCTTAGCCCTGGGATTGCATTGCCCCCGCTCACTGAACGAGCTGCGGCAGGAAGAATTTTCTCTATGGTTTGCTCACGTACACTCTCGAAGACGGTGAGATACCGCTCGGCCGTCTCCCGCCAGGTCATCGATCGGCTTGATGCGTATGCGCGCTTGCGCATGGCGTGGCGGCGGACGTCGTTTGTAAGCAAGGCCGCAATCTCGCTGCTGATGGCTTTGGCATCGCCAAAAGGAACCAGAATGCCGCGCCCGTCACCGAGCAATTCCTTGGCGTGCCAGTAAGGCGTCGATACCACCGCCTTTCCCAGCCCGAAGCTGTAAGCGAGCGTGCCAGACGTCATCTGGGCTTCATTGAGATAGGGTGTCACATAGACATCGCACATCGAAATGAAGTCCAGCAGCGTGGATTGCTCGACGAACTGGTTGAAGAAGACGACATGATCCTGGATGCCGAGATCCCGCACGCGCGTCATCAAGCCGTGCCGATAGGCCTCACCCTGCTGACGCACAAGATTCGGATGAGTTGCACCGAGGACGACATACACCACGTCCGGACACAATTTGATGATTCCCGGCATGGCATCGAGCATGGTTTCGATACCCTTGTTCGGCGACAGCAGCCCGAACGTAAGTATGACGGTCTGTCCCGTGAAACCGAGTTTCGCTTTGGCACTGTGTGTTTCACGAAACGGCAGATCGGGAATTCCGTGCGGTATAGTCTCGATCTTGCTGGCCGGCACGTCATGCGCCGACCGGAGCAATTGCCGGCCTTTCTCCGACATGACGACGACCTTTGCCGAGATATCGATAATGCGTTGCATCACATCGTGCTGGGCCGGCGTTGGCTTCGCGAGTACCGTATGAAGGGTCGTGACGACCGGCATCTCGAGCCGCGACAGGAGCTCGGTGATATTGCCACCCGCCTGCCCGCCAAAAATTCCGTATTCGTGCTGAAGGGAAACAACATCGAAGCCGGCATTGTTCAGAAATGCAGCCCCCGCAACATACTCGCCGATGTTCTCGTCCTGGATCGCCAAACGTACGGCCTGCGGATAGTTGTAGACGCCACCGGGATCCGTCATCGCCACGACGCCGGTCTCCAGATCGGAACGGGCCATCGCAACAGCCCGATGAAGATCGTTGGTAAAGGTTGCAATGCCACAGCGGCGCGGAAGATGATTGCCGATGAACGCTATTCGTTGAATCGAATTCATTGAATTGTTTCCATGGCAACGCACTTCAACAGCTGCCGAACCAGGGGGCCTGTGTAAGCCACGAGGCCTATCAGGCCATTCCTGGCCGCATGAATGGTGACCCGATCCGACTGTGCGAAAATGGCGTCGCCTGTCGTCACGTCGAACGAGGCGGCCCGAGCGCTGCCACTGACAACCATTAGCCAGGTCTCATGTTCCGCTTCCAGGTGCCAGGTGGAGTTTGACGTCAGATCGATCCGCTCGAACGTGAAGTACGAATTTGAAACCAGAAGCGCCCGCGCCTCGCTAAGCCGTGTCGGAGTGACCAGGAAATCAGCGGGGCCGAAATCCGCCACCGCAAGTCCGCTTTCTATATGAAGTTCACGCCCGCGCCCGTGATCGAAAAGGCGAAATGTCGTGTCGCTGCGTTGCTGGATTTCCGCGATCACCAGGCCCGCACCAATCGCGTGGATCGTTCCGGCAGGCACTGAAATAGTGTCGCCGGGATGCGCCAGATGCCACACCAAGAGATCCGAAATCGAGCCGTCATCGATGGCGTGACGCAATTGCTCCGGACTGACGCGCCGCTTCATCCCCAAACCGACTTTAGCCTCGAGCGCAGCATCCAGGATGTGCCAGGCTTCGGTTTTGCCGTTCGGCAGTCCGGTCGACTCCGCATAGGCATCATCCGGATGAACCTGGATGGAAAGTGGCTGACTCGTAAACAGAAGCTTCAACAAAAGCGCGGGAGGGACGGCTGTCGAATCGGAGCGCTCGTACCAGATTTCACCGATCGTCTTTGTGCCATCGCCCGCATTGCTCCAGGGACTTGGATCTAAAACACCCCAAGGCTTTGATACGGAATGCGCATGGGCATGTTCAATCGTCATAACCCTTGCTTCATATGTGACCGAAATTGCATTATTTGATGCCCAACACAATCAGGAGAAAACGCTTGCCGAAAGCGTGAGCCTGCTCTCGGGAACGACCCGTTCGTATTTTTCTGCGATGTTCTTGATGCGGTAGCACGGGTCGGCGGGATCTCGATCTGAAGAGGGCATGAGGTGACGAATTTCATAGCCACCCGGTGCCAACAACTGGAGCACGGTCGGCTCAAGCTCGACGAGCTGACCGATTTTGAATTTATGCACGATCCGGTTTTCCTTCCGTCATGTTGGACTTGGAGGAGCAGTCGGCAGAGCTCTCTTCATCTTTGTGATCATGCAGAAAGCGGGCAATCTGTCCCCTTAGCTCGGACGTTTTCTGCACGTCTCCCAGCGAACCAGCCGTATCGAAAAGCTCGCGCTGGAGCTTCGTCGGGATCGTGTTCCATTGCATGATGACGGCCGCTCCGAGGCAGCGAAGAATATGCTCCTCGACCTCTGCGACAGTATTCTGGTTGAGGGGTTTTCCGGCAGTTCCGTCCTGCGCGTTGAGGCCTCGCGACCGGATCATTTTGTCGAAACTATCTGCCAGCCAGGTCTCGTTTTGCGCGAGTTCGGTGAAGCTTTGCTCCGAACGCTGCAATTCATCGATTTCGCTCGGAACATCGGTGTGTTTGAGTGCTTCGGCGCTTTCCGCCGCTTTTTTTCGAAATTGTTTGACCGCGAACATGAGTCGCCCCTCTGTGACACCGATGGCGGTTTGCCGCTCAACGGTGCCCTAACGCCTGCTTGTTGGGTGCTGGTCGCTGTATATGGGGACGATCAGGATGAATTGCGACGTCTATTTGCGCGATTTCCGAGATTGCCTCGTCTTTACCTCAAATGATTCCGTCGGAAAGAAGCGGCACAGGCACTTTATTCCGAAAGACCGCCCCCTACCCCCTGTGGTGACTGCAAATCATCCCCACATGGGTGGTAAGTCGCGCTCTGAGAAGGTTGTCCAAACCGGATGAGCATTCGAACGACCCGCAAAATTGTCGAATTCAGCAAACCCTTTTCGATCGAAGGGCTTGACCGGGTTTTGCCCGCCGGCAGCTATGAAATTGTCACGGACGAGGAGCTGATCGAGGGACTCTCGTTTCCCGTTTACCGCCGTGTGGCGACGATGATGCTGGCCTATACAAAATCCTCCCCCGTGCCCTCGACCGAAATGTTGACCATCGACCCCCGCGATCTCGTAGCGGCAATGGAACGCGATAAACGGGCCATCGAAGCCCCGGCTGCAGCCGCGCCGACGCTGCCTCCCTAGCGCGGTGTCCGCGCCGCCGTTATTCTCCCGCTTCCTTTTTGGGGTTCATCGGGGGAATAGCTCACAATGCGGCACTTACCCGCTTTACTGACGATCCTTTCGCTGTCTGTTTTTTCAGCGGGCGCGGTGCTGGCGCAGACCGCCGCCAAGCCGCCGAGCAACCGCGAGCAGCTCCGCATCGACAGCGACGAATGCGCAAAGCAGGTCGACCGCCACCGCGTCGATCTTTTCGCCGACTGCATGAACAAGAAGCAGGCTGCGCGAAAAGAGGCGGCCAAACGGAAGAAGGCGGAAGAAGCAGCCCAGCGCCGGCAGCAGCGCACAGAGCGTTTCGACGCCGCTGTGCAGGCGAACCGTGACGCCAATCTGCAGCGGATCGCGCAGGAAAATGCCGCCCGCGCCAAGCGTGACGACTGCAAGAAGCAGGCGAAGGAGCAGAAGCTTCACCTCATGAAGCGGCTGAACTTCATCAAAAGCTGCATGGAGAGGTAAGCCCTACCTGAGCGTCGCTTCCGGCCAGGCAGGATGGGACACTTTCACTCACCGCCCGCGCCTGGGCGCGGGGCGTAGGCTAAGAAACCGCCGCCCTCTTGTCCGCTTCTGGCCCTTGGCGGAGGTCCATTTGGATTACCCGAACGCCCGCTTTTTCATGGGAAGCGGTTCAACCGGCTCAGCATCCAGCACGGCGTCGTAAAGGTCATCCCTCGCGATCGTTTCGAGCAGCTCCCGCGCAAGGGCCGTCTCGGTCTTTCCGGCCGCAGCCGCGCGGCGTTGCAGGAGAGCCAAGGCATCTCCGCTCAGCCTAATGGTGCGCTCGTCGATCCTCGGCCGTCCACGCCGGCTTCCCGGCGGGCGCAGGCTGATCTTCGCCTGGGAACAGCGCACTTTGAGCGTGCCGATGTTGCATCCCAGCTTCTCGGCGATGTCGTCCGCCCTCATGCCGCCTTGCGCAACCATCTCCGGGATGGTGGCCAGCACTGCTTTGGTCAGAATTCTGCGTCCCATAGTCACCCTCTCATTGGCCATTCCGGCTCAATGTTTCGTCGCCTCAGCGGCGCCTTTGGTTCGATCTGAACTGAAAATTAATTTAATCTACGCCCAGCGATGTTCCTGTGACGGGCGTCACTTGCCTGAGGACAAACGACCCGTTTGTGATGGGCATCACTTGCCAGACCGCGCATTACGGCGATCTGTCTTGAGGATTTAAAATTTTTAATGTGGGTATAAGTGTCGCTGTTTTCACAGCATTTCCAAATTGACGCACCCCCACCGGCGTGCCGACCCACGCCGTCCACCGGACGGTTATGCACAGCCCGTGGAACTTACCGCCCGCGGGCGCCCGCTACACCTTCAGTGCTGCCAGCACGCGTTCCGGCGTGAACGGCATGTGATAGAGCCGCTTGCCGGTCAGCTTGTGGAAGGCATTGGCGAGCGCCGGCGCGATGCCCGGCGTGCTGATCTCGCCGAGCCCGGTTGGGTGTCCGTCGCTCTCGAGGAACGACACTTGCATCACTTCGGGCATGTCGGACATGCGCATGACATTGTAGTCGCCGAAGTTGGTCTGCTCGACCGCGCCGTCGCGAACCGTCAGGCGCTCGTGCAAGGCCGACGACAGGCCGTAGACGATGCCGCTTTCGACATTCGCCTTGGCAGCTTCCGGCTGCACGATGACGCCGCCGTCGGCCGCGACCCACACTTTGTGGACGCGGATCGAGCCGGCGCGCCGATCGATTGAGGCCTCGACAATGCAGGCGCCGAGCGACCCCGAGCGCTCGCTCATGGCAAAGCCGAGCGCGCGGTCGTCGGGGCGCTTCGTTCCCCAGTCGGCCATCTTGACGACGGCTTCGACGCAGCGGCGCGCCTTCGGCGTGATCGACATCCGCTGCAGGCGGAATTCGACCGGATCGAGCTTCTGATCCTCCGCCATTGCATCAACCATGGTCTCGATCGCGAACAGGTTGAAGTTGTGCGCGACCGCGCGCCAGTGCTTGATGCGGACTCCTTCATCGACATTACGCAGCTCGAGTTGCTGGTTCGGCAGCCCGTAGTAAGACGAGATGCGCATGCCGCCGGTGATCAGATTCTGCCCGCCATCGTCGCCGATAGCGCAGTGACGCCAGCCGACAACCTTGCCTGACGCATCGGTCGCCGCTTCGAGGCACTGGAAGGTCATCGGACGGAACATGCCGTGCGCGACATCTTCTTCGCGCGTCCACACCAGCTTGACCGGACGCTTGACCTCGCGCGCCAGCACCGCCGCCTCGGCCGCATAATCCGCGAGCGAACGCCGCCCGAAGCCGCCGCCGAGATAACACTGATGAACGTCGACTTGCTCGGGTTTCATTCCGAGCCTCCTCGCGACGAAGTCGCGACTGCGGCCGAGATCCTGCGATCCATCCCACACCTCGACTCTGTCGCCGGCCTCGTTGAACCGCGCCACCGCGTTCAACGGCTCGAGCTGCGCATGATAGGTGTAGTCGCTGCGGTATTCGGCCTTGTAGACCCTCGCCGCAGCGTCAAAGGCGGATTTGATGTCGCCTTTCGCGTCAACGACCTTTACCAGCGCCGCAGGGTCGGCGTGGATCGCGGCATAGCGCTCCAGCGCCTTTTCGGAATCGAATCCGTCGACCTTGTTCTTGCTCCAGGTCACGCGCAGCGCGCGTCGCGCCGCCATCGCCTGCGGGAAGCTTTCCGCGATGACGCCGACGCCATGTGGCAGCTTCACGGTCGCGATCACGCCGGGCATGGCTTTGATCGCGGCATCATTCCATTTCTCTGGCGCGTTGCCGCTCACCGGCGCATGCAGGGCGCTGGCATAGACCATGCCCGGCAATTTCACGTCGATGGAATATTGCGCACTGCCGTTGACTTTGAGCGGCAGATCGCGCCGGGGCACAGATCGCCCGATCAGGCGGAAGTCTTTGCGCGTCTTCAGCTCGCTCGTGTCGACAGCCGGTAGTGGTGCCGGCACCTTGCCGAAGGCCGCGATCTCGCCATAGCTCAATCGCTTTCCCGATTTCGGGTCGACGACCGTGCTCGGCTCGGTCTTGAGCGTTGCGGCATCGACGCCCCAATGCTCGGCGGCATTCGCGATCAACACCTTGCGCACCTGCGCGCCCGCCGTGCGAAGGTCGTTCCAGTACATCATTACCGCACGGCTGCCGGTGACCGTCATGACCCGGCGGCCGCTACGATCGGGCCAGCCATACACGTCAGGGTTCGACGGCGCCCATTCGAGCGTCACCTTGTTCCAGTCGGCATCCATTTCCTCCGCGATCATCAGCGGAATGGACGTGCCGGAGCCCTGCCCCATTTCGGTAATCGTAAGAATTGTGATGTTGCCGTCGGGCGCGATCCGCACCCATGGCGAGAGGGGAGCCGGCCGCGTGGCGGCATCGGCAGGCGGCAGGATACGCGTGCCGTCGGTTCCCAATGCAAAGTAGAACGTCATGCCGCCGATGCCGGCAAGCATGCCGCGGCGGGTAATCTCCGGCGACCTGAGAGCTAATGTCATGGCCTAGCCCTCCCTCGACGCGCGTTCGACCGCCGCGATGATGCGGTTGTATGTCCCGCAACGGCAGATGTTTCCGTCCATTTGGGTGACAATCTGCTGCCTGGTCGGCTTCGGATTGCTGGCGAGCAGCTCCGCGGCCTTCATGATCTGCCCCGACTGGCAGTAGCCGCATTGCGGCACCTCTTCGGTCACCCAGGCTTTCTGCAGCGGATGCGAGGAATTCGGAGAAAGGCCCTCGATGGTGACGATCTGCGCGCCCTCCGCCGCCGAAACCTGTACCTGGCAGGAACGCTGCGCGCGCCCATCGATATGCACCGTGCAGGCGCCGCAAAAGCCGGCGCCGCAGCCATATTTTGTGCCGGTCAACCCGATGATGTCGCGGATTACCCAGAGCAGAGGTGTTTTGGGATCTGCATCGACGGAAACCGGCTTGCCGTTCACTGAGAACGAAGCCATTGGGACCTCCCTGAAGTCGGCCATTCCGGCGGACACGCCTGCCCGCTCGAGGTCCCTAGACTATCAACCGCGTCCAGTTTTGAAATTCAAAAATGTGAGACTGGGGCCGGCACCTGACCGCTCATCCCCGCTTTGGCGGGGATGAGCGGGTGAAGGGCCTACTGTTGCTGCGGTGCGACGCTTCCCGTCTGCGCCTCCACGATCACGGTTCCGGTCATGTGCGGGTGCAGCGAGCAGAAATATTTGTAGGTGCCCGCTGTCGTGAACGTGAAAGAGAACTTGCCGTCGGTATCCATGACTTTGGAACGGAAAGTGTTGGCCGACACGACCGTATGCGGAATGTCGTCCTCGTTGGTCCAGGTCACGGTCGTGCCGGCTTTGACCTTCAGTTCTTGTGGTCCAAAAGTGAAGTTGCCGATCTTGACCGCAACCTCCTCTGCGGATGCCGGCGCCGCGGCGTGGAGATAGGCCGCCGCGACGCCGGCCACAAGCAGCCTCGTCAGGATCTTGATCGTCGTCATGGCCGGTGCCTCAGTTCTGGATCGGCGTGTCGATGATGGCGAGACGCTGCTCATTCTGCCTGAAGGTGACGCAGGCGATTCCGAGCATGCTGCGTAATTTGTCGTCGGGCACCTTTATCGGACCGGGCGACGGAGCGGCGCCGGGTGCCGGCTGCGGAAAAGCTGTCGATCGAGCCGTGTGAAAGGTGAGATTGCCCTCGACTTTCTGCATGACCTGGTGAATGTGCCCGTTGAGCACGGTAACCGAGCCGAAGCGCTTCAGGTAACCGAGCGCACACGCACCATCTTCCGTGCCCCATCCCCACTCCGGATAGACCGTCCACAACGGGATATGCGCGAAGACCACGATCGGCTGCGACGTCGAGCGGCCCTTGAGGTCGTCTTCAAGCCATTCGAGCTGTTCGTTGCCGAGGTTGCCGAGCCCGCCGGCTTTCAGATTGACGACGTTCACGAGCCCGATGAAGTGCACGCCATTGTCGTCGAAGCTGTACCAACCGGCGCCCTTCGTGCCGCGTCCGTAGCGGTCGAGATAGAGCTTGCCCTGATCCTCATCGAGCAGATCGTGTTCGCCCGGCACGTAGCGTACATTCAGCCCGGCGTGCGAAATGATCTGGTCTGCGTCGTCGAATTCCGACGGCTTCGACAGATGCGAAATATCGCCGGTGTGGATCATGAAGGATGGCTTCAGCGGCAGCGTCTTCACGCGTGCGATGGCTTCCTCCAGCGTTCTTTTGACGTTGGGGTTGGCAGGCTTGTCGAAGCCCATGTGGCTGTCGCTGATTTGAAGGAATGTGAATCCTTTCACCGGCGCAGCTACCGCTTCGTCGATGATGCCGAGCGACGCGGGCACGCCACCGGTGATTGTCCAAAGGACACCCGTTCCTGCCCATGTCATGCATTCGAGAATCTTGCGGCGGTTCATGCCGTCATCGCGCTCAGTCATCTGACGCCTCCATGAGTGTGCGTGTCTGGAGACGAGACTGAGCCGCGCGAAGATTTATTCCCGCACAGCCGCCATCACGAAAAAGTCAGGCATGCTGCGAAATTTATTGGAGCGCCGACCAGTCACTTCGGCATGCGGCCATCGCGGCTGCTCATGCAAAGGAGACACGACAATGAAAACACTTCCCACCATCGTCACAGTGCTTCGTATCGCAGTTGGTTTCGCGCTCAGCGCGGGCCCGGCGTCCGCCCAATCGTTCTGCACCTGCGACGGCACCGGTAACGTACTGGTATTTGCCAACCAGGCATTCATGCCCGCGAAGGGCAAAGCGGCCGTGAACGACCACGCCCTACGGGCCTACGCAGCTGCTCCGGCGCGTGGCCTGGCGGGCGATTCCAACACCCCTGCCGCCACAGGCGGCGGCAGCACCGGATACAACGAGATGCTGCGCAACTTTTGACCCAGGAAAACGCCAGGAAAACAGGGCAGGTTTTGGCCTGCCCTGTTTTCGAAAAATTTATGCCGGGTCGGGAATGAAACGAGTGCTCGCGGAGTCTTGAGGATGACGTGATCGTGTTTGCCGTTACAGCGGGTGCGTGTTCCCACGCTCCAGCATCCCGGCTAAGCCGATCGCCATATTGGATGAAAAGCAATGAGCCGTCCCAGGTCAGACGACAATTCAGTGCTGCTGGTCCACGCCTATCTTGATGGCGAACTCGACCCCGCGAATGCCCTCAGCGTCGCCCAGCAGATGAGCCAGGAGCCGGCGCTTGCCGCGGAGGCCGAGCACGTGAGGGAATTGCAAAATCTTATTCATGACCACCTGACACGCGAGGAAGCGCCGTCCAGCCTGCGGGCGCGGATTGAATCCCGCATCGGCAGCACGCGACAGCTGTCCGCGACACCGTCATGGATGCACTCCTGGCGCGCCCTCGCCGCATCGATTGCCGTTGCAGCCATTGTTGCGAGCGGCTCGACTTGGCTGGTGGTCAGTTCCCAGCAAAAGCCGGTACAGGTCGCCGAACTGCTTGTCTCCGACCACATCCGCTCGCTGATGGCACCAGAGCCGGTCGACGTCGTTTCGTCCGACCGCCATACCGTAAAGCCGTGGTTCAACGGCCGCATTCCGAATTCGCCGCGCGTCGTTGACCTCGCCAAGGACGATTTCCCGCTGGTCGGCGGCCGCGTCGACGTCATCGGCCGCACGCCGGTTGCAACGCTCGTCTACCGCCGCGCCAAGCACCTGATCAGTCTCACCATTGTGGCCGCTGGCGATGCTTTCGCGATCGGCGGGCCGCACAGCATCAACGGTTACAACATCGTTCGGTGGACCGAAAACGGCGTGACCTATTGGGCCATCTCCGACGTCGAAGCGAAAGAATTAGAAACCTTCGCACAGCTATTCCGCACAAGCCGAAACGAACTCTAGGCGATCAAGCAGGCGTCATGTCGATCACACCGCTGCGGCCCCGAGCCGGTGCAAACAGCCACGACGGACCACCCGTCCGGCTGGTGACGCCTGGCGTGCAGGCTGCAGCCGGCATGCAAGACGATAATGCGCTCTTCCGAGCCGTCGTGATGTCTCACATTGACGAGGCCTACCGCCTCGCACGTTGGCTCACCGCCAACGGCACTGACGCCGAAGACGTGGTGCAGGACGCCTCACTGCGAGCCTTTCGCGCCATTCGCAGTTATGCCGGTGGCAACCCGCGCGCCTGGTTTCTGAGCATCGTGCGCAACACGGCGTATTCCTGGCTGCACAAGAATCGCCCGGCAGCAATTGTCGCGGTCGATGACCTCGAGGCGGTCGAGCGCGAGCACGTCAAGGCCGACGATCGCCGCGACGATACGCCGGAAGGATCGCTGATCGCCCAGGTCGACGCCGAGCAGCTGCGCGCGGCCATCGCACAACTGCCAGCGCCTTTCCGCGAAACTTTGGTGCTGCGCGACATCGAGGGCCTCGACTACCGGGAAATCGCCGAGGCGACCGAGGTGCCGATCGGGACCGTGATGTCACGCCTTGCCCGCGCGCGCCGCCGGCTGGTCGAAATGCTCAGGCAGGACGATTAGAGGTCCAGCTTATCCGGGTTCCTGCGCCGCGCCGGCGTGGATGTCGATCAATCTGCGCACCAAATCCGGCTTGCGCGCGCGGGCAAAGCCGCATTCCGTCGCGATCCCGAATTCCGGCACATATTTGCGTGCCAGCTCAATTCGTTTCTGCACGCCCTCGACGCCGTCGGCCGCGTGGATGATGCCGAGGTAGATCTCCACGCCCTTGGGGAGTTCTTTCATCGGCGCGAAAAATTCGTCGGACGCGCGTGATGCCGGCACCGGCATATGGATATAGGCCACTTTGTGCCTGACATTCCGCACGATCGCATTTGAGATATCGACCAGGTGCCGCGCGGTGACGGGGTCGAAGAAATGCTTGCCGCCGAAATCGCCGTAGCAAAGATGAAAACCAAGCTCGACATCATCCGGCACCGGTTCGCAAATACGCACGAATCGCCGGGCGATGTCGTCTTTCGATGCATTCACCAGCGGAAACTGGTCCTGCGGCTGCCCATCCCACACGATCATGTCGTGGCAGACATCCCACTGGATACAAAGGTCCCGATGCGGGATATGGCGGCAGATCAATTCGACCTCGCGCGCCATGGCCTTTTCGTAGGCCGGCTCGATCGCCGCAACATCGCGCGCGGTACAGAAGGCATAAATGACGCTCATTGGCGTCGGCAGGCAGACCTGGAACCGCGTCCCTTTTGCGATATCGCCACGATCGCGCGCGGCCAGGAGGTCGAGGTAGGAGCCGCGCGCTTCCCGTGCATAGCCGAGCTCGCCGAATTCGACCTCGTCCGCTGTGACTCCCTCCGCCAGGCACAACAACGGAAATCCGGACGTCTTGCGTAGCGCCCCGCTCGGGTCCGGCCGCAGGAACGGACTTGAGCGCAGCAAAGGATATTGGAAGCTCACCCACAGGCGGCGCGGCCCCGGCTCGCCGTCAGGAATGCGTCGCAACCGCCGCCCCAAAGCCGGACCGACGGTGCGAAAAACTTCCTCTACGCCGCCGAGTCCGATACTGCCGACCAGATGGACTTGTGTGGGCGTAAAGGACATCAGCGCGGCGGAATCTGGATCAGGTCGTCAAGTTGCGCCTTGGTCAGCTCGTTGGCGGTGAATTTGAGCGTGACTGCATCCTTCACGATCGTATCGAGGCCGGTGATCTTGTCAGGCTCGACCGATGAGCGCGGGAAGAAATCGTCGCGCGTGCGCTTGGCCTTCGCCTCGCTGATGTTGAGCCACTCTGAATAGATTTTCAGCGCCTTGGGGTCGTTGTACATGAAGTCGACCGTCTCGCGGTATGCCTTCATGTAGCGATCGACCACCGCCTTGTGGTCTTTCAGAAAGTTGGCATTGGCGATATTGAGCCGAACGGTCTGGCCCTTGAACGCGGCGGCGTCGTTGCCGGTCGCAATGATGCGGATCTCTTTCTTGTCGAGCTGATCAAGGCCGAAGGGCGGCGCCGCCCAGCCGACGTCGATCTGGCCCGACATTACGGCCGTCAAATTCGCCGCTGGCCCGCCGACTGCCGTCGGCTTTGCCTTCAGGTCATATTGCTTCATGAAAGCTGTGACGATGCCGTGCGTCGAGGAGCCGTTGGTCGAATAGGCCAGTGTCTTGTCGGCGGTGTCCTTCAGCGATTTGATTGGCGAATCCTCCTTCACATACCAATAGAGATCATTCGCGCCGGTCGTCTCCGCGCTGATGATGCGCACCGGCGCCCCTTTCGAATAGGCACTCAGCACGCCCATGACGCCGGCAGCGATACCGAGGTCGACGCTGCCGGAAATCACCGCCTGCTGCGTTTCACCCGCACCCTGTGTGTAGACGATGTCGAGCTCAAGCCCGTGCTTCTTGAAGATGCCGGCGCGCTGCCCGATTTCCGAGACCGATGTATCCCAGTTACCGCGCTGGCCGATCGCCAGCTTGACCTTGTCCTGCGCCGACGCGCCGGCGGCCGTGCCAAGCAACATGACCACTGCAAGCGCAAGTGCGGTTGATGTTGTCCTCATGTGTATCCTCCCTGATTTTTTATAGACTTATTTTGCCGGTTCGGTCTGCCTGGCGGCCCGCTGCTGCGGCGCCTCGCTGCCGCCGCCAAGGCTGCGCCAATTCGTCGTCTTCGGCACGACGCCTTCGTACGAGCTGATTGTGGCATGCGCAATGCGCGGCTCCGTCGTGCCGATCGCTGGCCCACCATCGCGCATGGCGCGCGCCGCCTCGACCATCAGGCGACGGAACGCAACCACGGCGACATCGCTGGCGCCGACCTTTTCTTTCGAGCGGTCGCCGATCGGCCCCATCGACTCCCACATCACGATGTCCTGGTTGGGGATCCCGTCGATGCCGGTGAAGTTGCCGGCCTTCATCGCGGTGCGATCCTGCTGATAGAGATTGGCGCGGTTGCGGATGCCATCGAAATTGCGGTCGACGTCGACGCCCCATTGCAGGACGTTGAACTTGCGCCAGGTGTCGGCGTCGATACCCGGCTTGTCGGACCCGTTCCAGGCGATGAAATAGAAAATCGTGCTGGTGTCGTCTTCCGGCGTCAGCAACGTCGCGACATTGTGCACGTTGTTCGGCGGGATCAGCGCCGTGTAGGGCGCGATGTAGACCGTCGTGCGGATGTAATCGTGCGTCTCCTCGTTCTTGATCGGACGCCGGATCGCCGCATAGCGGAAACCGTAGCTGGTCCGCTCGATCTGGAAGCGCGGCGCCTTGTCGGTCGAGGGCCGCAGCCAGTTCGCTTCGGTCGCCTTGGCACCGTCCACCTGCGCCGGCACCATGTCGGACGAATGCAAATGCGACGAATGCGCGGAGTCGATCTGCCCTTCGAGAATCTGCGCCCAGTTGCAACGCACGCGCACTTTGGTTGCGCTCACGCGCACATCCGGCGTCGGCGCAAAAGCCGGCGGCTCGAATTCGCGCATGTCTTCCTGCGGACCCATATAGGTCCACACGAAGCCGCCCGCTTCACGCGTCGGATATGACTTGTGCTTCACGCGATCGAAGATCAGGCTGTTATCCGGCTCCGATGCCATTTCGACGATGTTGCCGTCCACGTCGAACTTCCAGCCGTG
>Ga0207682_10000491_pt1 | contig 18280 bp, 18 predicted proteins | sample KBSM63metaG_FD_184332 | JGI IMG/M metagenome (GOLD analysis project Ga0207682, IMG submission 184332) | Miscanthus rhizosphere microbial communities from Kellogg Biological Station, Michigan, USA - KBS M6-3 metaG (SPAdes) (version 2) | ecosystem: Host-associated > Plants > Roots > Rhizosphere >... | reverse complement strand
AACCACGATTATGGCTATGACGGCGCGCTGTTCGTCGGTTACGATCTCGGGTCGTTCCGCATCGAGGCAGAGGTCGCTTACAAGCGCGCCCGCGTCGACGATATCGAATCCTCGGTCCAGCTGCCCGGCTTCACTCGTACCGGCCTCACGCCCGGCTCCAACATCGTGCCGACCATCGTTCCGGCCGGCGGCGGACGGAGCAGCGCGCTCAGCTTCATGATCAACGGCATGCTCGACTTCGGCGACGATGACGGCGTCAGCGGCTTCGTTGGCGGCGGCGTCGGCATGGCCCGGGTCGACTATAACAACGTTCGCGCCTTCTCGAACCAGGGCGCGGTCATCGACGATTCCGACACGCGCTTCGCGTGGCAGATCGTCGCGGGCGTTCGCCAGGCGATCAGCGACAATATCGACGTGACCGTCCGCTATCGCTTCTTCAACGCGGACAACATCCGGACCGTGGACTTCCGCGGCTTCGAATCCGAGTCGCGCTTCCGGTCGCACTCCTTGCTCGGCGGCATCACCTTCAACTTCGGCGGCCACGAGCCGCCGCCGACCCAGACCTGCTGGGACGGTTCGGTGATCCCGGTCACCGAGACCTGCCCGCCGCACGTGATCGACACGCCGCCGGAACCGCCGCGGATGCAGACCTGCTGGGACGGCTCGTCCATCCCGGCCGATCAGACCTGCCCGCCGCGTCCGGTCGGTCCGTTCATCGTCTTCTTCGATTGGGACAAGGACGAGATCACTCCGCAGGCCGCAGCGATCCTCGACAATGCGGCTCAGGCCTATCAGACGACGGGCCAGGCTCAGGTCATGCTCGCCGGTCACGCCGACCGGTCGGGCTCCGACGCCTACAACGTCGGCCTGTCGCAGCGCCGCGCCAACAACGTCCGGTCCTACCTGGCCGGCCGCGGCGTTCCCGACGGTTCGATGACGACCGAAGCGTTCGGCGAGAGCCGTCCGCTGGTCGACACCGCCGACGGCGTGCGCGAGCCGCAGAACCGGCGTGTGGAAATCACCTTCGGCCCCGGCTCCGGCTGGTAAGAAGGGTCTCCGCCGCTTCGGCGGCGGGACGCCACGAGATCTGGGGTCGGCCTTCGGGCCGGCCCCTTTTCTTTGGTCCGCAGGCGGGACGCGAGGACCGCAAAGCCCCTATGCTGCGGGCGAGCGCTTTGGTAACGCCTCGGCGAGCCCGGCCTTCAAGGACAAGACATGCGGATCGCGATCATCGGCACCGGCTATGTCGGCCTGGTCTCCGGCGCCTGTTTTTCGGATTTCGGCCATGACGTGGTCTGCGTCGACAAGGACGTGGCCAAGATCGAGGCGCTCGAGCGCGGCATCATGCCGATCTTCGAGCCCGGCCTGGAGCAACTGGTCGCGCGCAACGCCGCCGCCGGCCGGCTGACCTTCGCAACCGATCCCGGCCCCGCCATCGACGGCGCCGAGGCGATCTTCATCGCCGTGGGCACGCCGTCGCGCCGCGGCGACGGCCACGCCGACCTCAGCTACGTCTTCGAAGCCGCCCGGGAAATCGCGAGGGAGCTCAAGGGGCCGGTCGTCGTGGTCACCAAATCGACCGTTCCGGTCGGCACCGGGGACGAGGTCGAGCGCATCGTCCGCGAGGAGGCGCCGGACGCCGAGGCCTGGGTGGTGTCGAATCCCGAATTCCTGCGCGAAGGTGCCGCGATCGAGGATTTCAAGCATCCGGACCGGATCGTGATCGGCGCCGAGGACGAACGCGCCGCGGAAATCATGCGCGAGGTTTACCGGCCGCTCTATCTCAACAAGGCCCCCCTGCTGGTCACGTCGCGGCGGACGGCGGAGCTGATCAAATATGCGGCCAACGCCTTTCTGGCGACCAAGATCACGTTCATCAACGAGATCGCCGATCTGTGCGAGGCGGTCGACGCCGACGTCCAGGACGTGGCCCGCGGCATCGGCCTCGACGGCCGGATCGGCGGCAAGTTCCTCCATGCCGGACCCGGCTATGGCGGCTCCTGCTTTCCCAAGGACACGCTGGCGCTGCTCAAGACCGCCGAGGACAGCCAGGCGCCGCTGCGCATCGTCGAGGCGGTCGCCAAGGTCAACGACGCCCGCAAGCGCGCCATGGGCCGCAAGGTGATCAAGGCGCTCGGCGACGATGCGCGGGGAAAGTCCGTCGCCGTGCTCGGCCTGACCTTCAAGCCCAACACCGACGACATGCGCGACGCGCCCTCGATCAGCATCGTCCAGGCGCTCGAGGATGCGGGCGTGACGGTGCGCGCCTTCGATCCCGAGGGGATGGAGCAGGCGCGCCCGCTGATGCCCAACGTCACGCTGTGCAGGAACCCCTACGACGCCGCGGAGGGCGCCGACGCGGTGGTGCTGGTGACCGAATGGGACGCGCTGCGCGCGCTCGACCTGAAGCGGCTGGCGCGCACGATGCGGGGCGACGTGCTGGTCGACCTGCGCAACGTCTATCCGCCGGACGAGGTGGAGGGCGCCGGCCTCGTCTGGCACGGGATCGGCAGGCCGGCGCGGCCCCGGCGCTGACCGCGCGGCAACCTCCTCCGGCACCGCTCGTTGGGCGGCCATGGAGGGATAGGATGATCCACGCAAAATTTTTGCCGGCGCTGCTGCTGCTGGCCGGTTGCGCGACGACCGACAACACCGGGCCGGCCGGCTCGGCCGGGGCCGAGCTGCGCGAGCCGGGCGGCCGGCTGGTGGCGCGCGCGGCGCTCAGCCAAATGGACGGCGGCGTGCACGTGCGCGTCGATGCCTCGGGACTGGCACCGGGCCATTATGGCGCTCATATCCACATGACCGGCCGCTGCGATCCGCCCGGTTTCGACAGCGCCGGCGGGCACTGGAACCCGACCGCGCGCCAGCACGGCCGGCTGAACCCGCAGGGTCGGCATCTCGGCGACCTGCCCAATCTCGACGTCGGCCCGGACGGCACCGGGCGGCTGGACTATCATGTCGCGGGAGCCTCGCTGCGCAGCGGCGCCAATGCGATTCTCGACGGCGACGGCGCGGCGATGGTGATCCATGTCGGCCCCGACGATTATCGCACCGATCCGAGCGGCAACAGCGGCGCGCGGATGGCCTGCGGCGTGCTCCGCTAGATGGCTTCGCCCGCGGCGCGGGCACGCTCGACTTTGGTGGCTTCGAGCTCGGCGATGCGGCGCGAGCCGAGCCAGAGCGCAAGCAGGGTGAAGGGCGGCACCACGTAGAGCCAGAAGATGCCGGCGCTGAGGCTCTGGGTCACGTCCGCCATCTTGCCGGCGAAATAGGGGCCGAGGGCGAGGCCGACCATGGTCGTGCCGAGCACGTAGGTCGCGCCGGCGGTGGCGCGCATGCGCGGCAGCACGACGTCCTGCAGGCTGGCGACGGCGGCGCCGACCCAGGCCGAGCCGAACAGCTGCGCGACCGGGCTGGCGAGGAAGAACAGGCCGAGATCGTCGGTGGTGAACATGAGCCAGACCGCCGGCACGGGCAGGACCACCGCGAGCATGTTGACGAAGATGCGGCCGCGCGGATCGCGGCGGCGCCAGAGATCCGAAATGACGCCGCCCATGATCACGCCGGTGGCCGCGGCGATGGCGGCGCCCCAGCCGAGGATCGTCGCCACTTCCTCCGCGGCCGTTGCGCCGATGAACTGGGCGGGCGCGGTCGGCGCGCCGTAGAAGGTGCGGATCGCGTAAGGCGGCGCCCAGAAGCTGATCGCATAGGTCATGAAGGAGATGCTGCCGAAGGCGACCGCGAGCATCACCACCGTGCGATTGCCCCAGATCAGGCGGTAGACCGCGGGATCGCGGTGCCGGAGCGACTGCACCCAGGAGAAGACCGCGTAGACGCCGAGCCCGTAAGCGGCCCATTGCGGCCAATCGCCGGTGAGCAGGATCAATCCCGCTCCGACCAGGGCGATGCCGAGCAAAGCCGCGAGGTTGACCAGCAACGCGCCGGGGATGCGCGCGACGCTGATCAGGGTCAGCGGCGGCAGGATGGCGAGCAGCTCGCCGCCGAAGTCGCGCCAGGCATTGGGCCGGACCACCGGCTGCGGCAGCCGGTCGGAGGCGCCGCGCTGCGGCTCGCGCAGCGACAGGACCCAAAGCGCGAGCAGCAGGCCGGGAATGCCCACCGAGAGAAAGGCGGCCTGCCAGCCGACCAGGCCGAGCGGCGCGTCGGCGGCAGTCGGGAAGGCGGCGTTCCAGCGGCTGCTGACCAGGCCGCCGATCGGCAGGCTGAGGCCGCCGCCGATGTAGAGGCCGGCCGAATAGATGGAGAGCGCGGTCGCCCTTCTCTCCTTCGGGAAATAATCGGAGATCATCGAATAAGCGGCGGGCGAGGCGCTGGCCTCGCCGATGCCGACGCCGATGCGCGCGGTGGCGAGCATGCCGAACGAGGTGGCGAAGCCGGAGAAAGCGGTCATCGACGACCATAAGGTCAGCCCGATCGCGATCAGCCGGCCGCGATACCAGCTGTCGGCGAGGCGGCCGAGCGGGATCCCGAACAAGGCGTAGAAGACGGCGAAGGCGGTGCCGTAGAGGAAGCCGATCTGGGCGTCCCCGAGATCGAGGTCGTGCTTGATGTCCTGGGCGAGGATCGAGATGATCTGCCGGTCGATGAAGTTGATGACGTAGACCAGCACGAGGACGAAGAGCGCGTACCAGCCATAAGCGCTGACCCGGATCGGCGGGTGCGCGGGGGCGACGGCCGCCTGGGCTTCGCCGGTCTCGGTGGCCGCCATCTCATCCCCTCGTTGTGCTTCTGTTTGCTCTTGGCTAGCAGAGCATGGCGCTTTGGCAACCGGGTGCACGGCAATGACGGTGAAGGTCCTGTTCGTCTGCCTCGGCAACATCTGCCGCTCGCCGCTGGCCGAGGCGGCGTTCCGTGCCGAGGCCGAGCGGATCGGGCTGGACGCGGCGGCGGATTCGGCGGGGACCGGCGACTGGCACCGCGGCCAGCCGCCGGACCGGCGGGCGATCGCCGCGGCCCGGCGCAACGGCGTCGACATTTCCGGCCTCAGGGCGCGGCAGGTGACGCGCGGCGATTTCGACCGGTTCGACCAGATCGTCGCGCTCGACGAGGAGAATTTGGCCGACCTCGAACGCCTCCGGCCCGAAGGTAGCCAGGCGAGGCTGTCGCTGCTGCTCGATCACGTTGCAGGGCGCGAGGGGCAGGCGGTCGCCGATCCTTATTATGGCGGCGATAGCCATTTCGACGTCACCTGGAACGACGTGACGGAAGGCGCGCGCGGGCTCGCGCGCGCATTGGCGGGGGCGGACGCATGAGCCTGATCCTGCATTATCATCCGCTCGCCTCCTTCTGCTGGAAGGTGCTGATCGCGCTCTATGAGAACGACATCCCGTTCGAGCCGAAGCTGGTCGACCTCGGCGATGCCCAGTCCCGGGCCGCCTTCGCGGCGCTGTGGCCGATGGCGAAGATGCCGGTGCTGGAGGACGAGGCGCGGGGCGCGGTGGTGCCGGAGACCAGCATCATCATCGACTATCTCGATCTGCATAATCCGGGTCCCGTCCGGTTCGTGCCGGAGGAGGCGGAGCGGGCGCGCGAGACCCGGCTGTGGGACCGGATCTTCGATTGCTACGTGCAGGCGCCGATGCAGCGGATCGTCGCCGATCGCATCCGTCCGGACGGGCAGCGCGACGCCTTCGGCGTGGCGGAGGCGCGCACGCAATTGGCGACGGCGCTCGGCATGATCGAACGCGAGCTCGCCGGGCGGCCATGGGTGACGGGCGAAGCGTTCGGGCTGGCCGACTGCGCGGCGGCGCCGGCCTTGTTCTACGCGGACAAGGTGATGCCGCTCGCCGGCACCTATCCGCTGGCGCTGGCGCTGCTGGAGCGGCTGAAGGCGCGGCCGAGCTTCGCGCGGGTGCTCGACGAGGCCAGGCCCTGGTTCAAATATTTTCCGGCCGAGTGACCGCTTTCTCGCAACGCGTGGCCGAGCTGACCGGCGTCGCCGAGGCACGGCTGGCGCGGCTCGCCGGCGGCGACCTTTCCGAAGTGCTGCTGGTGCCGCGCGGCGAGGGCGACGCGGTGGTGGCGAAGGGCGGACCGTCGGTCGCCACCGAGGCGGCGATGCTGCGCGCGCTGGCGGGAGCGGGCATGCCGGCGCCGCCGGTCGAGGGCGAGCATGCGGGCGTGCTGCTGATCCGCCATGTCGAGAATGACGGGCTGTTCAACCCCAGGGCCTGGGCCGATCTCGGCGCGTGGCTGCGCCGGCTGCACGGGACGACGGGCGAAGCCTATGGCTGGCCGATCGATTATGCGCTGGGCACGGTCACCCTCGACAACCGCGAAGGCCGGGACTGGCCTCGCTTCTGGGGCGAACAGCGGCTGACGGCGGCGGCGAGCCTGCTCGACCGGCCCTGGCGCGAGCGGGTCGAGCGCCTGGCCGCGCGGCTGGCGGACCTGCTGCCGGCCTCGCCGCGCGCGTCGCTGCTGCACGGCGACCTGTGGACCGGCAACATCCTGGTCCGCGACGGCACGCTGGCGGCGCTGATCGACCCCGCCTGCTATCACGGCCATGCCGAGGTCGACCTCGCCATGCTGAGCCTGTTCGACACGCCGCCGGACGAATTTTGGGAGGCCTATGGCGAGCGCGAGGAGGGTTGGGAGGCGCGGCTGCCGGTCTACCAGCTGTTTCCCGCGCTCGTGCATCTGCGGCTGTTCGGCGCCGCTTACGCGCCGATGGTCGAGAGGCTGCTCGACCAGGGCCTGCCCTAGGCGAGCTTGTAGCGTTCGACGATCGAATAGACGGCTCCGTCCGGGGTCAGATCGCTTTCGAACAGGGCGAAATGGTCGACCAGGAAGGGGGCGCTGGCGAGGCCGCCCGATTGTTCGAGCAAATTGCCGACCGGGCCCGAGGAGCGCTTCAGGCGGGCGAGGGTGATGTGCGGCAGGAAGGCGCGCTGGTCCGGAGGGACGCCGACGCGCGAGAGCGCCGCATCGACCTTCTTGTGCAGGGCGTGGAGGGGCTCCTGCGGCGCCACCCCGGCCCAGACGGTGTCGGCCAGGCCCCGCCGCTCGAAATGGCCGATGCGGTTGAGCGCGATTTCGAACGGCGGCTGGTGGACGGCGCCCAGCGCGGCATGGACGTCGCTCGCCAGATGGCGGTCCGCTTCGCCGATGAAGCGCAGGGTCAGGTGGAGCTGGTCCTCGCTCTGCCAGCGGGCGCCGCTGATCCCGCCCATCGCGGTCAGCAGCGTTTCGCGGATCGGCCGGGGCGGCCGGATGGCGACGAACAAACGGTGCATGGTCCCCCATATCGTCATTCCCGCGAAAGCGGGAATCCAGCTCCGTAGCAAGATGGGCCCCGGCCCCTTCGACTGCCTGCAAGGCAGGCGCTCAGGACATGCTTCGCCGGGGTGACGCGGAAGGCGCGTCAGTTTTCCTTGAATCCGGCGTGGATTCCCACGATATTCCGCTTGTGCGGCCATTCGGCCGCGAGAGGAGAGATTTCAAATGGCAAATTGGCCCGATCCGCAGACCGGCATGGCCGCCCAGGCGACGACCACCGCCGGGCGCGACGTCGCTTACGACGCCGGCCTGCGATCCCACATGCTGTCGGTCTACAATTACATGACCTCGGGCATCCTGCTGACCGGCATCGTCGCCTTGCTGTTCGCGCAGGGCGGCATCAACTCGCCCGCGGCCCAGATCTTCATCGGGGGCGGCATTCTCGCCTGGGTGATCATGCTCGCGCCGCTCGCCTTCATCCTCGTGCTGAGCTTCGGCATCAACCGGCTCTCCACGGGCATGGCGCAGGCGCTTTATTGGGCGTTCGCGATCGTCATGGGCATGTCGCTGTCGACGATCTTCCTGGTCTACACGAGCGGCTCGATCGCGCTGACCTTCTTCGCCACGGCGGCGGCTTTCGCCAGCCTCAGCCTGTACGGCTACACGACGAAGCGCGACCTTTCCGGCATGGGCACGTTCCTGCTGATGGGCGTGGTCGGCCTCTTCGTCGCGATGCTGCTCAACCTCTGGATGCAGTCGGAGCCGCTGATGTACGCGATCAGCGCGCTCGGCGTACTGATCTTCGCGGGGCTGACCGTCTACGACACCCAGAAGATCAAGAGCCTCTATTTCGAGCTTCGCGGCTCCGATTTCCTCGGCAAGGCCGCGATCATGGGCGCACTCGAACTCTATCTCGACTTCATCAACATGTTCATGTTCCTGCTGCGCTTCATGGGCAACCGGGACTAAGCGAAGAGCGAGGCCTGAACCGAAAGGCCCGGCGGCGACGCCGGGCCTTTTTCGTTGGGCCCTAGCGCAGGTGCCTCGCGAAAAAAGCCAGGGTCGCCGCCCACGCCGCCTCGGCTGCCTCCCGGTTGTAGCGCATCGACGAGGTGTCGTTGTGGAAGGCGTGGTTGACGCCGGGATAGGTGGTCGTCTCCACCGTCTTGCCCGCCGCCCGAAGCGCCTCGATCCAGGGGCGGGCGGTGCCGTTGACCCGGTCGTCGAGGCCGGCGAGGAGGATCAGCATCGCCGCCTCGACGCGCCGCGCCTCGCTTGGATCGGGGGCGGGACCGTAGAAAGAGACGGCGGCCGAAAGCGCCGGCCCGGCGGCGACCGCCAGGCGGTTCACCATGGCGCCGCCCCAGCAGAAGCCGACGATGCCGACCTTGCGCGAGCCGCTGGCGGGCGAGGCCAGCCACTCGATGAGCGCGACCCCGTCCGCCACCGTCTCGGCCATGTCGAGCGCGCCGATCATCGTGCGGGCGCGATCCTCGTCGGCGGGCGTGCCGCCGGCGACGCTCAGGAAATCCGGGGCGACCGCCGAATAGCCCGCCACGGCGAGGCGCCGAGTCACGTCGTGGATATGGTCGTTGAGGCCGCGATTCTCGTGCACGACCACGACCAGCGGCACGCTGCCGCCGCCTTGCGCCGGCGCCGCATTATAGCCTTTGTAGATCCGGCCCGGCCGGAGCTCGCGCTCGATCTCGCGGGTGCGGATGCGGGGATCGTCGGGCGCGACCTGCGGCGCCGCGGCGGCGTGGCAGGCGACGCCGGACAGGAGGAGGCTGGCGGCGGCGCTGCCGCCGGCGAGCCGGGTCAGCTCGGCCATGAAGGTGCGGCGGTCCAGGCCTTCATGGGTGAAGCGGTCGTAGAGCGCGATCGCGGCGCGCTCGATCTCGCCGCTCATGCCTCCGCCCCCGCCTTCTGCTCGGCGATCAGCGCGTCGTCGATTTCGCGGGCGCGCAGCGCCGCGGGGCGTTGGCTCAGCCGGCCGAAATAGTCCTCGAAAGCCGGGCGCTTCTCGATCGTGCCGAACATCATCCCCCAGCCGATCTGCGAGCCGACATAGAGGTCGGCGGCGGTGAATTGTTCGCCGCAGAGATAGGGGCCGGGCTTGATCGCGAGCTCCAGCGCATCGACCACCTCCTCGAAGCTGCCGTAGCCGGCCATCATCTTCTTGTCCGCTGGGGCGAGCAGGCCGAGCGACTTGCCGGTCACGGCCGCCTCGACGGGCCCGGCAGCGAAGAACAGCCAGCGATAGTAAGGGCCGCGCCGGGCATGGCCGGGCGGAGGGGCGAGCCCCTTGGCGGGAAAGGCATCGGCGAGATAGGCGCAGATCGCGGCCGCCTCCGTGACCACCGCATTGCCGTGCTTGATCGCCGGGACCTTGCCCATCGGGTTGATCGCCAGATAATCGGGCGCCTTCATGGTCGTGCCGTAGTCGAGCACGACCGTCTCATAAGGCTCGCCGACCTCCTCCAGCATCCAGCGGGCGATCCGCCCGCGCGACATCGGGTTGGTGTAGAAGGTGAGATCGGTCATGGCTTGGGCTCCCTTTCGAGAGTCCGACCAATATCGTCAGTCGCAGCGAAACGGGAGTCCGTGGCCGTCATTGCGAGGAGCCACGCGACGAAGCAATCCAGCGGCGGGCTGGATTGCTTCCCCCGGATCAAGTCCGGGGTCGCAATGACGACCTGAAGTTAAGCCTTTTCTTCCGGCTGGTCGGCCGATTTGGCTTTGTCGACCGCCTTCTTCCTGCCCCTCGCCGCCTTGGGCGGGGCGGGGTTGATCTCGAAGGTGGGGGCGTTGTTCCTGATGCGGACCTTGACCTCGCCGCCGTGGATGAGCTTGCCGAACAGCAATTCCTCGGCGAGCGGCTGCTTGATCTTCTCCTGCACCAGCCGGCCCATCGGGCGGGCGCCGTAGAGCCGGTCGTAGCCGCGCTCGGTCAGCCAGGCGCGGGCCTCGTCGTCCAGCTCGATATGGACGTTGCGGTCGGCGAGCTGGAGCTCGAGCTGCAGGATGAACTTGTCGACGACGCGGGCGACGACCTCGGTCGGCAGATAGCCGAACGGCACGATCGCATCGAGCCGGTTGCGGAACTCCGGCGAGAACATCTTCTTCACCGCCTCGTCGCTGGCATCCTCCTTGGAGACGTTGCCGAAGCCGATGCCCTCGCTCGCCATGTCGGCGGCGCCGGCATTGGTGGTCATGATCAGGATGACGTTGCGGAAGTCGACCGTCTTGCCGTGATGGTCGGTGAGCCGGCCGTTGTCCATGATCTGGAGGAGGATGTTGAACAGGTCCGGATGCGCTTTCTCGATCTCGTCGAGGAGGAGGACGCAATGCGGATTCTGGTCGACCGCGTCGGTGAGCAGGCCGCCCTGATCGAAGCCGACATAGCCCGGCGGCGCGCCGATCAGGCGCGAGACGCTGTGCCGCTCCATATATTCGCTCATGTCGAAGCGGTGCAGGGGAATGCCCATGATCGAGGCGAGCTGGCGGGCGACCTCGGTCTTGCCGACGCCGGTGGGGCCGGAGAAGAGGTAGGAGCCGATCGGCTTGTCGGGATCGCGAAGCCCGGCGCGGGCGAGCTTGATCGCCGACGAGAGGCGGTCGATCGCCTCGTCCTGGCCGAAGACGACGCGCTTCAGGTCCTTGTCGAGATGCTCGAGCGCGCGCTTGTCGTCCGAGGAGACGCTCTTCGCGGGAATCCGGGCGATGGTGGAGATCACCGCCTCGATCTCCTTGACGGTGATCGTTTTCTTGCGCTTCGAGGGGACGACCAGCATCTGCATCGCGCCGACCTCGTCGATCACGTCGATCGCCTTGTCCGGGAGCTTGCGGTCGTTGATGTAGCGCGCGGAAAGCTCGACCGCGGCCTTGATCGCGTCGGGCGTGTACTTGACCGCGTGATGCTCTTCGAAGGCCGAGCGGAGGCCGGCGAGGATCTTGATCGTGTCCTCGACGGTCGGCTCGTTGATGTCGATCTTCTGGAAGCGCCGGAGCAGCGCCCGGTCCTTCTCGAAATGGTTGCGGAACTCCTTGTAGGTGGTCGAGCCGATGCAGCGGATCGTCCCCGAGGAGAGCGCGGGCTTCAGGAGGTTCGAGGCATCCATTGCGCCGCCCGAGGTGGCGCCGGCGCCGATCACGGTATGGATTTCGTCGATGAACAGGATGGCGTGGGGGAGCTTCTCGAGCTCGTTGACCACCGCCTTCAGCCGCTCCTCGAAATCGCCGCGATAGCGGGTGCCGGCGAGGAGCGCGCCCATGTCGAGCGAGTAGATCACGGCCGGCTTCAGCACGTCGGGGACATTGCCCTCGATGATGTTGCGCGCCAGCCCTTCCGCGATCGCGGTCTTGCCGACGCCGGGATCGCCCACATAGAGCGGGTTGTTCTTCGAGCGGCGGCAAAGGATCTGGATGGTGCGGTCGACCTCCGGCCCGCGGCCGATCAAAGGATCGACGCGGCCGTCCTCGGCCTTTTCGTTCAGATTGACGGTGAACTGCTTGAGGGCGGATTCGGGCTTCTTCTTGCCCTCTTCCTGCTTCTGCTCCTCGGCGCCCTTGACCTCGGCGGGCTGGGCGGTGGCCTCGCCCTTGCCGACGCCGTGCGAGATGTAGGTGACCGCGTCGAGCCGGCTCATGTCCTGCTGCTGCAGGAAATAGACGGCGTAGCTTTCCCGCTCCGAGAAGAGCGCGACCAGCACGTTGGCGCCGGTCACCTCGTCGCGGCCCGAGGACTGGACGTGGAGGATGGCGCGCTGGACGACCCGCTGGAAGCCCGAGGTCGGCGACGGATCGGTGTCGGCCTCGACCTTCAGCGCCTCGAGCTCGTTGTCGAGATAGTGGCGCACGGCATCGCGAAGCTCGCCGGTCGCGACTCCGCAGGCTTCCATCACCCGGCCGGCGTGGACGTCTTCGATCAGGGCGAGGAGGAGATGCTCGAGCGTCGCATATTCGTGGCGGCGGCCGCTCGCTTCGGCGAGGGCGTTGTGGAGGGTTTGCTCGAGCTCACGGGCAAAAGACGGCATTTACTACTCCTGCGGGCCCGTAAGGTTCGGATCGGGCCCTCATTCCCAATGTTGGTGGCCCTACGCGCTTCATCAAGGCGCGTCGCCGCTTCATTTCTTGAATAGCTCATCGGCGCTTGCGCGGAAGTTAACCGAGGCGGCCAGCTTGGCCCGCACCCGGGCGATCTCCGCCTCCAGGATCGCGATCCGGTTTTCCAATTCCTCGACCGAAAACGGGTCCAGATCCTGCCTGGTCAGCAGGGTCAGCGGATCGTCGGGCTTGTCCGGAAAAAGCTCGTCGAGGTCCATGCGCAGCAACGTTGACCGGACGCACCCCCAAGTCAATAAACCCGCATCGTCATTTGCGATGACAGGAGTCGAATGGCCGACCTGCCGACCGAGATGCTGGCGATCGATCCCGAAGGCCCCGGCGGGCCCGAGGTGCTGGCCGCCGTGCGCCGGCCCGTGCCCGCGCCCGGCCCCGGCGAGGTCCTGATCAAGGTCGCCGCCGCCGGCGTGAACCGGCCCGACGTGCTGCAGCGCCGCGGGCTCTATCCGCCGCCGCCCGGGGCGCCGTCCATTCCGGGGCTGGAAGTGGCCGGCACCGTGGCCGCCGCCGGAGACGGGGTCGCCGCGGAGATGTTCGGCCAGCCGGTCTGCGCGCTGCTCGCCGGCGGCGGCTATGCCGAATATGCGCTCGCCCCGCTTGGCCAGTGCCTGCCGGTGCCGGCGGCGCTGTCGATGATCGAGGCGGCGGCGATGCCGGAGACGCTCTTCACCGTCTGGACCAATTTGTTCGAGCGCGCTTATGCGAGCGAAGGCGAGACCGCGCTCGTCCATGGCGGCACCAGCGGCATCGGCACGATGGCGATCGCGCTCGCCGACCTGTTCGGGCTCAGGATCATCGTCACCTGCGGCAGCGACGCCAAATGCCGCCAGGCGGAGGCGCTCGGCGCCGCCCATGCGATCAACTACAGCAGCCAGGATTTCGTCGAGGCGGTGAAGGAACTGACCGGCGGCGCGGGCGTGGACATCGTGCTCGACATGGTCGGCGGCGACTATCTGCCGCGCAACCTGGAATGCCTGCGCGAGGAAGGCCGCCACGTCTCGATCGCGGTGCAGCGCGGCGCCATTGCCGAGGTCAACCTCGCCAGGATCATGCAGCGCCGGCTGACGCTCACCGGCTCGACGCTGCGGCCGCGTTCGGCGGAGTTCAAGTCGCTGGTCGCCGACGAGCTGTCCCGCGCCGTCTGGCCGCATGTCGAGGCGGGCAAGCTGAAGCCGGTGATCGACGCGACCTTCCCGCTCGCCGAGGCGGCCGAGGCTCACCGGCGGATGGAGGCCGGCGAGCATGTCGGCAAGCTCGTGCTGACGATCTGATTATTCGGAGCTGTCGTTCAGCGCGTCGACGAACCAGATTCCGCCGGCGATCGCGGCGAGGACGATCACGCCGCCGACGATGAGCAGCGCGTCCCTGGTGCCGTGGCCGTGATGCTCCTCGCCGTCCTCCTGGGCGGCGGCGAGGCGATAGTCGCCGATCCGGCGGCCGGCGAGCGACAGAGCGGGGGCGGGGCGGCCCTGGCTGAAGCCGAATTCCAGGCCCTCGCCGATCCGCATCCGCACTTCGCCCCGATCGTTCATGTTGTGCACCGTGGGCGCGACCGCGAGACCGAGGCGCGGCGCGCGCTCGGCCGCATCGCCGCCGAACGGGACGCGCAGCCGGACGCCGCCGAACGTGCCGGTGGCGGCGGTCGCTTCATGCGGAATGCCGGCGGCGAAAGCGGGCTGGGCGGCGGCGACGGTCTGGGCCGCGACGAGGGCTGCGCAAACGAGAATTTTCATTGGTTTTTCCTCCCCTTGGAAGCGCCGACCCTCCACCCGCTTTGCGGCAGGGCCGGGTTTGAATTGCGGCTTTTTGTCGGCAGCGGCGGCTGCTAGGCACCGCTCGGGCAAGGAGCGGATAAATGGCCGAGACGCTGATCCTCCACGAATATGCCGCGTCGGGAAATTGCTACAAGGTGCGGCTGACCGCGGCCCTGCTCGGCCTCGCGCTCGAGCGGCGGGACTACGACATCATGGCCGGCGAGACCCGGACGCCCGACTTCCTCGCCAACGTCAACGCCAACGGGCGGATCCCGGTGCTGCAGGTGGGCGAGCGCTTCATTCCGGAGAGCAACGCCGCCTGCTTCTATCTCGCCGACGGCTCCCCGCTCGTTCCGGGGGACCGATTCCCGCGGGCCGACATGCTGCGCTGGATGTTCTTCGAGCAATATAATCACGAGCCGAACGTCGCGACCCTCAGATTCTGGTACGGCTGGGTCGGCGAGGCGAATCTGAGCGAGGCGCAGCGGGCGCAGCTTCCCGGCAAGCGCGCGGCGGGCGAAGCGGCGTTGAAGCTGATGGACGCGCATCTCGCCGCCAGCGCCTATTTCGTCGGCGATGCGCTCAGCCTCGCCGACGTCGCCCTCTACGCCTACACCCACGTCGCCGAGGCAGGCGGATTCCGCTTGTCCGATTATCCCGCCCTGATGGCGTGGCTCGGCCGGGTCGCAGCCGCGCCGGGCTATGTCGCGATCGACGCCTGAGCGGGGATCAGGTGCAATCCTCGCCGTCGTCGCAATCGAGGATGTTGTCCGCGACGATGTAGCTGGCGCCCGCCGCCACGACGAGAAACGCGCCGACGCCGATCGCCACCCAGCCGAGCGTCGAAACGCCCAGCCGCTCGCCATTCGGGCCGGAGCCGCCCCGCGCCAGCCGCGAGACCGGCGTGCCCGCGATCGAGAGCCGGACCGGCCCGCGGCCGACGAGGCCGAGCTCGACGCCTTCGCCGACGTGCAGCTGGGTTTCGCCGCCGGCGCTTCGCGCGTGCAAGGTCGGCGCCACGGCGAGGCCGGCCCGAATCCGCCGTTGCGCCGCATCGCCGTCCAGCGGCACGCGCAGGCGCAAGCCGGCAAAGGCGCCGGCTTGTTGGCTGCGGGCTTCGATCAGCTCGGCGGCAAGGACCGGCTGCGCCGCAGTCACCAATTGGCCGGCGAGCAGAGCGCCAATCATCAGTTTTCGCATGACTTTTCTCCCCCTGATCGGTGCAGCCTCATCCAGCTTTGGGGCGCTGGTGAGGCGGATTGCGGCACTTTGCGGGCCGGGGCGAGAATGGGAACGCCGCGGAGGCAGCCATGTAACCGCGAAGTCGATGTGACTTTCCTCACTTTGACGCGGCAGGGAAAGTGGGGCAGGCTGTGAGTCGGCAAGGGGGGACGCGATGTCGAACGTGTCGGGCAAAGCCTATGCGATGAACGTCATCACGCCGATGCGGCCGCCATCGACGTGGTTCAATACGTTGATCTTCATGTTCACCCGCGTGCAGCCGAGCCTGCTCGGCGGACTGCTCGGGCTCAAGTTCATCCATTTCGCCCGCTGGGTGATGATCCGCCGCGCGGACTGGCCCGATTTCGGCCAGAAGCGCGATCCGCTGCGCAACGATTACATGCTGTTCTGCTCGAACTTCAACGGCACCTGGGACCAGTATATCGACGCCTTTTCGGACGCGTTGCCGAACGGGCTCGACCTGCTCTGGTATTGCAGCACCAAATATCCGCATTCGATCCCGATCACGCCGTTCAAGGGCTATATCAAGCTCAACCAGATCGACACCGACTATTATTACAACGCCACGCCCGGCGCGGCGATGCGGGACGTCAAGTCGGGCCTGCGGGTGCGGCAGAAGCTGGTCGAATTGGCGGGCAAGCACGCGGCGATGGAGCCGGCCGCCTTCGCCGAGGCCTGGCGCTCGGCGCTGGTCGCGCTGCAGAACGAGCTCGGCGCACCCGGCGACGCGCCGGTCGCCTCGAACGACACTGCCGCGGCCGACCGCAACCGCCAGCGCTTCGTCGACCGGGCCTGGCCGGATGCGGCAGCCGAGGCCGCTGCGGTCCAGGGGGAGATGGCCTGATGCCCAATTTCGACGGCGGCCATTATTTCTATACCGGGCTGTTTCCGGTGCGGTGGGCTTCGGAGGCGCGCCGGGAGGGCATCGCCAAGGTTCCGAGCCATGCGCTCCGCGAGGCGCTGGCCACCTTGCCCAATTTCAGCGAGGCGGCGGGGCAACGGCGGGTCAGCCCGTTCGCCCGCTGCAAGGCGACGCATTTCGTCCGGCTCGCGGTCATCGACGACCCCGCCTATAACGGCCGCGACGGCAGCGACGCGATCCTGGGCGCCGGTACGGATCTTTCCGTGCACCAGCCCGTCGACCATTTCTCGCGCGCCTGGCTGATGATGACCGCGGACTTCGACGCCCCGAACGGCAGCGACGCGGCGCGCGACGCCTGGGCCGCCGGCCTTTGGGATCTGGCCAAGCCCGAGCTCACCGCGATCTTCGAGCATTGCCTGGAATTCAGCCGTTGCGATCAACGCAAGCCGGTCGAGAGCGGCGCCGATTTCGCCGCCTATCTGGCCCACGGCCAGATCGAGACGACGATGTCCTTCAACGATTACTGGATCGATGCCGCGGCGATGGGGAAGGCGCTGCCGACGCTGTCGGTGACCCGGGTCCTGCTCCAGGTCGCGGTCGTGCTGGCGATCGTGCTGGGGATCGCCTGGCTCGCCCAGCGCGCGCTGGCGTTCAACGGCGGCTGGATGCTCTGGACGGCGGCGGCGGTGATCGGCGTCGGCGCCGGCCTGTGGTCGGCCTACCGGCTGGTGATGCGCCGCGGCGCGCGGCCCTGGGCAAGCGCGCCGAACAGCGATCTCAAATCCGTGCTCAAGGGCCTTTACCTGCAGCAGCGCCTGGTCGGCTTCGCGAGCGAGCATCAAGGGGCGTCGCCGGACGACCTGCATCGCGCCTTCGGCACCTTCCTCGCCGAGGTCCGGCCGGACGACCTCGACCAACCCACCCAATCCCGGGGAGTGCTGAAGTCATGACCGAGCGGCGCTGCCCCGTGAACGTCGAGTTCGGCGACCTCCAGGGGAACATCCTCACCGGCTATGGCCGGCTCGGCTTTCCGTTCGCCCGCTTCGCGGTCGTCAACGTGCAGGATGCCGCGGCCGGACGCGCGTTCGTCGAGGCGCTGCGCGCCGACGTCACCACGGCGGTGCGCTGGCCGTCGCAGCGCAAGGAGAAGGCGCTGCCGCTCGGCCGCGCCGCGGTCCCGCGCCCGAAGGTGACGCTCAACCTCGCTTTCACCTTCTTCGGCCTGCTCGCGCTCGGCGTGCCGACGCGCACGCTGCGCGGCCTGCCCGACGAGTTCATCGACGGCATGGCCGGGCGCTGCGACATCCTCGGCGACGACACCGACGAAAACAGGAAGGCGGACTGGGACCCGGTCTGGCTGCCGGCCGACCGGGCCGGGGGGCCGCACATCCTGATCATGCTCAACGCCCAGGACAATGGCGACGGAACCCCGGTGCCCGAGCTCGACGCCATGTGCAACCGGATTGCCGGGCTGTGCGCGCCCGGCAAGGTCGAGTTGCTGAAGGGGCATAAGGGGCCGGACGAACATTGGCAGCATCTCGAGGCGGTCCGCGACAAGAACGGCATGCCCTGCGCCAAGGAGCATTTCGGCTATACCGACGGGATCAGCGATCCGGTCTTCCAGGGCCAATATGCTCAAGGGGAGGAGCTGGAGCGGTCGATCGGCTTCGGCGCGAGCGACGGCGCCGGCAACTGGCGGCCGCTCGCCGCCGGCGAGTTCCTGCTCGGCTGGCCCGACGAGGCGCAGGAGATAGCGGGCGCGGCGCTGCCGCTCGACTTCAGCCGCAACGGCACCTTCTTCGCCTATCGCAAGCTTCACCAGGACATTGACGGTTTCAACGCCTGGGTCAAAGGGGCGGCGGAGGAGCTGCAGCAGATCTGGAAGCTGGAGAGCTTCGAGGTCGCGAAGGAGACCCTGCTCGCCAAGATGGCGGGCCGCTGGAGCGACGGCGTGCCGCTGGTCGCGGCGCCCACCTATGCCGATTGGGTGCAGTTCAACCAGCTCTATCCGCCCAAGGACGACCACACGGTACGCGACGACAGCGAGCGCCAACGC
>Ga0207682_10000490_pt1 | contig 18283 bp, 18 predicted proteins | sample KBSM63metaG_FD_184332 | JGI IMG/M metagenome (GOLD analysis project Ga0207682, IMG submission 184332) | Miscanthus rhizosphere microbial communities from Kellogg Biological Station, Michigan, USA - KBS M6-3 metaG (SPAdes) (version 2) | ecosystem: Host-associated > Plants > Roots > Rhizosphere >... | reverse complement strand
GCGGCTATTCGTGGCTGTTCCAGCAGCACGTCACGCAGGCCGACGAAGGCTGCGACTTCGACTTCCTCAAGGCGAGTCGATTGTGAATGAGTTGAGGCAAGCTCGAGCCCCAAGCTCCGTCATTGTCAGGAGGCAATTCGCATGACTTTCGTGCTGAATGGCCGCGTGTTGTAGCGGCTGCAATCGATCGCAAGATTTGAGTTTCCGACGAACGTGACCGAGTCGCCGATGATCTGCGTACAACTGGTCGAGGTATCGGCGCCTCCGGCATAACTGATTGCGCCCGTCGGCACATAGACGGCGCCGCCCAGGTACTGATTTGCACCGCCGTTGAACTTGAACTCCGTTCCCGCGGGAGTCCGGCGATCCGCGAACGCCACGATACCCTTGGTCGGCCCCCAGGTCATCGGCGTGAGGTTGACCGTCGCGTTGCCATTTATCCTCGCCGCCGACCATGTTTTTCCGGCCTTCGACGTGAAGACAAGCGTCACACCGGTGCCGGTGACCGAGGCACCGCCATTCACCAGAAAATCCCCGCCGTCGAGATAGTACATGCCGGGATTCATGGTCAGCACGCCGTTCGCATTGACCGTGATGCCGCCGCAAAAGACACCTGGATTGATGGTTGCCGCGTTCTTTGCAGTATAATTGTGCTCATCGCAGCCGCTGAAGGGCGGGAACTCGACGTCCGCGTAAGGATCGACGACGGGCGCGATCTTTGTCCTGATCCCGTTTGTCGTGGTGATGCCGCTGCTGCTGGATCCGATGCCTCCGACCACTCCGACGAAGTCGGTTGAGATTGTCGCCGAGCCTCCGACGGTGAGCGCAGTGTCGCTTGCCGAGTTGTCGTAGAGGCTGCACCCGTTCAACTTGACTGCAGTCGTTCCTTGCGCGGTGATGGCGCCGCTGATGCTCGGGTTCAAGGCGAGTACACACCCGAGGCCATCGCTGGCGGTCGCGACGCTGGCATGCACCTTGATCGGCAGCGTTTCATGACCGAACAGACGCATGAAGCGCGTCGCGATGGTACCCTCAGCCGAACTGGATACCGTGGTGCCGGACGACCCGTTCGTCACGGTCGCTGAAACTTGGAGGCTCTGCACTTCGTCGCGATTGAAGCTTGCCGAGAAGAGCTCAGTGGCGCGTGCGCTGGTCTGGTTCTCAGGAAGCGTCGACGCCTCCTTGGCAACCATCAGGGTTGTCGCATCCAGTGACGCCTGCATCGCCGTTCGGGCGTTGCCCGCGCGGGCGTAGTCGACCGCTGCGCCGGCCAATCCCATCATCGGCACGAGAGCAAGCGCAAATATCGGCATGACGGCACCATTGGTGTCGCCGATGAATCGTGACCACATGTCTCAGCCCCTAAAGATTCGTTAGCGCCAAAGGTGACGCGCAGGTTTTGACAATGCGTCTCACCGCGAGAGGAACTTCTCTTAAAATTGGACGCATTCCCGCGTCACATTCCAGACCGGTTCGGTCCGCGACGATCGTCGACAGCAGCCACGGCCGGCAGTTCAGCGGGCTTGCGCCCTTCAACCGCCGGCGCGACGGCGCGCGGGCCTTGGTAAACGGCGCATTGCTTCAATTGCGCTTAACCACTTAAACCGCCGCTAAGGATGCGCCTTCATGGCGTATTCAACATAGGCGGTATTCGGCGAAGGACCTTCAGGAAGGATTCAGTTTCGAAGCGCACGTTGGCCTCGACAAGAATAAAACCGTGATGGGGCTGGCGTGCGTAAAAACACCATCGTGATGGTCGGCATTGCCGTCGTGTTCGGACTCCTTGCGGTGTTCGTCGCGCAAGGCTGGCTGAACTATCAGGCCGAGCTGAGCCGCAAGACGGTGGCGCCGAAGCCGCAACAGGTGGCGACGCGCACGATCGTGGTCGCGGCCGCGCCGATGCGCTTCGGCGCGCATGTCGCGCCGGACAGATTGCGCGAAGTCTCATGGCCGGACGACGCCATTCCGGCCGGGACCTATTCGTCGATCGCCGAAGTGACTGCGGGCGGCAAGCGCATCGTGCTCGCCTCGATCGAGCGCAACGAGCCGATCCTGCGCACCAAAATTACCGGACCGGGACAGAAAGCGACGCTGTCGGCCGTGATCCAGGACGGCATGCGCGCCGTGACGGTGCGCACCAACGACGTCGAAGGCGTCGCAGGCTTCGTGCTGCCGGGCGACCACGTCGACGTGCTGCTCACGCGCCAGTCCGAACGCGCCACCGGCATGAACGACGTGGTGATCCAGAATGCGCGCGTGCTGGCGGTCGACCAGCTCGCCGACGACGCGGCCGACCGGCCGACGGTCGCGCGTGCGGTCACGCTCGAGGTCGACACCGTGGCGGCGCAGAAGATCGCGCTCGCGGCGTCGCTCGGCAGTCTTTCATTGATGCTGCGCCGCGCCGGCGAGCAGCACATGGATGCGACGCGGCGCATCACCGCGAGCGATCTGGCGCAGACCGAAGTGGTCGCGCGCACGACCGACGCGAAGCGCTTCACCAAGGTTTCGGTGACGCGCGCCGCGAACAAGCAGGAATACAACGTACCGGCGGAAGACAGTGAATGGCGGGACGGCGCCGAGGCTCAGGCCGCGGCGCGCCGCTGACAATAAAAATGGGGATTGGGGTCATGGGGAATCAAGTGGACAGGGGCGCGCGGCGCCCATCGTGGAATGCGGCGCTCGGCGCAATCGCCCTGGCGTTCGCCGCTCTGCCAAGCCTCGCGCCGACGGCGCAGGCGCGCGAGATCGAGCTGAGCGCAAGCCGCGGCACGGCGACGGTGAAAATCTCGATCGGCAAGTCGGAAAGCGTGCGCACCGAAAGCGGCTTCTCCGAGGTGATCGTCAGCGATCCCGAGGTTGCCGACGCGATCCCGCTGACCGACCGCTCGCTCTCGATCCTCGGCAAGAAGATCGGCAATGCGCGGGTCTCGGTTTACGGCGACGGCAAGAAGCTCGTCGGCGTGTTCGACATCGAGGTGTCGTACGATACGACGCGGCTCGGCAGCGAGCTGGCGCAGCGCTTCCCGCATGCACGCTTCCGCGTCGCCTCGGTCAATGGCCGCATCATGCTGTCGGGCAGTTCGCCCGATGCCGTGACGGTCGACAGGGCGCTGATGGTCGCCAAGCAGTTCGGCGCGGACGTCATCAACTCGGTGCGCGTCAGCTCACCGCAGCAAGTGATGCTGGAAGTGCGCTTCGTCGAAGCCTCGCGCTCGGCCAGTCGCGAACTCGGCGTCAACTGGCAGGTCGTGCAGCAGAAACTGGCGGCGACCGGCAACGGCGTCTCGCTGGCGACCGGCCTTCCCGGCATGGTCTCGGGCTCGTCGCCGTTCGGCACGATCCTCGGCAGCATGCTCGGCAACGGCGTGCAGGCCGACGTGCTGGTGCGCGCGCTGGAAGAGCGCGGTATCGTGCGCCGTCTCGCCGAGCCGAATCTCGTGGCGCTCTCGGGCGACACCGCGAGCTTCCTCGCCGGCGGCGAATTCCCCATTCCGGTCTCCTCGAACCTCGGCAACGTCACAGTCGAGTTCAAGAAATACGGGGTGGGCCTCGCCTTCACGCCCACCGTGCTCGGCGACGGCGTCATCAACCTGAAGATCGAACCGGAAGTGAGCCAGATCGATCCGACGACCGCGGTCACGGTCGGCACGATCACGGTCCCGGCGCTGATCGTGCGGCGCGCCAACACCACGGTCGAACTGCGCGACGGGCAGAGCTTCGCGATCGCGGGCCTGTTGCAGAGCATCAACACCGCCGACCAGCGGCAGCTTCCCTGGCTCGCCGACGTGCCGATCCTCGGCGCGCTCGCGCGCAGCGCGGCCTACCAGAAGAAAGAGACCGATCTCGTCATCATCGTGACGCCGCGCATCGTGCGCCCGGCCCGCCCCGGCGACGTGCTGCGCACGCCGCTCGACGGCACGCGGCCGGCGAACGACGCCGAATACTTCCTGCTTGGGCAGTCGGAAATCACCGTGCCGATGGACCGCCGCATCAAGGGCCGCTCCGACGGCTCGGCGCCTCCGATCGGCCACATCCTCGACGTTCGCACGGGAGCGCTTCATGTCTCGAAATAAGGGCCCTGCCCTGCTGGCGCTAGCCGCCACCATACTGCTCGGTGCCTGCACCGACATGTATCACGACCGCCGCGACAGCGTGAGCTTCGGCGCCGGCGATGCAGTCGCCGCCAACAAGGTGACGCACATGGTCGATCCATGGCCGGTGCGCGCGGGCGACCGCAACATCACGTTCGACGGCGAGCGCATGGCGGACGCGGCCGAACGCTACCGCACCAACAAGGTGACGCCGCTCACGCGGACCAGCACCTCGTCGCTGGGCTACGTCCCGGTCGTTGCGCCGGCCTCGAAGTGAGAACTTGAGTCTGCTTGAATGTTCGCCCGTGAAACCAGCGAAGTGATGGCGAAGACGCGCGTCGTGGCGCAGTGCCGCGACGCCGACTTCGAACGCCTGTTGCGCTCGACCTTCGGGGCGGACGCCAAGATCGAGCTCACTGTCGCCAACGGCGCGTTCACCGAGACCGTGCGCAAGCTCGACATGAACGGTGCGACGGTTGCGATCGTCGATGTCGATCCGGCGAGCGAAGCAGACCTCACCGCACTCGCCGCGCTGACGCAGCGGCTCGGCGGCACGCCACCGGTGATCGTCGCAATTCCGTCATTCGACGTGTCGGTGGCGCGGCAGCTCCTGCAGATGCGGGTGGCGGATTTCGTCGTGAAGCCGGTCGCGCCGCTGGATCTGGTGCGCGCCTGCGCGCGCGCCGCGCAGGCGGCCAAAAACGTTGCCGGCACGACCGAGGCGCAGATCTTCACATTCCTGCCTGCAGCCGGCGGGGTCGGACTGACCACGCTCGCGATCGAGACCGCGATGCTGCTGCTCAGGGGCAACGGCCAGCAGAGCAAGACCTGCCTGGTCGATCTCGATTTCCAGCACGGCTCGTGCTGCGACTATCTCGACCTCGAACCGCGCCTCGACCTCGACGAGATCGAGCCGCGCCCGGACCGGCTGGACCGGCAGCTGCTCGAGGTGATGATCTCCGAACATCAGTCCGGCCTGAAGGTGATCGCGGCGCCGAGCCGCCCGGCCGAGATGCGCAATTTCGATTTCGAGGTGGTGACGCGCCTGCTTGATCTTGTGGCGGCGCATTTCGACAACGTGATCATCGACGTGCCGCGCACCTGGTTCAACTGGACCGACTCGGTGCTGATCGGCTCGAACCGTCTCTTCCTCGTCACCGAGATGACCGTTCCGGGGCTCAAGCACGCGCGCCATCTGGTCAACGTGATCCGCCAACGCCTGCCCGACGGGCCTGCGCTCGAAGTCATCGTCAATCGCTTCGAGCAGCGCCTGTTCGGACCGGGTCTGCGCCGCGCCGACATCGAGCAGGCGCTCGGCGACTCGTTCGCCGCCGCGATCCCGAACAATTTCCGCCTCGTCAGCGAGGCGATCGACCGCGGCGTGCCGCTCGACGAGGTGAAGGCCGGCAACAATATCCAGCAGGCCCTGAGCAAACTGATCGTCCCGCCGAAGCAGAAAGGCCCGATGAAGCCCGTCCAGGTTCCGACCGAGCGCAAGCTCGCAGTGGTGCGGTAAAATCATGTTCGGACGATTTACCGCAACCAAGCGCATCGCCGAGGCCGAGGCGGCGGCGGCGGCACACGCGGCTGCACCGTTTGCGGCACCGGAAGTCCTGGCGGAGCCGCCAATGGACGCGCCAAGCCTGCAGGCCGTCGCAGAATTGCCTAAGATCGAAACGACGGAAGCTGCGCCATCGATCACGCCGCTGCGCGACAAGCTGCTCGACGCGAAAGTACGGCTGCACCGCAAGCTGATCGAAGAGATCAATCTTTCGGCGATCGAGAAGGTGTCGGAAGGCGAGGTGCGGCGGCAGATTTCCGCGCTGGTCGCCCAGTACGTGATGGCCGAGCGCATCGCGCTCAACACGCAGGAGCTGGAAGACTTCGTCGACGAGATCATCGACGAGATGACCGGCCTGGGGCCGATCGAGCCGTTGCTGAAGGACCCGTCGATCAACGACATCCTGATCAACGGCCACGAATGCGTCTACATCGAGCGCGCCGGCATACTCGAACCGACGCCGGTGCGCTTCAAGGACGAGGCGCATCTGCTGCGCATCGTCAACAAGATCGTCTCGGCGGTCGGGCGCCGCGTCGATGAATCGCAACCGCTGTGCGACGCGCGTCTGCTCGATGGTTCCCGTATCAATATTGCCGTGCGGCCGATCGCGGTCGACGGGCCGCTGGTCTCGATCCGCAAATTCTCCAAGAAGCCGTACAATCTCAAGAAGCTGATCGACGTCGGCGCGCTGCGCCCGGCGATGGGCGAGGTGCTCGCCGCCGCCGTGAACGCGCGCATCACCTCGATCATCTCGGGCGGTACCGGCTCCGGCAAGACCACGATGCTGAACGCGCTCTCGGCGTTCATCTCCGACAAGGAGCGTCTCGTCACCATCGAGGACGCGGCCGAATTGCAGCTGCAGCAGCCGCATGTCGGCCGCATGGAAACGCGTCCGCCCAATGTCGAGGGCCGCGGTGAAATCCGCCAGCGCGAATTGGTCAAGAACGCGCTGCGCATGCGGCCCGACCGCATCATCCTCGGCGAGTGCCGCGGCGAAGAAGCCTTCGACATGCTGCAGGCGATGAACACCGGCCACGAAGGCTCGATGGCGACCGTCCATGCCAACACGCCGCGCGACGCGATCTCGCGCCTCGAACAGATGATCGGCATGGCCGGCATGCCGATGACCATCGCATCGGTGCGCGGGCAGATCGCCGCCGCGATCCGCGTCATCGTGCAGCTCCAGCGCCTGTCGGACGGCAAGCGCAAGGTCACGTCGATCGCCGAGATCACCGGTCTCGAAGGCGACATCCTGCAGATGCAGGAAATCTACAAATATGTGCGCACCGGCACCGCCGCCGACGGCACCGTGGAGGGCCACTTCCAGGCAACCGGCGTGCGCCCGCGCTTCCTGACCGAATTGTCCGCACGCGGCATCACGATCCCGGGCGCGTATTTCGATCCGTCGAAGCCCCTATGAGCATGATCCCGAAAAGTGGGAACCGGTTTTCGGACAAGATCATGCGCAAGAAAAAGAACTAACCCATGCCGTTCGAACTCGACACGCCGACAATCATCATCATCTGCGCGGCGATCTCCGTCGTACTGTTCGCCGAGGCCGTCTATCTGCTCGGCTTTTCCACCGCGTCCTATCGCAGCAACGTCAACCGCCGCCTCAAGCTGTCGAGCAGCCAGCCGGACCGCGAGGCGATCCTGATCCAGCTCAGGCGCGAGCGCGGGCTGACCAATGACGGCCTGTTCCGCTTCGGCCTGCACTGGTTCAACCGGTTGCTGCTCGAATCCGGTATGACGCGCGGTGTATTCACGCTGGCGATGGTCGGCTTCGGCGCGGCCAGCGCGGCGTTCGCCGGCGTATTCAAGTTGCGCGGCAGCCTGATCGAAGCCGGCGTCGCCGCGACGGTCGCGGCACTGCTGTTTCCGTTCCTCACGCTGGTCGTCAAACGCAAGCGGCGTCACGGCAAATTCGCGGGGCAATTTCCCGACGCGATGGACATCATCGTGCGCTCGCTGCGGGCGGGCCATCCGGTGCCGGTCGCGATCGGACTGGTGGCGCAGGAATTGCCCGATCCGATCGGCACCGAGTTCGGCATCGCGGCCGACGAGATCACCTACGGCGCCGATGTCGAGACCGCGATGCGCAATCTTTATTTCCGTGTCGGCCAGGAAGACCTGCCATTGTTCGTGACCGCAGTCGCCATTCAGGGCTCGACCGGCGGCAATTTGAGCGAAATCCTCTCGAACCTGTCGTCGGTCATTCGCCAGCGCTTCAAGATGCGGCGCAAGATCAAGGCGCTCGCCGCTGAAGGCAAATTCTCGGCGATCTTTCTCTCCGGCTTGCCCATCGCGGTATTCGGCCTGATCAACGTCATGACGCCGGACTTCTATGGCTCGATCATGAAGTATGATCTCACCATATGGGGGCTTGGTCTCGCCGGCGCGTGGATGCTCGCGGGCAACATCTTCATGTACAAGATGTGCAACTTCCGGATCTGACATGGACGCCGTTTTCGAGTTCATCAGCAGCGTATCGGGAGGCGACAACTCCGCCCTGATGGTGAGCGCGTTCGTGTTCCTGTCGGCGGCGGCGCTTGCGTTCGGTTTGATGGCGATCGCGCAGGTGCGCTTCGCCGTGAAGCGACGCGCGGCGGAAATCTCCACCGGCCCGGCGGCCGCGACCGACGACCCGCGCTCGCTGCGCTACGCCAGCAAGGTCGCGGCGCAGCGCCTGATCGACTACACCGCCAAACATTATTCGGCAGAGAACAAGGGCGAGACCAAGGAACTGCGGCGCCAGCTGCTTCAAGCCGGCTTCCTCGATACGCGCGCACCGGTTCTCTTCTTTCTCGCCCGTGCCGGCGCGGCGGTCGTGCTGGCGCTCGGTGCCTTTCTGCTCATGCCGATGCTGCTCACGCCGGAAAGCCCGTTGCGGTGGCCATCGGTGTGGATCGGCGGCCTCGCCGGCTACTTCGCGCCGAACGTCTACCTGAGCCGGCGCATCGCAGGCCGGCAGGTCGAGCATCGCGCGGGATTTCCGGATTTCATGGACCTGCTGGTGGTGTGCGCCGACGCGGGGCTCAGCATGGAGGCCGCGCTCGACCGCGTCGGGCGCGAGCTTGCGGACTCGTATCGATCGCTCAGCGGCAATATCCACATGGCGACGCTGGAAATGCGCGCCGGGCGAACCTTGAGCGAGACGCTCGATCATCTCGCCGACCGGCTCGGACTCGAGGAAGCACGCTCCTTTGCGACCTTGCTGCAGCAATCCGAGAAGCTCGGCTCCTCGCTCACCGAGGCGCTGCGCGTCTATTCCGACGACATGCGCCACAAACGCTTGTCGCGCGCCGAGGAAAAGGCCTACAGCCTGCCCGCCAAGCTTTCGGTGCCGCTGACACTGTGCGTGTTTCCCGTAGTGATCATCGTGATCATGCTGCCGGTCTACGTGAAACTGAAGCTCGGCGCGTATTGAGATTCGCTGGCGTTGCGGCGCCAACCGTAAACGCTCTCTTAAGCCCTACCCCCTATCGTACCTTTTGGGGGGAACTCAGCCCAGTTCCCGTATCTGTTTCCGCGTAACGCCGGCCATTCGCGCCGGGTGGGTGAGTTGTATGCGTGTGTTCGGCGTTGTTGCAGCGATGGCGTGCCTTGTCGCGCTCGCGGGATGTTCGTCCTCAGGCAAATTTGCCGGCTTGGGTTGGGGTGAGGACTCTCCTCCGCCCGCCAACGAAACGACCGGCGGCATCGGCGGCGTAGCGCCCGAAGGCAACCTCACCGTCAAGGATGCGCTGCTCGGCGGCGATCCGTCCGATGATCTCTCGCTCGGCAAGCGGCACTACCGCGAGCAGAATTACGGGCTCGCCGAACAGCATTTCCGCCGTGCGGTGGAAAAGTTGCCGCGCGACGGCGAAGCCTGGCTGGGGCTGGCGGCTTCCTACGACCGGCTGCGGCGCTATGAGTTAGCCGACCGCGCCTATCGCGAGACACTGTCGATCTACGGGCCGCGCCCGGAAGTGATCAACAATATCGGCTACTCGTTCCTGCTGCGCGGCGACCTGCGCAAGGCGCGTCAGAAGTTCGCCGAAGCGCAGGCGAAGGATCCGGAAAACCCGACCATCGCCAACAACATCGCGCTGGTCGACGCCGCCGTGAGGCGCCGCAAGGGATTGAACTGATTTTGCCCGCGGCTGACGGCGCTTGCGGCACAAATCATTTGTAGACCGGCGAAGTCCTCAATCTTGCCCAACATGTGACATCTGTGACCGTTCACGGAATTGCGATGTCCGGCGTCCGTTGAAGGCGCTAGGCTCTTCGGCGACGCGCGCTTGCAAAAAATCGCGCCAACAACAGCTTCGCGCGCGAGTTGGCGACGGGAAAGCTCACCGGCGGGTGAGCGGGAGGACACATGGTTGCGCTTACCATCAATGGACAATCACATGACGTCGACGTCGATCCGACCACCCCGCTTTTATGGGTGATCCGCGAGCAGGTCGGCCTGACCGGCACGAAATACGGATGCGGCGTCGCGCAATGCGGCGCCTGCACGGTTCATGTCGACGGACAGGCGGTGCGCTCGTGCTCGATGCCGGTCAGCGACGCTGCCGGAAAGAAGATCACCACGATCGAAGGGCTCGCGGTCGGTGGCAAGCTCACCAAGGTGCAGGAAGCCTGGGTCGCGGCCGACGTGCCGCAGTGCGGCTACTGCCAGTGCGGAATGATCATGGCGGTCTCCGCATTGCTCGCCGAGAAGCCGAAGCCGACCGACAAGGATATCGACGAGACGATTACCAACATCTGCCGGTGCGGCACCTTCCAGCAAGTGCGTGAAGCGATTCACGCCGCAGCGAACGCGTAAGGGAGGGCATCATGAATTTTGTTCCGAAGATGAATCGCCGTTCCTTCCTCGTCGGCAGTGCCGCCGTCGCCGGCGGCGGCCTCGCGCTCGGCATCGATCTGCCGTCCGCCAGTGCACAGGGCGCAACGCCCGAGCTCGGCGTATGGGTCGTGGTCAAGCCGGACGACAGCGTGGTCGTGCGCATCGTTCGCGCCGAGATGGGCCAAGGCACCATCACCGGCCTTGCACAGCTCGTCGCCGAAGAACTCGACGCCGACTGGTCGAAGGTTTCGTATGAGCATCCGACACCGGGCGAGAGCGTCAGGCGCAAACGTGCCTGGGGCTCATACTCGACCGGCGGAAGCCGCGGCATCCGCGAGTCGCACGAATATGTGCGCCAGGGCGGCGCGGCGGCACGCATGATGCTCGTGCAAGCCGCAGCCAACGAGTGGAAGGTTCCGGTCGGCGAAGTCACCGCGTCCGCCGGCGTGCTGACGCACAAGGCGTCGAACCGCACGCTCACTTACGGCAAGGTCGCAGAAGCCGCATCCAAGCTTCCGGTGCCGGAGAAGCCGGCGCTGAAAGATCCGAAGGACTGGAAGATCGCCGGCAAGCCGATGAAGCGGTTCAGGGCCGTCGACAAGGTGACCGGCAAGCAAGTCTACGGCGCCGACTTCAAGCTCCCCGGAATGCTGAATGCGACGATCAAGGAGTCGCCGGTGTTCGGCGGCAAGGTGAAGAGCTTCGATGCCGCCAAGGTTGCCGGCATGAAGGGCGTCAAGAAGGTCCTCCAGGTAGGCGACACCGGCGTCGCAGTCGTCGCCGACACCTGGTGGCAGGCCAAGGTCGCGCTCGACGCGCTGCCGATCGTCTGGGACGAGGGCCCGAATGCGAAGGTATCGAGCGCCTCGATCGCCGAGATCCTGAAGGAAGGCCTCAACGCCGAGCAGGCCTTCGTCGGCAACCAGGCCGGCGACGCCAAGGCGGCGATCGCAAGCGCCGCGAAGAAGATCGAGGCGGTCTACTCCTATCCGTACCAGAACCACGCTCCGATGGAGCCGATGAACGCCACGGCGCGTTACACGCCGGAGAGGTGCGAGGTGTGGGTCCCGACGCAGGACGGCGAAGCGTCGTTCGCGGCGGTGCTCGCGGCGTCCGGCCTGCCGGCCGACAAGTGCGAGGTGCATATGCTCGACCTCGGCGGCGGCTTCGGCCGGCGCGGCGCGTTCCAGGACTACGTGCATCAGGCTGTCCGCATCGCCAAGGAGATGCCGGGCACCCCGATCAAGCTGCTCTGGTCGCGCGAGGAAGACATGGCGCAAGGCCGGTATCATCCGGTCATGATGGCCAAGATGGTCGGCGCGTTCGACAAGGACAACAACCTGACCGGCCTGCACATCCGCCTGTCGGGCCAGTCGATCCTCGCGAGCGTGCGTCCGCAGGTGCTGGAGCAGGAGAAGGGGCGCGATCCGCTCACCTTCCAGGGTCTGTTCCAAACGGGCGAGCATTCGTTCAGCTACACGATTCCGAACCTGCTGATCGACCATGCGATGCGCAACCCGCACGTCCCGCCGGGATTCTGGCGCGGCGTGAACATCAACCAGAACGCCATCTTCATGGAATGCTTCATGGATGAGCTGGCGCAAGCGGCGGGCCAGGACGAGCTCGAATTCCGCCGCAAGCTGCTCGGCAACCATCCGCGCAACCTCGCCGCGCTCAACGCGGTCGCGGAGAAGATCGGCTGGGGCAAGCCCGCGCCGGCCGGCATCCATCGCGGGCTCGCGCACATGAAGGCGTTCAACGCCTACGTGGCGGGTGCGGCGGAAGTGTCCGTCACGGGCGGCAAGCTGAAGGTTCACCGCATCGTCGCGGCGACCGATCCGACCTTCGCCGTCAACCCGGCGCAGATCGACCGGCAGGTTGCCGGCTCGTTCGTCTACGGCCTGTCGGCGCTCTACTATCAGGAGTGCACGATCAAGGACGGCCGCGTGGTGGAGCTCAACTTCGACACCTACGATTCCATGCGGATCGCCCAGATGCCGAAGGTCGAGTCGATCATCATGCCGAGCGGCGGCAGCGGACCGTGGGGCGGCATCGGCGAGCCGACCATCTGCGTCGCAGCTCCAGCGGTGATGAACGCGTACTTCAAGGCGACCGGCAAGCGCATCCGCTCTTTCCCGCTGAAGAACCACGACATCGCGATGGCGTGAACGGGAACGAAACCGTACAATTCGGGGCGGCGGTGAAAACCGCCGCCCCGTCAGCGTGGGATATCGAAGCATGATGACGCGCTTCACCGTCGCGGCTCTGGCTGTCCTGCTCGGCACCGGCGCCGCATTGGCCGAAGGTCCGCCCGGTGCGGCCTCCTGCTCCGGCTGTCACGCCGCAAGCGCGCGGGTGGAGACGCCCGTGCCGCCCATCAAAGGGCGCAGCCAGGCCGACATCGCGGATGCGATGATCGAATACAAATCCGGCAAGCGGCCCGGCACCATCATGGATCGCATCGCGAAAGGATTCTCCGACGAGGAGATCCGCGCGATCGCCGCGTGGTACGCGGGACAGAAGTAGGAGGCCTTCTCGATGCGCACCAGCCGCCGTCAATTCCTCAAGGCCTCCGCCGCAGCCGCGCTGCTGCCGATGCCCGCCATCGCGCAAGGCGCGGGCCCGCGTGTGGTCGTCATCGGCGGCGGCTTCGCCGGCGCCTCGGCGGCGCGCGCGCTCAAGCACGAGAGCACGGCGGCCCGTGTGACGCTGGTTGAGCCCAACGCGACGTTCACGGCCTGCCCGTTCTCCAACGGCGTGCTCGCCGAGCTGCGTGAGCTGAAGCAGCAGCAATTCACCTATGACAAGGTCGAGCAGGACGGAGTCGCGCTGGCCAAGCAGGCCGCCACGGCGGTCGATGCGCAGGCGAAAAGCGTCACACTCGCGAACGGCACGACGCTGCCCTACGACCGGCTCATCATGGCGCCGGGCATCGAGGTGCGCTTCGACGCGCTGCCCGGCTACGACGTGCGCGCGGCCGACATGATGCCGCACGCCTGGCAGGCGGGCGAGCAGACGCTTTTGCTGCACAGCGCCATCGCCTCGATGGAGGACGGCGGCACGGTCTTCATCGTGGCGCCGGCCAATCCGTTCCGCTGTCCGCCCGGCCCGTACGAGCGCGCCAGCCTGATCGCGTATTACCTGAAAACCAGGAAGCCGAAGTCGAAGGTCATCATCCTCGACGCCAAGGATGCCTTCTCCAAGCAGCGCTTGTTCCAGAACGCCTGGAAGGAGCTTTATCCCAACCATCTCGAATGGGTGTCACTGTCGCACGGCGGCAAGGTGAACGCCGTCAAGCCCGACGAGATGACCCTGGTGACCGACTTCACCAACCACAAGGCGACGGTGGCGAACGTGATCCCGCCGCAGCGCGCGGCCGCGATCGCGCAAAAGGCCGGCGTGGCCGACCGCTCGGGCTGGTGCCCGGTCGATCCGGTCACGTTCGAGTCGAAGCTGATCCCGAACATCCATGTGATCGGCGATGCCGCCATCATGGGCGCGATGCCGAAGTCCGCGTTCTCGGCCAACGCGCAAGCCAAGGTCTGCGCGGCTGCGGTGGCGGCGCTGCTGCGCGGAGAGAAGCCGGCCGAGCCGCGGTTGATCAACACCTGCTACAGCCTGGTGGCGCCGGACTACGGCATCACGGTCGCGGGCGTCTACAAGCCGACCGACGGCGTGCTCGCCGACATCCAGGGCGCGGGCGGGGTCAGCCCGATCGACGCGCCGAGCGCGAATCGCGCGCTGGAAGCCCAATTCGCCGAAGGCTGGTTCAAGACGCTCACCGGCGAGGTGTTCGGCTGAAGCGGCTTGCGATTTCGGCCGCGGTCCTGCTGCCGGGCGCGGTTGCCGCGACGGCGCAGGAGGGGCTTCGGGCCTACGCGGTCGTCGGCGGCGCCATTCCGGCTTCGCTGACCGGAACGCCGGGCGATGCGGAACGCGGACTGAAGATCGTCACCAACCGGCAGGTTGGCTTGTGCCTGTTGTGCCATTCGGGACCGTATCCGCAGGAGCGGTTCCAGGGCACGATGGCGCCGGACCTCAAAGGGGCCGGTGCGCGTTCTACCGAGGGACAGCTGCGGCTGCGAATCGTCGATGCGGCGAAGATCAATCCGGAGACCATCATGCCGCCCTATTACCGGGTGGATGACCTCCAGCGCGTCGCGCCAGCGTTTCGCGGCAAGCCGATTCTGAGCGCGGAGCAGATCGAGGACGTGGTCGCTTATCTGATGACGTTGAAGGACTAGAGGATGGATGGATTCGACATCACGCGGCGCGAGGCGCTGATCGCCGGCGGACTCGCCGCAGCAGGCGCGGCATCGCTCGCGTCCCCTCCCGTGGCGGCGAGCACGCCGGGGCAGATGGAACACGCGATCCGCAGCCTGATCGGCGAAGCGGAAGTGCGCAAAGGCAAGGTGACGCTCGACCTGCCGCCGCTGGTCGAGAACGGCAATACCGTGCCGCTGACCGTGATCGTCGACAGCCCGATGACCAAGGCCGATCACGTCAAGGCTATTCACGTGGTCAACGAAAAGAACCCGCAGGCCAATGTCATCAGCGTGCAACTCGGCCCGCGCGCCGGAAAGGCGCATGTATCGACCCGCGTTCGCCTCGCGGGCACGCAGACGCTGACTGCGATCGCCGAGATGTCGGACGGTACCTACTGGTCGGACAGCCAGGAGGTGATCGTCACGCTCGCGGCCTGCCTGGAGGACCTGATATGAGCGCCCGCGCGCTGATCAACGTACCGCGCAAAGCCAGGCGCGGGGACGTGATCGAGATCAAGACGCTGATCTCGCACATCATGGAGACCGGCTTCCGCCACGGCACGATGGGCGAATTGATCCCGCGCGACATCATCACGTCGCTGTCGTGCAAATACAACGGCGAGGAGATTTTCGCGACGCAGCTTTACCCGGCAATCGCCGCGAACCCGTTCGTGACGTTCCACACGGTCGCGACGGAAAGCGGCACGCTCGCGTTCCACTGGATCGGGGACAACGGCTTCGAGGCGACCGAAGAGGCGAAGATTGTGGTGGAGTAGCTTTTTGCACCCCCCGCACGGCATCGCGATCGGCGCGGTCGTAGCCGTTCTCGGGATGCCGCTCGCGCTTGCCGAAATCCCGCTCGACCAGCGCCGCTCCGGCTACGACCAGCTCAGCCCCGCCAGCAGGGCGATGCAGGACGACGACACGTCGAACCCGGCGACGCTCACCGTGCTCGACGGCGAAGCGCTGTGGGGACGCAAGGCGGGCGAGGCGAACAAATCCTGCGCCGACTGTCACGGCGATGCCGCGACCTCGATGCGCGGCGTCTCGGCGCGCTATCCGGCCTTCAGCCCGGCGAAAGCGCGTCCGATCGATATCGAGCAGCGAGTCAATCTCTGCCGCACCGAGCAGCAGAAGGTGGCACCGCTCGCTCACGAGAGCCGTGATCTGCTCGCGCTGACCGCGTTCATCGGCAAGCAGTCGCGCGGCATGCCCATCGCGGTTACCAACGACGAGAAGACCAGACCGTTCATCGAGGCCGGACAGCGCAGCTACGGCATGCGACAGGGCCAGCTCAATCTCTCCTGCCAGAACTGCCACGACGACCATTGGGGACAGAAGCTCGCCGGCGTGCCGCTGGTTCAGGGCCATCCGAACGGCTACCCGCTCTATCGCCTGGAATGGCAGAGCGTCGGCTCGCTGCAGCGGCGCTTGCGCAACTGCCTGATCGGCATGCGCGCGGAGCCCTACGCTTATGGGGCGGACGAGTACGTCGATCTCGAGCTGTTCCTGATGTGGCGCGCGCGCGGCATGACGGTTGAAACCCCGGCGGTGAGGCCGTAACTCCAGCGTTCCACTCTGCCCATAATTTAGGCCGCAGCACCCCGATTGTATGCAAGACCGATCGGCTCGGAATATACCGACCGGGCTGATTTCTTGGGGTGAAAATACAACAGAAACAACAGGTTAAATCCTGCGTCAGCGCGTCCCGCGCGTCTGGCACGTCCCTTGCGGAATCCCTGCCGACACCATTCGGGCGGGAGCTCTGCACATGAAGCGTCGTGATTTCCTCAAATCCGTTTCCGCCGTCGCTGCCGGCGTCGCCGCGCCCGCCGTGTTCTCGCCCGCGAAGGCGCAAAGCCGGCAGGAGACCTTGCTGATCGTCTCGGAAAGCGGGCCGAACAATCTCGACATCCACGGCGTCGGCACCAACGTGCCGGGCTACGAGGTGTCGTGGAATTGCTACGACCGCCTCATCAGCCACGAGATGAAGACCGGGCCGAGCGGCCAGCCCTATTACGACAAGGACAAGTACAAGCCCGAGCTCGCCGAGGACATGAACATCGGCGACATGTCGGTCACCTTCAAGCTGAAGAAGAACGCGACCTTCCAGGACGGCACGCCGGTCACCGCCAAGGACGTGAAGTGGTCGCTCGACCGCGCCGTCACGGTCGGCGGCTTCCCGACCTTCCAGATGGGCGCGGGCTCGCTGACCAAGCCCGAGCAGTTCGTCGCGGTCGACGATCACACGGTGCGCGTCGACTTCATGCGCAAGGACCGCCTCACGATCCCCGATCTCGCCGTGATCGTGCCGTGCGTGGTCAATTCGGAGCTGGTCAAGAAACACGCGACCGAGAAGGACCCGTGGGGCCTCGAATACACCAAGCAGAACACGGCCGGCAGCGGCGCCTACAAGGTGACGAGCTGGACCGCGGGCAGCGAGATCATCCTCGAGCGCAACGACAAATGGGCCGGCGGACCGCTGCCGAAGACGCGGCGCATCGTGTGGCGCATGGTGCCCTCCGCCGGCAACCGGCGCGCGCTGCTGGAGCGCGGCGACGCCGACATCTCTTACGAATTGCCGAACAAGGATTTCGTCGAGCTGAAGGACGCCGGCAAGCTCAGCATCGTGTCGACGCCGTTCTCGAACGGCTGCCAGTACCTCGGCATGAACGTGACCAAGCCGCCGTTCGACAATCCGAAGGTGCGTCAGGCGGTCGCCTACGCGGTGCCGTACCAGAAGATCGTCGATGCGGTGCTGTTCGGGCTGGCGAAGCCGCTTTACGGCGCGGCGTCGCCGACCGAAGTCGCCTGGCCGCAAGCGCACAAGATCACGACCGACATGGCGAAGGCAAAGGCGCTGCTCGCCAAGGCAGGCTATCCGAACGGCTTCGAGACCACGCTGTCGTTCGATCTCGGCTTCGCGACGGTGAACGAGCCGCTCTGCCTTCTGGTGCAGGAAAGCCTTGGCCAGATCGGCATCAAGTGCACGATCAACAAGATCCCCGGCGCGAACTTCCGCACCGAGCTGAACAAGAAGGTGCTGCCGCTCTACACCAACGTGTTCTCGGGCTGGCTCGATTATCCCGAGTACTTCTTCATCTGGTGCTATCACGGCAAGAATTCGATCTTCAACACGATGAGCTACCAGTCCAAGGACATGGACGGCTTCATCGACGGCGCCGTGACCGCCGCCGCGGAAGGCAACAAGGATGCCTATGAGAAGGACGTGAAGGGCTTCGTCGACCTCGCCTTCACGGACATGCCGCGCATCCCGCTGTTTCAGCCCTACTCCAACGTCGCGATGCAGAAGAACATCAGCGGCTATCAGTACTGGTTCCACCGGCGGCTGGATTATCGCGCGCTGGCCAAGGGGTGAGCGCGTGCTCATCGTCATCCTCAAGCGCCTGCTGATCGCGATCCCGAGCCTGATCGGCGTCGTGATCGTCACCTTCCTGCTGACGCGCGCGCTGCCGGGCGATCCGGCGGCGTATTTCGCCGGACCGGCCGCCACCAAGGAGGCGATCCAGGAAAT
>Ga0207682_10000488_pt1 | contig 18303 bp, 16 predicted proteins | sample KBSM63metaG_FD_184332 | JGI IMG/M metagenome (GOLD analysis project Ga0207682, IMG submission 184332) | Miscanthus rhizosphere microbial communities from Kellogg Biological Station, Michigan, USA - KBS M6-3 metaG (SPAdes) (version 2) | ecosystem: Host-associated > Plants > Roots > Rhizosphere >... | reverse complement strand
ACGTTAGCTGTCGAAATATGACGCAGCCAACACTTATTGCGATGATTTGTGTAATTCCTTACGGTATAATTGATTAATTGCTCCTCAAATTAGCTCCATATGCCAAATAATTGACACTGCCTAACGCTGCGCCCCTTCCGGGGGACACCTGCGCCTCGATCTTGCTCTGCTTCGCGGAACACCGAGTTCCCTGCGGACAATCGTCGCGTCATTCAACCCCGGAAGCTCATGTTCTATACTTCCAAGGTCTCTCACTGGTCGGCCCAGATGTTCGGAGTACTGATGTTGTGCCAGTTGGCGGCGTGCCACCTCCAGGAGCCCCAGTCGTTTGATGCGCTCGAGCCCGACCCGAGTAATCTCGCACCGATCACCGCTTCCAGAACCTGCGATAATCAGCCGGCCGGTTACACCATGGCTTTCGACACACCGTGGAATGTGCTCCCAGTTCTGCAGCCTGAGTGGTCCTCAGAGGGATATCACTTCTACGCGGGGCAAGGGAGCACGCTTTCCATCGTCCAGGTGCCCGAGGCGCCCAAGTCAGCCCCGAACGTGCTGCGTATCGGCTTCCCGCGCGGCTTCCCGGGCGGCGGCGCGCCCTCACGCTGGGGTTCCCGCGCGCTTCCCCAGAACCGCGGGGAGATCTATATCTGCCTCTGGCTCCGGGCGAGCAGCAACTTCTCGCGCAGGGTGGTCCGCGAGGTCGAGATCACCTGGTCGACGCCTTGTATGCTGATGGCCAGCAAGCCCTGCTCCGTCACCTCGATGAAACCCTTCGCCTTCAGGTACCAGGCGTGGAAGTCGAAGCTTTCATCCGAGCATCCGAGCAGTTCCTGGATGAGCCATCCAGGGACGCCGGGGTCGCCTGCCTGCTCCCGCCTTCGCTTGTAGAGGTGTAGCAGGATTCTCTCGTGCGCATCGCCGTCGCTCGAGGCGACTCGATGGCAGAGGTCGAGTTCGGCTTCGTCCACGACTTCGGCGCCGACGAGGAGTTCGCGGCGCGGCGCGGGGAGGGGGCCACGCTCGGCGGCGAGCCGCTCAGCGTCGGTCCTGACGGGGAGAAGATCGAGGTTCTCGGCCTCGAGGCGGCCGAGCCGGAGCAGGCCGCCTCCGCGCTCGCCGCGCTCGACGGTCGCGTCTACCGCATCCGCGTGGTCGGCTCGATCGCGATCACCGCCGCTTATGTGGCGGCGGGACGCTTCGACGCGATGATCGGCCTGCGCCCCTGCCGCTCGGTCGACGCGGCGGCGACGCAGTTGATCGTCCGCGAGGCGGGCGGGCAGGTGGCCTTCGGCGACGGGCCGCTCGAGGCTGCGCCACTGGGACTCGACGTTCGCTACACCTTCGCCGCCGCCGCCGGCGAGCAAGCTCTGGCGATCGCCCGATCTACGCAGTAACCGCGGCTCGCTTCGGGGTTAAGAACGTCTGTTCGCTGAGAACGTATGTTCGTTACACTCGCGAACCCCCCAAGCAAGCCGCAACTGAAGGGATCCCCACCCAACATGGCAAGTACCAACGGGAGCAAAAGCTCCGCCTCAACCGCCAAACCGAAAAGCACGACCGCTACGAAAAGCCAGACGCGCACCGTCGCCGAAACGGCCGTCGACTTCCCGGTCGGCGCCGTCCTCTCCGTCACCGACCGGGTGAGCGAGCTGGTCGAGCCGTTCTCCGGCCGCAGCGCCGCCGAAAAACAGCTCAAGTCCTACCGCACCGAGCTGCGCCGCCGGGTCAAACGAACCGAGCGTCGCGGTGCCACCGCCCGTCGCCGCGCCACCACCGAGGCGCGCAAGACCCGTAACCGAGTCGAGCGCGAGGCGCGTAAACGCCAGCGCACGGTCGAGACGACGATCAAGCGCAATCGCGACGAGCTCCAGGAGCGCGTCCGCAAGGCCGTCGACCTTCTGCCTGTCTAAGGCACTAGGCCCCTAGTACCGACACCGGCAGTGAGCCGGCTGGCTCGAACGGCCAGCCGGCTTGCGCCGGTGCGTATGCCCTGAACTGAAAGCGGGCGCCGCGACTGTCATCGTCGCTGAAGCGATAGGCGTAGCGGAAGCGTCCGGAAGCATCGCTGCGCACCGTCCTGAACTCCCGCCAGGGCAGGCCCGGCAGGCGGAACTGCAGTTGCACGACCTTGCCGTCGGCCGGCAGCAGAGAACCGGTGTGGGCGATCCGGCCGTGCAGGACGATCGGTCGCCCGCCGACGCGGGCCACCGAGGAGGAGACCCGCAGGGCGACCCGGGTGTGAACCGAGATCTCCAAGGGTTGACTGTTCGCGCTCCTGTTTGTCGCTGTCGGCATCACCTGGGCGCTCACCTGCCGGCTCGGGCCCGGCGCCAGGCGCAGGCCGAAATGCCCGTCAGCCTCGCTCCTCACCATCGTCACTCGTTGCGCAGGTACGGCGCCGTCGGCGAAGCTCTCGGTTATTCGCACCACTGCGTCGGCAAGCGGAGCTCGGCGGCCGGTCAGCAAGCGGCCGCCGAACCAGACTCCCCGGCCGTAGCGCACGGTGCGCCGGCCGGAGCCGGCGATGAGCTTGACCGGCAGCTTCAGCGGTCCGCTCAGCCGCATCATCGTTCCGTCGGCCCGTCTCGAGCTGCTCGTCGAGTTCCCGGCCCGGTCAAAGGCGGTGGCCCGGAACTCGTACTCCCCCGGGGGGAAGGCGCTCGAATCCCAGTGGGCGCGGAGCACGCCGTCGCTGACGCCGGTCGGCAGTCGCTTGTAGCGATAGCCGGTACCGGCGCCGCGCACTTCGATCGAGCCGCGGCCTTGGTCGAGACCAGACCCCGAATCGGCAGCCCGGGCTTCGAGCCGCTCCGGATCGGAAGGGTCCTGGCCGACGGCGAAAGCCAGACTCGGTGGGTCGCGGTCGATCTTCACGACCGCGATCGCGGGAGGATGGTTCGGGTGGCCGTTGGAGACGCCCCCATCGTTGACGTTGCCGGCGGCGTCGCGGGCGTAGTAGGCAATCGCGTGCACCCCTGAGTCGATCACGGTCGTGCCGACGCTCTCTCCTGCCGCGACCGTCGGCGCTTTGTCATCGACGCGAATCGCCGTCAGCGGTTGGACCCCGGGCCCGCCTGGCGTCATGCCGGAGGCAGAGTCGCTCGCTCGCGCCGTCAGCCTCACCGGCGCGTTGCTCCAGCCGCCGGGTACGCCTTCGAGGCTGACCTGGGGGTCGGTCTCATCGACGTGGAGCGGGGTGTGGCCCGCCGTCGCGGAGGCGACTCCGGAGCCCGAGACCGCCACCGCGTGGACGTAGCTCGTCCCCTCCGGCAGCTCGGGAACCTCGATCGTGTCGAGGCCGATCCCGCCGCGGGCTTCGAGGCTCGTGGCGCAGGGGCCGCTCGGGCAAGGGTGACCGGCGGGCAACTTGTCGATCGTCACCGCGTAGCCGCCGATGCCCGAGAGCGGCTGCGGTCCGGCCGGGTGGCTCAATCGCAGGGCGTAGGGAAAGGATGCGCGACCCAGCCATTCCTCCGCCGGCTGCGCCGCGACGCCGGCGGGCCGCGCATCGTCGAAGCGCAGTTTCGCCGTCGCTGCCTCGCCGATCTCGCCGCCGCCGTCCTCGAGCCGAACCTCGGCCGCGTAGATGCCCGGTCGCGGCGGGACCGTGAGGTGTTCCACGGCGGCCGCGGACCAGGGAAGCCGCGTATCGCCGATCAGGACCTCCCCGGAGGGATCGAGCAGTCGATAGTGGACCGCGGCGATCGGGCCCGGGTTGGTCCAGCTCAGGGCGAAGGACTGGGCCGAGTGCCAGTTGCCTTCCCCGCCGGCGACGCTGAGGTTCTGTGGCCGTGGCGCCGCCGACGCGCCCGAGGCGAGAAATAAGGCGATCGCCGTGACGACTGCGGTCACGGTGCAACGCTTTTGGGTCCTCTTGGAACCGAAAAGCGTTGCACCTCTTCCGCGGGGGCTCACGGGCCGAACTCCCCAGCGGCCGAGCCGCTGCCCGAGGACGCTTCGCTGCTGCCGGCGGCGGTCGCAGCGGATTCGATCGGGGGTGGAGGTTCGTATTCGATCGCCCCCGCCGAAGCTTCGCTTTCCGGCGCTGCGGCTGGTTCCGGCGTGGATTGCGCGTGCTTCTGGGCCTGCGGTTTCTCTTCGTGGGTCGGCACGGATTCGGGTGTCGGCGAAGGCGCCGGCGCGTATTCGACCTCGGCACTCTGCGCCGCCTCCCGCGCAGCGGGACGCGTCGCCGCCGGTCTCGCGGCGTGCCCGTGATCCTGCTCCAGAAGGGGTGCCGGCAGAACGCCCGTCGCCACGCATGCCGCCCCGCCCGCGGCACCGGCGCAGACGGTCAGCAGCTTGGCGAGCGCGGCCATGCCGGCCCCGCGCGACCCCCCGGCCGCGGCGACCTGGGTGGCGACCGATTCGCCACTGGTGCCGGGCAACCGCGACCAGACGTTGGCGGCGAGCTCCTGGGCCCGCTCCAGCAGAGAGCGGGAGGAAGGCAGCAGTGGCAGCAGCGCCCCGGCGATCCGCGGTGCGGCCCGGTAGGCGCGGACGGTGGCACGGCAGTGAGCGCACGCTCGCAGGTGCTCGCGCACTGTCGTGACGTCCCGCGGGGACGCCTCTCCATCGCAGAAGGCAGAGAGCAGCGGTTGCAGTTCCCGGCAGCGCCCGCCGTCCTCGCTGCCGGCGATGAGGCTACGAAAGCGAGCTCGTCCCTCGGCCAGGAGTCGATTGATTTTGGTCCGAGTCCAGCCGGTCATCTCGCCGATCTCGGCGTAGGAGTAGCCCTCGGCGAGGAGACCGAGGGCACGCAACTCGGCCGGCTTCAACGCCTGCAGCGCCTCGCGGCTGCGGGCGAGGTCCTCGCGTCGCTCGGCCTGCTCGTCGGGGCCGGCGCTCCTCGCCGGTATCGCCGCCACCGGGTCGAGCTCTTCGCCTTCGCGCTTCGGCTGGTAGCCGAGCAGCTTCTCGCGGCTCCGCCGGACGGCGAGCGCCTCGTGCTTGGTCACGGTCTGGGTCCAGCGGATCAGTTCCCGGGGGTCGGTGGTCGGCGCTTTCGTCAGCGCGATCTCGAGCGCGCGCTGGTAGGCGTCCTCGGCATCTTCAGCGTCGAAGGAGTAGCGACGAGCGGTGCGTTTTAAGGCTGCCTCGTGCTTGGCGATCATTTCGACCGCGGCGCGCTTGCGCGCGGCCTCGTCCGTTGTCGTCCCTTGCTCCACGGGCCGGGACAATTCGGCGCGCGCCCAAAATTCGCCCCCCTTCTGGACGCTTTATCGGCGACCGATCAACGCAAATTGCAGGAAAAGGTCGCCTGACTCCAGCAGCCCCCGGCCGATAGCATCCGCGCAATGAGCACTTGCGTAGTCACCGGCGGGGCGGGCTTTCTCGGTTCACACCTCTGCGAGCACCTGATCGGCCAAGGCCATCGGGTGATCTGCATCGACAACCTGGAGACCGGCTCGCTGCAGAACATCGAGCACATCCGCGACCCGAACTTCGAGTTCCGCTCGCTCGACATCATCGAGCACGTCGACATCCCCGAGGACGTCGACTTCGTCTACCACCTGGCTTCGCCGGCGAGCCCGATCGATTACCTGCGCCTACCGCTGCACACGCTCAAGGTCGGGTCGCACGGCACCCACCACATGCTCGGCGTCGCCAAGTTCAAGCGCGCCCGCTTCTTGATCGCTTCGACCAGCGAGGTCTACGGCGACCCCCAGGTCCACCCCCAGACCGAGGACTACTGGGGTCACGTCAACCCGATCGGCCCGCGCGGCGTCTATGACGAGGCCAAGCGCTACGCCGAGGCGATGACGATGGCCTACCACCGCCAGCAGGGCGTCGACACGGCGATCGTCCGCATCTTCAACACCTACGGGCCGCGCATGCGCGCCCGCGACGGTCGCGCGATCCCGACCTTCCTGCGCCAGGCGCTCGAGGACCGGCCGTTGACCGTCTTCGGCGAGGGCGAGCAGACCCGCAGCTTCTGTTACGTCGACGACCTGATCCGCGGCATCGTCGCCTTGGCCGAGTCCGACGTGCACATGCCGGTCAACATCGGCAACCCGAACGAGTTCACCCTGCTCGAGCTGGCAAAAACCGTGATCGAGGTGACCGAGTCGCGCTCGGAGATCATCTTCGAGCCGCTGCCCACCGACGATCCTCAGCAGCGCCGCCCGGACATCACCCGCGCCCGCGACCTGCTCGGCTGGGAACCCGGCATCGAGTTGCGCGACGGGCTGAGGAAGACGATCGAGAAGTCCGGCGTCGAGCGTCTCGCCGGCGCCTCGGACTGACCTGAGCGGGACCTAGGCGGCGACCGGCTCGCCTGCGGGCGCGGTCACCTCGGCTGTCCGGTAGAAGGCGATCGAGGTCGGCACGTTGTTGAGCTCCTCGCGCATCGCGTTCCAGGTCCGCATCGCCGCGGTCTCTGTCGGCCAGCCGTAGCGGGCCAGGAACGCTTCGGAGCCGCGCTCGTCGGGAGCGCCGACGGTCGCTTCGGTGAGCGCGCTTCCCAGCGCGGCCATGCCGCGGCAGAAGCCCTCCTCGTCCCAGCTGATCCGCCCCTTGTCGTCGATCTCGACGAAACCGTTCTCGGCCAGGAAGCTGAGTTCGACGAAGGCGGCGCCGGGGTCGCCGTAGTACTTGGGTCCCCGCCGCAGGTAGTGGAGCAGCTCGGCCATGTGGGTTGCGCACATGTCGAGGCGGCTGTAGTTGTTGATCTCCATCCAGGCGGGGGAGATCGTCATCAGGAAGCCATAGACGTCGGCGATCGCCTCCTGAAGGGCCATGAAGGGCTCGATGCCCAGTTTCTCCATCCACTCGTCGTAACAAGTGGCCGGCACGATCACGTTATGGCCGTGGTCGTGCCCCCGGATCCAGGGCATCAGCGTCTCCTCGATCGGCACATCGGCGGCCCGCATCGGCCCTTTCAGCAGCGTTTCGGCGAGCGGGATCGTGATCACGCGGTAACGAGCCAGGTGAACGTTGCGCATGTAAAGAGTGCGCTGTTCGCGCAGCGGCAGCCCGTCGACGCCTTCGTCCTCGGGCATGAAGTAGGCAAAGTGCTTGGGATGGCCCGCGGCCTCGCCGGCCGAGATCAGCAGCTCGGTCACGTTCATCGGCAGCTTGAAGGGCACGCTCATCTCGCTCACGCCCGTCTCCGCTTCGGTGAATGCGAGGGCGCCGTCGAGCGCGTCGTCGAGTTCGTCCAGCTGCTGCTGGCGCGCCTCGTCGCGTGCCGCGGCGAGGAACGAGTGCAGGCCGACTCGCGTCTTCATCCGCCAGGTGCAGAGCGGTCCGCAGACGATCTCGAACGCCGGGGGTGGACCGCTGCGGGCGATCTCAAGGGTCATGTCGCGATGCTCGATGCCACCGGCAAGCCCCTTGGCGCGCAGGCGGATCAGCTCGGCGCTCTCCTCGTCGACGAGGTCGGCCAGCTCGCGGAGCCCTTCGGCCATCTCGCCGCGCAGGGTGGAGGCGGCGGCCTCGGAGAGCGTTTCCGCCTCGCAGGTCTGCAGGCTGCGCATCGCGTCGCTCTGGGCGGCGAGTTTGAGCAGCAGCGGCAATACCTGCTCGGCGTTTGAGGGCGGTTGCCCGTCGAGCTCTACGTGACCCACGCCGTGCTGGTCGTCGATCGGCCAGAACGGCGCAAGAAGCTGCGGGGTGCTGCGATTGGCCGGATCCGACATCTCCCTTATCCCTTTCCCCTCCTGCGTGGCCCTACACCACGCCTTGCGGTGCGTGATCCGGACCTTGCTGGATGCCCGTCCGGTACGGGCGAAGGTACAGAAGGGAATACGCAAATGCAACTGAAACGCTTGAGCAAAGTAGATCGTAAGGCGGAAGCCGCCGTAATGCGCCGCTCCCCATATCCTGTGGCGATGGCCACCGAAGAGATCCATCGCACCATTGCCCCGGTCGTCGGCCCCGATGACGAGCGCGTATTCACCGATTCCGGCATCGAAATCGAGCGCGTCTACGACGCCGACGACGTAGCCCCCGGCCTCGAGGAGCGCCTCGGCGAGCCGGGCGCGCCCCCCTTTACCCGCGGTATCCACGATGGGATGTATCGCGACCGACTCTGGACGATGCGCCAGTACGCCGGCTTCGCCACGCCCGAGGACACCAACGAGCGCTACCGCTACCTGATCGAGCATGGCTCGACCGGGCTCTCGATGGCCTTCGACCTGCCGACCCAGCTCGGCCGCGACTCCGACGACCCGCTCTGTCACGGCGAGGTCGGCCGCACCGGGGTGCCGATCGACACGATCGAGGACATGCGGATCTGCTTCGACCAGATCCCGCTCGACAGTGTCTCGACCTCGATGACGATCAACGCGCCGGCGGCGATCCTGCTGCTGCTCTATGAGCTGGTCGGCGAGGAACAGGGCGTGCCCTCGGAGAAGCTGCGCGGCACGGTCCAAAACGACGTGCTCAAGGAGTACATGGCGCGCGGCAACTACATCTATCCGCCCGAGCCGACCATGCGTCTCACCACCGACATCTTCGAGTACTGCCGCGAGAACGTGCCGAAGTGGAACACGATCTCGATCTCCGGCTACCACATCCGCGAGAAGGGCTGTTCAGCGGTGCAAGAGGTCGCCTTCACGCTCTCCAACGCGATCGCCTACGTCGAGGCGGCGCTCGAGCGCGGCCTCAAGATCGACGAGTTCGCCCCCCGCCTCGCCTTCTTCTTCAACGGCCACAACCAGGTCTTCCAGGAGATCGCCAAGTTCCGCGCGGTGCGCCGGATGTGGGCGAAAATCGTCGGCGAGCGCTTCGGCGCGCAGGATCCGAACTCGATGAAGATCCGCTTCCACACCCAGACCGGGGGTGTGACGCTGCAGGCACAGCAGCCCGAGGTCAACATCATCCGCGTCGCCCTGCAGGGCTTCGCCGCCGTCTGCGGTGGGACCCAGAGCCTGCACACCAACGGCTTCGACGAGGCGCTGGCGCTGCCGACCGAGCGCTCCGCCCGGATCGCCCTGCGCACCCAGCAGGTGATCGCCCACGAGTCCGGGGCCGCCGACACCGTCGACCCCTTCGCCGGCTCCTACTTCGTCGAGTCGCTGACCGACGAGGTCGAAGCGCGCTCCTGGGAGCTGATGGGCAAGGTCGAAGAGCTTGGCGGCTCGGTCGAGGCGCTGGAGTTCATGCAGCGAGAGATCGAGGAGTCGGCCCACAGCTACCACGAGCGCTACCGCACCGGCCAGGACATCATCGTCGGCGTCAACAAGTACGTCACCGACCAGGTCGATGACGTCGACATCCTCCGCGTCGACCCCGAGGCCGAGCAGCGCCAGCTGGCCCGCCTCAAGGCTTTTAAGGAGCGCCGCGACCAAGCGGGCGTCGACGCCAAGCTCGACGCCCTGCGCGACGTCGCCCGCGGCGAGGGCAACCTGCTGCACCCGATCCGCGCCGCCCTCGCGGCCGACGCCTCGATCGGCGAGGTCTGCGGCGCGATGCGCGACGTCTTCGGCGAGTATCGCGGCGGCGCCTTCTTCTAAGCCTCTCGACTGAACGTACTCGCCCAAGTGTCCAGCGGGGGAAGGAACCGGGGCGCTTTGGTTGAAGCGCCCCGCATGATCGAAGCAGCGCGGACGCTGATGAAGTCCGAGCCCGAGTTGGAAGAGTTGGTCACGGCGGTCGAAGGCGTCGAGGTGACGATGGCCGAGAAGGGCTTCGGCACGCGGGTCGAGCTTCGCGCCGAGGAGGGTTCTGGTCTCGCCGAGGGCGACCTGGAGCGCCTGCTCGACCACCTCGCCGAGCCGCAAAAGCAGCCGTTTGGCAGCGCCTGAGCGCGGCGTCGTCCCAAGGTGCTGACACCGCCTTTCAGGACGCGGATAAATAGACTCCCGCGCCCGATGCGCGAACGCAATCCGGTCACCCACGACGAAAAGCTCGACTACCTGCGCGAGCTGCGCGAGGAAGCGATCCACTCGGCCTCCGAGGAGGCGGTGGAGAAGCAGCACGCGAAGGGCAAGATGACCGCCCGTGAGCGGATCGAGAAATTGCTCGATCCGGGCTCCTTCGAGGAGCTCGACACCTTCGTCCGCCACCGCACCTACGACTTCGAGATGCAGAAGAAACGGCCCTGGGGCGACGCCGTCGTCACCGGCCACGGCACGATCGAAGGCCGCACCGTCTTCGTCTTCTCGCAGGACTTCACCGTCTTCGGCGGCAGCCTCGGCGAGGTGATGGCGGAGAAGATGTGCAAGGTGATGGACCTCGCCGCCCAGGTGGGGGCGCCGGTGATCGGCATCAACGACTCGGGGGGAGCTCGGATCCAGGAGGGCGTCGTCTCGCTCGGCGCCTACGGCGACGTCTTCGTCCGCAACGTCAAATGCTCGGGGGTGATCCCGCAGATCAGCCTGATCATGGGTCCCTGCGCCGGCGGCGCCGTCTACTCGCCGGCGATGACCGACTTCATCTTCATGGTCAAAGAGACCTCGCACATGTTCATCACCGGCCCCGAGGTGATCAAAACCGTCACCGGCGAGGAAGTCGAGTTCGAGGAGCTGGGCGGGGCGATGAGCCACAACTCGAAGTCGGGGGTCGCCCACTTTGCCGCCGAGGACGAGGAAAGCTGCCTGGAGGACGCGCGCTACCTGCTCAGCTTCCTGCCCTCGAACAACCTCGAGGCGCCGCCGCGCTTCGAGCCCTCCGACGATCCTGAGCGCGAAGACGCCGAGCTCGACACGCTCGTGCCCCCCGATCCCTCCAAGCCCTACGACATGCGCAAAGTGATCGCCGCGATCGTCGACGACGAGGAGTTCCTCGAGGTGCACGAGCACTTCGCCAAGAACATCGTCTGCGGCTTCTCGCGGCTCGACGGCTTCCCGATCGGCATCGTCGGCAACCAGCCGGCCCACCTCGCCGGCGTACTCGACATCGAGGCCTCCGAGAAGGCGGCGCGCTTCGTCCGCACCTGCGATGCCTTCAACGTCCCGATCGTCACCTTCACCGACGTGCCCGGCTTCCTGCCCGGCACCGACCAGGAGTGGAACGGGATCATCCGCCACGGCGCCAAGCTGCTCTACGCCTACACCGAGGCGACCGTGCCCAAGCTGACCGTCGTCACCCGCAAGGCCTACGGCGGCGCCTACGACGTGATGGCCTCCAAGCACATGCTCGCCGACTACAACGTCGCCTGGCCCACCGCGGAGGTCGCGGTGATGGGCCCCGAGGGCGCGGTCAACATCATCTACCGCAAGGACATCGCCTCCTCGCCGACGCCCGACGAGCGGCGCCAGAAGCTGATCGACGACTACAAGGCGCACTTCGCCAACCCCTACTCGGCGGCCGAGCGTGGCTACATCGACGACGTGATCGAGCCGCACGAGACGCGGCCGAAGCTGATCAAGGCGCTGCGCATGCTGCAGTCCAAGCGCGTGCCGCAGCCGAAGCGCAAGCACGGCAACATCCCGCTCTAAGGACAGTCGCCTCGGCCCACACCGTCAGGGCATCTGCGAGGCGGCGCCGCGCCTGGCCTGCCAGGTGCTGACCGAGGCGGCGGTCATCTCCTCCCAGGCGGCGGCCTCGCCGAAGTACTGCATGACGACGAAGTAGAGGAGGCCCGGGAGCATCTCCGGCGCGTGGGCGGCATCGCCGTCCATCAACTTCGCGCACACAAGAGTGTCGATAGCCCCTACCATGAAGGTCGACGTAACTGGAGGTGGAGCTTGGCGAGTGGGAATCTCGCGGCGCGCGCTGTCAAGCGCGTGGGAGAGGCGCTCCATCAGATCGCGCCGTTGGGCGAGCGCTTGCTCGCCGGCCGCATGGACCTCGACGAAGATCGCCTTCGCGATCGCCGGCTGGTTGGCGCAGAACTCGAGCAGCTCGGCGAGGGCGGCGCGCAACCCCTCGCGCCAGGTGTCCTGCCGCTTGGCGGCGCCGAGCATGCGGCGGGAGAGCCATTCGCCAGCGTCACCGTAGGCCTGGGCGAAACAGTCCTCGCGGTCCTCGAAGTACTTGTAGAAGGTCGCGCGGCTGGCACGAGCCCGCTCGATCACGTGTTTGACCGCGACCTGCTCGTAGCCGAGCTCGCCGCTGACCAACAGGACCGCCTCCAGCAGCCGCTCTCGGGGCGCCCGCGAGCGCAGTCCCGGAAAAGGGACTACCGGGGCGAGCTGCTCATCTTTTTCGGCGGCGCTGCGCGGTTCCGACATCGGTCCCAACTGTTTTGCAAACGATGACCTTCTGTCTAGGTATAGCAGCTTTCAGAAACGCCGAGTACAACAATTTGGACCAGAACGCGATGTTTTCTGTAAAAGAAGGAAGTAGACATTGGATATATGTTTTGGTACCTTGCCGGAATGGCGGACTCAAGGTCGCTCTCCGAAAGGCTCTCCAAACTGCCCCCGGGGAGGCACCTCGTGCCCCGCGACTTCGTCGCCCAGAACCAGCGCGAGCGGATGCTGCTGGCGACGGCGGAGCTGGTCGCCGAGCGCGGCTACCAGAAGACCACGATCGAGCTGATCGCCAAAACGGCGCGGGTCGCGCTCTCGACCTTCTACGAGCAGTTCTCCAGCAAGGAGGAGTGCTTCCTCGCCGCCTTCGACGAGACGATCGAGGCGGCGGCCGAGGTCTTCGCCGAGCTGCTCGATCCCGAGCAGGAGTGGTCCGAACAGGTCGCTTCGGGCCTCGAGATCGCGCTCGAGATGGTCGCCAACGAGCCGGCGCGCGCACGTCTTTGCATCGTCGAGGCGCAGGCCGCCGGGGGAGAGGCGCTGGCGCGCTACCAGGGGATGCTGGAGCGGATCGCGCCGAAGCTGCGCGAGGGGCGCGTCCACAATCCGCGCGCGAGCCGGTTGCCGGACGGCCTCGAGGTGGCGATCGTCGGCGGGCTCGTCTGGCTCGTCCACCAGCGCCTGATCGCCGGCCAGGAGGACGAGATCAAGGGCTTGCTGCCGGAGATGTTGCAGGTGACGTTGACGCCGTACGTCGGCGAGGTCGAGGCGGGACGCGCGGCGGACGCCGCACAGGCTCGCGCCGCGGCTGCATGAGCCGGGGGCGCGCGCGGGGAGAGAGAGCGAGCGCAGGGGGAGGGGCCGGGCCGATGTGAGCTTCGGCAATGGCAACGGTGGCCCGGTCCGGGGGCCGGAAGATCCGACCCGGGCCCGCATCGCCGCCGCGATGATCGCCCTGGTCGGCACACGCGGTTACGCCGCCACCAGCATCGAGATGGTCTGCGAGCAGGCGCGGACGCGGCGCTCGCACTTCGATCGCTGCTTCGCCGGCAAGGAAGACTGCTTTCTCTGCGTGCACGACGAGGTCGCGGCCGAGTTCTGCGAGCGCGTCGTCACCGCCTTCGCCGGGCCGGACTCCTGGCACGACCGGATCTGGGCGGCGGGCTGGGCCGCGATGCGCTTCTTCCACGAGGACCCGACGCGCGCCCGCTTCCTCGTGGTCGAGGTCAACGGGACCGGCAACGGCGCGCAGGAGCGGCGCGACCGGGTCCTGCAGCAGGTCGCCGACTTCCTCGACGGCGGTCGCGAGGAGCTCGAGCACCCGGAGAAGGTCTCCCGCTGCACGGCGGAAATCGTCGCCGGGGCTATCTACGGCACCGTGCTGGCGCGGATCGAAGCAGGTTGCATCGAGCGCGGCGAGGACTTCCTGCCCGAGCTCGTCTATATGGCGGTGATGCCCTACCTGGGCTCGCGTGCGGCCGAGGACGAGCTGCTGGTCCAGACGCTGCGCTAGCGGGCAGTCACGAGCCGCGACGGGGCAGTGAACTAGGAGGGGGAGCGAACGTCGACGAGGTCCTCGACGATCTCGAAGTCCTTGCTGTTGTAGGTCAGCAGCGGCACCCGGTTCACATTCGCGGTTGCCGCGATCGCGAGATCGAAAGCGCGCCGCCTCGGCTTGCCTCCTCTCTGTGCGACCGCTGCGTGCAGCCTCCCGCACTCGCGTGCGGCCTCGGCATTGAAAGGCAGCGCGTCGAAGCGATCCTCGACTATGGCCAGGCGGCGCATACGGCGAGCTCGGGCTTCTCCGTCGGGAGCAACCAGGACGCCGAAGTGAAGCTCGGTAAGCGAGACGACGCTGATCGCGCTCTCCTCGTCGGGACCCTCCTCGGCCGCGATCAGCACCGAGGTATCGAGCAGGACGGGCACGCCTCAGGAAGACCAGGGATCGGTCAGCTCGCCCCCCAAGGTCTCGAGGTCCTGCTGAAGGGTCGGGTCGACAGGGGCTGCCCAGAGGTCGGCGAGCCGACTGCTCGGCACCCACTGACTCGTGTGCGCCGGCCCCAGCTGAGCGACAGGCCGCCCGGAGACGGTGATCGTGATCTCCTCGCCGGCTTCGGCTCGGCGCAGAACCTCGCCCACGTGGTTGCGCAGCTCTTTCTGTGGAATGGTTGCCACGAAGTCAAGGTAGCAGTCTTGCTACCTAGCAATCAGACAGGTGCTGAACGCGTTGCGCGGCGATCTCCCGAGCGATCCCCGTTAGAGGTATCGTCGGTGAGTGGCCAAGGCGGCGGCGCAAGAGGGGAAATCGCAGGACTCCGCACCCGCGGGTTCCTCACCGCGCCTGCCTGCCGGCCGGCACGGGCTGCCGCGTGAGTTCATCGAGCAGAACCAGCGCGAGCGGATCATCACCGCGCTGGTCGACACCGTCGCCGAGCGCGGCTACAACGCCACCACCGTCGCCCACATCACCAAAGCCGCCTCGGTCTCGCGGCGCACCTTCTACGAGCACTTCGCCGACAAGGAAGCCTGCTTCCTCGCCGCCTACGAGATGGTCGCCGACCACATCCGCTCCTCGATGCGCGCCGCCGCCGAATCATTCGGCGAGTGGCCGCAGCAGGTGCGCGCCGCCCTGGCGACGATGTTGCGCTTCCTCGCCGCCGAGCCCGAGCTGGCCCGCCTCTGCATGGTCGAGCCGGTCGCCGCCGGAGGGGAGATCGCGGCCCGCTACCGGGCGACGATGCAGGACTTCGTCGGCATCCTCAAGGCCGGCCGGCCCGCCCACAGCGGCGAGCGCCCGCTGCCGGAGGCCACCGAGGAAACCCTCGTAGGCGGCATCGTCTCGCTGATCGTGCGCGAGATCAGCGCCGGGCGCACCGCCGAGCTGGAGAAGTTGCTGCCGGACCTGACCGAGCTGATCCTGGCTCCGTATCTCGGCCTCGAAGAGGCCGAGCGCTTGGCGCGTACGGACACTCCAGCCTCCTAGGCAAGCCGCCCGCCCCACTTCGTAAACGCCGGCGGTACACGGCGTCCTAGAAACACATTCTTTTCCTTGACAGGGCAAAACGCCTCTGGTTCTATCCACGCACGTTCTATGTACGCTTCTGTTCAATTGGGCGTCTAGGGCAACAGGGAAATAGGAACCGAGCCTCGCGGAAGCCGCAACAGGGAAGCGGCGGGCAGAGGGGCTCACGGGACAAGGAGAGAGCTACGTGACTCGCCACGCGAAGGCATTGCCTGCGGGATCTTTCGGACGATCCGGAATGCGGCTACTGAGCTGCCTGGTTGCGGTTACGGCCCTCGCTCTGTCCGTTGCCCCCTCGGCCCTGGCCGCCCAGACCCACCCCTACACCGGCGTCTCCTTCGGCCCCGACGGCGTCGGCGGCAGCCAGAGCTTCCAACGCCTGCAGGCGTTGTCGCTCGATTCGAGCGGCAACGTCTACGCCTATGACCCATCGGCTGGCAAGGTCTACAAGTTCGATGCGGCAGGCAACCCAGTCAACTTCTCCAGCCTCGGCACCAACGCGATCGAAGGCGTCAACGGCAGTGGCGCCGGCGCCGAATTCGAGATTGCGATCGCCCCGCCGGGGTCACCCGCCAGCACCGCCGGCGACATCTACGTCGCCAACAACAGCCATGCGCTTCAGGTCTATGCCCCCAGCGGCACCAAGCTCGGCGAAATCGCACAGGATGGTTTCGCCTGCGGTACCGCCGTAGACCCCAGTGGAAACTTCTACGCGGGGCTCTACCCGAGCACGGTCAACAAGTACACCCCCGATGCCAACCCGCCGACCACCGCTAACGAGACCAGCGGCACGGTCGAACATGGAATCTGCAACGTCGCCGCGGATGGCCTCGGCAACGTTTATGCGGCGAACTACAACGGCAACGGTGTCTTCAAGCTCGAAAGCATTACTGACACGACGCCGGTCGAAGTGGACCCGATCGCCAACACGCTGGCCATCGCGCCGGGCAGCAACGACCTCTACGCCGACCGGGAAAGCGAAGTCGTCCAGTACGACTCATCCGGTTCCCTGATTGGCAGCTTCGGCAGCGGCGATATCTCCTCATCGCGCGGCGTCGCCGTCAACTCGGGGGCGACCAGCATCTATGTAGGCACGGAAGCGAAGGTGAAGGTCTTCGGTGCTTCGGTGATCGTGCCTGATGTGACCGCCGAAGCGGCGACCGGGGTCGCCAGCAAGAAGGCCACGCTCCATGGTCTCGTCAACTCAGCCGGCCTGCCTGTCACGGGCTGCGAATTTGAATACGACGGGGAAGGACCGAATTTCAAGGTGCCCTGCGAAGGCGCGATACCCAACGACGGCAACGACCACCAAGTCAGCGCCGCCTTGACGGGGCTTGTTCCCGAACACTCTTACAGGTTCCGCCTTATCGCCACCAACGACAACGGTCAGCGCGCGAGCAACAGGCTCGTATTCAGGACCCTCACTGGCGCTGTCACCGAACCGGCAACTGAAATCACGGCAATGGGGGCGAAGCTGAACGGCGTAGTGCGGCCGGAAAACGAAACGGTCAGCGAGTGTGTCTTTGAATACGGGCCGTCTGAAATCGAAAACGAAAACTACAGCTCGAGCGCGCCCTGCGTGGGAGAAATTCCCGCTGACGAAGCAGCACATCCGGTCAGCGCTGTCATTAGCGGTTTGCAGCGAGGCGCCCAATACCACTTCCGCCTGACTATCGTGCAGCCCGGGGGGAAAATCACGAGTGCGCCTCGCGAGCTCGAGCCGGCGGGCGCGGTACCGAGCGCCGAAGAAGTCCGGAACGTCGGTGCCGATCAGGCCACTCTGGCAGCGGAAATCAACCCGCGGGGTCTGGCGACCAGCTACTTCTTCGAATACGGCCCAACGACCTCCTACGGAAGTACCACTCCTGAGGAAGATATAGGCGACGGCACTGAATTTCTGCCGGTTTCCCAAACGATCACCGGCTTGACCCCTGCCACCACCTATCACTGGCGGCTCGTCGTTACCGATTCCTTCGGTGAAGGCCCGGCAGGACCCGATCGCGCCTTCGCGACCAAACGGCCCTCGGGAAGCCCCGAATCCGGGTGCCCGAACCAGTCCTTTCGCGAATTCGCCGGCGCGACCCTTCCCGACTGCCGTGCCTATGAACAGGCCAGCCCTGCGGACAAGGACGGCTTGAACGTCGAAGGCTTTACCGACATCCTCGCGGCCGCATCCGATGGCTCCAGAGTCAGCTTCTACAGCCAGGGTGGATCGGGAATACCCGCGCAGGGCGGGGCGCATCAGGAATTCACCACGCTGGTCTCGTCGCGAGTCGGGGAATCGTGGTCGACGCAGCGACTACTTCCTCCGGAGCAGCTCGGCACTCAGGCGGGAACCCTGGGCTCCTCGCAGGATCTTCGTTACTCGCTCGTGGAAACCCAGAGGTTTGCGGACGAAGTCAGCCAAAACGGCCTATACGTGATCGATGCGGCTGACGGCTCGCTGACTCAGATTCTCCCACTTGAAATTGGCCCGGAGGGTAGTCGAGCCTTTCAGTACGCGTACGACGGCGTCAGCGCCGACGGCTCCTGGGTCTTCTTCGAGACCCAGGAGCAACTGACTCCAAATGCTGCTGGGGAAGAACACGACAACCTGTACATGTGGAACCGTGCGTCGGGCGGCATCACGCTGGTCAGCGTTCTGCCCGGCGGCGCGGAAGAAGCGCCACCTGCCGGTGCATTCGGTGGAGCGTACGCCTGGTTCGGAGGCGACCAAACATACTTGGGCGGCTCTCTAGCCGGTTATTACGTGGAATCGCTCCACGCCATCACGGCAAATGGAGACCAGGCCTTTTTCACTGCTGGCGAAACCGGACAGCTGTATCTGCGTCGCGGCCTCACCGGGTCGAGCCCGAGCACGATCCATGTTTCGGCCCCGGAAGCCGGTGTAAGTGACCCCAGCGGCCCGCTCCCCGCTGCGTTCCAAGAAGCAACGCCCGACGGTTCGCGCGCCTTTTTTCTCTCCTCCGAGAAGCTGACGGCAGACGCGACGTCCGCCGAACTCAGCGAAGGTAAGGATCTCTATCGCTATGACGCCGAGACGGGCACGCTCGTCGATGTGACGCCCGACTCCGGCGACACCAACGGCGCCCGGGTGCAAGGTTTGCTTGGAGCCGCTGCTGATGGCTCGTCGGGTTACTT
>Ga0207682_10000487_pt1 | contig 18323 bp, 13 predicted proteins | sample KBSM63metaG_FD_184332 | JGI IMG/M metagenome (GOLD analysis project Ga0207682, IMG submission 184332) | Miscanthus rhizosphere microbial communities from Kellogg Biological Station, Michigan, USA - KBS M6-3 metaG (SPAdes) (version 2) | ecosystem: Host-associated > Plants > Roots > Rhizosphere >... | reverse complement strand
GGGCGGCAACGAGCCGGTGGCCGATGCGGGCAAGCAAGGGCACTCGCCGTTCGCGTTCAGCCTGATCAACAACTTCCGCCAGCTCTCGGCCTGGCAGCCCGGCGGTAACGTCTTCGAGCGGGTCCGCTTCGCGGTCGCCAAGGAGCTGCCGCAGCGGCCGCAGTACGGGGCCTTCGCCGCCGGTGGCTACCAGGGCGGCGACTACCTGTTCGAGCAGCGGCAGCTCGAGGGCGGATCACAATGAGCGCCGCCCTTCTCTTGGGAGGCGACTTCGCGTCGCCGCCGATCCAAAACATTGATCCGCAATCGCGGTTGGGAGCGTAAGCATGAAGTTCAAGATTCTTTTGATCTCGTTCGCATGGCTGGCTGGCGCGATGTGCCACGTGCACGCTCAAGAAAAGGTGCTGAAGGGCTCGCAGGTCACCGAGTCGGCACTGATCGACGCCCTCACCATCGAAGGGCCGGAGGCTGCAGGCGGTGCCACACGCGGCTTTCGCCCGGCAGCGCGCGCCGACGGCAAGGCGCCCAAGGCGGGTCCTGGCAAGGCCAACCTGCTGATCACCTTCGAGACCAACTCCAGTGAACTGACCGGCGATTCGCAAGCGTCGCTCAACGCGCTCGCACGCGCCCTGCAGTCCGATGCACTCGCGGGCTTCTCGTTTCGGGTCGAGGGTCACTCCGACGCCCGCGGCGATCCGACTCGCAACATGGAGCTTTCGCAATCGCGCGCCGAGTCGGTCGCAGCCTATCTCGTGAAGTCGCACGGCATCCTGCCCGAGCGCCTGAAGGCGGTCGGGAAGGCGTCGAGTGAACCCCTCAATCTGGCCCGCGTCGATGCCCCGGAGAATCGCCGCGTGACCATCGTGACCGTGCGCTAGACAACGACCGAGTGCGGGCTTTCGGCAGCGTCGTCAGCCCATGAGCTCGCCGGATGACCACACCCGTCAGCTGCTGGCGCCGCGCCGGCGCGCAGGGCATGCTGAAGCTGACTTGCCGTCGCGCGGTGCGCCTCGGCGGGCACGCTGGCGGCTCGTCAGGGGAGCAGTGCTGGCGGCCGGTGTCATCACCGCTGTGCTCATCGGGCAATGGCTTCGCCAATCCATGCGCAGTCCCGCGGGCCTTTCGGCAACGCCCGAACAACAGCAGGCTGTTTCTAACAGCATCGTGCCAGCCTCGCCGAGCCCACCGCGTCCGATCGAGCCGGCAGTGAAGCTTGCCGTGCCGGCGATCATCGCTGTGCCGCCCGAATCGGCGATCACGGCCACGCAAGCACCTGTTCCAACAGGACGGCTCGCGGATCTCACCGAACTGCTGAAAGCTCCGCCTTCGGCGCAGCTTCGCTGGGCTCGCTTCAAGGCAAACCCGGCTGTACTTGTGATCGAGTATCCGAACCTGTACGAGCAGGGTCTCGCGATGAACCGGCTCGCCGCGATGTTCGAGAAGCGCACCGCCCGTCGGGACCGCGTGCCCACCGACACCGAGTTGGCCGCGATCATGCGGCGTAGCGGCGACAGCGTGGCGAGCTTTTATCAAGGGCATGACTACCCGGCCGCTAAAGTGGCTCTGTTCTTTGGGTTGGCGGAGACGCAGCGCATTCCCTTGAACAAGCGCGAACAGCAGTTGCGATCGCTGACGTTGGAGGCCCGACTCATTACGCGAAGTCCATCAGGTACCTTTGAAGCGAGCGAAAGCCAGGCTGTCATCAGCTTCACTGGCGTGCAGCCGGATGATCCCACGACCGGAGCGGATGAACACGTCGATGCCGTCCGCCGCGAAGCCGTGCTGCGCCATGAACTGAGCCACGGCGAATTCTTCACTGATCCGGCTTACCGCGCACACTGCCTGAGGTTTTGGCGACAGGAGCTTCGCGAGGCAGAGCGTCGCGTGTTCACGGCCTATCTCAAGGGTCTCGACTACAACCCTGCCGATGACGAACTGATGGCGAACGAAACGCAAGCACTGCTGATGCACACCCCCGACGGGCGTGCGTTCAACGCGAGCAGTCTCGGAATGGATGAAGCCGCTCTGGCGCAGTTGCGCACCAGGTTTCGAAGCGGCGAGCCGACCCATGGGTTGAATCGCTAAGTAGTTCCAGCATCGATACTCAAGGCTGCTGCCATCGTCACCCACGCTCCCTGGACCGCCCTTCTGCGAAGCAGCGGCACGTTTCCAAAGTAAGCACTTCGACCGGAGAAACCGCTATGGCCACCGACGACATCAATCAGATCGCACCTTTTGGAGGTCGCAACGACGATCCGCGCCGGCAGCGGTTACTCGCGCGCTTGCGCAGGGGACCGGTCGTACCGCCGACCGCGGCACCGAAACTGCCCCCGCTGCCGCAACTCCCCGATAGCCCGGAGATGGCCCGGCGCTACAACGCCGCCGCCGCCAAATCGCAGTCCCTGTTCGACACCACCGAGCGAATTCTCAAGACCAACCCGCTTCAGCGCGAAGTCGCGACCCTGAAGGCGGCGTACGTCAAGGCGTCATCGGCCCTGGCAGCCGACTTGCAACTTCCCGACTACGTCAAAGCCGAGAAGAACCTCGGACTGAAGGAAGAAGCAGCCCGAGCGCTGTTGGCCGCAAACGGCAAGGTCGAGGCGGCAAGTCGAAAGCGGGAGCAACATCAGCGAGATGCGGCCGCCTACGATGAGATGGCCGCGGTGCTGGGCGATGTGAAGCGCAGCAATGTCCCGTTGGGCATGGCCAAGAACATTGCCAAGAACCACAAGAGCGCGGAGCCGGAATTCAAAGAATACCTTGCGCAGTTGCAGTCGTTGGAGGATGCCAAGGCCGGTGTGGACCCTGATAAGCGCGTGGACCTCCGACTTGCCGGGACGATCATCGACAAGTGCAAGGCGACGATTGCAGCGGCGCAGGCCTACCTGGCCTATTTCGAAGGTCTCACCGACCAGAAAAAGGCAGCTCCGGAAAGCCAGACGCGAAAGCAGCACTGCGAAGAAGGCATCAAGTCGGCCAGCCAGTACGCCCTCGCAATGGAAATCGACCGGGCGGGTCCTCCGCTCGAAGATGCTCCGTGGGACCGCGCGACGCAGATGCGAGTTGCCGGCGCGCAAGCCCAATTCAGATATGAAGAGGGGAACAAGAAGCTGCAAGGTCTGGACGACGACGGCGGCGGCAAGGGCGCCTCAGACTCCTATTGGCTCAAGAGCAAGAGCATCGCTGAAGTCGAAGATGAGCTTCGCACCGGCAATGCCGCCAAGGGGAGTCGCCAATTCATCTTCAAGCCGGCTGAGGGCGAAGACGCACCCGTGGGCATGAAGGAGGGTCATCAGAAAGGCGCCGGCTCCGCCAAGGAAGCGCTCGCGTCGTCGAATGCCAGGCTATTCGCCGCGCAGACGGGAATCGACCTTGGCGTTCCAGAGACGACGGTGGTGTCGATGGGGCAGCACGCTCTCCAGAACGGCAACCTCGGCGGCCCCGCACTCGTCGGCTCGGCACAGCAGTTGGCGGCAGGCGCATCGACGCAGGTCGGTGATCTGCCGAACGACACCTTCACCAAGATCAAGGCGAAAGAAGTCCAGAAGATCGCGCTGCTCGACATCATGTCGCTCAGCATGGACCGGCATGGCGGCAACATCATGGTCGATGCCACGGACACGGACAACCCCAAGATGATCCCGATCGATCACGGCGCGACCTTGCCGAGCCGCAAAGCGTTCTCAGCGACCAAGGTGCGGATGGGCGGAATCCTGATGGAGAAGCCCCCGTCGGTCGTCAATACGCTCTTGAAGATTCCGTCTGCGTTCGAACCGTTCGATCCCGAGATCCTCGCCGGGCTCGACCGGCTTGACCCTTCCGCAATCGAGGCGGATATGCAGGCGCAGCTCGCTGCGATGGACGAAGTCCACGCGGGCCTGGACGCATCCGCCAAGGTCGGCGTCGACAGCCTGCAGATGTCGAAGCGGTCGATGATGTTTCTGAAAAAGGCCGCCAAGGTCATGAGCCCCGCCGAGGTGCAGCTTGCGTTGACCCAGCATGGCGAAGAGTTGTTCGACGCCCCGGACGATGAGGCCACGATCAACGACGTCGCTGATCAAATCATCGCCAAAGCCATGCCGCGGAGAACGGCGTACCAGGAAATACTGAGTCTCACACCCGCTCAGCTCGACCAAGTGATCGCATTCCTGAACGCCAACGGCTGGGCCGAGACCGAGCTGGCCGCCGCGGAGCTGGTCATGTCCGATCCGCTCGCGGCGCTGGACCTGTTCAAGGGCAAAACGCGCAACCCTGCGCCGTTGCCCACAACCCCGTTCCAAACACCATCGGGTGGACCGAAACTGGATATGCCGCAAGCCGAGGTTGACGCTCTCAAACGCGACTTCCCGGAATGCAAATTCGATGACGCGAACATCCAGAGAAAGAAGGAGTTGTTCCTCTGCTACCGCGCATTCCGGTTGCTGGGAACCAAGGCGGACCTCGACTCTCGAGTGAACGCCATCGGAGGAACGGCGCCCAAATCACCCGTCACGGCCCTGCAGATCCTTCGCTCTTGGGCCGCGCTGCAAACGCCAGCCTTCCAGGATGAGCGTGCACGCTTGCCGCTGGATGCCAGCAAGTCGTGCACCGACAACCTCAAGACATTGATGGAGGAAAAGACCAAGAAGATCGCCGCCAGACAAGCCGCGGACGATCGCGCAAATGCCGTTTCGGCACTGGACACCACCGCGACCACATCACGATACGCCGCTGATCTGCTGGCGGAGATCAAGGGCACGCTCGATCGGTTCGCCGACACCGGTGCGGCCGCGGCGCTGCTGGCGGACTGGCGGTTGCTGTCCGCCAAGCTTGCTCGAGGCGCAGCGCAGAACCAGACCGCATTGGATTTTGCAAAGGAAGTGGAACTGGAAGCTCGCGGCCTGTATCGACAGGTCGTCGCCGCAGGACTGGAAGACGTCCGAATCGCCGGCGCGCCATTTCTCCGGCAGTTCAAGGATCTTCGAGCCCCCACGGACGTTGGCATGTCTCAGTCGATGACGGAGGCATTTCAGGCATTGGGTGGAATTCAAGCGTCGACGATCGGCGCCGGCGACCTGCGAGCCGCCTACGAGTCGCTCCAAAAACTGCGCGTCAATGCGCAGGCGATGCTCGCCATCGCCGTGCCCGTCGCGTCGACCCTTCAACCGGGGCAGACGGCCGCACCGCAGCGCCCCACCACGGCGGCGCCGACCGCTGTCCCGACCCAGCCGACAGCCAACGCCTTGCCCAGCTTCGACTGGGATCAGGACGCGGCCTCCGCGGTCAAGAAGCAGGCGGTCAGAGCCAGACTCTTCAAGGACAAGGACACCGGGATGACCGACGCGTTGAAGGCGGTCAACAAAGCCAGAACAGCCGCCGACGCGGTGACTACGAACCTGTCGAAACCCAACAAGATCGCGCTTTACAAGTCTGCCGAAGCGGCCTGTACGGAGTTCAGTCGCTTTATCAACGGCAAGTTGCGAGGCTTGTCGAAGGACCCCGCCTGGAGCGCGTATTGCAACACCGCGGCGGCGCAGACGGATGTTCAGTTCAACAAGTTCAAGGCCTTGCGCGTGGTCCTCGAATGACGATCATGCCGTAAGCGCAAAATTCGCCTGGGTGACAACTCAAGCGGCTACTGCAGACGCCAACTGAGCCGCCATTGCATTCAAGCGCTCAGTCAGCATGCTGCTGAGCTTGATGTCGACGAAGCCGTTGTCGTCGATGTCACGCAGCAACTCGTCGCTCTTCACGTAGGCGATGTACTCGCCAACGATCTTGCGGGCGTCTTGGTTGAACCCGGCCCGCGCCTCCGGCGTGCTTGCGTTCAGCGCGTCGTCGAGCTTGTCGATCAGGCGTTCGTCGAGACGGTCCAGAACGCTGTAGAGCACCTTCGAGTTCTGGGCGATCTGTTCCGAGTCCGGCTCTCCCTTGGTCTCGGCCAGGACGCTGTCTTCGAGTTTCTTGAGTTCGGCCTGCACCTGCTTGCGAGTCGTGTCCCACGAAAGCCTCGTCTGCTGGAACACGACCTTGGCGCCGGTTGCCGTCGCTACTTTAGGCACGCCACCGGTCTGCGCCGTACCCGCTGAATCGCCGAGCAACGCCTCGATGTCGTCGAGCAGCGCCTGCGCCTTGGCGAACTCCGCCGCGCCTGCTCCTTTCTGGCGCACCAGCGCAACGGCCTCGTCGCGCTTGACCTTGATTTGATCGGCCACCTTGCCGCCTGCCGCCTCAACAGGCTTCATGAGCGGAACCATGCCGGTGAGCCGAGTGCGGAAGGCCAGCGCATCGATCGGCGGGGCCTTGGCCGTGCCCCGCACCATCGCATCGTCGCCCGTTGTCGCCGTTGCAGTCGGCGTCGCCGTCGAGGACGCCGCCGGATCAGCCGCCTTGACACTCGCGACCAGCGCCTCGGCCTCCTTCATCAACGCCTCGGCTGGGTCCCATTCGCCCTTGCGACCGTTCATCAAGGACTCGCTGGCCCGCAACTTGGCATCCTTGGCCTGGGTCGCGTCGAGCGCATCGCCTGCGGCCGCCAGCTTTGTCAGCACCGCGGTGGCGCGGGCCATCATCGCGGTCATCTCCGGGCTGATGGTCTTTGCCTGGGCCGGCGCAGTGGCCGCAGCGCCGGCACCGGCGTCGCCTTGCCCGTCATCGACCTCGTCTTCCTGCTCGAACACGCTGCCGTCAGAGTTCCACAGCACAGCCTTGGCGATCTTGAAACCTGCCGCCTTGACGGGGCCCTTCACCTTCTTCACCAAGCCCGACAGTGGCTTGTCCAGTTGCAGCATGAGGCAGGTGCCCTTGAACTCACCGTCGACCTGGATCCACGCCGTGCCGAACGCACCGGTTCGCGCGCCGGTTTCAGCGCGCAACGTGGCGAACAGCTTCTTGCCGCTCATCCTTGGGTGCATCGCGAAGAAGGCTGGCTTCTTACCCTCCGCGTCGACGAAGCCGAAATTCATCGACAACTCCGGGTCACGCTTGCAGCGAAGCAGCATCGACTGAAGCCGCTTGGGCTCCAGCAAGACGCTGCCGGGCTCGTCGTCTTCCTCGGCTCCATCCTTGGCCGCGCGCGTCTCCTTGGTCAGGCGCTCGGCGTCGGCCAGCATCGCGTCGAGCTTGTCCTTGGCATCCTTCCAGCGCTTGTCGCCGAGATCCTTCTTGCGTCGGCCCAGCGCGACCGTCTCCTTGGCGATCGCTTGGTCGACCTTCTCGAGCGCCTCGAGGCGGGCGTCGTGCTTGTCTTCGGCGATCTTGATGGCGCCGGCAAGCGCCTTCGTCACCGCATCCAGTGCCGCTGCGGTATCGGCGATGGCGCCTGTGAGCGCACCGGATTGCGCAGCCATCGCCGCCCGAGTTTCCTGGGTAAGGCGCCCGCACTCGACCAGCATCTCGTCGAGCTTGTCCTTGACCTCTTTCCAAGGCTTGTCGCCGAGCTCCTTCTTGCGCTTGGCCAGCGCGACCACCTGCTTGGCGATCTGCGCGTCGACTTCCTTCAACGCGTCGAGGCGGCTTTCAGGTTTGCTCTCGTCACTCTTTTCAAGCGCCCCCAACGCCTTTGCCAACCCCTTGTCATCGAGCTCCAGTTTCTGCTTCTTCAGGAAGCTGGTCCACGTAGACTCGTTCAGCTTTTCCGCCATCTCCAAACCTCCGTTTTGATCGGGCGATCACAGCGTCGCCCGTTGCTGCCGCGTCTCGAGCGCGAGCGCAGGAATGGTAGCCGGCCTGGCATCGCTCGCATGAGTGTTTTATGCGCTGCCAGTGCGCCCTAAAGCAAGGCGGTGCACCTTAGAAGCCAATCGGCTCGGCGGGTGAAGCAGCTAGATGCTCGCGACTCGGATCAGCTTTCACATTGAATTCGCACGGGACTGCGACCTTCCTCCCCGGGTGCGGTAGCCCTTCGTCTGTGCGCTACGCCATTCCTTGTTCAGCACGGCTCTCGTCCCGGTTATTCGACCCGATTCACGTAACGTCCATGACCTCGAACGTCCTCCACATCCGCCCGATGATGCGATCCGATATCGACAACGCCGTCGAGCGGGCGGCGGCCGAAGGCTGGAACCCGGGATGGCACGATGCCGACACCCTTCACGCGGCAGATGCAGGCGGCCTTCTGCTGAGGCAGATTAACGACACACCGGTTGCCGCGATCGCGGCAGTGCGTTAGGGCGCGCGCTTCGGCTTCATCGGCTTCTACATCGTGCGCCCCGAGTTCAGGGGACAAGGACACGGCATCGCGATCTGGCGCGCCATGAAGTCATCGCTGAATCGTCTGTGTACCGCGACCCGTCCATCGCGCCCCTCGGCCGAGCCACTGCGGAATTGCTGACCTACGACGCATGGTTCTTCCCGGATGACCGGCGCGTCTTCATGCAGCACTGGATCGCGCAGCCGGGAAGCACGACCTTGTCGATCCGGCGGGCCGGGCGGCTCGCCGGCTACGGCACGATCCGTCCATACCGGATCGGCTTCAAGGTCGGCCCGCTGTTCACCGACGACGCCGACTTGGCGGATCGGTTGCTGCGCGCGCTGATCACTACGCAAAGCCCGGCGAGCCAGTCCAGCTCGACAGGCCAGCGGCCGATTCCCGCGGCGATCGCCTTGGCCCAAGCGCACGGAATGCGGCCGGTCTTGAGACCGCTCGCATGTACGCCGACGCACCCGCGCTGCCGTCGGGCAAGATCTTCGGGATCACGACCTACGAGCTCGGGTGAAAGGGTCTGCACGCATCGACAGCAGGACTAGCAGGCAGGGACAGCCCAAACCAAAGAGAGTCTGCAACGTAGTAGGACAAATACCGTCCTCTTGCCTGTCATTACCTCGTTGGGCAAAGAAGGGTTAAGCGACTGGGAACCGGATATTTGGGCCCTAGCTATTTTTGATAACGGGCCACTGCAGCGCCCGGAAACAAGCCGCCAAGCAGGCCCCAAACATGGCGAACGACGATCCCGCCTTTGAGGAAACTTCCCCTGCCGTTAGAAGCGCTCAGAAGGCCGGTGCGTCAGATCACCACGTTAGCAATCAGATGCTCGAGTACAAAGGATTCCTGATTGTCGGCGGCAGGCACTGCGATACGAGGGTCGCCACCTTTAACGTGCTCAGGCCCGAGCGAGACAGTGACGCGGTCACTCTTGTCTATGAGGGCATCGCGGAAGGGCACTTTGCAACCGATCAAGCCGCATTCAAGGCCGGTGAAGCGGCTGGTCGAGATTACGTCGACAGCTTGCCTCTCGTGGTACGGCTAATGACTTCTGGGATCACGCTGCTTTAGACTCAATCCGCCAGAGCCAGAACTCGGTCAGCTTCATCTGTATGTTTTAGAGTTGCCTAGTTGATGGTCGGTCCTCGCGGGTGTAGAAGGGGTCACCGCAGGAGTACAACCGTGGCCACTTCCAAGAAGCAGCCGGAGACGTCGACGCGTCGCGTCTGGCGCATGTCAGCGAATGTGCCGCTCGGGGAATTTGTCGATATCGCTTCCACCGCAATATCGAGCGATAGCAAAGCTGACACTCCCCATCGTCGCGCGACAGACGCGGGCGGCCCTCCTACATCTGGCGCACCGGATACCGGACAACGACGCCGTTATGAAGACGCTGCAGCAGTTCCGGCTATGCCGGCCAAGATGCTCAAACCGGCGCAGACCGAAAGTTGGCAGGGTTCATCCTTTGATCTACTTGTCGGCTGCCGCACCCGTGACGTGACCGACACGATCCCAGACAACGTCTTTGACGAACTGTTTGGCAAGCCGGAAGTACAACCTCCCGAAAAGGAAGGCGGTTAGCGCACCAATCGGATGCGGCAATTCACCCGCGGTCAATGGGCGTTAGCTTTTTTTGCCGTGCCTTAGGCGTTCCGGAGGCACGACGCCGGGCCGCTTGATCTTGAGCCAATCCGGCGATCGGATGCCCGGGGTAGTGCAGATCTACTGGCTGATCAGCACCTGTGCGATTACGCCGGTCGCAATCGCCACGAGCAAGTAGTCTGGGCCAGCCTGGACCCAGTGATAGCCGCGAGGCGGAGCGCTCAGCCGATGACCGCGCCAGTCGTCGACAACGTAATGATGGCTGCGGTACTCAGGCGGCAGACGGCTGCCACGATGCCAGTTGTGATACGGACCAGCGCCGCCCTCGTAGCGCACGTCGCCGCGGTATCCCGGATGCACCGGCTCGGCACGTCGCCAGTCGCGATCGTCACGGTGGTCGCGGGCGTTTTCTCGCCGCGCCTCCTCGTACCGACGTTCACGCTGAATCTGTTCGCGACGCTCACGCTCGGCGCGGTTGGCGTCCCGGCCGTCGTTTGGGCGCTCCGCACCATCAACGCAGGGAGGGAAGGTGTCCTTGCATAAGCCCTGCGTCTGCGCAGAAGCGGCACCACTGAGAGCAAGACTCAACGCCGTCAGGCCCGAAGCCAGTGTTCTTGCGTACATCGTTCTCTCCTTGCAAGAGTGTGCTAATTCAAGAGTGTGCTAATTCAATAGTGCGCCGATCGTCATGAGGGGGATGTAGGAGGAGAGCGTCGGTCGGCGTCAGTGCCCTGCCCTCCGAGTCCTCCATTCGACGAACGAGGCACCGATTGAATAGACGACAACGAACCCTAGCAGGTGGGTCAATACCGCCTTCGCGATCCAAGTAGCGCCCCGTCTCGAAGCGGCATGCGAAGGTTGTTCCGATGCTTGCCGACGATGCGCTGAACGGCGGCGATGTGCAGATTTTCGGCGAGCACCGCAGGTTTTGCCACCGGTGGCTTCTTCGACGCCACGGCTAGCGGAATATCGGGGATGGCCGTTGCACTAGCCTGCCCTCTTCCCATATTGATTTAGGCATCTGGCGAACGCCTGCCGCTCTCCTGACGTATTTATTAGGACGGCGGTCCTGCTCTCGAAGATCGCAACCTGACCATCGTCCCCTACGTTAGCGCTCACGTTAGCTACCCCCTCCGACACAGTCTCAATTCGATACCCAGTACTCCGCCGTTGCTGCCGAGTCGACAGCGTGGCGAGAAATGGATGTGCATCGGTGAACCCATCCGTGAGGCAGCCGAGAAATGCTTGAACCTTTGATGATTCGACTTCGCCTCTTTGAAGGAGGGTGAATGCTGATGGATCGGACGTCCGTGTGGGAGCGGCACACCCGGCCAGGGAAACGACGCCGAGCACCAGAAGCAAGCGCATCGCTTTCATGCCCCCGGAATTAAGGCTAACCACAGCAGTAACGAGCCCAGCGCGAGGAAGATCGTCACGCCGCCAACGTAGCCGAGAGCTTCGGACTTGAGCCGCTGACCGATCCCCTCGGGCCGGCCCGGATGGAGAAGAGCAGCACGGCAGTCGCCAGCGCCATCCCGATCACCTTCGGCATGCCGGACTGCATGCAGGCTTGATACCCGCCGGCACCAGTGGCGCAGTACAGAGCCCGGGCGGCGAAGAGGCAGAAGACAACGAGCGCGAGGAGCCAGCGGTCCATCGCTCTGGCGAGCGGCCCTCCTCCTTCAGGATAGATCGCGGTATGAGGAGGGTCGCCGGTCCGTCAACCACTCGCGATTTGCTTGAGCCCTGCGTATGCGATCGTCAGCGCCGGAAGATTCTGCAGAACGGTCACCGTATTCGCTGCCGCGGCAAGGATGTCCAGGGCACGATGGCCGACCTCATGATTCCAGAGGAATGCCAGTACGACTCGTTGAGGTACGCATGCCCGAGGGTTGACTCGATTGTCTTAACGATCCCGGCCGGCCCCCTCAGCCAATATTCGTCGATCGCGGTGAGCACATTGCGAACACGCCAAACGAGATCCAACCGAACGTTATCCGGCACTCCGTCGATCCCGGCAAGCAACTCGTCGTATGTAGCTTGGATCGTTGCCCGCACCTGCTCAAGACCGTTTCCGGAGATCGGTTTCGCCGCGGAGTGGAGCTGCAGGATCTTCGAAGTGCCCTTCAAGTGCAGGTAGGTATCGTCTTTCAGGTGCTTCGAGAAAGTGTCCCACTCACCGTGCATGTTCTGCACCATGAAGGCGGTGCCGACTGCATTTGCCCAGGCGAGGCACTGATTAACGTCGTCCGGATGGTGCTCCCGCATGATTTCGACCGAGGCGCTCGGCAGCTCCAGCAGTTTGCCGAGCCTGCCGATCATCACGACGTCGTCTTGCGAGTGGAGCAGCTCTCGCCGCACCGCTCGGCAATCCGAGTTGGCTGGTTTGGACCTGCCGGCAGCCAAGACGGCCAATAGGCGTTGCGCCGGATTGTCGATGATCATCCGTCTCTCCAGCGTGGGTCAGAGTGTGGGTACAAACGAAACACGGGCCGCCAGGGCCCGTGTTTTCTATGTAGCTGGCGGAGTGGACGGGACTCGAACCCGCGACCCCCGGCGTGACAGGCCGGTATTCTAACCAACTGAACTACCACTCCGTAATCGACAACGGCTCGAAAGCCGCTGGTATAGCTTGGCGTCCCCTAGGGGATTCGAACCCCTGTAATCACCGTGAAAGGGTGGTGTCCTAGGCCTCTAGACGAAGGGGACCGCGTCGATCCGATCGGCCGTCACTGCGTTGTACGAACCCGCTGGATGGTGGAGGTAAGCGGGATCGAACCGCTGACCTCTTGCATGCCATGCAAGCGCTCTCCCAGCTGAGCTATACCCCCTCTTCATGTCACGGGTCCAGCCATCGCAGTGTCAGGCGAGACCACGATTATAGCCAGCCGTCGGCGGACGCCGCAAACGTGTGAGCACGGTGTCTCTGGGAAACAGCTCGAGCACCGCGTCGAGCGACGGGGTCTGCGCCCGGCCACACACCAGCAGGCGCACAACCGGGGCGAACTGGCCCATCTTGAGCCGCTGTTCCGCCAGCACATCCTTTACGGCGGCGGCGATGCCAACCTTGCTCCAATCGACCGCATCCAGCTTGTCGGCCAGGGCCAGCACGGCCTCGCGCGAGACCGTTGCGATCTGCGTCACCTGCTCATCGCTCAGTGACGCAGGTTCGACGAAGTACATCGACAACCACTCGGCGAGTTCGGCCGTGGTGTGACAGCGGTCCTTGAACAGTCCGCACATGCGGATGAGGCGATCGTCGGCTGCCGCAACGATTTCGCGGCGCGCCAACTGGTCAACCACCAAGGGCGTCAATGCAGCGTCCGCGGTGTGCTTGATCGCCTGCGCGTTGACCCAGTTCAGCTTGGCGACATCCCATTGCGCAGGGCTCTTCGACAGATGGCTGCCGTCGAACCACTCGACCATCTGCGCGCGGGTGAAAAGCTCCTCATCGCCATGGCTCCAGCCGAGGCGCGCGAGATAATTGAGCATCGCGTCGGGCAAGTAGCCTGCATCTCGATATTCGACCACGCTAACCGCGCCGCGTCGCTTCGACAGCTTCTGGCCGTCGTCGCCGAGGATTACCGGCACATGGCCGAACAGCGGCAACGGCGCACCTAGCGCGTTGAAGATGTTGATCTGCCACGGTGTGTTGTTGACGTGCTCGTCGCCCCGGAATACGTGGCTGATCGACATGTCCCAGTCGTCGACGACGACACAGAAGTTGTAGGTCGGCACGCCGTCGGCACGGACGATGACCAGGTCGTCGATTTCATGGTTCGAGATACTGATCGGCCCCTTCACCAGGTCGTCCCAGGTCACAACGCCATCCTGCGGATTGCGGAACCGGATCACCGGCTCGACATCTGGTGGCGGGGCCGGCAGCACCTTGCCGTGCTCCGGCCGCCAGCGGCGGTCGTAGTGCGTCTTGACGCCTTGCGCGCGCTGCGCCTCGCGCATCGCCTCGAGCTCGGCCGGTGTGCAGTAGCAGCGGTAGGCACTGCCCTCGTCGAGCATCCGCGCGACGACCTCGCGGTAGCGATCGAGCCGCTGCATCTGGAAGATCGGCCCGTCGTCGTAGTCGAGCCCGAGCCACGCCATCGCCTGCAGGATCTGGTCGACCGAATCCTGGCTCGAACGCGCGACGTCGGTGTCCTCGATGCGCAGGATGAAAGCGCCGCCGTGATGGCGCGCGAAGGCCCACGAGTACAGCGCGGTGCGCGCCGTGCCGAGGTGGAGGAAGCCGGTCGGTGATGGCGCGATTCGGGTGCGAACCGGGCGAGGTAGAGCGTTCATCGAAGAGATCTGGAACGTCGAGAGTCGTGTGTTGTGCGCGTATGGCGCGCTTCACAAGCCGCCGAGCCCGCGCAGCAGGTCGTCCTTGATGTCCTCGACATCATCGAGGCCCACCGCCACGCGAATCATGCCCTGGGTGATACCGGCAGCCAGACGCTGCTCTTCGGTCAGGCGGCCGTGCGACGTGCTCGCCGGGTGCGTGATCGTGGTCTTCGTGTCGCCGAGGTTGGCCGTAATCGAGCAGACCTCGGTTGCATCGATGACGTGGAACGCATTCTTTCGCGCAACCGCAGGACCGTCGCTGCCGCCGCGCACGATGAACGAGATGACGGCGCCGCCGCTGCCCGCCTGTTGCGCCATGGCCAGCTCATGCTGCGGATGCGACGCCAAGCCCGGGTAGTAGACGCGCTCGACCTGCGGCCGTGCCTCGAGCCACGTCGCGAGGACGTGCGCACGCTCGCTTTGCGCACGCATCCGTATTGACAACGTCTCGAGGCCCTTCAGCACGACCCAGGCGTTGAACGGCGACAAGGTCATGCCGGCACTCCGCATGACCGGCACGAAGCGCTCGTTGACGATGCGCTCGGTCGCGCAGATTGCACCGGCGATCACCCGGCCCTGTCCGTCGAGGTACTTGGTGCCCGAGTGGATCACCAGGTCGGCGCCGTACTCGATCGGTCGTTGCAGCGCCGGCGAGCAGAAGCAGTTGTCGACCGCGAGCCAGGCACCGGCGTCTTTCGCAATCGCGGAGAGGGCTCGAATGTCGCAGACCTCGGTGAGCGGATTGGTCGGCGATTCGGCGAACAGCAGCTTGGTGTTCTGCCGAACCGCATCCCGCCAGTGAGCGACGTCGGTCTGCGAGACGAAGGTGGTCTCGACGCCGAACTTTGCGAATTCGCGGCCGAACAGCATGATCGTCGAGCCGAAAACGCTCTGGGAGCAGATGACGTGGTCTCCGGCTTTGAGCAAGCCCATGCCGAGCAGCAGGATCGCGCTCATGCCGCTCGAGGTCGCGATGCACGCCTCCATGCCTTCGAGCGCGGCAAGCCGACGCTCGAACATCGTCACCGTCGGATTGGTGAAGCGCGAGTAGATAAACGCTTCCTCTTCGTTGGCGAAGCGCGCGGCCGCCGACGCGGCGTCCGGCTGGATGAAGCTGCTGGTCAGGAACAGCGCCTCGGAGTTCTCACCCCACTCGCTCGGCGGCAGGCCTTCGCGCACGGCGCGCGTGTCGAGTCGCGTGCCCGGAGGCAACGGAACGCGTGGGATGCGGGCGCCGGCCATCAGCTGACCTCCGAAGCGCTCTGCAGCGCGAGTCGCGAGCGGCTATCAGTCTCCTCCTCTTCGCCCTGGCCGCCGCGCTGCGCCGCCATCGCGTCGAAGTCGGCCGCGGTGACATCACCCGTGATGTAGACGCCGTCGAAGCACGACGCCTCGAAACCTTGCAGCGCCGGATTCAAAGCCGAGACGACCCGCTTCATTGCCGCGATGTCCTGGTAGATCAAGGCATCGGCACCGATGAACTCGCGGATCTCCGCAATGCTGCGGTCGTGCGCGATCAGCTCTTCCTTGGTCGGCATGTCGATGCCATAGACATTCGGAAAACGCACCGGCGGCGCGGCCGACGCCATGTAGACCTTGCGCGCACCGGCCTCGCGGGCCATCTGCACGATCTCCTTCGAGGTAGTGCCGCGCACGATTGAGTCGTCGACGAGCAGCACGTTTCGTCCGCGGAACTCGACGCCGATCGCGTTCAGCTTCTGGCGCACCGACTTCTTGCGCACGCCCTGCCCCGGCATGATGAAGGTGCGGCCGACGTAGCGGTTCTTGACGAACCCTTCGCGATACGGCTTGCCGATGCGCTGCGCCAACTGCATCGCCGACGGCCGGCTCGACTCCGGGATCGGGATCACGACGTCGATCTCGTTCGGCGGGATCGTCGAGATCACGCGCTGGGCGAGCGTCTCGCCGAGGTTGAGGCGGGCCTGGTAGACCGAGACGCCGTCCATGATCGAGTCGGGCCGCGCGAGGTACACATACTCGAACATGCAGGGCTTCAGCACCGGGTTGTCGGCGCACTGCTGCGCGTGGATCTTGCCTTGCAGGTCGATGAAGATCGCTTCGCCCGGCGCGACGTCGCGGCTGACCTTGTGCCCCGTTCCTTCGATCGCGACCGACTCGCTCGCGATCATGACCTCGGGTGATTCGGGCGTGCCACCTTCGCCGAACGACAGCGGTCGGATGCCGTACGGGTCGCGGAACGCGAGCAGTCCGTGGCCGGCGATCAGCGAGACCACCGCGTACGAGCCCTTGATGCGCCGGTGCACTTGCCGCACCGCATCGAACACCGCGGCCGGCGACATCGACCGGCCGCGCACCGCAGCCTCGAGCTCGTGCGCGAGGATGTTGATCAGCACCTCGGTGTCGCTCTGGGTGTTGATGTGGCGCCGGTCGACGTCGATCAGCTCCTGCTTGAGCGCCGCCGCGTTCGTCAGGTTGCCGTTGTGGACCAGGACGATGCCGTACGGCGCATTGACATAGAACGGCTGGGCTTCTTCCTCGCTGTAGGCGTTGCCGGCGGTCGGATAGCGGACCTGACCGAGCCCGACACTGCCCGGCAGTGCGCGCATGTTGCGGGTGCGGAAGACGTCGCGCACCATGCCGCGGGCCTTGTGCATGAAGCACTTTGTGCCTTGCATGGTCACGATGCCGGCGGCGTCCTGTCCGCGGTGCTGCAGCAGCAGCAGCGCGTCATAGATCAGCTGGTTGACCGGTGACCGCGAGATGACGCCGACGATGCCGCACATGATCAATTCCCGTCAGGTTGCCGCGTCGTTCGCGCAGGCAGAAAACGCGCCATGTCCGATGGCAGGAGCGGCTTCAATTCGTCGAGGCCGGCGTCGAGCCAGCGCGCACCGATCGACGCCTGCCACGCTGTCGAGTGCACGGCTGGCGTCAGCCCCAACAACGCCGCGGCCCCGAGCAGCAGGAGCCCGCCGCGCAGCGCCCCAAAGCCGGCGCCGAGCAGGCGATCGACCGGCCGAAGCGGTGTCGCGTGGATCAGGCTTCGGACTAGGCGAGACAAAAGACTCCAGATCACCAACGTGAGGATGAATGCAGATGCGAATGACGCGCCCAGATTCAAGGGCGAGCCGGCCGTGCCGATCGGCAGGAGCGGGGCCATTTGCGGCATCGCCCACAGGGCCACGAAGTAGGCCACCAGCCAGCCGGCAAGCGACAAGATCTCGAACACCAACCCGCGGATCGCACCGACGAGGATCGAAAGCAGCAGCACGCCGAGGAGGCAGGCATCGACCCAGCCGATGTCGAAGTCCATGGCGCGTGTTCACAGCGTCAGCACGACGGCGGTCAGGCCGGCGGCGCGGGCCTTCGACAGTGCGGCGTCAGCCTCGGCCCGGTTCGCGAACGGACCGATGCGAACGCGGATGCGGTTGCCGCCGGGCGTCTGCGCGACCTGGGTATAGGTCTTCAAACCGAGCTTCTCGGCCTTCTGGCGGGTTTCGCGGGCCGACTCGGCCTCAGCGAAGGCGCCGACTTGCACCACGAAGCGGCCAGCCTCGTTGGATGGTGGCGTTTTGGCCTCCGGTGCCGGCTTCGTCTCAGCGGTCGCCTTCGGCCGAGCGGCCTCAGCGACAGTCGGCGAAGCCGCTGCTTTGGGCTGACTCGATGCCGGTGCCTTGGTCGTCGCAGCTACAGCAGATGAAGTCGCCGGCGGAAGGGACGGAGCCGGCTTGCGCATGGCTTCCACAGGCGGAGGCGCGGCGGCCGGTCGCGATGCCGAAGGGCTCGACGCTTTCGCCTCGATGGCGCGGCCCGCGACTTCCCGCCCCGCATCACCACGCGACTCGGTGATCACCTCAGCGGCAGACGAGGCAGGCGCCATCGCGACCGCCGGCGCAGGCGCCGAGGCGAATGACCGCGCAGGCGGCATCACCAGCGCAGGCGCACTGTCCTGGCGCGGGATCTCGATCGGGATGTCGACCGACACCGGCCGTGGCCGCGTCTCGAAGACGAGCGGGAAGCCGATCACCCCGATGACCAGCAACACGACCGCACCAATCAGCCGACGGCGAGCCCTCGTGCGCGCCTGCTGGACGGCGTCGCCCGCGTCGGCGACAGAAGACGCGGCGGCAGGGTCGCTGGTGCGTTTGAAGATCGAGAGCAAACCCATACGCTGCAGACTGCCTGGAGGTGGAAACCGCCGCACCGTGGCGGCATGAGA
>Ga0207682_10000482_pt1 | contig 18460 bp, 16 predicted proteins | sample KBSM63metaG_FD_184332 | JGI IMG/M metagenome (GOLD analysis project Ga0207682, IMG submission 184332) | Miscanthus rhizosphere microbial communities from Kellogg Biological Station, Michigan, USA - KBS M6-3 metaG (SPAdes) (version 2) | ecosystem: Host-associated > Plants > Roots > Rhizosphere >... | reverse complement strand
GGCCTGTTCCGCACCGAATTCCAGTTCCTGGTCTCGGCCACCCTGCCCCGCCGCGAGAGCCAGCAGCGGCTCTACCGCTCGGTGCTCGACGCCGCCGGCACCAAGCCGGTCATCTTCCGGACCGTCGACGTCGGCGGCGACAAGAGCCTGCCCTATCTCAACGCGGCGCCGGAAAACGAGGAGAATCCGGCGATGGGCTGGCGGGCGCTCCGCCTCGCGCTCGACCGCGACACCCTGATGAAGGCGCAGGCACGGGCCTTGCTCGAGGCCGCGGCGGGGCGCGAGCTTCAGGTCATGTTCCCGATGGTGTCCGAGCCCTGGGAATTCGACGAGGCGAAGGCCCTGGTCGAGGAACAGCGGGCGTGGCTGGGCGCCCGCAAGAAGCAATTGCCGGCCCGGGTCCGCTACGGCTGCATGCTCGAAGTGCCCTCGCTCGCCGAGATGCTGGACGTGCTGCTGCCCAGGCTCGATTTCATCTCGGTCGGCACCAACGACCTCACGCAGTTCCTGTTCGCCGCCGACCGCTCCAACCCCCGCCTCGCCGAACGCTACGACTGGCTGTCGCCGGCGATCCTCCGCTTCCTTCGCCGGGTCGTCCGCGCCGCCGACAAATATCAGGTTCCGCTCGCCGTCTGCGGCGAGATGGGCGGCCGCACCCTGGAGGCGATGGCGCTGATCGGCCTCGGCGTCCGCCGGCTCTCGATCACCCCGGTCGCGGTCGGCCCGATCAAGGCGATGATCCGCTCGCTCGACGCCCGGGCGGCGGGCGCGGCGCTCGATCGCCTGCTCAGGCAGCCGCCGCCCGATTTCCGCGCCGCTCTCGCCCGCTGGGCCGAAAAGCACGGCGTGACGATGGCCTGAGGAATCCCCTTGGTTGACAGCGGCGGCGCGCTGGCGTTGAACGCCGGCATGAGCGAGCATGAGGATGGCGAGGCCGGGCCGCTTTCGACCGGCGAGCAGCTGAGACTGGCGCGCGAGGCCAAGGGCCTCAGTCTCGACGACGTCGCCAGCCAGACCCGGATTCCGATCCGCCACCTGCAGAATATCGAGCGCGAGGATTGGGACGCCTTGCCTGCGCCCACTTATGCGGTCGGCTTCGTCCGCAATTACGCCAATATCGTCGGCCTCGACGGCGCCGCCATCGCCGTCGCCTTGCGCGAGCGCATCGGCGGCGCGGTCCGCAGCCGCGCCCCGGCCCCCGAATATTACGAGCCGGCCGATCCCTCGCGGGTGCCGCCGCGCGGGCTGGTGCTCGGGGCGTTGCTGTTCGCGGCTTTGCTGGTCGCCGGCTATTTCTTCTGGTTCAGCAGCTGGGCCACCGATCAGAGCCCGGCGCCGGAACCGGCGGCCGCCGAAACGCCTGCGCCGACAACTGCCCAACGCCCGGCGCAACCGCCGCTCCAGCCGCAGGCCGCCGCGGGCCAGCCGGTCGTCCTCACCGCCACCGGCGAGGTCTGGCTGCGGATCACGGACGCGGAAGGCGGCGGCCAGCTCTTCTCCGGCAGCCTCAACGCCGGCCAGACCTTCGCCGTGCCCGCCGCCGCCCGCCGCCCGGTGATCCGCACCGGCCGGCCGCAAATGCTGCGCGCCACGGTCGGCGGCCGCGACGTGGGCCCGCTCGCGCCCGAGGAGCGCACCATCGACGACGTCAGCCTCCTCCCGCAAGACCTCGCCACCCGCGCCCAGGCTCCCCCGGCCGCGCCTGCGGCCGCACCGCCTCCCGGTCGGTAAAAGCGGTGACCGACGTTCTCCGGCACAAGGGCTATTCGGCCCGGATCGAGTTCGACGCCGAGGATCGGATTTTCTTCGGCCGCATCGCCGGAATCGCGGACGGGATCGGCTTCCATGCCGACACGGCCGACGGTCTCGTTGCCGCTTTCGAGGAAGCGGTGGAGGATTATCTCGAAACCTGTGCGAAGATTGGCAAGCAGGTCGGCGTAGAGGCCTAGCGAGCGGCTTCGGAGCGCAGCGGGGTCCGGCCTGAATTAGCAAAGCGAAGCGGTTGCGCGGCGTAAAGAGGAGTCACCCCGGCGAAAGCCGGGGCCCAGGAACCGAAGCGATCGAAGGCAGGCGATGACGACTTCGCCTCATCCTCAAAATCCGCGTTCATGGGTCCCATTGACGAGGTGCGGATGTCCCCCGGACATCCGCACCTCGTCAATTTCGCCGGGATGACTCTGAAAGCGCGGGCAAAATCCGGCTGGCGAAGTTTGCAGATTCCGATCTTCGCTCCTTCCGTCGCTTAAGGCTGGCGACAGCCTCGATCGTCCAATATCATGCCGGTCAAGCGGGCTCTTCTCGGGGGAATATCATGCGTTTTCATCTTCTTGGCCTGATTCTCATGGCGTCCGCGGCGGCGCCCGCTCTGGCTCAGGAGCGGCCGGCGTCGATCGACCGGCGGATCGAGCGGATCGAGCAGCAGCTTCGCGCCGTCCAGCGCCGGGTCTTCCCGGACGGCAACGCCCAGTTCGTCGAGCCCGAGATCGGCGACCGGCCGGCGCCCGAGCCCGGCGGCAACCTTTCCGGCGACGCCCTGACCAGCCTCAACGCCCGCGTCGACGCGCTCGAGGCGCAGCTTCGCGCCCTGACCGGCCAGGTCGAGGAGAACGGCTTCCGTACCCGCCAGGTCGAGCAGCAGCTCGCTCAGCTCCGCGCCGACCTCACCGCCCGCCTCGACCGGGTCGAGCCCGCCGTGCGGCCGCCGGAGCCCCGGCCCGAGCCGGTCGCCGAGCCGGAGCCCAGCCGGCCGAGCGCCGCCGAGCCCACGCTGACCGCCGGCGTCGATTCCGCCGAGGAAGCCTATAATGCAGGCTTCCGCCTCTGGGAGGCGCGGCGCTACGAGGCGGCGCAGGCGGCGCTCGATTCGGCCGCCACCCGCTATCCGAACAGCCGCTGGACCAGCTGGATGCGCAACCTGCAGGGCCGCGCCTATCTGGACGACAACAAGCCGGCGACCGCCGCCCGGATCCTGCTCGCCAATTATCAGAACAACCCGCAGGGCGAGCGCGCCGCCGACAGCCTGCTCTATCTGAGCCAGGCGCTGACCCGCCTCAACCGGCGGACCGAGGCCTGCCGGGTGCTCGACGAGCTCGCCCAGGTCTATCCGAACATGCGCGCGCAGGTCCGAAGCCAGCTCCCCCGCGCCCGCACCGACGCCCGCTGCGAGGGGTAGGCGAAGGCGGGAAAGGGCCGAAACGGACCTTAATTTCGATCAGCGCGTTCACCGGACGACGAAGCCCAGGGATTCGTGCGATGGTCGCTTATCCGGCGAAGGTGGAACGCGAGGGCGAGAGCGTCATGCTGACCCTCCCGGACGTCCCCGAATTCGTGCTCGTCGCGCGCGGGCCGGACGAGGCGCTGGAGCGGGCGCCGGCTTTGCTCTACACTATCCTCGACGCCTATCGCGCCCGCCACCGCCCCTTCCCCTCCGCCTCGCGGATCGCGGACGCCCCGCTGGTGAGCCCGAAGCGCGACTGCATGGCGCTGGCCGACTAGGGCCCGGACTCAATTAGCAAAAGCGTTGGCGTCGGGTAATCAAGGAGTCACCCCGGCGAAAGCCGGGGCCCATGAACCGAAGCGGTCGAAGGCAGGCGATGACAACTTCGCCTCATCCTCGAAGACAGTGTTCATGGGTCCCATTGACGAGGTTCGGATGTCCCCCGGACATCCGCAGCCCTGTCCGGGGGACAGGGCGACCTCGTCAATTTCGCCGGGCTGATTTTGAAATGGTCGGCAATTCTAGCCAACGAAGTTTGCCGACCGAATCAGGCCCTACCGCCTCGTGCAGCGCCGCCCGCGTCCCGGCGGATCGCTCCCCTCGCCCCGGTCGCGGTCGTTGCAAACCCCCGATCCACGGCCGCGGCCCGCGGGATCTCCGCCGGCGCCGCCGTCCGAATCGCTGACCCCGCTGCGCGGCCGGCCGCCGCCGGCGGGGTCGGCCGGGTCGCCGTCGCTCTCGCCCGTCGGGCAGCGCCCCCGCCCGGCAGGATCGCCGTTGGCACCGCCATCGCCGTCGGTGCAGCCGGTGCGCTGACGCCCATAGCCGGCGGGATCGGTCGGATCGCCGTCGCTCTCGCCGGTCCGGCCGCGGCCGCGCCCCGCCGCGTCGGCCTTGACGCCGCTGTCGCTGTCGGTCGCCTGGGCCCGCGCCTTGCCCGCGACCAGTCCGAGCGCGCCCAGCGCCACGCCGCCGCCGGCGACGCGCGCCAGGAACGAGCGCCGGCTGAGCCTGCGCCGGCCGGTCACCTCAAATCAGCGGCAGCGATGTCCGCGCCCGGCCGGGTCGCCATAGGCACCGCTGTCGGAATCGCTGCAGCGCGGGTTGCCGCGGCCGTAATTGGGCGCGTCCGAGAAGCGGCCGGTGTCGCTGTCGGTCACGCCGGTCCGGCGCCGGCCGCCGCAGCTGCGGCCGCGGCCGCCGGGGTCGGCATTCGGGCCGCTGTCGGAATCGCTGCACCGGCGCGAGCCGCGGCCGTCGCCGGCGGGGTCGCGATTGGGACCGCGGTCGGCATCGGTGATGCCGGTGCGGCCGCCGCGGCCGCCGCAGCTCCGCCCGCTGCCGCCCGGATCGGCGTTCGGGCCGCTGTCGGCATCGGAGCAGCCGCTGCTGCTCCGTCCGCAGCTGCGGCCGCGGCCGCCCGGATCGGAATTGGGGCCGCTGTCGGAATCGGAGCAGCCGCTGGTCGAGCGGCAGCGGCGGCCGTTGCCGCCCGGGTCGCCATAGCGGCCCGAATCGGAATCGGAGCAGCCGCTCTGCAACGCCTCGGCGTCGCTGCTGATCATGACCAGTGCGCCGCCGGCGGCGACCGTGCCCGCCACCCTCGTCAGAAATGAACGCCGATTGAGCTTGCGCGTCGCCTTCATGGCTCTCCCCTTCAAAATCGCAGCCTCTCGCGGTTGCCATTTTTTCAGCCGTCGGCAACTCTGCGCGGCCCCATGCCTAACACGATCGTTTCGGCTAGGCGAGAGTGGTTTTTCACACCGCCGCTTCGGATTTCCGCGCGCACCGGCTAAGCCTTGCACCATGGCGCCGCCCCCGACCGACCCGGAGCTCGTGGAGCGCTTCCGCCGCGACCTCGAGCGGCAGGTCGGAGCGATGTCGGGGCAGCTTGGGGTGGCCGTCTCCGGCGGTCCCGACAGCCTCGCCCTGCTGCTGCTCGCCCACGCCGCTTTCCCGGCCGCCGTCCGGGCGGCGACGGTCGATCACCGCCTGCGCCCGGAAAGCGCGGCCGAGGCCGCCTTCGTCGCCGAAACCTGTGCCGGGCTCGGCGTCCCCCACGCGATCCTGACGGCGGACGAGCCGGTCGCGGGCAACCTCCAGTCCGCCGCCCGCGCCCTGCGCTACCGGCTGCTCGCGCGCTGGGCCGCGGAAGCCGGCCTCGCCTTCGCCCTCACCGCCCACCATGCCGACGACCAGGCGGAAACCCTGGTCATGCGCCTCAATCGCGGCGCCGGCCTCTCCGGCCTCTCCGGCATCCGCGCCGCCACCCATATCGCCGGCCTGGCCGTCGCCCGCCCCTTGCTCTCGTGGCGGCGCGACGAGCTGGCCGGCATCGTCCGGGCCGCCGGGCTCGAGCCCGTGTCCGACCCCGGCAACCGCGACGACCGCTTCGACCGCGCGCGCCTGCGCAAGCAGCTCGCCCGGGCCGATTGGCTCGACCCCGCCCCGCTCGCCCGCAGCGCCGAAGCGCTCGCGCAGGCCGATTCCGCGCTCGACTGGACGGTCGAAAAGCTGATGGAGGAGCGCGTCGAGCGCAGCCCGGCGGGCCTCACCCTCGATCCCGCCGGCCTCCCGGGCGAGCTCCGCCGCCGGCTCCTCCTGCGCATCCTCGCCGCGCTCGCCCCGGCCGCGCCCCCGCGCGGCGAGGCCGTCCAGCGTCTGCTCGCCACGCTGGAAGCCGGCAGCACCGCCACCCTTGCGGGCGTCAAATGCGAGGGCGGCCCGCTGTGGCGCTTCGCCCCCGCGCCGCCGCCCCGGCGCTAGCCCCGCTTCGCGCGCACCAAAGCCTCGTCGAGCGCCGACAGGAAGCGCGACCGGTCCGCCTTGGCGAACGGCGCCGGCCCGCTTTTGATCCCGTCGGCGCCGGCGCGCAGGTCCGCCATGATCGCGCGGGTGGCCACGGCACCGCCGATCGAGGCCGGGGTGAACGGCCGCCCGTTCGGCGCGATCGCCGCCGCGCCCGCCTTCAGGCAGCGGTCGGCGAGCAGGATGTCGCCGGTCACCACCACCGCCCCCGGCCGCGCCGCCGCCGCGATCCAGTCGTCGGCCGCGTCGAACGCGTCGGAGACGGTCACCCGCTCGATCAGGACATGGTCGGGCACCCTGAGCCGCTGGTTGGCGACGACCCGGACCGGCACGCCATGCCGCCAGGCGACCTTGTACACCTCGTCCTTCACCGGACAGGCGTCGGCGTCGACAAGCACGATCGGGCCGGCGGGAAGGTCGCTCATCACCCCCTTCTAACGCCTTGGCGCGGCGGCGGAACCCGCCCCGCCGCCGCGTCGTTACGGCAGCCGAACCCCAGCGAGGAGGATTGTACCCAATGTCCAGCATCCCGAACAGCGCCATGCCCCACGCCGCCCCCAATGCCGAGGCCCAGTCGGACGAAACCGGCGGCCAGGGCTTCGTCGCCCGCGCCACCGGCCTGGTCCGCGACAACAAGAAGGCCGCGATCGCCGCCGGCGCCGCCGTCGCCGCCGGAGTCGCCACCGCCGCCGTCGTCCGCGCCCGCCGGGGCGGCGCCGGCTCGAGCGGCTCGGGCGGCAAATCGGGCGGCGGTGCCGGCAAAGGCGGCAAGAAGAGCAGCTAGAACCTCCGGATCCGCGGATCCCCGGCCCGCCCGAGCATCAGCTCGGTCAGCGCCCACACGCAGGCGTCGGCCCGGTCGGGGCTCCGGCCGGGCCCGGCATAGTCGCCGGCGATGGTCAGCCCGCACAATTGGTCCTCGAGCGCCGGAAACCGCCCGGCGAGCTTCGCCCGGCCGCTCTCGAACAAAGCCGCGACCGGCTCCGCCCGCGCCGCCTTGCCCTCGCTGGCATGGACCAGCCTGACCGGCAGGTTCACGTCGGCGCCGCGAAGCACGCTCTCCACCATCTTGCCGCCATTGTTCGCCTCGGCGACCACCCGGTGCGCGCCCCAGGTCGCGGCCGCCGCCGCCACCTTGCGCGCCCAGCCCTCCGGCGAAAGCCCGCCGACGCTGAGGTCCGCCAGCACATAACCCACGCCATCCTCGCCGAGCCCGCAGACCACGATCCCGCATTCGTCGCCGTCGACACCGGCCGGCGGATCGACCCCGACCACCACCACCCGCCCGAACCCCTGCGGCGCCGCCCCGCGCGCCGCCTCCACGCCCGCGCGCGTCCACAGCGCGCCCTCGAAATCCTCGAGCAGCTCCCCGTCCAGCTCCTGCCGCCCGAGCCGGGTGCCGCCATAGGCGGCATAGGCCCCGGCCCGGTATTGCGCGGCCGAATGGCGGTTGTCGCTGGTCCGCCCGCGCGTCTCGACGAAGCCCGGCAGCGCCCCGATCCGCCGCATCAGCGCGATCGGCCGCGGCGTCGTCGTGATCACCGTCTTCGGGCTTTCGCCGCGCCTCAGGCCCAGCATCAGATTGTCCCAGGTCGCCTCGCCATGCGCCCATTTGGCGAGCTCGTCGCACCAGGCGAAATCGTGCTCGGGCCCGCGCAATTTCTCCGGCGTCTCCGCCGAATAGGCGAAGGCGACCGCCCCGGTCGAAAAGTCCACCCGCCGCCGGCTCGCCACCCAGCGCGCCGCCTCGCCGCTGCGCGCCACCGCCTTCAGCCCGCTCGGCCCCTCGACCATCACCTTGACGACGTCGTCGAGATTGGCGCCGACCAAGGCGATCCGCGCCCCCGGATGCGCCCGCGCCTGCCGCCACACCCATTCCGCCCCGGCCCTGGTCTTGCCGAAGCCGCGCCCGGCGCGCAGCTGCCAGACCAGCCAGTCCTCGCCGCCCGCCCCGGCGGCGGCCGGGGGCACCTGGCCCTTGTGCCACTGCGCCCACCAATCCTCCTCGATCGAATGCCGCACCGGCCCCGGCAGCCCTTTCAGGAACCGCTTCAGCTCCTCCTCCGGCAACTGGCACGCCTCCGCCAGCAACGCCCGCGCATATTCCTCTCCGCAACGCTCAGCACCCATCGCCTTCCTCCCGCTCATCCCGCTCATCCGGGGCGGACCCGTCCGCCGAAGCCGGAGCTTGCTCCGGCGAAGGCGGAAATGCCTTCAGCCGTTTGGCCAGCGCCGCGCAGACCTCGTCCAGCTCGGCATGGCGCGGCCGCCCCGCCGGCAGCGCCCCGGCGGAAAGGTTGCGGCACAGGTCGCGCAGCGCCTGCATCAGCTTGACCAGGTCGAGGATCTGCTTCTCGTCCGGCGGCCCGTCGAGGCGTAACGTCAAAGGGGACAATTCCTCGGAGCCGTCCCCATTCCCAGTCCCCCCTTCCCCAGTCCCCAGTCCCGACGCTCCTGTGCTGAGCGAAGTCGAAGCGCGCTCCAGCTCCCGCTGCAGCCGCAGCGCGACCAGCTTGGCGACGCTCTGCTCGAGCGCGAGCCAGAACCCCTCGCGAAACTCCGGATCGGACCGCCGGTGCGCATAGACGCACCCCTCGCTGATCCCCACCGCTTCGGCCGAGGCGGCGATATTGGCGTTGCAGGAAAGCTCCTCCAGGAAGTCCTCCTTCAACTCGGCCGTGAACAGCTTCCGTTTCCCCTGCCGCCGCTTCTGCATCTTCCGGTTGTTCCCGGGCACGATCAGGCCCTCGTCCGCCAAAGCCTCGCGCGAAGGCGGATCATTCTCCCGCTCGCCCCGAGCCCCGTCCAAGGGGCCCCGCTCATCCTGAGCCTGTCGAAGGACATCCATTCTCTTTCTCCCAACAAAAAAGAGGCCGGCGCCTACGCACCGGCCCCAGCCACAGCCGTCATCCCGGCGCAGGCCGGGACCCAGGCAAAAGAAAGGCCGGAGCGGCTGACGCCGTCCGGCCATAGATTCCCTCTCCTAGGCGGGAGAGGGCTAGGGTGAGGGGTTGTGTCGCCGGCCATTAGCCACGGCGGACGCACCCACTCTGTTCGTCATCCCGGCGGAGGCCGGGACCCAGCTTCACTAGAAATGAAAACAGCCGCAGCCCCCCGGCCACGGCCCCATCAAACCCAGTCACCTACCGCTCATCCTGAGTAGCCGCTGAGCCTTGTCGAAGCGGCGTATCGAAGGACCGGCTCACCTGTCGCGACTGTACCCGTTTTGTACCGAATCATCGTCACGCTGTCAAGCAAAAAATGCGGCACAGAACAAGTCCCACAAAGAAACGGAAAGCAGCAGCGGGCCCCGAAACTTGCCTCGAAGTTTGTGGGACTTCAAATCCCACAAAATGCAGAAATAATTCGCAAAATATTTATTTTCGCACCTCCGTTTCGGTCGAATCGGGGACTCGTCATACCGTTAAAATACGGTAAGCTTTCCTATTAGCCGCTTACCGAGTCGCTGTTTCGCGGTCTGATCTTTTTGAATCGGGGGACAGCGAATGCGTAGCCTTAGGCCTTGGGAGTTGAAGGGGCTTGCGAAAAGCAAATCTGGCTCGGCGTATGAAAGCCTTATTCCCGGCACGGGAGAAGCGATCGCTACGGCTCTGTTGCGCGGCCAAGAAGATGGCAGGAAATTTTCCGGGCCGACAGGTCCTAACGCCGTACCCCCCGAAATCGCTGTTACCAGCTACTCACTGACGCCGTCGAGCCGGACGGTCACCGAGGCCAATACCTCGATCACCTTCACCATCACCCGGTCCGGCGACAAGCCCGGTCAAACCCTTTATGCGAGCACCCTCTTCGACACCGCCAGATCGCCCGGCGACTATGACGGGTTGGTGAACCTGGCCATAGTCTTCGGGTCCGGCGAGACCAGCAAGACTTTCACTGTCGGCATCAACGAAGACACGTTGATCGAGCCGACGGAGCATTTCCGGGTGATGGTGGGAGACCAAACGACGGACGGTTCCGCCCAGGCCCTCGATATCTCCGACGTCTTCATCGAGGACGACGACGCGCCGACTTATTCGATGACTCCTTCGTCCACGACGGTCACCGAGGGCAATACCTCGATCACCTTTACGGTCACCCGGTCCGGCGACACATCGTTACCTGTGACCCTCTACGCCAGCACGTTGTTCGACACCGCGAGCTCGCCGGGCGACTATGACGGCCTGGTCAATCGGGTGGTGACGTTCGCCGCAAACGACGCCACGGAAACCTTCACCGTCAGCATCAACGAGGACAGCCTGGTCGAAGCGACCGAGCACTTCCGAGTGATGATCGGCGATGACACGAGCGATGGTTCTGCACAGGCGCTCGACATCTCCGACATCTTCATCACCGACGACGATTCAGCGGCGCCGACGTTCACGATAAGCAATGCCGGAACCGTGACCGAGGGCAGCAACGCGGTTTTCACCGTCACCATGAACGGCACAATTTCGTCCTCCATGACAATTTGGTATTCCACCTTTTCGGGAACGGCATCCGCCGCGGCGGGCGACTACGCTGGCACATTTGTGAATCAGCCGCTCACCTTCACACCCAGTGGCGGCAATACGCGCACCATCAGCATCCCGATACTGATCGAGAATCCCAACGTTCCGGAGAGCGCCGAGACATTCAGCGTTGGGTTGCAGAATACTGAAACCGGCTCGGCATTCACCACAGGAACGGCGACAATCGCAGCCAACGGAACGACCGGCCCTACGTTCACCATAGGAAATGCCGGTACGGTGACAGAGGGTAGCAACGCTGTCTTCCTAGTGACAATGACAGGAGCCATCACTGCCCCGTTGACGATCTGGTATTCAACTTTTTCTGGGACAGCCTCAGCCGCTGCAAGTGATTATCCCGGCACTTATGTGGATCGGCCGCTCACCTTCCGCCCAGGCGAGCCTAGCACTCAGCAAATTGTCATCCCAATCCTGATCGAGAACCCTAACGTGCCGGAGGGGGCTGAGACATTCAGCGTTGGGCTTCAGAATAGCGAGCACGGTTCGGCCTTCGTTAGCGGCACGGCTACTATTGCGGCCAACGGCTCCTCGCAGGACACGATTTATGGGCTGACCCCGGCTCACGCATCGGTTTTGGAGGGTACACAACTCACTTTCACGATCAACCGCTCAGGCACGGATCTTCGGGATGAAACTGTCTATTTCTCCACCCTCTCGGACGGTTCCGCAACATTCGCCGAGGGCGACTACCAAACCGCAAATGGCAGCCGACCGGAGAACGTTCCCATACATTTTCGTCTTGGTGAAAAGGAAAAGACGATCGACCTGAGGATTCTCGATGACCACGTTTCGGACGCGTCAGAACGGTTTCGAGCCATCGTGCAACGCAATGGCGACGATACTCCTACCCAATATCTTGCTCGGAGTTCATATGTAACAATCTCCGATCCCCCCATTCGCGAAGACGAGCCCCCCCTGTCATTTGTTACGGTCGTCCATGGGGCAGATAGTGTGATTCGCGTGGAGGGCCTCCGATATCCTGTCGGTTCAGGCTCCGTAACGGATGAGCGCGGCGATGTAGATGATTGGTATACGGCACGCGATTTTGGATCGACGTTTGACGCCACTCTTACGGGTCACTCGAATCACATCCATTTTCATCTGGGTGAAGATTGGAATCGCGAAGGCAATAAGGACAAGGGGGAACAGGTATTCTCTGTATTCGCCGGAACGGTTGTCCGAGTGGTTTATGGCCACAGTGGGTTTGGCAACGTCGTAGTTATAAGGCATACACTGCCAGACGAACGCGTTATTTATTCCTTATACGCTCATCTAGCGTCCATCGCTCCTGGTGTGGTGGAACCTCAAAGCGTGAGTGCCAAGACGTCAATAGGAACCATCGGAAAAACGGGAGCTGCGGAAACGGAGCACTTGCACTTTGAGATATTTAGTATCACGGGGGCGGGTTCGGTCGACGATTATCTAAATTACAATTTCCATGGCATGGTGGGCAACACAGAGAGTCCGAATAGCGGACCCTCTAACGACGCCCCCATTACGCACGAAGTATCCTATGGAAATACGAGCGGTTTCAAATGGTACAATCCATCAATATTTATTGACGACAACAAGGATTTTCTTGTTGTTATCAACGACGACGATAATGAAAGGGTCAATATATTTTCTAGGGCCGGCGAAGCGATAGCACACTTTGCGGATAATGGGTGGGAAGTTGTATCGAACTGGTTTGAAAAAATAAAGATCGTCGGCAGAGATATAGCAGACGATCTAACTGTTGGCCCTTTGGAAGGAACCACGATTGAGCACAATACGGTATATTTCGACGGTGGCGGTGGAAATGATATCCTGAACGCATCGCTCGCCGATAGGCATATTGTCGCTGAGGGTGGGGTTGGTGATGATAGACTCGTGGGTGGTACTGCCGGCGATGAATTGAATGGTAGTGAGGGTAACGACCTCCTTATCGGCGGCTTAAGTGCTGATACGCTGATAGGCGGCACCGGTGACGACACCTTTTTCGTCGACGATTCGGGTGATGTCGTCATCGAACTCGGCGGGGAGGGCTACGACACGGCATACGCAGCGATTAGCTATGCCTTGACCGCCGGTTCGGCCGTCGAAGTACTGGCCACAATCGACAACACCGCCACCACCGCGATCAATCTAACCGGCAACGAGCTCGACAATTACCTCGTCGGCAATGCCGGCGCGAACACGCTCGACGGCGGCGGCGGCGGTTTCGACCAGCTCTGGGGCCGCGGCGGCGACGATTCCTATTTCGTCGACGGCAACGACACCGTCGTCGAATATGCCGGCGACGGCTACGACATCGTCTACGCGCGCTCCAGCTTCGCGCTCGCCGCCGGAATGGCGGTGGAGGTATTGGCCACGGTCGACAACACGGCCGCCACCGCGATCAACCTCACCGGCAACGCGCTGGCAAACTACATCGTCGGCAATGCCGGCGCGAACACGCTCGACGGCGGCGGCGGTTCGGACCTGCTCTGGGGCCGCGAGGGCGACGATAGCTATTTCGCGGACGGCAACGCCATGGTCGTCGAATATGCCGGGCACGGCAGCGATATCGTCTACGCCCGGAGCAGCTTCGTCCTCGGCGCGGGCATGTCGGTCGAGGTGCTGGGCACCGTCGACAACACGGCAACCACGGCGATCAACCTCTTCGGCAACGAGCTCGACAATTATCTCGTCGGCAATGCCGGGGCCAACCTGCTCGACGGCGGCGGCGGCTTCGACCAGCTCTGGGGCCGCGGCGGCGACGACTCCTATTTCGCCGACGGCAACGACGCCGTAATCGAATATGCCGGGGACGGTTACGACATCGTCTATGCGCGAAGCAGCTTCGCGCTGGGGGCCGGAATGGCGGTCGAAGTGCTGGCGACGATCGACAACACCGCCACCACCGCGATCAACCTCACCGGCAATGCGCTCGCCAATTACATCGTCGGCAATGCCGGCGCGAACACGCTCGACGGCGGCGGCGGCGCGGATATTTTGTGGGGCCGGGGCGGGAACGACAGCTATTTCGCCGACGGCGACGATATCGTCATCGAAGATGCGGGTCAGGGCAACGACATCGTCTACGCCAGGAGCAGCTTCGTGCTGGGCGCGGGCCTATCGGTCGAGACGCTGGGCACCGCCGACAACAATGCGGGCACGGCGATCGACCTCAAGGGCAACGAGCTCGCCAATTACGTGACCGGCAATGCGGGCGCCAACCTGCTCGACGGCGGCGCGGGCGCGGACCAATTGTACGGGCGGGGCGGGGCCGACAGCTTCGCCTTCACCACCGCGCTCGGCGGCGGCAATGTCGATGCGATCCTGGATTTCGTCTCGGGCACGGACAGGATCGCGCTGGACGATGCGGTGTTCGCCGGGATCGGCGCGCCGGGCGGTTTCAACGCCAATGCCTTCTTCGCGGGCACCGCCGCCCACGATGCCGACGACCGGATCGTCTACAACCAGGCCACCGGCCAGCTCTTCTACGACGCCGACGGCAGCGGCGGTGCCGCGGCGGTCCTGTTCGCCACCCTCGCCGGAGCGCCGGCGCTCGGCGCCGGCGACTTCACCGTGATCTGACCCTCGCCCCCGTAAGGTTCGGTTCAACAAGGCTGGCTACATTGCGACGCTGTGCCCGAGCGCCTATCTAGGCGCCGAAAGGCACGAACGGGCTTCGCGGCTCCCCCTTCCTCCGGTGGGCCCCGCGAAAGTAATACTTTCGTGGGATAGGATATATGGCCGACGACAACCGCACCCCGCCCAACCAGGGGCCCGACAAGGACCCCGCCGGCAACAGCTGGATGAAGTCGCTCCTCATCTGGGCCGGCATCCTGCTCGCGCTGGTGCTGGTCGTGCAGATGGTCGGCGGCGGGACGACCGCGGCGGGGAACACCATTCCCTATTCCGATTTCCTGAAGCAGGTCGACGAGGGGCAGGTGAAGCAGGTGGTGATCGGCAAGGAGGTGATCTCCGGCCGCACCGCCGACAACCAGACCTTCCGCACGGTCGGCCCGATGACCGATCCGGCCCGCGACGCCGCGCTGCGCGAAAAGGGCGTCGGCTTCGCCTACCAGGCCGAGCAGCAGACCAGCGTGTGGCTGATCCTGCTCTACCAGTCGCTGCCCTTCCTCTTGATCCTCGGCATCGCCTTCTTCGTGATGCGCCAGATGCAGAAGAATGCGGGCTCGGGCGCGATGGGCTTCGGGCGGTCCAAGGCCAAGCTGCTGACCGAGAAGCACGGCCGCGTCACCTTCGACGACGTCGCCGGCATCGACGAGGCGCGCGAGGAATTGCAGGAGATCGTCGAGTTCCTGAAGGACCCGACCAAGTTCGCGCGGTTGGGCGGCAAGATCCCCAAGGGGGCGCTGCTGGTCGGCTCGCCCGGCACCGGCAAGACGCTCTTGGCGCGCGCGATCGCCGGCGAGGCGAACGTGCCCTTCTTCACCATTTCGGGCTCGGACTTCGTCGAGATGTTCGTCGGCGTCGGCGCCTCGCGCGTCCGCGACATGTTCGAGCAGGCCAAGAAGAACGCGCCCTGCATCGTCTTCATCGACGAGATCGACGCGGTCGGCCGCCACCGCGGCGCCGGCCTCGGCAACGGCAATGACGAGCGCGAGCAGACCCTGAACCAGCTGCTCGTCGAGATGGACGGCTTCGAGGCGAACGAGGGCATCATCATCGTCGCCGCGACCAACCGGCCGGACGTGCTCGATCCGGCTCTGCTCCGGCCCGGCCGCTTCGACCGCCAGGTCGTGGTGCCGCGCCCGGACATCGAGGGCCGCGAGAAGATTCTCGGCGTCCACACGAAAAAGCTGCCGCTCGCGCCCGACGTCGACATCCGCACGATCGCGCGCGGCACGCCGGGCTTTTCCGGCGCCGATCTCGCCAACCTCGCCAACGAGGCGGCCCTGCTCGCCGCGCGCAAGGGCAAGCGCCTGATCGCGATGAAGGAGTTCGAGGAAGCCAAGGACAAGGTCATGATGGGCGCCGAGCGCAAGTCCATGGTGATGACCGAGGAGGAGAAAAGGGCGACCGCGCATCACGAGGCGGGCCATGCGCTCGTCTCGCTCCACGTCGACGGCTGCGATCCCCTGCACAAGGTGACGATCATCCCGCGCGGCCGTGCGCTCGGCGTGACCTGGAACCTGCCCGAGCGCGACCGCTATTCGATGAGCATGAAGCAGATGAAGGCGCGGCTCGCCTTGTGCTTCGGCGGCCGCATCGCCGAGCAGCTGATCTACGGCCAGGATTCGCTCAACACCGGCGCCTCCAACGACATCCAGCAGGCGACCGACATGGCCCGCGCCATGGTCATGGAATATGGCATGTCGGAAAAGCTCGGCTGGCTGCGCTACCGCGACAATCAGGAGGAGGTCTTCCTCGGCCACAGCGTCGCCCGCAGCCAGAGCGTCTCGGAAGAGACGGCCCGCACGATCGACCAGGAGATCCGCAAGCTGATCGAGGAGGCGGAAGGGGTTGCCCGCAAGGTGCTGACCGACAATCTCGACGAGCTCCACCGGCTCGCCAACGCACTTCTCGAATATGAGACGCTGAACGGCGAGGAAGCGAAGCGCGCGATCAAGGGCGAGGATATCGGCCGCGAAAATCCGAGCGCCAAGCCCAGCGCGACCCCCACCGGCGCCTCGATCCCGTCGACCCGCCGCCCCCGCGGCGGTATCGGCGGCCCGGCCCCGGCCGGCGCCTGATCCGTTAGCCGAGCGCGCCGATCCCGAGCAGGAGCACGAAGAACAGCCCCGCGGTGATCGCGCAGAAATTGACCAGCAGGACGGTGCGCAGCAGCGCGCTCGCCCAGTGCAATTGGTAGGCCTGCTTGAGCTGGCGGAACATGTGGATCGGCGGCACGAAGAAGACGGCGAGACCGATCACGGCGCTCGGCACGCCGGCGAAGCCGGAGACGGTGAGCAGGATCGCGAACAGCGACATGAACGCCAGCGAGTAGGTCACGAACACGCTGTGGTCGTAAAAACGGTAACGGCGCGTCCAGAAGAACAGCAGCCAGACGAACGGCACCGAGAGCGGGATCAGCAGCCAGGAGAATTTATAGCCGTTGGACTGCAGCTTGTAGAGCGCCAGTTGCGGGTTCTCGCGGATCTTCGCGATGCCGTGGTCCAGCCGCGCCCAGCCGGTGCGCGTTTCCGGGCCGGCGCCATCGAGGCCGGTCAGCCGCTCGGCCGCCTCCAGCGAGCGCTCGTTGCGGCTCAGCTCGGCGATCCTGCGGTCGAGCGTCGCGGCCGCGGCGCCGTTCGCCCCCCGGCGCTGGGCGCGCGCGGTAGCGAGTTGCCGGCTCGTCTCGACATGCTCGCGCCGAATGTCGGCCCGTCCCTGTTCGTCGACTTCGAAGTCGAGGCTGGAGAGCGAGACCCCGAAGACCTGCAGCACCGCGAACATCAGGAAGATCGAGAACAGGAACATCGCCATCGGCGAAACGAACTTGGCGCGCTCGCCATGGGCGTAGCGCCGGGTCAGCTCGCCCGGCCGCCAGGCGAGCAGCGGCAAGGTGCGCCAGAACTTGCCGTCGAGGTGGAGCACGGCATGGCCGAGATCGTGCAGGATCGCGCCGACGCTTCGGTGCACCCGCGCCTTCTGCCCGCACTCGCGGCAATAGGGGCCGGTCAGCTCGGCGCCGCAATTGAGACAGGCGCCGCCGATCTCGCCGTCATGCTCGCCCGCCTCGGGCTCGACCGCGCGCGCGGCCATGCCGCCCGTCACCGCCTCGCCCACGCCTTCGATGCCCGACTCCATGGCTTCCGTTCATGGCGCAAGCGTCCACAGCCGTCGAGGCCGTTCGCGCCGCCGCCACGCCGTGCTATCGCCGCCGCATGACCCTGACCGGCCTGCTCGGCGGCTCCTTCAACCCGGCCCATAAAGGGCATCGCGGGATCAGCCTAAGGGCGATCGACCAACTCGGCCTCGACGAGGTCTGGTGGCTGGTCTCGCCGGGCAATCCGCTCAAGCCGGCCAGGGGGATGGCGCCGCTCGAGGCGCGCTTCGCCTCGGCCGCGCGAATGGCCCGCGGCGCCCCGATCCGCGCCACCGCGATCGAGCGCGAGCTGGGCACGGTCTACACGGTCGACACCGTCGCCGCCCTCGTCCGCCGCTACCCGCAACGCCGCTTCGTCTGGCTGATGGGCGCCGACAATCTCGCCCAGTTCCACCTTTGGCGCGACTGGCGGAAGCTCGCCGCGCTGGTTCCGATTGCGGTCTTGACCCGGCCCGGCTATGATGGCGAGGCCCTGAAGGCACCCGCCTGGGGCTGGCTGCGTCGCTTCGTCCGCTCCGCCGCCATGGCTCGGAACTGGACGGACTGGAGAACGCCCGCGCTCGTGCTGCTGCCCTTGCCGCCTGACCGGACGTCCGCCACCGCCATCCGCGCCGCCAATCCCGATTGGCACGAAAATGTCATGAAATCGTTTCACCCCAGGACCCTGCGCGACGGCGTGACCCGCCGTTCGATCCAGGGCCCGCGACCAGGAAGGAGGCCTTTTGCCCGAACCTAAACCCGCTCCGCAGACCGACGGAGCCATCGAACGCGCCGAGGCGCTCCACCACCTCGTGCTTCGTTCGCTCGACGACGACAAGGCCGTCGACGTCGTGTCGATCCCTCTTCAGGGAAAATCCAACATCGCCGACCATATGGTGATCGCCAGCGGCACATCGACCCGCCAGGTCGCCTCGATGGCGCAAAAGCTGTCCGAGCGGATCAAGCGCGACCTTGGCCGGAGCGTTCGCGTCGAGGGGCTGCCGGTCGCGGACTGGGTGCTGATCGACGCCGACGACGTGATCGTCCACCTGTTCCGGCCGGAGGTCAGGAGCTTCTACAATCTGGAGCGGATGTGGGCCTTCGAGGAGCGCCCCGCGGCCGCGGCCGGCAGCTAGTTGCTGCTTCACGTCGTCGCCCTCCGCCGAGTCA
>Ga0207682_10000481_pt1 | contig 18483 bp, 16 predicted proteins | sample KBSM63metaG_FD_184332 | JGI IMG/M metagenome (GOLD analysis project Ga0207682, IMG submission 184332) | Miscanthus rhizosphere microbial communities from Kellogg Biological Station, Michigan, USA - KBS M6-3 metaG (SPAdes) (version 2) | ecosystem: Host-associated > Plants > Roots > Rhizosphere >... | reverse complement strand
CATGCGGATGATGTAGCCCCCGGATTTCTCGTCGCGCTCGAGTTTCAGCATGTGCCGCGCCTGTGCCTCTTCGAGCAGCGCGTTGAATGACCGAAAGCCGTAGTATGGCTCGTTGAAGCCCGGCTTGCGGCGCTTTAACGCCTGCTTGACCATCGAGCCCCAGATCTTCCCGTCTTCGCCGCGTTCGGTGCCGAGCGCCTCGATCGTCTCGAGCGTGAGCTCGAGCGCCTCCTGCTTTTTGTCGTCGTCGGATTTTTTCGGGGCGTCGGCAGGCGCCGCGTTCGCGCTCGTGTCCGCTTTGGGCGCGGCTTTTTTCGGTGCTGTGCGCCGGCGCGCCGGCTTCTCGCGCACGAGGTCGTCGTAGAATATGAATTCGTCGCAGTTGGCGATCAGCAGGTCGGAGGTCGAGTTCTTGACGCCGACGCCGATGACCGTTTTGTCGTTCTCGCGCAGCTTGGATACTAGCGGCGAGAAGTCCGAATCCCCGCTGATGATCACGAACGTGTCAACGTGCGACTTGGTGTAGCACAGGTCGAGCGCATCGACCACCATCCGGATATCGGCCGAATTCTTGCCCGACATGCGCACGTGCGGGATTTCAATGAGCTCGAACGACGCTTCGTGCATCGCGCCCTTGAAGCCTTTGTAGCGGTCCCAGTCGCAATAGGCTTTCTTGACGACGATGCTGCCTTTGAGCAGCAGGCGCTCGAGCACTTTGTCGATGTCGAACTTTGCATACTTGGCGTCGGCGACGCCGAGCGCCACGTTTTCGAAATCGCAGAAGAGCGCCATGTTGGTGATGTCGGCTGGTGCAGCCATTGTTGCTCCGGTAATGAGTTGGCGGCGAAATCAGCGCCGGCGAGTGCAGCATTGTACGCGCCGCTGGCGCGCTTGTCCCCGCGCGCCCATATCAGGTCTGCGCTTTGACGTCGAGCTGATGGCCCTTGCGGCCGCCGCCGACCATCGCGACCTCCGGTATCGTGCCCGCGACCAGCAATTTCGCCATGTCTATCGTGCGCTCGACGAGCGCCCGTGCGCCGTCGTGCAGCTCTTTGCTTTCCTCGACGTAGCGCGTGTTGTTTTCCATGTCTTCCGCGCTCCAGCCGCGCGAGTGCGCGATGTACGGAAACTGCGGGAACTGGCAGCCGACCTCGGCGAAGAAGCCGAGCATCTGGCCGGCGACCGCCTGCACGTTGTCCTGGCCGCCGTGGATGCTGAAGGCCGTGGCCTTGTTCTTCAGCAGCTGGCGATCGGCGATGGTTTCCTGGTTCTGGATGCAGTTCATGCGCTCGACCATCTTGAAATAGAGGCTGCTCGCGGCGCCCCAGCGGATCGGCGTGGTGACGAGTATCACGTCGGCCCAGTGCACGAAGGCTTCGTAAACGCGGTCGAGCTCGTCAGTGGGGTCCATTTGGGTGATCGAGCAGGGCCAGGTGCAGGCCCGCGCGCTTTTCGAGTAGTAGCCTTCGCAATGCCGGAAATTGAGCTTGCGCAGGTAAATGATATCGGCCTCGCAGCCGCGCGTTTTCGCGTGAGCTATGGCGGTCTCGAGCAATGCGTCCGAGGTGCTGTAGCGCGGATGGTCGTGATGCATCACGGTGGTCGAGATGCCGACCACGCGGATCGGTCCCGGCGCGCGCTGCACGTCGCGCGCGAGCGGATGCGGCGGGTGCGGCTTGCGGGTGCGCGGGGTTGCCGACGCGATGTCGACGAGCACGCGACCATTCTCGACCTTGACCGCAAAGGCGGGCACCGCATCTTCTTCGAATCCGGGCTCGCCCAGGCCCGTGCGGTGATGGAACTTCCAGAAATGCCATGGGCACGTAACGTAATCGCTGTCGAGCGTGCCTTCGCCAAGCGGACCGCCGACGTGGTTGCAGACGCCGGAGATCGCGCTGAATTCTCCGCCGCGAAACGACAGCGCGATGCGCGCGCGCCGCGCGACTATGGGCTGCAGCTCGCGTTTCGCGAGCTCGTCGGCGGCGCCGACGTCTATCCAGTCAGGTTGGGTCATGCGGACTCCATTAACGACGTTGCGGACCAGGGCATGCCGCTGCGCTGCGCGAACTACGCGGGAGCAGCGAGAGGCACCGCCAAGAATACGCCGAACTCGGCTGCGATATTGCAGCTCACGCGCGCGTGCACCTTGCCCTGCTCGTCGTAGAAGCTTGCGCGCGCGGCGAGCGGAAAAACCGCTTCGTGCCACACGTTCGGATGGATGTAGAGGCCCTGGCCCCCGTCGACGTAAAACGCGACGAAGTCGGCGGGCTTCACGTCGTCCCCGGGCAGCGCCAGCGGGCAGACGAACGCTTCGCCGTTCAACGGGAAAAACAACTGGCCGCCGTCGGGATGGTAATTCGCGTGCCACAGCAGTACGCGCGAGTGTTGCGTCGCTCCAGACGGATTCGCGGCGCCCGGATTTTGCGACCAGCCGAGCAGGTAATGCGAGCCCACGGCCTGGTTCTTGCCGTAGAGCACGTCACCTTCCCACCAGAAATCGAACTGCCCGTGCGTCGTCCCGCCTTCGTTGCCGGTGCCGGGATCGCATTGCCGCCAGCCGGCGACCGGCCAAGTCACGATTTCGATCGGATAATCGCGCCGGTCGGCGACGAGCCTGCCGTAGCCTTTGAGCGATTGGGCGGTTGCGCGCACGAGCGGTACTGAATGCCAAGGCAGCTCGCGCGGCACGTTCGGCGCGAGATACTCGGCGGCGGCAATCGCGTTGGTTTGCGGTCGCATGCGTGCGGTCATATCGCTAGCTCAGGCGACGGCGCGCGTTTTCGCGGCGGGCTTCAATTGCGTGATGCCCATTTCCCTGACAATGGCGGCGATGGCGGCGACGGCCTGCTTCATCTCGGCCTCGCCGATTGCGCCGATGCAGCCGACGCGGAAAGTCTCGACTTGCGTAAGCTTGCCCGGGTACAGCGTAAAGCCGCGGCTGCGCACCTTGTCGTAGAACGCGTTGAAATCATAGCGGGGATCGGCCGGCGCGTGCCACGTCGTGATGATGGGCGCCTGGATCGCGCGCGGCAAAAACGACACGAAGCCAAGTTTCTCCAGGCCCTCGATCAGCGTTGCGCAGTTCTGGCGATAGCGCGCGCCGCGTCCCGCCACGCCGCCCTGCGCCTGGAACTGCTTCAGCGCTTCGGCGAGCGCCGCTACGACCGTAGTGGGCGGGGTAAAGCGCCATTGCTTCGTCCGCTGGTAGGCCTGCCACTGATCGTACAGATCGAGGGAGAGCGAATGGCAATTGCCCTTGCATTGCTCGAGCGCGGCTTTGCGCAGGATCGCGAAACCCATTCCCGGGACGCTTTCCAGGCACTTGCCCGAGGCGGCGACCACGCCGTCGAAACGCAGCTTGCGCGCATCGATGTCGAGCGCGCCGAATGAGCTCATCGCGTCGATGAAGAGCCCGCGCCGGTGTTTGGCGACAACGGCGGCAATTTCTTCTAGCGGATTCAGGATGCCCGTGCTGGTTTCGCAATGCACGATAGACACGTGCGTGAGCGTAGCGTCGGCGGCGAGCGCTTCTTCGACCATATTTGCGGTGGGCGGCTGGTCCTCGGCGGTCTGCAGTATTGTGTGCCGGCGCTGTAGGATTTCGCAGATCCTTGCGATGCGCTTGCCGTACTCGCCGTTGATGCAGACGAGGATGTGGCCGCTTTTCGGCACCAGCGTGCCGAGGGCCGCCTCGACTGAAAACGTGCCGCTGCCCTGCATCAGCACGCAAGTGTGCTCGTCGCCGCCGTGAACGATATCGTTTAACTGTGTCACCAGGCCGGCGGTCATTTCGATGAACGCAATATCGCGCGAACCGTAGTCGCGCAGCTGTGCCTGCTTGGTCTGCAGCGTCGTGGTCAGCGGTCCGGGGGTGAGCAGTATCGGGTCTTTAGCCTTCATGACAATTCCTTAAGCTTGTGCTGCCGGCTTGCGCCAGGCCTGGGTTTTCACTTCCAGAAAGCGGTTGAGCAGATAGTACAGGAAGCACGCGGCGGACGACGTGAGCACGATCAGCGTCGCCATCGCCGTCGCCGGGCCGATTTCACCGGCTTCATCGAGATTGAGAATCGCGATCGCCGCGAGCATTGTATCGGGCGAATAGAGAAAGACGACCGCGGAAATCGTGGTCATCGCGTTGACGAAGAAATAGCGGCTGATCTCCAGAATCGCGGGCAGGCATACCGGCACCGTTACCACGAAGAACGTCTTGAAGAACGGCACTTTCAGCGATGCCGACACGGCTTCGAACTCGTTGTCGATTTGTTTTAACGCGGTGAGCGCAGTCAGATGGCTGGACGAGTAATAGTGCACGACGGTCGAAATCACGAGGATCGCCATCGTATGGTAAATCCCGTTGAGCGGATTCGCGGGGTGGTTGAAAAAGAAGATGAAACCCAGGCCCAGCACGAGCCCGGGCACGCCCATCGGCAGCACGGCGAACATCCGCAACACGGGCCGCACCCAATCCAGGCCGCGCGTTTTTTCGAGCAGGTATGCGCACACGAACACGAAGACGGTGCCGCCGGTCGCGCACCACAGCGCCATCTTGATGCTGTTGACGTAGGCGTCGAGGATGCCGGCTTCGACGAGCCCCATGCGGTAGTGATTGAGGCTCAAAGATAGATCGTATGGCCACAGCTTGACGAACGACGCCCACACCGCCATGCCGAGCACGGCGAGCATCAGCGCCGCGATGAGCCAGCAGAACGCAGCCATCGCTGCGTCGAAAGCGCGCGCGCGCTTGGGCGAGTAGGGCACCGAGCGGGAAGTCAACTGCGCCATCTGCCGGCGCTGCACGAGCAGGTCGACGATATAGGTAATGAACACCGGCACCAGCAGCATAATGCCGACTACCGCGCCCTTGGCGAAATCCTGCTGGCCGATGACGAGCTTGAAGATATCGGTGGCCATCACGTTGAAGCTGCCGCCGATCACTTTCGGCACGCCGAAATCCGAGATCGCATAAGTGAACACCACCATCGCCGCGCTGATCAAGCCGTATTTCGCCGCCGGCAGCGTGATTGTGAAGAATTTACGCAACGTGCGCGTGCCCATCGAATCTGCCGCTTCGTATAGCCGCGCATCGGTCAGCGACAGTGCGGTGATCAGAATCATCAGCGCATGCGGAAAGGTCGCGTAGACCAGAGACAGCACGATGCCGCGCGCGCCGTAAATCTGCGTTTCCCCCATCCATGACTTAAAGGCGCCCTGGTTGCCGAACCAGTAGATGAACGAGATGGCCGACAGCAGCGAAGGCGCGAGCAGCGGAATCAGCGCGATGTTGCGCAGCAGCGTCTTGAACCGCATGCAGCTGCGCGTGAGCGCATACGCGAACGTGAAAGCGGCAGGCACCGTGATCAGCATGACGAGGCCGGACACCCACACGCTGTTCCAGATCGACTGTGCGAGCGCCGGCGTCTCGAAGTAGGCGGCGAAATGCGCGAGCCCCACGAAATTGCCGTCGGTATCCTCGACACTTTTCGCCATGATCATGAAGATAGGCGCGAACAGCGCGATGCCGAGGACCGCGCCCATTGCGAGCAGCAGCAAATGCCCGATGCGCTCGGTCCAGTGCACGCGCTGGGTGATGGCGCGCGGCGTAGCGACGGGGGAAAGCACCGCGCTCATTTAAGCGTGTGGCCCGACATGACAGTCAGGCATTCCTCGGAAATATGCGGATGCTGGAGCTCGGCAGACTCACGCGTACCGGCCGGCCGCGCTCGATGTGGAAAGCTTCCATATCGCGCGGCGAAAAGTCGGCGATCACGAGCTGAGTGGCGATGCCGTCGACGCGGATGCCGAGCCGGCACAGCGCACCGAGAAACTCGATGTTCTCGATGCGGCCCGCGAACGAGTCCGGCGCGGGATGCTCGGCGCCGCTCACGACCACGTCCTCGGGGCGCAAGAAGACGGTCACCGGGGCGCCGCTGCGGAAATTTACCGGCGTGCCGTTCGTATGCAGCTGCATGCCGCCGATTTCGAGCTCCGAATCGTCGCCCACCACTGCGGCGAGCATATTGGTCTTGCCGACGAAATCGGCGACGAACGCGGACGCCGGCGCGCTATAAATTTCGCGCGGTGTGCCAACCTGCTCGATCAGTCCCTGGTTCATGACCACCACGCGGTCGGCCATCGACAGTGCTTCCTCCTGGTCGTGGGTGACCAGGATGGTGGTCACCCCGAGGCGCTGCTGCAGCAGGCGGATTTCGCCGCGCAGGCGCACGCGCACCTGCGCGTCGAGCGCGGACAAAGGCTCGTCGAGCAGCAGCAGGCCCGGCGAAGTCGCGAGCGCGCGCGCCAGCGCAATGCGCTGCTGCTGGCCGCCCGACAACTGCCCTGGATATTTCGCGCCGCTGTCGGCGAGCCCGATCAACGTCAACAATTCGGCGACGCGTGCGCGCACTTGCGCCTTCGGCAGCCGCCGGTTCACCAGTCCGTACGCGACGTTGTCGTAGATCGTCAGGTTCGGAAACAGCGCGTACGACTGGAAGACGATGCCGTAGTCGCGCATCATGGGCGGCAGCCGCGAGATGTCGCGGCCGTCTTGCAGGATGGTGCCGCTGGTCTGCACTTCGAGCCCGGCGATGATGCGCAGCAGCGTGGTCTTGCCGCAGCCCGAAGGACCGAGAAAGCACACGAGCTCGCCCTTTTCGATGGCAAGGCTCACGTCGTTAAGCGCCGTGAAGTCGCCGAACCGTTTGACGACGTGCTCGATGCGCAGGGCGGCGGAGGTGTTATCGGTCATGGCGGTGAATGGCGATCAAAAAAACTGGCGCCGGGGAACGGGAGTTCCGCGACGCCAGTAAATTAATTCGATGGCGAACTTACTTCTCGGTCTTGGCCGCGTAGCGCTTCTGCCATTCGGTCAGGATCCTGTCGCGGTTCTTGGCGGCCCACGCGAAATCGTTCTTGACCATCAGCTGCTCGTAATTGTCCGGAATATTCGGCTGCGGCTTGGCGATGCCCGGCATTGCGACGACCTGCCACCAGCCCGCGTAGAGCTCGTTCGCTTCTTTGCTCGCGATCCAGTCGAGCAATTTTTTCGCCGCTTCGAGCTTCTTGGTAGTCTTGACAATGCCGGTGGCCTCGATGTCCCAGCCGAGCCCTTCGCTCGGGAACACCAGCATCACCGGCGCGCCGGATTTTTTGACCTGCTGCGCGCGGTATTCGAATGAAATGCCCACCACGAATTCGCCGGCGCCGGACTGGCGGCAGGGCTTGGATCCCGAATGCGTGTACTGCGCGATGTTCTCGTGCAGCGCATCCATGTACTTCCAGCCTTCCTTCTCGCCCCATAGCTGCAGCCACGCGGTCGCGTCGAGGAAGCCGGTGCCCGAGGAGGGCGGCGCGGGCATCGTGATCTGCCCTTTGTAAACCGCTTTGGTCAGGTCCTTCCAGCTTTCCGGCCGCGGTATGCCTCGCTTGGCAGCTTCGACCACGTTGAAGCACACGGTCGCGCCCCACGCGTCCATTCCGACCCACGCGGGCACCGGTTTTGGATCGCTGTACTTGCGCGTGAGTTTTTCAAAGCCTTTGGGCTTATACGGCAGCAGCAACCCTTGCTGATCGAACACCATCATGCTGGTCGCGGCGACGCCCATGATCACGTCGGCCTGCGGGTTGGCTTTTTCCGCGAGCACTTTCGCGGTGATGACACCGGTGGAATCGCGCACCCATTTCAATTCGATGTTCGGCTCGCTTTTGTTGAAGCTGTCGGCATAGGCTTTCAGCTGGTCGGTTTCGAGCGCGGTGTAGACGAGTAGCTGGGTTTTCTGGGCGAAAGCGGTGCCGCCAGCAGCGGCCAAGACCAGTGCGCCAACCGCACCAACGATGACCTTATATATTTTATGCATGTGGAGCTCCCTGAAGTGGTGGTGCAGAACCATTATGCGGTAAAGCCTGCGGCGCGGTAATCCCGAGAATAGGGCCGGAATGATGACGATCTTGTGTCGGTCTGCATCCCAGATTGTAGACAATCTACAAAGTCGACGCTAAGATGTCAAGCCATGACCACTCTGAATCTGCGCAAGTCGCCGGCGAGCCCGCTTGAAATCCTGCAAAACCAGTCGCTGACGATGCTGGTGCAGAACGAGATCGAGCGCATGATTGTAAGCGGCGAACTCGGCGCCGGCGCCAAACTCTCGGAAAACTCGATCGCGATGCGCGTGGGGGTTTCGCGCGGGCCGGTGCGTGAAGCGTTGCGCGGGCTCGAGCAGACCGGCCTCGTGCGCGTCGAGAAAAACCGTGGCGTGTTCGTGCGCCAGTTGTCGCTTGACGAGGCCGATGAAATTTATGAACTGCGCGCGACTTTCGATCAGATGGCCGGCCGCAAGCTCGCCGCCAGCATCACCGCCGAGCAATTGAAGGAGCTGCGCGCATTAACCGATCGCATGGCCAAGGCAGCCGCGCGCGACGACCTGGATGCCTATCATCCGCTCAACCTGGCTTTTCACGACGCACTGGTCGAGTACGCGGGCAACAAGAAAATGCTGCATACCTACCGGCGCCTCGTCAACGAGCTGAATCTGTTCCGCCGCCACACGCTGGCGCAGCGCGACCGCCTGTCGACGTCGACGCGCGAGCATCGCCGGATCGTCGATGCAATCGCTGCGCGCGAGCCTGACACCGCGGGCCGGCTACTCTTTGATCACGTAATGGCCAGCCGCGAGCGCATGCATGCGACGTACGCGCCTGTCGGCAGCGACGTCGTGCCATTGGCGAAGGCGCGCGCAGGCAAAAGCAAATAAGAACGATGCCCCGCTTCCGCGGGAGTGTCGTCAAAGTGCAATAAGACGGTAGTACGTTGGCGGGTTTTACATCCGTTTAACCAAAGGAGGCTTTATGTTTAACTTGCTCGCGAAATGCATGCGCGTCAGTGGTTGGTTTAGTGCGGCGGTGCTGGGTGCGCTGACCGTCGGAATACCCGCGGGAACGTACGCGCAGAACTGCGAAAATCCCAATGTGTTGCGGTTTTCGATCATTCCGACGCAGGAATCGATACGCGAGCTCACGCTGTATAAACCGGTGCTTGACCAGATTTCCAAGAATACCGGCAAGAAAATCGAGTTCTACATGCCGACGTCTTACTCGTCGGTGGTCGAGGCTCTGCTCGGCAAGTGGGTGGACGTCGCCGTGCTGGGGCCCGAGTCGTACCTGATCGCCAAGACCAAAGGCGCGCAAATCGACGTGTTTGCGACTTACTACAAGAAGAAGGACGGCATTCAGGAAGCCGGGCCCGGCTTCAAGTCCATCTTGATCACCCACAAGGGATCCAAGTTCACGACCATAGAGTCGGTCAAGGGCTCGGTCATGTTGCTGGTCGACCCGGCGAGCACATCGGGTGCGCTGATTCCGGAGTCGGTATTTTCCAAGGTCGTGAAAATGCCGCTCAAGCAGTACTTCGGGCGCGTCGCGTTTTCGGGCGGGCACGATCTTTCGACACTGGCAGTGGCAAGCGGCAAGGCCGATTCAGCATTCGTAGCGACGCACCGTTTCATGAACACGATTACGACCGGCAAGGCCAAGCTCGAGGACTTCAATATCCTGTGGACCTCGCCGCTGATTCCCCAAGACCCGTTCGTCTACCGCTCGACGCTGTGCCCCGACCTCAAGCAAAAGATCGCGCAGACCTTTCTCGATCTCGACAAGAACCCCGACGGGCAGAAATATCTCGCCAACGTGGATTCGGAAAAATTCGTCGTGATGAAGGATTCCGACTACGACGTGATACGCGAAGCGGGCGGCGGTAAATGAAACCCGAATCGGCCATTCAGACCGGGTTCGCGCAAGTCAGGCACAACCAGGCGGATGGCCAATCGGCAGTGCCGCGTGCGGGAACGGCGCTGGAAGTTAAAGACCTTCACGCCGGTTATGCCGGCCGCGAGATACTGAAAGGCATCAGCTTCAGCGTGGCGGCCGATGATTTTTTCGCGATCATCGGCCCCAGCGGCGCCGGCAAATCGACGCTGATCCGCTGCGTGAACCGGCTGGTCGAACCGACGTCCGGCGCGGTCATCATCAACGGCCGGGACATCCTGCAAGTCAGTCAAAGCGAACTGCGCGGCGTGCGGCGCAATATCGGCATGATTTTCCAGGAGTTCAACCTGATCGAGCGCCTGTCGGTGATCGACAACGTGCTGACCGGCAGGCTCGGCTACACGGGGACCGTGCGCAGCCTGTTTCGCATGTACACCAAGGACGACGTCAAGCACGCGCTGATGCTGCTCGACCGCGTGGGTCTCTCCGAGCACATCGACAAACGCGCCGATCGGTTGTCGGGAGGACAGCGCCAGCGCGTGGGCATCGCGCGCGCGCTGATCCAGAATCCGAAGCTGCTGCTGGTTGATGAGCCGACCTCCAGCCTCGACCCCAAAATTTCGCGCGAGGTGATGGGGCTCATCAAGGAAATCGGCCTGGAGTTCGGCATTCCGATCCTGTGCAACATTCACGACGTCGAGCTGGCGTGCGAATTTTGCACGCGCGTGATCGGCCTGCAGGACGGCATGAAGAAATTCGAGGGCAGCCCGCGCGAGCTCGACAAGGCCGCGCTGCAGGACATCTACTCGATGGAAGTGCTGTGAGCGCAATCGCCATGGATGCGCGCGTCGCGCAGGTCGCCGTCTGGCGGCGGCGCACGCGCGCCACGCGCTACACCGCGTATTTTGCGGTGGCCGTGGCCGTGGCCTGGAGCATAGAGGCAATTGTCATCGCGGATACCGACTGGAGCCGCATTTTCACCGGCACGCTGCTGCAGACGCTGCGCGGCTTCGTCGACCTCGACTTCAGCATCCTGCCGGCGCTTGTCCAGCCGACGATAGAAACGGTACTGATGGCGACGCTCGCGACGCTGGCCGGCCTCGTGCTGGCGATACCGGTGGCGTGGCTCGGCGCTTCCAACATCACGCCGCTGGGCACGTTTTCGTACGGCATAGGCCGCACGCTGATGACGCTGTCGCGCTCGGTGCACGAAATCGTCTGGGCGCTCATTTTCGTGTCCGCGGTTGGCTTGGGTGCGCTTGCCGGCGTGCTCGCCATGGCAGTGCGCTCGGTCGGCTTCATTTCCAAGACCATTGCCGAAGCGATCGAGGACGTGGATCCCAAGCCGATCGAGGCGATGCGTGCGGTCGGCGGCACCAAGTTCCAGATCCTGCTGTTCGGCATACTGCCGCAGATCACACCGGTGTTTATCGGCAACATGATATTCGAATGGGACATTAACATCCGCCGCTCGACCATCATGGGGCTGGTCGGCGCCGGCGGACTGGGGCTCGCGCTGTTTCGCCAGATGGCGATGTCCAATTACGGCGGCATCGCCACGGTCGTGCTGGTCGTGCTGGCGCTAATCATTCTCGCTGAAGTCTTCTCGTACTATGCCCGCCGAGCCGTTATCTAGTTACGCAGCGATGCCGGTGGCTGCCGGGCCCGCGCCGCGCTCCGACGTTGCGCTGACATGGAGCCGTTTTCGCTATCCGCAGAGCCTGTATAAGTACGGCGCGGTGCTGGCCACCCTCGCATTCATAGCCTATGCGCTCGACTATCTGAAAATCGAAGTGGACCGGCTGCCCGGTTTGCTCGGCCGTGTGTGGGAAACGCTGTCGACGCGCTATTACCCGCCTAACGTCGGCCACGTCCTGCAACCCGACTATCTGCGTTCGGTGGTCGAAACGCTGCAGATGTCCTATCTCGCGACCGTGGTGGGGCTGGCGATTGCCGTGCCGCTCGCTTGGTTCGCGTCGTTCAACATGACACCGAGCCGGCGTTTCGCGTATCCGATAGCGCGGCTCGTCATCATGGGCGCACGCTCGGTGCACGAAATGATCTGGACCATCCTGCTGGTTGCCATACTTGGCTTCGGCATGCTGCCGGGCGCGATTGCTCTCACGCTCTACTGCATCGGTTTCGCGGGCAAGCTTTTTTCCGAGGCGGTCGAGGCCATCGAGCCCGGGCAGGTGGAAGCGATACGCGCGACCGGCGCCAATAATACGCAGGTGTTCGTCTACGCGGTGCTGCCGCAGGTGCGCGTGGCGTGGACCGGGATTTCGATTTACACGTGGGACGTGCTGTTTCGCGCCGCGACGGTGGTCGGCTTTTTCGGGGCCGGCGGCATGGGCTGGTTTTTGCGCGAAAGCGTGCAGCGCGTGGCGTCGCGGGACGTGGCGGCGATTCTGCTGTCGATCATACTGGTGGTGATTTTTTCGGAATTGGTTTCGGCATGGCTGCGCACGCGCGTCGCCAAGGCGATTGCCTAAGCGCAGCGCACGGGTTTTTTAACGAATTGAATTTTGATCAGGAAACAATATGGCTGACATGAAAAAGGCGCCGGTTAGCGTAAACGGGCGAAATTACCGCTGGATGGACCGGCCGCTGGTCGTGGTGTGCGTCGACGGCTGCGAGCCGGATTACATCACGCAGGCGATGCAGGCCGGGGTCGCGCCTTATCTGCGCGAACTCTGCGAGAAAGGCACTTCGCTGCTCGGCGACGCGGTGGTGCCGAGCTTCACCAATCCGAACAACCTGTCGATCGTCACCGGCACGCCGCCGGCGGTGCACGGGATCTGCGGCAATTACTTCTACGATCGCGACGCCGACAAGGAAGTGATGATGAACGACCCGCAATATCTGCGCGCGGGCACCATCATCGCAAAATTCTCGCAGGCGGGCGCCAAGGTCGCGGTCGTAACTGCCAAGGACAAGTTGAGGACGCTGCTCGGCCATCAGGTGAAGGACGGCATTTGTTTCTCGGCAGAAAAGGCCAACGACACCACCAAAGCAAAGAACGGCATCGACGACGCGCTGGGTTTCGTCGGCCTGCCGCTGCCGTCGGTCTACAGCGCGCATCTGTCGGAGTTCGTGTTTGCCGCCGGCGTCAAGCTGCTGGAGACCCGCAAGCCTGACCTTATCTACCTGTCGACCACCGATTACGTGCAGCATAAGGACGCGCCCGGCACGCCCGGCGCCAATGAGTTCTACAAAATGATGGACGGCTACCTGAACAAGCTCGATCAGCTTGGCGCGACAGTCGCGCTCACCGCCGATCACGGCATGAACGCCAAGACCGATGCCAAGGGCGATCCCAACGTAATTTACTTGCAGGACACGTTGGACCAGTGGCTGGGCAAGGACGTGGCGCGCGTGATTCTGCCGATCACCGATCCGTATGTCGTGCATCACGGAGCGCTCGGTTCGTTCGCGACCGCGTACTTGCCGGCGAGCGCCAAGATCGGCGAGATCGTCGCGCGCATTGCGGCGTTGCCCGGCATCGAAGTGGTTTACGACCGCGCGAGCGGTTGCCGCCGTTTTGAATTGCCCGAGGATCGCATGGGCGACATCATTATCGTATCGGAACGCCTGACCGTGCTCGGCACCAGCCGCGAGCGTCATGATTTGTCGGGACTCACCGTGCCTCTGCGCTCGCATGGCGGAATCTCCGAGCAAACCGTGCCCCTGTTGTTCAACCGCCGCGCGAACGGCATCGATCGCTCGCGGCGGCTGCGCAATTTCGATGTTTTCGATATCGCGCTCAATCACCTTCAGTAAGGAGCAAGCCATGGCTACTGCAATTCAACGCAAACCCACAGCCGACGTCAAGCACGAAGGCATGCGCATCGGCGGCGAAAAAGTCCTGCGCGACCGCGTGATCGAAGTCTTCAATCCCTATACGGAACAGGTCATCGCGACCGTGCCGAAAGCGACGATCGACGACATCAAGCGCGCGTTTGCGATCGCCAATGGCTACAAGGCGAAGCTCACGCGCTACGAGCGCGCCAACATAATGCGCAAGGCCGCCGCGCTGCTCGAAGCGCGCAAGCAGCAGGTTGCCGACCTGATCAGCGCCGAGTCGGGGCTGTGCCAGAAGGATGCACTGTACGAAGCCGGCCGCGTGGCCGACGTGCTGCTCTACGGCGCCACCGAGACGTTGAAGGATGACGGCCAGATTTACTCCTGCGACCTGACGCCGCACGGCAAGCAGCGCCGCGTCTACACGCAGCGAGACCCGTTGCTGGGCGCGATCTCCGCCATCACGCCTTTCAACCATCCAATGAACCAGGTCGCGCACAAGGTGGTGCCGTCGATCGCTACGAACAACCGCATGGTGCTGAAGCCGTCGGAGAAAGTGCCGCTGTCGGCGCTGTACTTCGCCGATGCGCTGTACGAAGCCGGCCTGCCGCCGGAGATGCTGCAAGTGGTGACGGGCGATCCAAAAGAGATCGCCGATGAGTTGATCACCAACGAACATGTTGATCTGGTTACGTTTACGGGTGGCGTGGCGATCGGCAAGTACATCGCCGCCAGGGCCGGTTACCGCCGTATGGTGCTGGAACTGGGCGGCAACGATCCGATTATCGTGATGGAAGATGCCGACCTCGAAGAGGCGGCAACGCTCGCCGCGGGCGGTTCGTACAAGAATTCCGGCCAGCGCTGCACCGCGGTGAAGCGCATCCTGGTGCAGGAGTCCATTGCGGCGAAGTTCGTGGACCTCTTGGTCGCCAAGACTGAGGCGTGGAGCTACGGCGATCCGATGGACGGCAAAGTCGAGATGGGCACGGTGATCGACGAAGAGGCGGCGAAGCTGTTTGAGGCGCGCGTCAACGAAGCCGTTAGCCAGGGCGCGAAGGTGCTGGTGGGCAACCAGCGGCGCGGCGCGCTGTATTCACCGACGGTGGTCGACCAGGTGCGCTCCGAAATGACGCTCGTGAAGCAGGAGACCTTCGGCCCGGTGTCGCCAGTGATCCGCTTCAAGAATATCGACGAGGCCATTCGCGTCTCCAATTCCACCGCCTATGGCCTGTCGTCCGCCGTATGCACGAACCGGCTCGACTATATCGCGCGTTTCGTCTCGGAGCTGAACGTCGGCTCGGTCAATGTGCGTGAAGTGCCGGGCTACCGGCTGGAGCTGACGCCGTTCGGCGGCATCAAGGATTCGGGACTGGGTTACAAGGAAGGCGTGCAGGAGGCGATCAAGAGCTTCACCAACGTCAAGACCTACTCGTTGCCGTGGGTCTGATGGTTTGCTGGCGGGAACTGGAGGACAGATAGTTGCAGGCACTGCTTAATCTGCTGGCCGGCGTTGCGCTCCTGGTATGGGGCACCCACCTCGTGCGCACCGGCGTCATGCGCACTTGGGGCGGCGAGCTGCGCCGCGTCCTCAGCGCGAGCATCAGCAACCGCTTTCACGCGCTGCTCGCCGGTATTGGCGTGACCGGCCTTCTGCAGAGCAGCACGGCGACGACGCTGATCACGACCTCGTTCGTCGGCCAGGGGTTGATCGCGACCGCCCCGGCGCTCGCAATCATGCTGGGCGCCGACGTTGGAACCAGCCTGGTCGTGCAACTGCTGTCGATCAAGCTGACCTGGCTGTGGCCGCTGCTTATTTTTACCGGCGTCGTCGTCACCCTGTCGCGCGAGAACACTGCAGCCGGACGCGTCGGCCGTATCCTGCTCGGTTTCGGGCTCATTCTGCTGGCGTTGCAGCTGATCGTGCTGGCGACCAGGCCGTTGACGGAGACGGCAAGCGTGAAGGTGCTGTTTGCATCGCTCACCGGCGATGTCCTGCTCGACGTGTTGATTGCAGCGGGACTGACCCTGCTGTGCTACTCGAGTCTGGCGGTCGTGCTGCTGATCGCTACTCTGACTTCTGCGGCGATGATATCCGCGGAAGTTGCGCTCGGGTTAGTGCTCGGCGCCAATCTCGGCAGCGGCCTGCTCGCCATTATCGTGACCATGCACTCGACGCCGGAGGCGCGCCGCGTCGCGGTCGGCAATTTCTTTTTCAAGCTGACCGGTTGCGTGCTGGTGCTGCCGTTTTTGCACTCGATCGGGGGCTGGCTCGCGGCGTTCGATCCTGATGCGCAGCGCCAGGTCGTCAACTTTCATCTCGCGTTCAACGTGGCGATCGCGTTGACGTTCATCGGCTTCACCGAGCACTTTGCGCGTCTTGCCGAAAGCATGCTGCCATCGGCGCCCGAGTACGACAGCCCGGCGAAGCCGCGCTACCTCGATCCCGTGGCGCTCGAGACGCCCGCGCTCGCCGTTTCGTGCGCGGCGCGCGAAGCGCTGCGCCTGGGCGACATGATCGAGCGAATGCTGCGCAGCACGCTGACCGTTTTGCGCACCAACGACCTAAAACTCGCCGGCGAACTTCACCGGATGGATGACGACGTCGACGCTCTGTACACTGCGATCAAGCTCTACCTTACGCAAATGAGCCGCGATGCGCTCGAGGAAAAAGATTCCCGGCGATGGGCGGACATCATTTCGTTTACGATCAATCTGGAGCACGTCGGTGACATCATCGACAAGAACCTGGTGGAAATTGCCGAGAAGAAGATCCGCAAGCACCAGGAGTTTTCCGCGGCCGGCATGGAGGAAATCTGCGAGCTGCACGCGCGCGTGCTTGCCAACCTGCAGCTCGGGCTCAACGTCTTTATCAATTCGGACCTGCGAAGCGCGCAACGGCTGCTTGCCGAGAAAGAGGCGTTCCGCAATCTGGAGCGAGCCTATGCCGACAGCCACCTGCAGCGACTGGTCGAGCAGAAACTCTCGAGCATCGAGACGAGCGCGCTGCATCTGGACATCATCCGCGATCTGAAGCGCATCAATTCGCACATCTGCTCGATTGCCTATCCGATCCTGGAATCGGCGGGCGCGCTCGCGCCATCGCGCTTGCGCGAGACGCGGCTGAGCGGCGGTGCCCCCAAAGCCAGTCCCGAACTGAAATGACATTCGACGAAATCAAGGCGCTGTTCAAGGCGAGGGGCGGGTGCCAGTACAGCGGCGAACCGGTGACTCAACTCGAGCACGCGCTGCAAACCGCGCAGCTTGCTGAAGCGGCGGGCGCGAGCGATAACCTTATTACCGCCTGCCTCCTGCATGACTTCGGCCATATGGCGAACGATCAGGGCGAGACACCGACCTTGCGCGGAGTCGACGACAAGCACCAGTTCCATGGCGTGAGCGCGTTGAAGGGCATGTTCGGCCCGGCCGTCCTTACCCCGATCCGGCTGCACGTCGACGCCAAACGCTATCTATGCGCAACCGACGCAGGATATTGGGCGGGCCTGTCGGAAGATTCGAAGCGCAGCCTCGCATTGCAGGGCGGCACGTACGGCGCGGAAGACGCGGCGAAATTCATTGCGCAGCCCTATGCGGCGGACGCGGTGAAACTGCGCCGTTGGGATGACCGGGCGAAGGTGGCGGGAGTCCGGACACCCGATCTCGCGCATTTCCTGGAATTGGCCGTGCGGTGCGCGGCGTGACTAACTAAAAGGGACTGTCCTGATGTGGCGATACCATAATCCGGTCGAGGTTCATTTCGGCGCCGGCGTGCTGAACCAGTTGCCGCAGGTGCTTGGCGCGCGCAAGGCAGTGCTGGTGACATTTCCCGAAGCGGCCGGCTTCGGCCTGACCAGGCGCGTGCAGGATTTGCTCGGTGCGTCGCTCATCGGCGTGATCAGCGACACTCAGCCCAACCCCGATGTCGCCAACCTGACCGGCCTCTACGAGCGGTTCTGGCGCGACTATCATCACTGCGACGTCGTAATTGGCATCGGCGGCGGCAGCACGCTCGATACCGCGAAGGCGCTGATGATAGGCACGGCCAGCGGCAAGCTCGACGATCTCGTTGCATTGCTCGCGAAGGGCGCGCCGTTCACGCCGGCGCGCGTCAAGCGTTTGATTGCGATCCCGACGACTGCCGGCACCGGTAGCGAGGTGACGCCGTATGCGACGATCTGGGACGCCGCGCCCGACCGGCAGAAAAAATATTCGTTGATGTTGAAGGAAACGTGGGCCGAAGCGGCGATCGTCGATCCCGAGCTCACGTTGTCGCTGCCACCGACCGTCACGCTGTACAGCGCGCTCGATGCGCTGTCGCACAGCCTCGAAGCAATCTGGAACGTGAATGCGAATCCGGTGTCCGACGTGCTGGCGGTCGCCGCGGCGCGCGAGATACTCGCCAAGCTGCCGCCATTGATGGCGCGCCCCGGCGATCTCGAGTTGCGCACCCGGGTTGCGTGGGCGGCACTCACCGCGGGCCTCGCATTTTCCAATACCAAGACCGCACTCGCGCACTCGATATCGTACGAAATGACGCTGAAGCACGGGCTGCCTCACGGTCTCGCGTGTTCGTTCACGCTGCCGATGGTGCTTGCACGCGCCGTCGGCCGCAGTCCAGCGCGCGACGCCGTGCTCGCCCGGATTTTCGATTGCCCGTTGACGCAGGCCGAACGCGTGCTGCAAGATTTTCTCGAAGGCCTCGGCGTCAGCACGCGCTTTGAGAGCTACGGCGTGGCTGCCGGCGAGCCCGAACGCATGGTGCGCGACGCGCTGGAAGGCGTGCGCGGGAAAAACTTCATCGGCGCCTCGGCTTAGAATGCCTAATACAACGAAACACGTGTGCGTTGCAGCCAGAATTGGTGATGGCAAGGCGCCCGGTGAAGGCAATAGTCGTTCTATTGCCAAGACGAGCAACGCGGCGTCGCGTGG
>Ga0207682_10000480_pt1 | contig 18512 bp, 15 predicted proteins | sample KBSM63metaG_FD_184332 | JGI IMG/M metagenome (GOLD analysis project Ga0207682, IMG submission 184332) | Miscanthus rhizosphere microbial communities from Kellogg Biological Station, Michigan, USA - KBS M6-3 metaG (SPAdes) (version 2) | ecosystem: Host-associated > Plants > Roots > Rhizosphere >... | reverse complement strand
AATGTTGCGTCCTCGAATTCGAGGCGGCGCAACGTAAGCCGCGCAGTCTCGAACTCAGGAAGGATCGCCAAATCGCGACCGCTGGAACGTAGGTAGCCCATCGCCGAATTTCACCCAGCCAATGTCGTCGCTGAGCCACGAATGATGCGTGGGAGGAAACGCCCAGGGCGCATCGAGGCTGCAGGTGGTCACGTCGTAAAAGTCCGCCGTGTCCAGATGCTCATATGCGAGTGGCGAACCGCAGGCCCCGCAGAAGTGCCGCCGGACTTTCGCCGAAGACTCAAATACGACTGGACTGCCGCGCGTGAAGCGAAACTCGGCCTTGGCGAAAGTGACCCACGCAACCACCGGCGATGCGGCGGAACGACGGCACGACTGGCAATGACAAACCATGCTGTTCGCTGGTTTCGCGGTAGCTGAATACCGCACGGCGCCGCACATGCAGCCGCCCTGAATGTCCTGATTCAAGCCCCTCTCCTTGGATTGGCAACGTGAGCTTACCGTGAGCCGCACCAGGCAAAAAAAGAGCCCCGCCTGAGCGGGGCTCTGGTCGCGCGGAAACGGGGGTCTTGTTCCGCCGCTATTGGTCTGTGGCCACCAGTAGGGTTCCGGTAACCACGATTACTTTGTGTCACGAAGGGCGATTTTCTCTCACCCCTAAGACGCCTTTATTACGGGACTGCGGACTGGGTTTAGTCTTTCGATTTGAGGTAACCGGTGGCCATTCGATCCCACACGCGTTCGACCTGCGATCGCCGCCCCTCGCCCGCAATCAGCACGGCACGGGCCTCGGATTCGCTGACGCGCCCCACCCGGCACAGCACGATCAGCGATCCGGCTACCCGCCCGAAATTGAGCGACCTGCCGAGTGAATTCTCCATTTGCAGTTCGGCCGCCAGTGTCTGGCTCTCGAGCGCGTATTGGACGCGCTGGGACAGCTCCCAACTCACCGCGATCCGCCCGGCCGTTGGAGCGACCCAGGTTTCCAGCATTCGAGCGAAACTGCCCGCCTCCGGAGTCAGGTGCGGATGGGCCGCAAACTGGTCGCGAACGATGCGGAACACGACGATGGCCGAGAGACCATAGAGGAGCCCGACGAGCTGCGAGACGAAGGGCTCGGCGTTCTCGATCTGCGTCGCATGTGTCTCGGCCGCCATCGCCGAATACAACGTGTGTTCCCAGACCGCCTCAGGGAACCTGCTGAATGCTCCGCCGCCAGCGGCCATCAGCGGCTGTAACAGCGCCGTCGCGATGATCGACCGAATCCCCTGCACTCCCACCAGAGTCACCGCCCGGTCGATGCTTTCCACGGGCAGGTTATTGGCGCGATAGACAGGGCTGTTCGCAATGCGCAGCAAGTTGCCGGTGAGCGCCGGATCCTGGGCGATGATCCGTGACATCTCGGCGAGCGTGGCTTCGTTGTCATTGACCGTGGCCAGCAACTTCGGCAACAGCGAAGGCCGCCGCGGGATGTATTCGGGACGTGCCTCGATGCGTTCGAGAATCTTCTGGACCGCCGCGAACACTGGCGCGTGGTCGGGCTCGAGCGGTCGGCTCAGGGCCTCGCGCGGTGCATCGTCGAGCGCATACGCGACGAAGCGCCGCAGCGCCTCACCCGCATTGAGTGATGCCCCAGTGCCCGCTGGCCGGATTCCGGTGAGCGAGCGGTTCGTCCCGGTGGTGGTGCCCAGGGGATCGACGGGCGCTGCCTTCTGCCGGGTGGCTCGGATCCAGATGGCCACGGCCACGCCGGCCACGACCACCCCGCCGATCAGAATCGCAAGCGACGCTTCCATGGAATGAGGCTAACCGGTCGCAGGGTCCGCCCGCCAGTTGGTCAGGCGGGAAAGGCTCGCGGCTCCGTGGGCCGGCGTGTCAGCGGCATGTCGTAGGTCACGCTCGCACCATAGGCCTCGGGTGATTGCGGATCGTGGCGCAGCTTGTCGAAGGTGAGCAGGCGCGTGCCGAGCGAAAAGCTTTCCTGGATATCGTGCGACACCATGAAGATGGTCATGCGGTTCTCTTCCCACAGTCGCAGGATCAGCTCGTGCATGTCGGCCGTAACTCCCGGGTCGAGTGCCCCGAACGGCTCATCCAGCAGCAGTATCTTGGGTTTGCGGATCACCGCCTGTGCAATGGACATGCGCTGTTGCATGCCGCCGGAGAGCTGGGCCGGATAACGGTCGCGCGCCGCGCTCAATCCCACCGATTCGAGCATCGACAGCGCCGCCTCACGCGCTGTGCGCTTCGCCGCACCGAACAGCCTTCCTGAGAATCTCGCAGATCGAAGCTCGAGCCCCAGCATCACGTTCTCGAGCACCGTCAGGTGCGGAAACGACGAGTAGCGCTGGAACACCACGCCGCGATCCGGATCCGGCTCCGGGCGAATCGGCACACCGTCGATGAGGATCTGTCCGCGCGTCGGCTCCTCCATGCCTAACAACATCTTGAGGAACGTGGTCTTGCCGCAGCCCGAGGCGCCAACAATGGTCACGAACTCGTGATCGGCGATTTCCAGGCGCACGTTTTCGAGTACGACGGCCGGACCGTACTCTTTCCAGACATTGCGCACCGTTACGGTAGCCATCAGCGTTCCGGCTCCGCCCAGCGAAATGCGCGCGTCCGCAGCACGCGCAGCCCGAGGTCGGTGAGCACCGCGAGCAACGTGATCCACACTACGTAGGGCAGGATCACGTCCATGGCGAGATACCGACGTACGAGGAAAATGCGATAGCCAAGGCCCTCGGTGGAAGCGATGGCCTCGGCGGCGATAAGGAACAACCACGCGGAACCCATCGACAGCCGCAGCGAATCGATGAGGCGCGGCCATAGCTGCGGCAGCACGACCCGTACGACCAGCTGCCAGGTCGAGGCGCCCAGTGTCTGTGCCTTGATGATCTGCTCCTTGGGTAATTCTCCGACCCGCAGCGCCAGGTCGCGCGCGATACACGGCGCAATGCCGATCACGATGAGGGCGATCTTCGCGGTCTCCTCCAGCCCTAACACGATGAACAGCACCGGCAGGATTGCCAGCGGCGGAATCATCGCAAGGGTGCCGAGCAGCGGCGAAAGCAGCGCGCGCGCCCGCGGCACCACACCGATGGTGAGGGCCAGCACCATGCCAAGCATGGCGCTGATCACGAGCGCGGAGCCGATGCGCTTGAGGCTGGCCCAGGTATCGGCCCAGAAAAGCACGCGTCCGGTGCGACTATCCTCTTCGAACGCGTAACTGTGGAAAGTGCTGGCGATCTTGCCGAGCGAAGGCAGCAGCTTGTCGTCCGGGTTTTCCGTTAGCCGCATTTGCGACGCGACGACGTAGAGCACGAGCAGCGCGACGAAGGGCAGCACGCCCAGGGCAAGCCCAGCGGCTCGCCCCGGGTGCTGGTTGATCAGGCGACGCACTGCGGCGCGCGCAACGGCTTCAGAGCTTGCCGTCTACCGCCATCTGCATGTAGCCCACGTCGAAACGCATCTTGAGATTGGCCTTGTTGCCGAGCGTGACGCCGCCCGGGAATTCGATGCCCACGGCATCGACGGTCTTGGCGCCCTCGCCTAACAAGCCGTGATCGAAGGAGAACTTGCGCACCAGGTCCATCTTCTTGACGAGATCCGGGCTCGTGGTCGCGGTGACCGCGCTGGCCGGAGTCCAGTACATGTAAGTCGTCGCGAGCTGCGCCTTGAAGCCCGCAAGGTCGGTGCCGGAAGCCTTGGCCATCGATTCGAGTGCGGCGGTGGCTTTCGCGTCCTTGGCGCCCATGAGCGCCAGCGTTTCGTACCACGCGCCGACCAGCGCCTTGCCGAGCTTCGGGTTGGCTTTCAACACCGCGCTGTTCACCACCATGAGATCGAGGATTTCACCCGGCGTCTTGCTCGAATCGAACACCAGCGTGGTTTTGGGCATCGCCGTGACTTCGGCCAACTGCGGCTTCCAGGTTACCGTCGCCGTGACGCCTGGCGTCGCGAAGGCGCTCACGATGTCCGCGTCGGACGTGTTCACCACCTTGATGTCGCGTTCCGCGAGCCCGACCGATTCGAGACCACGCGCCAGCAGGTAATGCGAGACCGACAGCTCCACGAGATTCACCGACTGACCCTTGATGTCGGCCATCTTCTTGCCGGCGCCCTTGAGCACCACGCCGTCGTTGCCGTTCGAATAGTCGCCGACGATCAGTGCGGTCGAATCCACACCACCCGCGGCAGGAATCGTCAGCAGGTCCATGTTGGTCATGACGCAGCCGTCGAACTTGCCGGCCGTGTACTGGTTGATGGACTCGATGTAGTCCATCTGCGTGAGCTTGATGGTGATGCCGTACTTGTCGGCCCACTTCTTGAGAATGCCGCTCTGTTGCGCGTAGTCCCAGGGCATCCAGCCCACGTAGATGCTCCAGGCGACGTTGAACGTGGTTTTTTCGGCTGCCCGGGCAGCCTGGGTGGCCAGCAGCGCTGCCCCGACGACTACAGCGATGAAGAAAGTCTGCAGGAAGCGGCGTACTCGAGTCATCGAAGATGGCACCGCCGACGATTGGATCAGGGGCATGAGAGTCTCCCGTGTTGTTAGTGCATCAGGCATCTCCCGGGCTTTTGTCCCGCCGTGTATCCCCGGCGCATCCTCGCACCACTGGATTGCGTCTCTCGGACCAGCGCTGATCGCTCAGCCGGAACCCTAGGCGCACATTACTGGTGTGAGTTTTTGCAAGAGCTGTGCCGCTGGCGCCCGGTGCGCGCCAGAGTTGTTAGCGTCATCCGGGAACGTGGACTGCACCAAACAAACGCGAGCTGGTGACGGTACGCACGAACTCGGAGCATTTTCCGACGCCTTGAACGCGGGCGATGGACGCCAGCGCCGTTCGAAGCGTGGTACAGGCTTTGCACCTGCGCTGTGCATGTTGTGGGAAGAAGAAATACCCGGCGGCGCTCACTGGTCAGGCGTCCTGCGGCGCGGCGTGGTGTTGCGGCTCGTCGCGGGCGGCGATGATGCCAACGTCGCGGCGCTGTTCTACAGCCGCGAGCAGCCCCTCGAGCGCTACAACATGGCCGACACTCTGAAGGCGCAGCACATCGCCCACCTGACCACCGGGTGTGTTTGTTATTCGGACATGGGTCGAATCCTCTGCTCCATCACCGCTGATACCTGCGGCTGGCACGATCCGCTGTGCGGGCTCACCGATTCCACGATGATCGCCGCGCGCTACGGCACTACCCGCTTCCAGGAGCAGCGAAATCAGCGCTTCGTCAGCGGCCGCGATGCGATGCTGGTGGAGCTCGGCAAGTACGGGCTCAACGAGCGCGACCTCGTCGCCAACATCAATTTCTTCAGCAAGGTCGTGGTCAACGAGGCGGGCGCAATGCAACTCGCCGCCGGCCATTCCCGCGCCCGTCAGTACATCGACCTGCGGTTCGAGATGGACACGATCGTTGCGCTGCACGCCGGCCCGCATCCGCTGGCCACCGCCACCAAATACGCGCCGCCGGCCATCCGGTTGCAGGCGCGTCGCGGCACTCCACCCGCCGCGGACGATCCCTGCCGAATTCGCTGCCCGGAAAACGCACGCGGCTACATCAACACCGAAAGGATGTATTCATCTTGAAGGGTCTCGACGAGGTCGTGCCCGCGGGTGAGCCGTGGATGGGAGTCGTACACCGCGGCCAGTCCTTTCGCATTGTGGATCTCGAGGGCAACCAGGCGGTCGACACCTTGTTCTACAACGCTGGCGACACAGCCGAACACTACAGCGCACAGAACACCATCCAGGCACAAGGCGGCATCTATCTCACCACCGGCACAGTGCTGCTCTCGAACCGCGGCAACGCGATGCTGCGGATCGAGGACGACACCTGCGGGCGGCACGACACGCTGGGCGGCGCCTGTTCGGCCGAAAGCAACACCGTGCGTTACGCGCTCGAGAAGCGCCACATGCATAGCTGCCGCGACAGCTTCCTGCTGGCCCTGGCGCGTCGAGGACAAGGCACCCTCACCAAGCGCGACCTGCCCTCGAACATCAATTTCTTCATGAATGTGCCCGTGACGCCCGATGGCCAGTTGCGATTCGCCGATGGAATCTCGGCCGCCGGACGACATGTGCAGATGTCGGCGCTCATGGACACGCTGGTGTTGATCTCCAACTGTCCGCAGCTCAACAACCCTTGCAATGCGTACAATCCGACTCCGATTCGAGTCATGACCTGGGACCCCGCGTGAGCGCGCGGTCTCACCGGCGGGACGACCCGTCGCGCAATTCCTTCAAGGCCGGGACGACCTGGCTCGGAACTGCGCGATGTTCAAAAAGATCCTGATCGCAAACCGCGGCGCCATCGCGTGCCGCATCCTGCGCACCGTGAAGCGCATGGGAATCGGCTCCGTCGCCGTGTATTCCGAAGCCGACGAGAACTCCATGCACGTGCGACAAGCCGACGAGGCGCACTGCATCGGGCCGGCGCCCGCAGCGGAAAGTTATCTTCGCGGCGAGCGCATCCTCGAAGTCGCGCTCGCATCCGGCGCGGAAGGCATCCACCCCGGCTACGGCTTTCTCTCCGAGAACGCGGATTTCGCGCAATTGTGCGAGGACGCGGGCGTGGCCTTCATCGGCCCGACTGCAGAGCAGATGCGCAGCTTCGGCCTCAAGCACACGGCGCGCGAACTGGCAGGCCGCGCGGAATTGCCATTGTTGCCCGGCACGGACCTGCTGGCGGATCTGCCGGAGGCGCTCGCGGCGGCGGAGCGCATCGGCTATCCGGTGATGCTGAAGAGCACTGCCGGCGGCGGTGGCATCGGCATGCGCCGCTGCAATTCGGCGCCGGAACTGCGCGATTCTTTCGCTACCGTCCAGCGGCTCGCGGCGGGCAACTTCCGCAACGCCGGTGTGTTCCTCGAGAAGTTCGTGGCGCACGCACGGCATATCGAGGTGCAATTGTTTGGCGATGGGCGCGGCTCATGTGTCGCGCTCGGCGAGCGCGACTGCTCGGTGCAACGGCGCAACCAGAAAGTCATCGAAGAGTCCCCGGCACCGGGCCTGGATGCCAACGCTCGCCGCGAGCTACACGAGGCCGCGCGACGGCTCGGTAGCGCGGTGGGATATCGATCGGCGGGTACGGTGGAGTTCGTGTACGACGCCGCGCTCGCGAAGTTCTACTTCCTCGAGGTGAATACGCGCCTCCAGGTCGAGCATGGCGTCACCGAAGAAGTTGGCGGCATCGACCTGGTGGAATGGATGATCCGCACCGCGGCCGGTGTGCCACCGGATCTGCACGCTCATCATCATGAGCCGCAAGGCCACGCCATCCAGGCTCGCGTGTACGCCGAGGATCCGGCGCGCAACTTCCGGCCCTCGAGCGGACAGCTCACCCAGGTCTTGCTACCCGCGAGCGGGCCGGAGCACGGAATCCGCGTCGATAGCTGGATCGAGGCGGGCACCGAAGTCACCGCCTTTTACGATCCCATGCTCGCGAAAGTCATCGCGCGCGGCGCGAATCGCGAACTCGCGATCGCCAATCTCGCGGCCGCGCTCGCGGCCGCACGCATCGACGGCATCGAGACCAACCTGCCCTACCTGGTTTCAGTGCTGAAGCACCCGACATTCGCCGCGGGCGAACAGACGACAGCCCTGCTGTCGAGCCATGTATTCCAGACGCCCACGATCGAAGTGCTGGCCGGCGGCACGCTGAGCACCGTGCAGGACTGGCCCGGGCGCCGTGGACTGTGGGATGTGGGCGTGCCGCCGTCCGGGCCGATGGATCCGCTGGCGCTGCGACTCGCCAATCGCATGGTGGGCAACGAGGAAGGTGCGGCGGCGCTCGAGATGACCGTCACCGGTGTCACGCTGCGCTTCGAGACAGACGCGGTCATCGCGCTTGCGGGCGCAGAGATGGATGCAAGCGTCGACGGGCGCACGGTTTCATTCTGGGAACCGTTCGCCGTGAAGCGCGGTGCCGTGCTGGCACTCGGAAAAATTCGCGGTGCCGGCCAGCGCGCCTATCTCGGGGTGCGTGGAAGTTTCGATGTACCCGAATATCTCGGCAGCCGCTCGACCTTCACGCTCGGGCGATTCGGTGGCCACGGCGGACGCGCGCTGCGGGCGGGCGACGTACTGCGACTGACTTCGAGCGAACCCGGCCTGGACGGCTGCCATGCCACGCCGCCCGCCGAACGGCCGAACTACTCACGCTCCTGGAAAATCGGCGTGACCGACGGCCCGCATGGTGCCCCGGATTTCTTCACACCCGACGACATGCGCGCATTCTTCGACGCCGAATGGGAAGTGCACTACAACTCGAGCCGCACCGGTGTTCGACTGATCGGTCCGAAGCCCACCTGGGCGCGCAACGACGGCGGCGAGGCGGGACTGCATCCTTCCAACATCCACGACAACGCCTACGCCATCGGCAGCGTGGACTTCACCGGCGACATGCCGGTGATCCTGGGACCCGATGGCCCAAGCCTCGGCGGCTTCGTTTGCCCGGTCACCATCGTCAACGACGAACTGTGGAAGATCGGCCAGCTTCGTCCGGGCGACAAACTTCGCTTTTACCGCCCACAGCCTGCGGCGCGCGCTGAAAATCCGTCCGTCGTGTTCGAGCTGCCGGCTTCGGCGAATCACGCGGAGCTGCGCGTTCGCCGCTCCGGCGAGAGCAATCTGCTGGTGGAGTTCGGCGCGCCGGTGCTCGATCTGGTATTGCGATTCCAGGTGCAGGCGCTGCTGGAGGAGCTGCAGGCGCGCAAAATCTTCGGGTTGTTAGACCTGACTCCCGGCATCCGTTCGCTGCAGATCCATTTCGATCCGGCGCTCGCTTCACAAACGCAGGTGCTCGACTGGTTACTGGCCGCCGTCACTCGCCTGCCAAGCGTCGATCGCATGCGCCTTCCGAGCCGCATCGTGCACCTGCCGCTTTCATGGGACGACCCGGCCACGCAACTCGCCACGCAGCGGTATCAGCAGTCGGTGCGCGCTGACGCGCCCTGGTGCCCTGACAACATCGAGTTCATCCGGCGAATCAACGGGCTCGCAAGCCGCGCGCAAGTGCGCGACATCGTGTTCGGCGCGAGCTACCTCGTGATGGGGCTCGGCGATGTGTACCTCGGCGCACCCGTGGCCACGCCGCTCGATCCGCGCCATCGGCTGGTCACCACCAAGTACAACCCGGCGCGCACCTGGACGCCCGAGAATGCAGTGGGCATCGGCGGCGCCTATCTGTGCGTGTACGGCATGGAAGGCCCGGGTGGTTACCAGTTCGTCGGCCGCACCGTGCAGATGTGGAACCGTTACCAGCAAACCGCGGACTTTCGCGATGGCAAGCAATGGCTGCTGCGCTTCTTCGACCAGATCCGCTTCTACCCGGTCAGCAGCGAAGAGTTGTTGAAGCTGCGCGCCGGTTTTCCTTACGGCCGACATCCGCTGCGTATCGAGGAGTCGCATCTCGATCTTGGGGACTACCTCAAGTTCCTCGAGTCGCAGCGTGAATCGATCGACGAGTTCCGACAGAGTCAGCGCAGCGCTTTTGATGCGGAGCGTGAGCGCTGGCGTACAGCGGGGCTCGCCGAGACAGCGATTGTCGAGAACGCAGTGCGTGCCGAAGCACCCGCATTGCCTGAAGATTGCGTTGCCATCACATCGCCGGTTTCCGGCAGCGTCTGGCAGATCAAGGTTGCGGCAGGCCAGAATGTCGAAAAGGGAGACACGCTCGTGATCATGGAAGCCATGAAGATGGAAATCGCCGTGCTCGCCGACACTGCGGGCACGGTGCACTCGATACACGGCATCCCGGGAGTAGCCGCGAATGCAGGCGACACGCTTCTCGTCTTCAAGCCGGTGCTGTCATGAGTCTCGACTTGACGATCGGGACGCTGGCGAGTGCCTATCGATCAGGCGCGCTGTCACCTACAGCGCTGGTGGAGAAGTTGCTGGTCGAGCGTCGCAAACACGCGGCCCACAACATCTGGATCAGTGTGGTCACCGACGAGGCGTTGCGCGCGCGGGCACGTGAGCTGGCCGACATCGATCCCAAGTCGTTGCCATTGTATGGCATTCCGTTCGCCATCAAGGACAACATCGACTTCGCCGGCTTGATGACCACCGCGGGCTGCGCCGCGTTCGCCTATCAACCCACCGAGTCCAATCCTGTGGTGCAGGCGCTGATTGACGCCGGCGCCATCGCACTCGGCAAAACCAATCTCGATCAATTCGCCACCGGTCTCGTGGGCACGCGCTCGCCCTACGGCATCTGCCGCAATGCGTTCGATCCCGCTTACATCAGCGGCGGTTCCTCGAGCGGGTCCGCGGTGGCGGTGGCGCTGGGGCTCGCCAGCTTTTCTCTGGGCACCGACACGGCCGGCTCCGGCCGCGTGCCCGCCGCATTCAATAATCTGGTCGGCTACAAACCCACGCTCGGTAGTTTGAGCATGCGCGGTGTCGTTCCGGCGTGCCGATCGCTGGATGCGATGTCTATCTTCGCGCTGACTGCCGAAGATGCCGCACGAGTGGCGGCGGTCGCGGTGAAGTTCGACGCCGCGGACTCATGGTCGCGCACCGCGCAACTTCCGGCGCGGCGCGGTTGGGGCCGAGGTGCGAAGTTCCGTTTCGGCGTGCCGCGGGCGCCGCAACCCGAATTCTTCAGCAACCCATCCTATGCGGAGTTGTTCGATGCCTGCGTGCAGCGCCTGCGCGAACTCGGCGGCGAAGCGTTGGAAGTCGACATCGAACCGCTTCTGGAAGCTGCGCGCCTGCTGTACGAGGGGCCGTGGGTGGCCGAACGATACCTCGCCACCGAGTCGCTGCTGGCCGCGCGGCCGGAAGCGATGCTCGACGTTACTCGCCAGATCATCTCTGGTGGCGCCAATCCCAAGGCGATAGATGCGTTCCGTGCGCAGTATCGTCTGAAGGATCTCATCCGGCGGGCGCAACCCATTTGGGAGACCGCACAACTGCTGCTGCTGCCGACCGCGGGCACTCACTACCGAATTGACGACGAGCAGGCCAACCCGATGCGCCTGAACAGCACACTGGGTCGCTACACCAATTTCGTCAATCTCATGGATCTCGCGGCCGTCGCGGTTCCTGCGGGCTTTACCCCGGCACGATTGCCTTTTGGCGTATCTCTTATCGCCCCCGCATGGAGCGACGCCGACTTGCTGGCACTCGCGGGACGGCTGCAGCGCGCAGGCGTATCGACGCTCGGAGCTACCTCGCTGCCGATGCCGGAGGCGGAAAGTGCGACGGCGGCAGGCGCCGACCTCGTCGACGTCATGGTCTGCGGCGCTCACATGTCCGGGCTGCCACTCAACAAGCAATTGCTCGAGCGCGGCGCTTGGCAGATCAGCACCACGCGCACCGCGCCTATCTACCGCTTTTACGCCCTGCCCGGCGGCCCACCGTTCCGTCCAGGGCTGGTGCAGGTGAGCGATGGCGGCGTCGCCATCGACGTCGAGGTATGGCGCATGCCGGTGGAACACTTCGGGTCGTTCGTCGCAGGAATCCCGGCGCCGCTCGGCATCGGCAAGGTGAAACTCGAGGACGGCAACAGCGTTTCTGGCTTCCTGTGCGAATCACTCGGCGTTGCCAACGCCACCGACATCAGCGCACTGGGCGGATGGCGGGAGTACCTGCAGACGCGGAAGTAGGCAGAGCCATTTCGGCCGTTGCGTCGCGATCGCGGCGATGCTCGTGGATCAGGCGGTCGCGTGCGTTCGTTTCGGCTTCCGTGGCACGAACGCACTGGTCTCACGTATGTAGCGTGCGTACCCAGGCCGGCGCTCGCCGATGTCGACTTCGAGCAGGGCGACGCCCGATACCTTGAGCAGCAGCACCGTCATGAGTATCGGGCTCGCAAGACTCCACCATGCACCGGCGGCGAAGCCGAGCAGGCCGAAGCCCCACCACGCGCAACACTCGCCAAAATAGTTAGGATGGCGCGAATAACGCCACAGTCCCGTGTCGAGAACACGCCCGCCCGTGCCAGGCCGGGCCTTGAAACTCACCAGCTGCCAGTCGGCGAGCGCCTCGAACACGATGCCGAAGCCGATCAAGCCGATCGCGGCAATGTCCAGCAGGCCGAAACCGGATGCGCTGCGTGTGGCCATCAATGGCAGAGCGACTATCCACGCGAGGACCGCCTGAAGCAGGAACACGAGATAGAGACTCTTCCACTCGAAGCCGGGCTGGTTGCTTGCGCGGATCTTCTGGTAGCGACGATCTTCCGGCTCGCCGTGATTGCGCACGGTGATGTGGAGGCAGAGACGCACGGCCCAGATCGTGAGCAGTGTCATGGCCACCCAGCCACGTGGCATCAGCGGCGCGGTCCACGCGTAGACGAGACCCCCTACCCAGATAAAGATCGGCCACAGGCCGTCGATGATGCTGACATCGCGTTTCTTCACGCTCACGAGCCAGGCTGCAACGGCCAATCCGCTGATGGCACCGAGCGCGATGAGGCCACTTGCAAGGTCGAACATGCGGACTTCAGACCGGCATGCGGCGGTTGCCGGGTTTTACCAGCAGCATCTGCACGTCGCCGATCACGCGCTCCATGAAACCGCCTTCGCAGTAGCAGAAGTAGTACTCCCACATGCGGATGAATTCCTCGCCGTACCCGAGGCTGCGGACCCTCGCGAGATTCGCGCGCAGGTTCTGCCGCCAGTGCGCGAGCGTGGTCGCGTAGTGCGGGCCGATGTCGTCGAGGTGGAACAGCCGCAGATCGCTGGCGCGCGCGATGGACGAACTCAGCGCGGCAACCGACGGAATGCAGCTGCCCGGGAAGATGTAGCGCTGGATGAAATCCACCGAGCGCCGCGCGCGTTCATAACGCTGGTCGGCGATCGTGATGGCCTGCAGCAACATCGCGCCGTGGGGCGCGAGCAGCTCGCTGCATTTGGCGAAGTATGTGTCGTAGTACTGGTGCCCAATCGCCTCGATCATCTCGATGGAAACGATCTTGTCGTAGGTGCCGGTGAGATCCCGGTAGTCCATGCACAGGACATCGACGCGGTCGCCGAGAATCGCGGCTGCGACCCGATCGCGCGTCAGGCGCCATTGCTCGCGCGAGATCGTGGTGGTCGTGACGCGGCAGCCGAAGCGCTGTGCAGCGTGCAGCGCCAGGCCACCCCACCCGCTGCCGATTTCAAGCAGATGGTCCGTCGGCTTGAGCTCGAGTTTTTGGCAGATGAGATCGAGCCGCGCGACCTGGGCATCGTACAGCGACTGCCGCGGATGCTCGAACGTCGCAGCCGAATACATCATCGTCTCGTCGAGGAACAGCCGGAAGAAATCGTTGCCGAGGTCGTAGTGCGCGGCGATGTTGCGGCGCGCGCCGGCGCGGCTGTTGCGGCGGAACGCGTGCACGATCTTTCGCAGCGGCGCGGACAGCCATGCAAACCCGCCATCCAACCCGTCGAGCGCGTCCATGTTGAGCACGAACAGCCGCACGACATCGACGAGCTGCGACGTCGTCCAGTACCCGCGCATGTATGACTCGCCCGCGCCGATCGATCCGCCGAGTGCCAGGTCGGCGTAAAGCCGTGAGTCGTGCACATGAATCACGATCGGTTCCGGCAGTGCCGCGCCTGGCTTGCCGAATTGATGCCGTTCCGCGCCCTCGGCGAGCACGAGGCAACCGCCTCGCAACGCTTTGAGCTTGGCAAACACGGCATGCCTCGCGATTGCATCGAGCAGGCTCGCGCGCGTCGCGCGCAGGGATGGCAGCCCGGCCGCGGCGTCAGGATTGCTAGGCGACATCATCGACATGTTCGGGCACCTTCGAGGGATGGGCATGGAAAGGAATGCGCTTCCACCACAGCCTGAACGCGTGTGTGTAGATGCCGGCGATCACGCTCGCTGTCATGAACGGAAACGCCAGCAGCGCCTGCGCGAGCGCAGGACCCGTGATCTCGCGCCGCGCCAGATCGAGCGTGGCGTCGAACACGCGCTCACCGCCGATGTAGTTCTGCATGTTCACGACGAGGCGCTTGCCGGGTGCACCGAAAGTCCAGTCGTAATTCGCCTCCATGGGCATGAACGGCGACACGTGAAACTCCTTGGCGAACCGGTAGCGCAGCGCGCGCGAGCCGTGCTCGGGTGTAGCGTCGGTGAGCACGTATGCGTGACGCTCGTTCCAGGGAGTGTTGGTGATCTCGGCGACGATGGATTCGACGCGCGTGTCCGCGGCGTCGAAGCAGTAATAGAAGGTGACCGGGTTGAATCCGATGCCGAAATGCCGCAAGTGCGTAAGCATGCGAATCGGTCCCGCGGGGCGCTTTCCCGTGCGCGCGGCGATGCGATCGCGTACCACGGCATCGATGGACTGCGAGGGATCGCCGATGTAGTCCGCGCGCCGCAGCCAGGCGAGCGCGGGACGCTTCGTAGACCACAGCCAGCGGCCGCGAAGTACCCGGTCGAGCTCAGCGAGGTCGACGTACATCATGAACAGCCGGTAGCTGAACTGATGCGCGCGAGGCGCGAAGCGACGGTGTCTAAGCCGTCCGATGTAGAGCGCGCTGTTCATGTTCGATGTGTCGGAAGTGATCGAGCGCCGCGAGTGCGCTCACCACGCCGTCTTCGTGAAAACCAAAGCGCCAGTAGGCGCCACAGAAATACGCGCGATAAGCGCCGTTGATGTCGGCCTGGCGCGACTGGGCGGCTACCGCCGCGGGGGTGAACACCGGATGCTCGTAGGCGAGCCGCCTCAGGACGCGCGCCGGATCGACGCGATCGTTCATGTTGAGCGACACCAGCAGCGGTGTGTTCGTTCCGAGGCGCTGCAGGAGATTCATGTTGTAAGTGACAGCAACCCGTTCCGTGCGCGCATCGAGCATGTGGTAGTTCCATGCGGCCCAGGCCAGCTTGCGGCGCGGCAACACGCGGGTGTCCGTGTGCAGGAGTACGTCGTTGCGTTGGTAGCGGAAGGCGCCCAGAACCTCGCGTTCCGTGTTGGTCGCGTCGGCCAGAAGACGCAATGCCTGGTCGCTGTGACAGGCGAAGAAGACGCGGTCGAATCGCTCCGACTCGCAGCCGGCAGCCTTGACGACCGCGCCCCCCGCAATCCGCCGCACGGAGTCCACCGGCGTGCGCAGCCGGATCCGCTCACGAAACGGAGCCGTGAGGCGCTCGACGTAGCGCGCGGAACCGCCGCGAATCGACAGCCACTGCGGCCGGTCGTCGACCGAGAGCATTCCGTGGTTGTGGAAGAAGCGCACGAAATACGTCGCGGGGAAACTGCGCAGCGTGGTGGTCCCGGCGCTCCAGATGGCCGCACCCATTGGCAGGATGTAGTGGTCAACGAACTGCGGCGAATAGTCGTTCTGCTGTAGATAGGCGCCGATCGAAATTGGATCGTCGGGCCGTTCGAGCAGCCGCGGTGCCTCGCGGTTGAAGCGCAGGATGTCGCGGATCATGCGCCAGAAGGCGGGCCGCACCAGGTTGCGCCGCTGCGCAAACAGGCTGTTGAGCGTGGTGCCGTTGTACTCGAGGCCATCCGTGCTTTGCACGGAGAAGCTCATCTCGCTCGCTTGCACTTCGACGCCGAGCTCGCCGAGCAGCCCCAGGAAGTTCGGGTACGTGCGATCGTTGCACACGATGAATCCGGTATCGACGGTGACGCGCCGGCCTTCGTGTTCGATGTCGTGCGTGTGCGTGTGACCACCCACGTGTTCCGCTGCCTCGAATACAGTGATGTCGTGCTCGCGGTGGAGGTGATAGGCGGCGACGTTTCCCGCAATGCCGCTGCCGACGATCGCAATCTTCATGAGCACTCCCCGCCCGGCCGCGGCGAGCTTTCCGGCCAGTGCTGCGGAACGCGCCGAACCCTGCTGAGGTCGTATCCCTCGCGTTTCGCGATCGCGAGCATCGCTTCGTAGTCGGCATCGGCTATCTGCGGCGTGCGCGCCATGATCCACAGGTAGTCGCGCTTCTCGCGGCCCACGATGGTGTGCTCGTAGTTCTCGCTCACGTACACGATCCGGTAGTCAGCCTTGATCGGCCAGACGAAGCGCATGCCCCACACCGCGTTGGAGCGCGTATCGAGCACGAAGCCTCGTGGGCAGTAGGTCTTCAGCGGGCCGTCGAGGCTGCCCTCGCGGAAGGAAAACGTAGTCGCGATGGTGCCATCGGCGTCGAGCTTGTAATCCTCGACAGGATTGAACGCCTCGCGCTCTATGGAAGTCGGGATGTTTCCAATCACGTACCAGGGACCCATGAAGCGCGCGAGCTCGACCTTCGGTGCGGTGGTGATGGGCGGGCGCGAAGATTTGCAGCCGACAAGCATCGTGAGCATTCCCAGGGTGACGACGAGAGGGATTCGCAGGTGCATGTCGCTACTCCCGCGAGTAGCGCAGACGGCGACCGTCTGGCGTGAGCGATTCGAGCGCAAGCCACTCGTGCGCCGTGGAGTACCAGAGGTCGATGTGCAGCGGTTTGCCGCCGGCGTCACCTAACAAGCGGTAGTGCTGCGCGTCCTTGCGGCTGCCGACCGCCGCGCGCCCCAGGTCGAGAACCTTCACCGGCAGATATTCGCCCGTCTGCGGATTGAGCAGATGCGTTGCGTCCAAAATTCTCGGATTCCAGTACGCAAAGGTCTGCACACAGGACTCGACGCCGGCGGCGTTCCCGTCCGTGGTCACGCGAAATCCGCCTCCCTCTTGCTCACCGGATACGACGGTCTCGTTTCCGTTGTCGTCGGTGCGCGCGACGAGGCGCTCGAGGCAATCGCCGCGCCACAGCTCGCGTGCGCTGTGCTCGTAGTGATACGCGTTGATGAACAGGAAACGCACACGGAACTTCGCCTCGCTCGTAAGCTCCCGCAGTTCGGCGCGCTGCTGAAGTACGAAGCGGTGCTCGCCGATCGGCTTGCCATCGAGCGAGACCGCGAAACGCCATTCCTGCAGCGAACCATCGGACGCCGAGACGCCGAGCGCGACGCACGCCGTCACAAGGCCCAGCAGGCCGCGACGCGGAGTGCGGGAGAGTTTCATGCGGGCACCCGCCGCTCGGCGGCGCCAGTGCGAACGAGCGTCAGCAAGGAGAGGATTCCCATCGCGACGGCCCAGAGTCCCGCGATGAGAAGCATCGCGGGCACAGGACTCGCGAGCGTCATTGCGCCGAGCTTCGCACCCGCGAGATATGCGAGCGGCCCGCCGATCGCGCCGGAAAGCGTCGCGACCCACGGCCGGCTCGTGAGCCAGCGCAGCGAGTGATTCAACGTGGTTGCGAACGCCATCCACAGGCTCACCATCCAGAACGGAGCCCAGCCATCCAAGCTCGTGGAAGAAAATTCCACGAAGTGCGCACGAACCAGCGCGCTATCTACCAGGAATCCGATTGCGGCTGCACAGGCTACCAGTCGCAGCTCGGACGCCTCGCGGCGCAGCGCGAGGTGCACGGCGGTGACCGCGATCGCAAACGCCGCGCCGGCCGACGCCAGGTGATGCGCTGCGCCCAGCACGCACGCAAACCACGCAAGCTGATACGCCACAAAATTGAGTAGCCGGAACATCTCAGGTCTTCACGCGGGCCGCGGCTGGAATAGATAGTGGCTGACGAACCATTCTTGCCCGTCACCGAAGCCCCATAGCTCTGCGCAGGCCATGAAGAAGATGCGCCAGCGCTGCAGCCAGAGGCCGGCGTTCTCCTGCCCATAAGTCGCGGCGAGGATGGGCAGCACCTGCGTCCGATTCCTGTCGAGATTCGCAAGCCAGGCGTTCGCGGTCTTTTCGTAGTGCCTCCCGCTCAAGTTCCAGTGGCGCTCGAGGCGCAGGTGGTCCTGAAAATGCAGCGGCAGTGCGGCGCTCGGCATCATGCCGCCCGAGAAGAAATACTTGCTCATCCAGTCGTCCTCGTCCCGCTCTTCGAATGCATACGGCACCGAGCGATGCACGAAGATGTGCATGAAGAACTTCCCATCGGGAACGAGCCAGTCGCGGATGCTTTCAAACAGTCGCGAGTAGTTGCGCATGTGCTCGAACATTTCGACCGAGACGACGCGATCGAAGCGCCGCGCGGTCGCGAAGGTGTTCATATCGCAGGTGATCACCTCGATGTTTTCGAGGCCGCGACGCTTCGCCTCTCGCGTGATGTACTCGCGCTGCGGACCTGAATTCGACACGGCGACGATCGCTGCGCGAGGAAAGCGCTGCGCCATGTGCATCGTCAGCGAGCCCCAGCCGCAACCGAGCTCCAGGATCTGTTGCCCGTCGGCGAGTTGCGCGCGTTTCGCGGTGTTTGCGAGTGCTTCGCTTTCGGCGCCAGCGAGGTCCATCGCATCCCCGGCCCAATCGCAGCAGCTGTACTTGCGATTCGGCCCGAGCGTGTGCGCGAAGAACTCCGGTGGCAGCTCGTAGTGCTGCTCGTTCGCCTTGTGAGGCAGCGGCGCAATCGGCGCCGAGTTCATGTGCGAGATGAAACGAGCGGTTGCCTCCCCAGCGAACTCGACGTCGTCAGCGCGCAGGTGCGCGAGCCGGGCGCGCAACAGCCGCCGGATGCCGCCGCGTATGACGCTGTCGGGCACGAGACCCTGTTCGGTCCAGTTGATGGCCT
>Ga0207682_10000475_pt1 | contig 18610 bp, 22 predicted proteins | sample KBSM63metaG_FD_184332 | JGI IMG/M metagenome (GOLD analysis project Ga0207682, IMG submission 184332) | Miscanthus rhizosphere microbial communities from Kellogg Biological Station, Michigan, USA - KBS M6-3 metaG (SPAdes) (version 2) | ecosystem: Host-associated > Plants > Roots > Rhizosphere >... | reverse complement strand
GGGCGCCTGGTCGAATACGAAGGCGGCGGCGAGGAGACCCGCTCGAACCCCTGGCTCGCCGAGCTGCAGCAGGAGATGTTCATCGAGATCAATCCCGTCGCGGCGAACGACCGCGGCATCCGCGACGGCGAGCAGGTATGGGTCAAGACACCGACCGGCGCGAAGATCCTGGTGCGCGCGCTCGTCACCGAGCGCGTGGATCGGAGCACCGTCTGGATGCCGTACCACTTCTCGGGCCGCTGGCAGGGTGTCGACCTCCTTCAGTACTACCCGGAAGGCGCGCATCCGATCGTTCGCGGCGAAGCAGCCAATACTGCGACAACGTACGGCTACGACAGCGTCACGATGATGCAGGAAACGAAGACGACGGTTTGTCAGGTCGAACGAGCCACGGCGTAGGGAGAACACGATGGCACGAATGAAATTCATCTGCGACGCCGAGCGCTGCATCGAGTGCAACGGCTGCGTGACCGCCTGCAAGGCCGAGCACGACGTTCCCTGGGGCGTGAACCGGCGCCGCGTGGTCACCCTCAACGACGGCGAGCCGGGCGAGCGCAGCATCTCGGTCGCCTGCATGCACTGCTCCGACGCGCCCTGCATGGCGGTCTGCCCAGTCGACTGCTTCTATCGCACCGACGAAGGCGTGGTCCTGCACGACAAGGACGTTTGCATCGGCTGCGGCTACTGCTCCTACGCCTGCCCGTTCGGCGCGCCGCAGTTTCCGACCAATGGGACGTTTGGCCTGCGCGGCAAGATGGACAAGTGCACGTTCTGCGCCGGCGGCCCTGAAGCGAACGGCAGCCAGGCCGAGAACGCCAAGTACGGACGCAACCGCCTCGCCGAGGGCAAGCTTCCGGCCTGCGCCGAGATGTGCTCGACCAAGGCTCTGCTCGGCGGGGACGGCGATGTCGTCGCCGACATCTTCCGCACCCGTGTGCTGAACCGCGGCAAGGGCAGCGAGGTTTGGGGTTGGGGCACGGCCTATGGCAAACCGTCAGCACCCGGCAAGGGTCAGGCGCCGGCCGAGGGCAAGAAGTCGTGATCGGCCGTACCGCGCTCGGCTGCATGGCGCTTGCGTTCGCGCTTGCGGCCTGCGGAGAGAGGGCCCAGATGCTGACTGACTCGAAGAAGTCCGACGTCCCCGGCTGGAAGGGCGGCAACGCCGCCTACAACGCACCCGGCTGGGTCGCCAGCGACCAAGCCGCGTGGGAGGCGCAGTTGCGCGCCCGGGCCCAGGCGCAGAACGACTACGCGACGCCGGCGACGAAGTAGGGCAGAGGAGCGAACGCATGCGCAGCATCTTCCGGAGCGTGGCGCTGGCGCTCGCCCTGATCGGCCTCGGCGGCGCCGCCCTCGCCCAGGGCAGTGCCACAAAAGACGACCCCGTCCCTTCGGCCGCCGCACCCGGCGCGAGCGCAGCGACGCTGGCCGAGCCGCAGTCGAACGAGACCAATGCCCAGCGTGCAAAGACCCAGCCGGGCAACAACGCGCCGTTCTGGCGCGGTGTGCGCAACTCGGGCACGACGCCGGGCTCGGTCAACAACATGCAGGTCGGCGAGAGGGGTGTCCTGGTCCAGGAATTCACCCAGTACCCCGGCACCAAGCTCACCACCGCCGGGGAGGCTTGGCGCCAGCTCCGCAACTGGTGGATCATTCCGATCGGTGGCGTCATCATCCTGTTCGTCGTTCTGGCGGTCGCGCTGTACTACAAGATCAAGGGCCCGATCGGCGGGCACGGACGGCAGACCGGGCGCGTGATCGAGCGCTTCACCTATTTCGAGCGCGTCGCGCACTGGTCGACGGCGATCACGTTCACCATCCTCGCGGTGTCGGGCGTCGTGATGTCGTTCGGCAAGTTCTTCCTGCTGCCGATCCTCGGCGGTCAGCTGTTCGGTTGGCTGACCTACGCGCTGAAGACCGCGCACAACTTCGTCGGCCCGCTCTTCGCCATCTCGATGGTCGTCATGTTCTTCACCTACCTGCCAAGCAATTGGCCGACGCGCGCCGACTGGGCGTGGCTCATACGCGCCGGCGGGATGCTCGGCGGCGAGCACCCGCCGTCGCACCGCTTCAACGCCGGCGAGAAGGTCGTGTTCTGGGGCGGCATGCTGGTGCTCGGTGTGGTCGTTGTCGTGTCCGGGTTCGCGCTCGACAAGATCGTCCCCGGGCTCGACCTGACGCGGCCGCAGATGCAGGTGGTGCACATCGCCCATGCCGTCTTCTCGATGTTCATCATCGCCATGTTCATCGGCCACGCCTACATGGGCACGATCGGCGTGACCGGCTCGTGGCGAGCGATGAAGACCGGCTATGTCGACGAAGGCTGGGCGGAAGAGCACCACCGGCTCTGGTACGACGACATCGTCACCGGCAAGATCCCGGCGCAGCGCAGCGTGCCGCCGCCGCGCAGCGGCGAGCAGCCGGCGGCCTGAAGCCACTTTCTCCGAGGAAAGCCCCATGCGTCCAGTCCACTGCGCGGCCCTGTTGTCCGCAGCGCTCGCCCTGCCCGTCCTGGCGAAGCTGCCACCTGCTTCCGATGAGGCCAAGGCCGCCGCCGCGGAGACCGCGGCCAAGGCCGCCTGGGCCGACAAGGCCGACGCCTACAAGCTCTGCCTGTCGCAGGATCGCGTGGCCGACGGCTATCGCAAGAGCGGCAAGGTAGCGGCCTCGGGCGCGGCGCCGGCGCCGGCAGCGATGCCGGGTTGCACGGACCCCGGCCCGTATGTGTCCACCGTCACCCCGGCCGCCTCCAAACCGCTCGAGGCCGCCGGCGCGCATTCGCCGCCGGGAACGGCGACGTCGCCACCGAGCACCAACGCACCTTCCGCGCAGACCCAGCCGAAGAAGTAGTGCCCTGGCCCTTGCCGGGCCGGCCGCCACCGGCCTCGCCGCTGCGTACAGTCGCAGGATGCATCCTTCCGTCCGACTGACCGCGGCCAGCGCGCCGCTCACTCAGGAGATCGCCGCCCGCGACGAGTTCGGCGCTGAGCGGCAGATCTCGATTCCGGCCGAGCGGCCGCTCACCGTGTTCGTCGACACGCGCGAGCTGGTCACGCTCATGACTCTGGGTGCGGCGCCCGAGTTGCTGGTGCTCGGCTACCTGCGCAATCAGCGCCTGGTGGAATCGATCGACGACATCGAGTCGATCACCGTCGACTGGGATGTTCAGGCGGCCGGCGTGAAAACGCGCGCCGGCATCGAGCGGTTCGACGAAAAGACCACCAAGCGTGTCGTCACGACCGGTTGCGGACAGGGCACGGTCTTCGGCGATCTGATGAGCGATCTCGATTCACTGGCATTGCCACCGACGAACGAGCCGACCGCCCGGATCAGCCAGGCGACGCTCTACGGATTGGTGGACGCGATCCGGCGCCAGGAGAGCACCTACAAGTCGGCCGGTTCGGTGCATGGCTGCGCGCTGTTCCGTCAGGATGAACTGCTGACCTTCGTCGAGGACGTCGGCCGCCACAACGCGATCGACACGATCGCCGGGTGGATGTGGCTGCACGACGTCGAAGGCCGCGACAAGGCTTTCTACACGACCGGTCGTCTGACCAGCGAGATGGTGATCAAGTCGGCCCAGATGGGTGTCCCGATCGTCGTGTCCCGCAGCGGCGTCACCCAGATGGGCCACGAAGTCGCCTCCCGGCTCGGACTCGCGTTGTTCGGTCGGGCGACCAACCGCCACTTCCTCTGCTATTGCGGCAGCGAACGGTTTGATGCCCATCCCGAACCGGCCCGGCAGGTCGTCGCCGCCTCTGCGGGGACCTGATCTTCGGATTGCGTGATGTGTGCTCGCCCGCTGTTGCGCGGGTAACGTGGTGGTGATCGACCAGCGGTCCCGAGTCGCTCAGGGATCTCAGGACACTCAGGCGATCTTCGCCAGGTCGCGCAGGACGGTCGGACCGACCCTGCGCTCGATCTCGTCGAGCAACGGCCGGTTCCAGCCGAGCGCGAACAAGGCCTCCGCGACGATGAACATCGGACCGACCAGCAGGCCGACCAGATCGTCGACGAAGGCGGGCTTCTTGCCCTCGTACCAGTGCCCGACGAACTGGATGATCCAGCCGACCAGGAAGAAGCCGATGCCCCATGCGATCCACGAGGTCTCGACCTTGTGCGCGAACAGCATCAGGAGACCCACGACGACGGTGACCGCGACGCCGAGGACGACGCTGCCGCGGGTCAGGTACCACGCCGCGGCCAGCGCGAAGATCACCCATGCCGGCGTGACCAGGACGCCCGCCAGCGGCACCGACGGCCGCGCCAGCAGCACCCCGATCGCAAACACGATCATTGGCACGCCAACCAGGTGGCTGACGATGTTGCGGCGATCCCGGTGATAGGCGGCGTACTGGCTCAGCAGATCGGTGGCGGTGCGCATGGCGGCTCCTGCATCTCGTCTGCCGGAATCTTAGGCCATATGGATCGGTTCCAACAACGCCCGTCCGCGGGGAGGCGACCGACGCAGCGGCTCGGTCGTGATGGAACCGGCGCTGGCGCCGCATCTCGGCCTTAGAGGTCGCGCGGAGGGCCTCCCTACAATCGAACGGAGTTGCCGAGGACAGGGATGAGCATCAAGAGCGACAAGTGGATCCGCCGCATGGCACGGGAGACCGGCATGATCGAACCGTTCGAGCCCGGCCAGGTCCGCGAAGCGGCGGACGGGCGCCGCATCGTCAGCTACGGCACCTCGAGCTACGGCTACGACATCCGCTGCGCGCCGGAATTCAAGGTCTTCACCAACATCTTCAGCACCGTCGTCGATCCGAAGAATTTCGACGAGAAGAGCTTCGTCGACATCGAGTCCGACGTCTGCGTGATTCCGCCGAACAGCTTCGCGCTGGCGCGCACGGTCGAGTACTTCCGCATACCGCGCAACGTGCTGACCATCTGCCTGGGCAAGAGCACCTACGCGCGCTGCGGCATCATCGTCAACGTGACGCCTTTCGAGCCTGAATGGGAGGGTTTCGTGACGCTGGAGTTCAGCAACACCACACCGCTGCCGGCGAAGATCTACGCGGGGGAAGGCTGCGCGCAGGTCCTTTTCTTCGAAAGCGACGAAGTCTGCGAGACCAGCTACAAGGACCGCGGCGGCAAGTACCAGGGACAGCAGGGGGTCACCCTTCCGAAGACCTAGCGCCTGGACATGGTCGCGGGCGCCGAAAGCGTCGACGAAGCGGTCGGCGGCGGGCTGGGAGGTGTAGCGCGGGCCGGGCGCATCGAAGCAGCGCAGCAACTCCGGGAGATCGGGGTGTTCATGACCGAATTCGCTCCTGCCACCACTGTGTAGCTGCCGGGCCGCAGCCGCGCTTGACGTGGGTCAACTGGCGGGGGGCGCGCCGAACAATTGGGCCGGTGTAGGTAGATTCGTCATCGAGGATCGCAGGATCGTCGAGCTCGGCCCGGCCGCCGACCCGGCGCTGCTGCCGCAGTTCGAACTCGTACTTATCGGCGAATGACCAGCGATCACGCCGATCGGAATTCTCCGTCGAACAGCCGCTTGATGCTCGCCTGCTCGTCGACCGGAAACGCTCCGTAGCGCAGCGCTCCCCGGGCACTCGACGCCAAGCTGCGCGCGCAAATGGTCCCGGCCGGGGAGGAGGGCGATGATGCTGTCGTCGGACCGTGCCCGATGTTGGTGATCCGCATGACCTTGTTGCGGGGCGCCACGCGTCAGCTGTGCGCGGCCGCTCAAACCCGTCTTCGAGATCGCCATGGAACACTGCTCGACTGCGGCGATGAGCTGAAGATCATCGCGGCACTGCTATCGCGCTTGGTAGGTAATCAAGGCCGCGACGAGGAGGCGATGAAGTTTGTGCATTCGGCGAAGCGCGCCGCCGCGGACGACGTCGAATCACAAGCACTTTGGCGTGACGCCGATCGTTGCGCGGGCTGGCTATATTCAATTGGCCGAAAAATTGGCTCGCACCGCGGTCGCGCGAGTCCGAGAGACAGAGGCACCTTCTATGCAGGCCGACACGCCATCTCGGGATGTGGAGGGCGTCTTGGCTTAGGTGGCGATCGCGGCACCGGTGGCAGTGCGCCGACCTGCGTGCGGGTGAAACGGTTGCGTCTGGGGCCCGAGTCCTCAAGGGTAGGCATGGCCCGGCGGAGCACACCTTGACTCGGGTCGAGGCACCCGTACGCTGGACAACGCGGGCCCGGCCAAGTGCTGTGTCACTTTCAGTCCGACCGCGAGCGCCAGATCGACAGCACGACCCACACGCTGTTCACGAATGCGAGCAGAAAGCCAAGCGAGCCAAGCGCCGTGAAGATCGGGATTCCGAAGACTTGCGGACCGGAGGTGACCGTCATCACGATCGACGAACCGATGACGACCGAGGCAGTCATGATGCCGATGGTGGCGCGGTCGATCGTACTGTCGAGTCTGCGCACGAAGCTGTCGAGCCGCTTCAGATCGAGATCCAGTCGCAGGCGGCCGCGGCGCGCATCCTTGAGCAGCCGCGCAAGGTCGCGCGGTATGGCTCGCATCAGATCGAGAAACTGGCCGATGCCCGCCCCACCACGGCGCCCCACTTCGGCTGGCGCGTAGCGCGAGGCGAGCGCGCGCTCGACGAAGGGCTTCAGCCGGTCGGCCAGCACGAACTCCGGATCGTATTGGCGTCCGGAGGCTTCCAGCGTGATCAGCGCCTTGAACATCAGCGTGAGGTCGGATGGCAGAACGATGCCGTACGTTCGCATCATCGATGTGATTCGACCAATCAATTCCCCAACGCGCATATCCTTAACCGGCAGGTCGCCGTAATCGGCCACGAGTTCGTCGACGTCGGCGGCGAGTTTTTCTTCGTTGACCACCTCTTCGCCGGCCCAATCGAGCAGCACGTCGACCATCGGCTCGCTGTCGCGGCTCGTGATCCCGGCAAGCAAACCGATGATCTGATTGCGGCGCGCAAGCGACAGCCTGCCGGTCATGCCGAAGTCGATCATCGCCATGCGATTGCCCGGCAGATAGATCACGTTGCCCGGATGCGGATCGGCCTGGAAGAAGCCGTCCTCGAGCATCATCTTGAGCATGCTGTCCACGCCGCGTGCAGCGAGGACCTTGAGATCGAGCCCGGCGCGCTCCACCGCGGCCACGTCGTCGGCGCTGATGCCGTCGATGTGCTCCTGCACGTTCATGACTTCGCTGGTCCACTGCGGAAAGACGTGCGGGATCAGGACGTAGGGCTCGCCCCGGAAGTTGCGTTCGAAGCGCTCCATGTTGTGCGCTTCGGTGGCGAGATCCAACTCGCGCATGATCGAGGAGCGAAACTCTTCGAGGACGCGCACCGGCTGATAGCGGCGCGCCTCGGCTACTTCCTTTTCGACGAACTGCGCGAGATGCGACAGCAGCCGCAGGTCGGCTTCTACCTTGGCTTCGATACCCGGGCGGCGGACCTTCAACACGACTGCGCGACCGTCGTGCAACCGCGCGCGATGCACTTGCGCGATGGAGGCGGCTCCCGCCGGCTCCCGTTCGAGATCGACGAAGGCTTCCGCATACGGCGTGCCGAGCGACCGCTCGATCACCGCCAGGATTTGTTCGAACGGCACCGGCGCCGCGTTGCTGCGCAGGCGCGCGAGTTCCGTGGTCCACTTCGGTGGGAGCAGATCCTCCCGCATCGAGAGCATCTGCCCCAGCTTGACGAAAGTGGGGCCGAGCTCTTCGAAGGCGAGACGCAGGCGCTGTTGCGGCTCGAGCTGCGCACTGCGCGCGACCTCGGTCCAAAGGAGCACTTCGCCGGCGCGCTCGAGGAGCGACGCGACGCCGAGCCGCCGCACGAGATCGCCGAGTCCGTGGCGGATGAATGTCAGGCTGATCTCGTGCAGGCGCGACAAGTCCCGCACCGCACCGGCGTCGCGCACGATCTACATCGCCTTCTTTTTTTCTGATTGCTGGCGCAGCGCGTCGGAGAATCCGGCGAGCAGCCCGCTGGTGAGCATCGTCATGTTGGCGCCGTATTGGCGCACGGCGCCGAGCCCGGGCGCCGAACCGGCGCGATAAGAGCCGATGCGATTGGCGAACTCGCTCATCACCTGCGCGAAGCGCACGCCGGCATCGGCGCCGACGCGCTGCGCATGCAAGGTGAGATCGACGAGTTCACGGCGCAGGTTGCCGGTGGTGGCATCGGCAATACGATCGGCGACCGCGACGTAGTCATGCTGCATCTTCTGGAGGGCCGCGAACGCATTCTTCAGATCGTTGTCGGAAAACTCCTTGCCGCGCGCCGCCAGCGCTTGCAGTGCCGTGTGGGTCGCCAGCGACGAAGCATGCAGTGCCTCGTCAAGGCCGCGGATCGCCTCCGCGAACGCCTCGCGCGCCTGTGCGCTCTCGAGCGGCGGCTTTGACACGCCGCCGCTCATGGTCCGCACGATTTCCTTGACGCCTTCGGTGTCAAGGCGACCACCTGTCAGCATCTGCGAGGTCAGGTCGCGCACCCGCTCGCGGATCGCCTGTTCGTCGGTCTGCGCTTCAGCCGGCGCGGGGGCAGCGTTCCCCGCCGGCGCTGTGGGATCGGTCATTTCGCGGGCCCTGTGAAACGATCGGGCAGTCAGGATAGACCAATTTGCTGCTCGTTGACCTGATGGGCCAGCATCAGGCATGTACACCCCGCTGCATCCAGTTGGCGACGATTCTGGCTTGGGACAAGCAAGCCCATGCCAGTTGCTCCTGCAGCGCCGACTCTGGCTTTGCGCAAGGCGGCGCATGCGGCCGGGCCGATGCCGTTCACCCAGGGCAAGTCCAGCGCCAACACCATGGAACCTCGATCGAGGGGAGACTGAGACTCCCAGGCCAAGGTCCGCTCTCGCTGCGTTCCTCGTGGTCGCACACTCGAACTGACTCACAGCTTCGAACGAAACTCCTCGATGGCGCCGACGTCTTCATAGACTTTGTCACCGGCGATGAGCAGAAGAAGGCGCCCGCGGCGCTTGGCGTTTGCGGTTTCGTCGACGAACCTGTGTTCTCCGAGACCCGGGCCTGCGCCTTGGCGAGTTCGAAGGAGACGTTGCCTTCCTACCGGTCGCTGCAGCCACTTGACGCTGCACGTCGGAGTACGACCAGCGCCTGGGCGCAGTCCAGGACCTGGGCAACGACCTCCAGACGGAGCGGGCTGCTAATTCAGATCTGCCTCACTGTCACGGCTAGCGCGCCTACTTGACGACATCGGAAATCTCCACGCGCACATCGTGCGCGCCGACCGCAACCGCAGGCGACAGGCCTTGCAAGTCGCCGGGTTGAGCCAATGCAGCGCCAGTCTTGCTAATTCGCGCGCCAATCACCACCTCCGTGGCCGTAGACAAGCGGAGCGCCGGACTCATCGACGCCGCGTCGTCCAGTGTCACGATGAGCGGCAGATCCCGGACTCGCAGCCGCTGAATTGCCAGCGGCGCTTTCGGCCCCTGAACTGCGCGCGCGTAGACAAACACGGTGTCGTCCGGCGCGGCACGAGCCCTGAGTGCCGTCGAAACCGAGACATGAACCTTCACCGAGGGTGCTCTGGCCGCGGCGTCTCCGGCCGCGGTCGCGATGCCGCTGGTCGACGTCCTGGGGTCTGCAGCGCCCGCCTGCGACGGTGCGGATGACGCCGCCAGTGAAGCAGGACCTGAGCGCTGGCGTGCCTCGTTCAGTGCCGCTTGAATCTGGTTCGCCATGTCGCTGGCGGGCTCGACTCCTCGCAATGCGCGCTCCCAGCGGCTGGCCGCCAGTGCGGCATCGCCGCGCCGCAAGGCAAGTGTCCCGGCCAATGACAGTGCCTTCGCGTTGTCGGGGTCAAGTTGCAGTGCGCGTTCGATCATTTTCTCGGGCTCACCCTCAAGCTTGCCCCCATTGGCCATGGCTGACGCGTCGGCGTAGTCGGCGTAAGCCTGCGCGTCCTGCGGCCGAAGGTCGATCACGTGTTGGTAGGCTTCCTTCGCCTGCGGGAACCGGCCCAAAACGCTGTACGTCCGACCGAGCATCGACCAGCCGCGCGCGTCATCCGGATGCTCCTTGAGGCGTCCGGCCAGCTGTTCGGCCATCATTTCGATTTGCCCTGCGCCCAGTTCATGGGACGCACCGCCGGAATCGGCTGGAGCACGCACTCCAGGTGGCACAAGGAGCCCTTCCCGATTCCCCAGCCACGCATAGCCGGCGCCACCGACCACCAACACGAAGGCCACCAGGCCGGCGATCAGGCGACGCGATGGACGCGCCGTCACTGCAAGTGGAGCGGAAACGGCATCGCGCCTCAGAACAGCGGCCAGCACTTCGGCTTCGAGGGTGTCGCGGGCCTTGCGGGCGGCGTCCCCCTGCAGTTCGCCAACGCGAATCATCTCGTTCAGTTGTCGAAGCTGGTCCTTCAGTTCATCGAGGCGCATCATCGTCGGCCTCTTCGTCAGGGGTGTCGGGGTCGAAGACCTCCGCCGACATGCGCTGGCGTCGCCGCAGGACAGTGGCGAGTGCTGTCAACGCGACGGCCATCAACAAGGCGGGCCCGATCCACAGCAGGGCCGTGGCGGGCTTGAAGGGTGGTCGATAGAGCACGAAGTCCCCGTAGCGTTCGGTCATGTAGTCCAAGATCTCCCGCTCGCTCTTGCCCTTGGCCAGCATTTCCCGAATCTGCCGGCGCAGATCTTCAGCCAGGCCGGCATGAGAGTCGGCGATGGTCTGGTTCTGGCACACCAGGCAGCGCAACTCGGTGGCCACTGCCATCATGCGTGCTTCGATCTCGGGATTCTCCGCTGCTGCCGGCGCTTCGACGGCGGAGGACGGCACGATGAAAACTAGCATCAAGAAGGCCATCGCCACCGCGCGAGCTGACCGCGTCAAGGTGCGAACCAGCCGCTCATGCATTGAGTTTTCTGAGCAGCGGTTCGATCGTGTCGCGCAGCACATCTGGCGTTACGGGGCCGATGTGCTTGTATCGAATGACACCCTTGCTGTCGATCACGAACGTCTCGGGCACGCCGTAGACACCATAGTCGATGCCGATTCGGCCATCGGGGTCGAACAACGAATCTCTGTAGGGATTGCCGAACTGGCGCAGCCAGCCGAGGCCGTCTTCCCGCTTGTCCTTGTAGTTGAGGCCATAGATCGGTACCCCTCCGCGTCGAGCGAAATCGATCAGCACCGGATGCTCAACGCGGCAGGCACTACACCAGGATGCCCAGACGTTGAGGAGCCACACCTTGCCTAGAAGGTCGTCGCGTCGCAGGATGAACTCAGGGCGCGCCAGCACCGTTGCCTGGAATGCCGGGGCCGGCTTGTCGACCAGCGGCGACGAAACCTCCCGCGGGTCGAGCCGGAGGCCTGTCGCGAGGAATGCGACCAGCACGAAAAACAGGGCCAGCGGCAGGAGGAATCGCTTCATCGAGCGCGCCCACCCAGGACGGCCGGTCGCAACATGGCGTCGCGAGTCAGCCGGGACCGGTAGCGCCTGTCGCTGGCTGCCAAGCCACCACCAAACATCATCACCAGGCACCCGATCCAGATCAGCGCAATGAACGGCTTGTGTTGCACACGCACGACCCATTCGCCGGTGGGCAACTGCTCGCCCATCGAGATGTACAGGTCACGCAGCAGGTTGCTGTCGACGGCGGCCTCGGTCATCGGGTTGTTCTGCACGCGGTAGATGCGCTTCTCGGGTTGCAGCATGGCAATCACCCGAGCATCGCGGCTGACCTCGATCAGGCCTTGCGCCGCAGCGTAGTTGGGCCCGTCGACATTTCGTACAGAGACCATGCGAAAGTGGTAGCCGGCCAGGTCGGTGCTGCTATCGGGTCCCATCTTGACATCTCGCTCGGTGCCGTAGGTCTTGACCATCGCGACGCCGAAGGCAAACAGCGCCACGCCCAGGTGAGCGATCATCATGCCGACCATGGCACGCGGCAGCAGCCGGGCGCGCCCGACGATGCTGCCGCCGAGACCCGAGCGAGGGCGCAGTCTTTCGAGCAGGTCAACCCCAATCGAGGCCATGATCCAGTAGGCCAGCACCAACCCACCCGTCGTGGCGGGGGCAACCTGCCCGGCAACCCACCCCGTCGCGAGCGCCGCGACGACCGCAAGCGCAAATGCCCAGCGTAGCCGCCGAGCCACGCCGGTCAATTCGTCATTCTTCCAGCGCATCAGCGGGCCGACGCCCATCAACAGCATGAGCGGTGCCATCATCAGGACGAACACCGTGTCGAAATATGGCGGACCGACGGAGATCTTGCCCATGCCCATCGCGTCGAGAAACAGGGGGTACAAGGTGCCGAGCAGCACCGCTGCACACGCGGCCGCCAGCAGCATGTTGTTGACCAGCAGCATCGACTCCTTCGAGACGATGCCGAATCGTTGACCCAGACCCACGCTTGGCGCCCGCCAGGCGTAGAGGAGCAGCGAGGCACCGATCACCAACACCAGGAAGGCCAGGATGAACAGTCCGCGCCGAGGATCAGTGGCGAACGCATGCACGGACGACAGCACGCCAGAGCGCACGAGGAAGGTTCCCATCAATGACAGCGAGAACGCGAGGATTGCGAGCAATACGGTCCAGGCCTTGAAGCTTCCGCGCTTTTCAGTCACCGCCAGCGAGTGGATCAGCGCGGTTCCGGCAAGCCAGGGCATGAAGGAGGCGTTCTCCACTGGGTCCCAGAACCACCAGCCACCCCACCCCAGTTCGTTGTAGGCCCACCAACTACCGAGCCCGATGCCGAACGTCAGGAAGATCCATGCCGCGGACGTCCAGGGCCGGGTCCAGCGCGCCCAGACGGCATCAAGGTTGCCGCCGATCAGTGCCGCGATCGCGAATGCATAGGCGACCGAGAACCCTACGTAACCCATATAGAGCATCGGAGGGTGAATCACCATGCCCGGGTCCTGCAGCAGCGGATTCAGGTCGCGTCCGTCCGCTGCGGCAGGAAGCAAGCGCTCGAAAGGATTCGACGTGATCAGCATGAACAGCAGGAAGCCGGCCGCGAGCAGTCCCAGCACCGCCAGGATGCGCGCCACGAAAACTTGCGGCAGGCTGCGGCTGAAGCGCGCCACGGCCACCGTCCAGACGTTGAGCATCAGGACCCAGAGCAGAAGCGATCCCTCGTGTCCGCCCCAGACTGCGGCGATCCGATAGGGCAATGGCAGTGCCGAGTTGGAATTGGACGCCACATAAAGAACCGAAAAGTCGTGCCTCACGAACGATGCTGTCAGGCAAATGAACGACAGCACAACCAGTACAAACTGCAGGTAGGCCGTGGGCCGCGCCAGGGCAATCCAGTCGTGCCGGCCGCGTTGCGCGCCGGCCAGCGGGACGACGCCCTGCACGAGCGCCACTCCGAGGGCCAGGAGCAGGATGATGTGACCCAATTCGGGGATCATTTGTTGGCACCTGGCGCTTGTTGAGCGGTCGTCGCCAGCGTGCCAGCGACCTTCGCCTTCATCTTATCAGCGCGCTGCAACGCGTCGGCAGCCTCGGGCGGCATGTAGTTCTCGTCGTGTTTGGCGAGTACCTCGCGGGCGGCAAACACGCCGTCTGCACCCAGTTGGCCCTGAGCAACCACGCCCTTGCCTTCCTTGAACAAGTCGGGAAGGACACCCTCGTAGCGCACCGGCACGCTCTTGGCAGTGTCGGTGACGGTGAAAGTCACGGAAACTCCATCGCGTGCAACGCTGCCGGCCTGCACCAGACCGCCGATGCGGAAGGTGCGCCCCAGCGGGGCCTCCTTCGATGCGATCTGCGAAGGCGTGTAGAAGAACACCAGATTGCTGTTGAAGGCGTTGAGCACCAGAGCGACAGCAGTTCCGATCGCCGCCAGCACGCCGATCACGATTGCCGCGCGTTTGTGACGCGGCTTCATCCGGACGCCTCGGAGTTGCCCAGCGCGCCGACTGCCGCCTGCAGTCGTTTGCGGACCAACACTGCCTCGACCGACATCACGACGAGCGTTGCCGCGTACGAACCCCACACGTACAGGCCATAGCCGCCCATGTAGAGAAACTCATCGAGAGACGTCCAGTTCATGTGTACCTGCGTCTTCTGGCCAGCGGGTCAACGTTCCAGTCCCTTGACCCATTCGTTGTCGGATTCCTGCTCGAGCACGATCGCCCGAGCGCGGGTGAACACCACCGCGAAACTATAGGACCAGAAGCAGAACGTCATCAACAGCATGGCGGTCAACATCGTGCTCACCATTTTCGGCGCCGCCGTCATGCTGATGGTCGCACCCTGGTGCAAGGTATTCCACCAACGCACAGAAAAATAGATGATGGGTATGTTCACCACGCCAACCAGGGCGAGCAGCGCGCCCGCATTGGCTGCACGCCGTGGGTCGTCGATGGCCTCGGTCAGTGCGATGTAGCCCAGGTACATCAGGAGCAGGATGAATTCGGACGTCAGCCGTGCATCCCAAACCCACCAGGTGCCCCAGGTCGGTTTGCCCCATAGCGCGCCGGTCCACAATGCGATGAAGGTGAACAGCGCTCCGGTGGGGGCCAGTGCGCGCGCGTACATCGAGGCCATGCGGGCGTTGAGCATCCAACCCCAGGCGGCCCAGAATGCCAGCACCAGGTAGATCAGCATCGACATCCATGCGGCGGGCACGTGGATGAAGATGATGCGGTACGCGTCGCCCTGCTGGAAGTCAGTGGGTGCGATCGCGAATCCAACGTACAGGCCGGTGAGCCCGAACAGCAACGCGGCGGCCCAGAACCAGGGCGTGAGCGTGCCCGCCATCGCGTAAAAGCGTGACGGGGCGGCGAAGGTGTTCGGGCGAAGATTCATTGTGTGGATCGGAAGGTATCAATCGAGCGAGATGCGCAAGGCCGCAGCGGCGGCCAGCGGTGCACCCAGCAGCGTCAGGATCAGCAGCGCTCCCAGCAGCGACATGTGGGCTTGTGCTGACAGACCTGCGTCGACCGCGCCGACTGCACCCGTGCCGAAGATCAGCGCTGGGACCGTCAATGGCAGCACCAGCAGGAACATCAACGCCGCGCCGCTGCGCAGTCCCAGCGTCAGTGCCGCGCCGACCGCTCCCAGCAGGCTGAGAATCGGTGTGCCCAGAAGCAGCGTCAGCGTCAGCGTGACGATGGACTGCGCGCGCATGTCGAACAGCACGCCGATCAGCGGTGCGGTGAGGACCAAGGGGATGCCCGACGTCAACCAGTGTGCCAGCACCTTGCCGGCAACAACGACGACGAGGGGCTGTGGCGCCAACACCATCTGCTCGAGCGAGCCGTCATGGTGATCACTGGCGAACATCTGGGTCACCGACAACATCGCTGCCAGCAGCGCGCACACCCACAGCACGCCAGGCGCGATTTGGCGCAGCGTCTGTGACTCCGGCCCCACGCCGATCGGAAACAGCCCGGCGGCCACGACGAAGAAGCCCAGGGGCAAGAGCGCCTCCATGCGGCGGCGGCGCGCCATCAGCAAGTCGCGGCGCGTGACCGCCAGCAGCAGGCCAATCATGCCGCGCGATGGGGCTCGAGGTCGAACTCGCGCGCACCGTACAGCGTCACCGTCTGGTGACCCGTCAACAGCACCGCACCACCGCGTGCGGCGTGGGCCTCGATCAGACCCGACACCAGCATCGCACTGTCGCGATCGAGCGCATCGTAGGGCTCGTCCAGAAGCCAAGTCCGCGGCGCATCGTCCAGCGCGAGCCTGGCCAGCGCGCCGCGACGGCGTTGGCCCTGCGACAGCGTGTGCACGGGCGCATCGCGGCGAGCGCTCAGTCCAAGCCGGGCGAGCGCAGTCAGGGCTCGAGCCGAAGCGGCGTCAACGCCCTGCAGTCGACCGAGAAAGGCCACGGCTTCCAGCAGGGACAAGTCGTCCTTCAGCGCGTTCGCGTGTCCGATGTAGACGATGCCGCGACGGGCGGCGCCGTCGCCTTGATTCAGCGGCAGGCCATCCCAAGTGATCGATCCCTGAGCCGGAGCAGACAGCCCCGCCAGGATGCGCATCAGGCTGGTCTTGCCACTGCCGTTGGTGCCGCGCAGCCAGGTGACGCTGCCGGCATCGAGTCGCAGATTGAGGCCCCGAAAGAGAAGGCGCCGCCCGCGGCGACAGGCCAAGGACTTTGCTGCCAGTACACCGGTGCGCCCGGCGCAAGGCCCGCCGCTCGAGTCAGTTTTCATCGGCGTGAGGATAGTGAACACCGCGCAACGCCGGAAGCGGTCGGTCGACATCGTGACGGTGAAGACCAGAAGGTATGAACCCTCGGTTTGGAAGCGCGACCGAAATCGAGACCGCTGCTCCGACTTTCGCAACAGCGCGCCCGGTAACGGAGACCGTCTGGCTCCTCCGCTTCGCTCTGAGTTTCGACGACCCAGGCCGCGTTGGAAGCCTCGTTCAGCAGGCTGCCGAACAACGCCCTCGCTGCTTGGTCGTAGCGAAGCACATAGAACTCATTCGGTACCACCGGTTGCGCCGCCGGCGACGGAACGGAGACGAAAGTGCCCCCACTGATACGGGGGAAGCCCTGGGAATAGCCGACAGGGCAGTCTGGAATCGCATCAACGCCGTTCCGCAAGACAGATGGTGATGAGTGTGGGAAGAGACTTCCACGGGTTGGCACACCGAACGGGAGCCTCGAGCCCTCCATTGGAGGCGGCGCCGCTTGGTGACTCACGCTTTCGATCTAGGAGACCTCGACCTTGCCGGTCGTCGGTCCCGCATCGACCGTGCCGGCCAGCGATCGCTTCACCACCCGCACGATCGTCAATCCCTGTACGAGGATCGAGAACACCACGACGCAGTAGGTGAGGGTCAGCAGCGTGTCGCGGGAGGCGCCAGCCGGTAGCGAGAGCGCCAGGGCCACCGAGATGCCGCCCCGCAGCCCGCCCCACGTCAGCACCGTGGCGGATCCGTGCGGCAGCCGGAAGCGCTCGCCGATGAGCTTCACGGGCAGTCCCACGGTCAGCCATCGGGCAAACAGCGTGATCGCGACCGCGATCACGCCTGCGAGCAGGAGCCGGCCGGTGAAGGCGATGATCAGCAACTCCATGCCGATGAGCACGAAGAGCACCGCATTGAGGATCTCGTCGAGCAACTGCCAGAACATGTCGACGTAGCGGCGCGTCGTCTCCGACATGGCTCGGGCGCGGCCACGATTGCCGATCACGAGTCCCACCACGACCATCGCCAGCGGGCCGGAGACATGCAGGTGGCTGGCGAGGGAGGAGCCGCCCATGACGGCGGCGAGCGTTAGCAGGACCTCCACGGGGTACTGGTCCACGCCCTTTAGCAGCGCATAGGTCCCGAACCCGAGCACAACCCCGAGGACGATGCCGCCACCCGCTTCGCGGACGAGGAGCGCTGCGGCCGCATCCCAGCTCGGCATGCCTCCCGCGAGCGCGGCCACGAGCAGCGCGAAGATGACCACCCCGATGCCGTCGTTGAACAGCGACTCGCCTGCAATGACCAGCTCCAGGTTGCGGGGTGCGCCGGCCGACTTGAGAATGCCCATGACCGCGATGGGATCGGTCGGCGAGATGAGGGCGCCGAACACGAGGCAGTGCAGCAGCGGCACGGTCACGCCGATCCACGGCAACACGATCCACGCGGTTAGGCCGACGACCATAGTCGACGCCAGGGTCCCGACGAGGGCGAGGGCGGCGACCTGCCAGCGGTACCGTCGGAGCTGGCTCAGGTCGATGTGCAGCGCGCCGGCGAACAGCAGCAGCGACAGCATGCCCTGCATCAGCACGTTCGAGAAGTCGATCGACCGCATCAGCGCCTCGGCGCGGTCGCGCAGCGTGCCCGTGACGCCCAGCGCGTCCAGCGCGACGAGGGTGAGTGAGACGAGCAGCGCGATCGCCATCACGCCGATGGTGGTGGGCAGGCGCACGAAGCGCTCGTTCAGCCACGCCACGAGCGCGGTCACGACCAGGCACAGCGAGGCGATCTCGAGCATGGCCTTATCGTAGTGGGCCGGCGCTGGCCGCCGTGAAAAGCGACGGCTCACGCCGGCCTCTTCGCTTCGGAAAGGCCCTTTACTTGCGAGGGGCCCGAGACTGCCTGCGAGGCGGAGTGCGCCGAGGGCACTGCCATTGTGGCCATCGAAGGCGTGGCCATCTAAGTTGTCGGCATCGGTGCGAGGCTCTGCACAGCGGCCTGTGGACGCTGCTCGCAGGTTAGCCTAGAGCCCTCGGCGCGGCCAAGGCCCCGCTCACCGTCGACCGCGTCCGGCGGTGAGGCCTCCAATGCTACGATTTGAGAGAAGACCAGGACGCCCCAGGAGCCAACAGTGAGTAATAGCGTGCGACTAGCACAGTTCGTCAAATTTCGGGAGGAAAAGTTCGGTGGCGTGCTGTTCGAGACGCGATCGGAAAAGGTCTTCACCCTCAACCCGACGGCGACGGCCGTGATCCGCGAAATCGCCAGAGGCGACGAGGCGACGATCGCGGCGCGACTGAAGGATCGCTTCGTCGACCAGGGCGACGCGATCGAGCGCGAGGTCTCGGCCTTCCTCGCCGAGTTGCGCCAGCGCGGCCTGATCGAAGGATGACGCGGTGACCGGAACTGCTGCCGCCGAGGCGGAAGATCTCGCGGCGCCGCTCTACGTCGCCTGGCAGATCACCAACGAGTGCAACCTCGCCTGCCTGCACTGCATCGAGGAGAGCGGGCCGGGCAAGGCGTTCGCCGACGAG
>Ga0207682_10000472_pt1 | contig 18628 bp, 12 predicted proteins | sample KBSM63metaG_FD_184332 | JGI IMG/M metagenome (GOLD analysis project Ga0207682, IMG submission 184332) | Miscanthus rhizosphere microbial communities from Kellogg Biological Station, Michigan, USA - KBS M6-3 metaG (SPAdes) (version 2) | ecosystem: Host-associated > Plants > Roots > Rhizosphere >... | reverse complement strand
CCGCGCGCTGCCGGCAGGATCGAGCCGGCGATCTTCTTGCCGAGCTCCACGCCCCACTGGTCGAAGGAATTGATGCCCGAGAGTGCGCCTTCGGCGAACACCTTGTGCTCGTAGAGCGCGAGGAGAGAACCGAGATGGTGCGGGTCGAGCGAGGGCATCACGATCGTCGTGCTCGAGCGCCCGCCGGGACAGCTTCGCCACGGCTCGGGCGTCTCGACGCCGTTCATCAATGCTTCCGATTGCGCCGCCGCGTGCGCGACCAGCCGCGCGTGGCGATCGGCATCCGAGCCCATCGGTGTCGCGACCACGATGAAGTCGGCCGAGACGGGGTCGGTGCCCTGGTGCAGCCACTGGTGGAAGGCGTGCTGGCCCGGGGTCTCCACGCCGCCCCAGATGACGGGACAGGTGGCGAAGCCGATCGGACCGCCCGGAAGGTTCAGGAACGAGCTGGTGTCGCCGCTGAGGAACCCGTTCAGGACGAAGTTGCTGATCCGGCCCCGCGCGACCGTGTCCGACAGGATGTAGTTGCGCGCCGCGTTGCTGACATTGCCTTCGCCGAACAGGTTGACCGGCACGCAGGCGGCGACATCGGCGGCAAGACGGTTCTGGGCGAACGTCTCGAAGCCCGCGACCGGGAATTCGAACGCCGCGGCCGCCGACGGATCGATCCGCGAGCGGCAGACGGCCTGGCCCGTCGCCGGATCGCGCACGGCGTCGATCGCGAGCAGGAAGCGCTGCACGTTGACGTTGCCGAGAACCAGCGTGCGCTCGTTCAACCGGCCGTAATTGGCCGAAACCTCGTACGACCAGTCGTCGTTGAAGGTGCCCCGCACGCCGGCGACGACGCGGTAGGTCTCGCGGCGCGAATGCTCGTCGCGATTGCCCAGGCCCGTGGCGGTGCCGTTGATGTCGAAGCCGAACTCGTCGGCGTCGTTGACGCCGTTGCCGATCGGATTGCCGTCGGCGTCATAATCGCCGTAATAATCGCCGTAGACGCCGCGGATCACGCCAAGCGCCTGCGCGGTCAGGAACGGATTGTCGGTCGAGAAGCGCTCGCGCGGCGAGCCGGTCGTGCCGACGCCGAAGAAGAACGGGCCCGAGGTGCTGCCGCGCGTATCGGTGCGCGAATATTTCGCCTCGATGAAGGGCTCGAACGCCTCGCTGACCGTGAAATGACCGACAAGGTTGACGTTGTAGCGGTCGACCGTCGGGAACAGCGCCAGCGCCCGGCCTTCGCGCGCGGTGCTGCCATTGCCGCCGATATAGCGGGCATTGAAGCCGCTGCGGCCGATCGGCGTGCCGGTCTGCGGAATCAGCTGGCCATCGGGGGTGAAGAGGTAGGAGGTAAAGCCGCCGATCGAGTTGGTGCGGGCGAAGTCGAGGAAGCCGGAACCGTTGTTGAAGAACGGGAAGCGCGTGTCCGCGACGAAGACATTGTCGAACACGTTGTCGGCCGGGGTGCCCACCGTATCGGTGTCGACGGTGACGAAGCGCGAATTGATCGCCAGGTTCGGCCGACTCGAAGCGAAGGCCGTGTTCTGACGGGCATATTCGAAGTTGATCGCGATATTGCCGCGGTCGTCGGCGAAATTGGTGCCGGCGAGGGCGCTCACGAAATAGCTGCCGAGGTCGCCATATTTGCTGATGCCGCCCTGGCCGCGGATCTGAATGCCATCATAGTCGCGGCGCAGAATGAAGTTGACGACGCCCGCGATCGCGTCCGAGCCGTAAATGGCCGAGTTGCCGCCCGTCACCACGTCGACACGCTCGATCAGGTCGGTCGGGATGGTGTTCACGTCGACCGACGTGGTGGTGTTGAGAACGTCGCCGGCGACGTGGCGGCGGCCGTTGACGAGCACCAGCGTACGCTGCGTCCCAAGACCGCGCAGGTCGAGCAGGTTGAGGCCGGCCGTGCCGAGGAAGCGGGTCGAGTTCGACTGGCTGAAGGTGCTCTGGAGGGCAGGCAGCTCGTTCAGCACGTCGCCGACCGACACCTGACCGGTCTGGAAGAATTCTTCGCCGCCCACCGAGGTGACGGGGACGTTCGATTCGAGATTGGGGCGGCGGATGCGCGAGCCCGTGACGGTGACGTTCGATTCGCCCTGCGCGGCCGGCTGCGCCTGCGCGTCGGCCTGTTCGGGAACGCACGTTCCGGCGGCCTGCTGCTCGGCCGAGCACTGGTCGCCGGGAATTTCCTGCGCGTAAGCGGGCGCGGCGCCGGTCAAGGACAGGCCGAAAAAGGCGATCGAACTGATTGCGCTGGTCCCCAGCAAACTGACTTTACTCACTACTTTCCTCCTTTGGCCTGCATATCCCAGGCAGGGCACGGAATGTGCACAGCGCCAAACCTCAAGCGATTCAAGAGACTTGGCGTGTCGTTCGTCGAAAAAATTGGGGTGTGTTACCGAAGTGCAACGCGACTCCGCCGCTCGTTCCCTCAGAGGTCGAGCAGCGGCGGCGGCGGCGGCAGGAGGAACGGCCGCTGCCGAATCCATCGCGAGCCGATCAGCTTCTCGCCAGAGACGACGGGCAGGCCGGCATGCTGGCTCAGCTCGTCCGCGCGGCCGTCCGGCAAGGCATTGCGGAACAGCAGGGCGTCGCCGCGCCGGCCCCTGAAGCGCAGCCCGGTTCTCACGAACAGGGTCTCGCCGCCCTGATATTCGTCGTTGAGGTAGACCAGCACCGTCAGGATGCGCTGGTTGGGATCGCCGGCGACGGCATCGAAATGCGGCTTATATTCCTGACCGGGCGTGTAGCGGAGGATCTGCAGCGGCTCGCCTTGCGATGGGTCGGTGCCCGTCACGGCCGCAATGCGCCGGTTGAGCGCATGGACCGCGGGGCTCTCGTTCGTGAACGGGAAGGCCATGCCGTCCGAGGTGCGGATCGGGTTGCGGACATGCCGACCCGTCTGCGGATCGATGATCACGGAAGGGGACAGCGCCGGTCGAGCCCGCCCGATCAGGAAGTCGCACTCGGCCGGGCTGAACAAGGCCGGAAAGCGGCTGACCGATGGCCGGGCGCTCAGCCGCTCCTCGCACGGCAAAGCGAGCGGGTCGCCCTCGGCGGACAGACGCATCGAATCGATCAGGGCCAGCTCGTCGCGGGCGGCCGCGTCGAATTCCGACAAGGTGGCAAGCCGGGCCAAGGCGGCCGGCCAGTCGCGCGCGCCGGCGGCGCCGTGGGCGAGGAAGGCGGCATGGACGGCCGCCGCGTCCCGATGGCCCAGCTCGGCCGCCCTTCGAAAGAGATCGTGGGCCGCGGCCAGGTCGCGCCGGACGAAGCGGCCGGCGAGACGCCAGATCGCCAGGCACATCAGCGCGTCGGCATCGGCCGCCGCGGCCGGGCCGGTGAGCAGGCCGTAAGCCTCGCCGATCCGGCCGGCGGCGACGAGAGCGTCGGCCTGCCGAGCGAGGGAAGGAGAGGCGGCGGGCATGCCCATCCCTACCATTGTCGCGCGGGCAAAAAAAAGGGCCGGGGAACATGTCCCCGGCCCGATTTGGGTTTCGCGTCGCTTCTAGAAGCGGGCGCGGAAGCCGCCGAAGAAGGTACGGCCACGGATGTCGTAGACGCCCATGTTGCCGACCGCGCCCGGGCCCGCGCCGGTGGCGGTGCTGCCCAGCGGCGGACGACGGTCGAAGGCGTTCTCGACGCCGACATAGAACCTGAGGCTCTCGGCCGGGCCGACGCTGTTCGGAATGTTCCACTCGAGACGGAAGTCGTGATAGGTCACGATCGGGATCTCGAGAATGTCGGCGAAGTCGGCATTGGCCGGCGGCAGACCGTTCAGCGAGTTCTGGTCCTCGTAGGTGCTGATGTACTGCTCGCCGATATAGCGCATCCGCCAGCCGAACGTGAAATCGCGATAGGTGAGGTCGACGTCCAGGCGGAATTCGTCCTGAGGATCGCCCGCCTCGCCGAGGATGCGGTTCTCGAAGTCCGGATTGGTCGGATCCTGGAAGTTGCTGATCTCCAGGTTGTGCGTGTAGATCAGGTTCGCGTTGAGGCGGACGTCCTCGCTGAGGTTGGTGCGATAGTCGAGGACGAAGTCGATGCCGCGCCGGGTCCGCTTCGCGAAGTTGAGCGGAGCGTTGATCAGCGAGTTGCTCACGATGCGGCCCGGCTGGTCGCCCGAGGCATTCACGGTCGCCGTGCGGTTACGATCGAACGCCGTGCAGAACACGTTGTTGAGCGTCGGGAAATCGTAGCAGCTGTTGACGATCTGCTGCGGCGCGAGCGCCACGATGATGCCGTCCACGGTGATGTCGTAATAGTCGACCGACAGCGACAGGCCGGGGATCCAGCGGGGCTGGACGACCGCGCCGAACGTCCAGGAGTCGGAGGTCTCTTCCTGCAGGTTCGGGTTGCTGCCGCTGACGATCGCCAGCGACTGGGTGACGTCGGTGAGGAGCGGCAGGACGGCGCCGAGATCGGCCTGGCAATTGGCCGCACGGGTCGCCGAACCCGAGTTGATCTGGGAGGGATTGCAGGGATCGACGAAGCCCGGCGAGAAGTTCGGCACCAGCGGGAATGCCGTTTCCGAAACGTTCGGAGCGCGGACCGCCCGGCTGTAATTGCCGCGGAAGCGGATGTCGCGGACCGGAGCCCAGTCGACGCCGGCATTGTAGGACCAGACGGTGCCGACCGCGCCCTGATATTTCGCGATGCGCGCCGCGCCGCTGATCGTCAGCTCGTGGAAGAACGGCATGTCCCGAAGAACCGGGATCTGCAGCTCGGCATAGGCTTCCTTCACGTTGAACGTGTTGGGCTCGAAGCTGGGGATGGAAACGCCGTTGGTGTAGCCGTCGGTGATGAACTGGTCCTGCTGATAGAAGGCGTTCTCTTCCCGATATTCGGCGCCGATCGCGAACCGGACCGGACCGCCCGGCAGCTCGAAGAGCTGGCTGAGGTCGCCGGAGACGAAGCCCGAGAAGACGAGCTGCTCGAGCTCGGAATGGGCGGTGAACTCACGCGCGAAATAGGCGATCGACGCGCGATTGTCCGGCTGGCCGAACGGATTGTAGGGCACGCAGGCGGCGATATCGGCCGCGAGACGCCCCGCGTTCACGGCCGGATCACCGGAACCCGCCCGCTGGATGACCAGGGCCGAAGCCGGATCGAACTGCGAGCGGCACTGGATCTGCCCGGTGACCGGGTTGCGGCCGGCATCCATCGCCAGCGCGAAACGCTGCCGATCGATGAAGCCGTCGGTGGTGATGTCTTCCTCGAACTTGCCGTAATTGGCCGAGACTTCGTAGCTCCAGTCGTCGTTGAAGGTGCCGCGAAGGCCGCCGACGATCCGGAAGGTGTCGCGCACGAAATGCTCGTCGCGAAGGCCGACGTCGGTCAGGTTGCGCGAAGCGACGAAGCGGAAGCTGCCGTCGGCGATCGCCGCGCGATCGGCCGCCGTCAGGTTCCCCGGGATCAAGACCGGCGCCGCCGTCGTCCCGATGTTCGTGGTCGCCGGGCAGGCGGTCAGCAGGTCCGTCCGGCAGTTCGAGGCCAGGATCAGGTTGGCCAGCGTCGTCCGGTCCGCGGGGTTGAGGAACGGGTTATCGAGCCGCGGACGCTCGCGGAAGTCGGTGGTGCCGCCGGTGCCCTGGTTGAAGGACGGGCCGGCGTTGTTGCCCAGCGCATCGACCCGGTTCGCCTTGGCTTCGACGAAGAACTCGAAGGCATCGCTGAACTGGTAATGGCCGAGCAAGTTGAAGTTGAACCGCTCGAGGAACGGCAGGATCGAAACGGTGCGACCCTCGCGGCCGGTCTGGCCGTTGCCCCCGGCGATGCTGCCGATGATGCCCGCATTGTAGCGCGCACCCGTCTGCTGGATCAGCCGGCCGTTGTCGGTGAAGATGTAGGTGCAGTTATAGGGCGTGCCGACGCTGTTGGGCCCGCCATTGTTGGCGGCGGTGCCGTTGCCGCAGAGCCCGGTCTCGAACGCGGGGGTGGTGGTGTTGTTGGCCTGCTGGTTGATCGGAACCAGGCTGTTATAGTGGATGCTGGCGCTGCGGATGTCGCGGACGAAGACGCGGTCCGGGAAGCTGTCGCTGTTGCCCGGAAGGCCCGCGGAGTCGGAGTCGACCACGCCCAGACCGTTGTTCCGCTGGAACCACGGCACGTCGGACGCGAAGATGCGGTCCTGGTGCGCATATTCGGCATGCAGCGTGATGTTGCCGCGGCCTTCGTCGAAGTTGAGGCCGTACATGGCCGACACATATTCCTGGGCGCCGTAGCCTTCTTCGGTCAGCGAGGCGTTGCCGCGGATCTGCAGGCCGTCGAAATCGCGGCGCAGGATGAAGTTGACGACGCCCGCGATGGCGTCCGAACCGTAAATGGCCGAATTACCGCCCGTGACGATGTCGATCCGCTCGATCAGGTCGTTCGGGATGGTGTTGACGTCCACGGACACCGCGTTGTTCAGGATGTCGGCGGGGACGTGGCGGCGGCCGTTGACCAGCACGAGGGTGCGCTGGGTGCCGAGGCCGCGAAGGTCGAGCAGGTTGAGGCCGGCGATGCCGATGCCGAGGCCCGGATTCTGCTGGGCGAAGGTGGAGCGGAGCTGCGGCAGCTCGTTCAGCGTCTCACCGATGTTGGTGTCGCCGCCCTGAAGGATGGACTCGCCGGTGATCGAGGTGATCGGAACGGTCGATTCGAGGTTCGGACGGCGGAAGAGGGTGCCGGTGACGGTGACGCTCTGGCCCGTGGGGGCGGCGCCGGTGGAGTCGGCGAGCTGGCAGGTGCCGGCCTGCGCCTCTTCCGGCGTGCACTGCTCGGCCTCGGGCGTGTCCTGCGCATAAGCAGGCGCAGCAAAGACCATGGATGCGCCAAACAGCGCGCTCGTACCGAGCAAACCAAACTTCTTCATTTTCGATTCTCCCCCAAGAGAATTGCGACCGGGAACGCGACATGCGCCAGGTATGCCGACAGCCACAGCCCACTTGTCCCCCCGGATCAAGGCTATCATGCGGGCGTTCATCGAAAGTTCAGCCAGTGTAGCTGTTTTGCAACATATCCCGGAGGGCCCCCCGTCCGGCCGTTTGGGCTCGCCAGCGGAAGGCTTCCGCAAGCCGGTGGCGCCGTCTAGACAAGGCGCGATGTCGGCCGTTTCCCCGTCCCTGGCGATGATCGTCGCGCTGGTCGCCGGCGCCTGGCTGGCCGCAGCCGTGTGGGCGGCGCGCCGCGGCTGGCGCCGCGCCGCCGAGGCCGGAGCGGTGCTCGACGACAATGCCAGGCTTTCGGCCCTGCTCCAGGCCGGGCCGGCGATGCCGCTCGTGGTCGGGCCGGACGGGGCGCTCGGCGGCCCGGATCGGCTCGCCGGAGCGCTCGGCCTGGATGCGCTGCCGCCGCGCTGGATGGGCCTGTTCGGCGAGGAGGCGCCGTTCCCCGCCGACGAAGCGGCGGCGCTCGGGCGGCATCTGGCCGAGGCGCAGGGCGGCGGCGGCTTCAGCCTGGCCCTCCGCCCCGCGGGATCGGCGCGGATCTTCCGGATCGACGGCGGTCCGGCGCCGGCCGGTTTCGCCGAGCGCTCGGCCCTGCTCTGGTTCATCGACGTGACCGAGGCCGAAGAGCAGGCCGCCGCCGTCGCCGCCCGGCTCGAGCGGCGCTCGGCGGCGCTCGACGCCTTGTCCGGCCTGATCGAGGCGGCGCCTTTCCCGATGTGGCATCGGGGGCCGGATCTCAAGCTCGCCATGGTCAACGGCGCCTATGTCGCCGCGGTCGAGGGGGAGGATTCGGCGTCGGTGGTGAAGCTCGGCACCGAGCTGATCGACGAGGCCGACGGCCGAAGCCCGCTTCGCGACGCCGCCCGGGTGCTCGAAAGCCAGGAGCCGTCGCGGCGCACCGTTCCCGCCACCGTCGCCGGCGAGCGGCGGATGATGCAGGTGGTCGAGGTGCCGCTCGGCCCGGGCGGGGTCGCCGGCTACGCGATCGACGTCGAGGACCAGGAGCAGGCCCATGCCGACCTCGCGCGCTTCGTCCGCGCCCAGCGCGACATGCTCGACCGGCTGTCGGCGGGGGTCGCCCAGTTCGGGCGAGACCGGAGCCTGATCTTCTTCAACCAGCCCTTCGCGAGGCTGTTCTCGCTGCCCGCCGAGTTCCTCGCCGACCGGCCCGAGTTCGACCGCGTGATCGACGCGATGCGCGAGGCCGGCAATTTGCCCGAGGTGCGCGACTTCCCGGACTGGAAAGAGGAGCATCGCGGCTGGTTCACCAGCGGGCTCGCCGCGGACGAGGAGGATTGGCTGCTGCCCGGCGGCAAGCATCTGCGCGTCGTCGCCCAGCCGCTGCCCGACGGCGGCCTGCTGATCATCTTCGAGGACCGCACCGAGCAGATCCAGCTCGCCTCGGCGCGCGACACCCTGTTGCGCGTCCGCACCGCGACCTTCGACAATCTGTTCGAGGCGGTCGGCGTATTCGCCTCGGACGGACGGCTCAACCTCTGGAACAACCGCTTCCGCGAGCTTTGGGGCCTGGACGAGGAAAAGCTCGCCGCCCACCCCCGCGTCGATGCGCTCACCCCCTTGCTGGCCGCCAAGCTCAAGCGCGCCAGCCATGCCGGCCTGGTCCGCGAGCTGGTGCGAAGCGCCACGGTCGAGCGCACCCAGCGCTCCGGCCGGGTGTCCATGCTCGACGGCCGCGAGTTCGAATTCGCCGCGGTTCCCCTGCCGGACGGCAATGCGCTCTTCACCATGCTCGACATTTCCGACAGCCGGAAGGTCGAGGCGGCGCTGCGCGACCGCAACGAGGCGCTGGAGGAGGCCGACCGGCTGAAGACCGCGTTCGTCTCGAACATGAGCTACGAGCTGCGCACGCCGCTCACCTCGATCGCGGGCTTCGCCGAGATGCTGTCCGCCGGTTATGCTGGGGAGCTGCCCGCCACAGCCTCGGACTATGTTGCGGCGATCCTCGAGAGCGTCGGGCGGCTGGGCGCGTTGATCGACAATGTCCTCGACCTCACCCAGAGCGACACCGGCAGCCTGCTGCTCGCCGAGGAAGAGGTCGACCTCGCGCTGCTTTGCGCGGAGGTCGCGGAGGACGCGCAGGCGCTGGCCGGCCGGCAGCAGGTCGAGCTCGCGGTCGAGGTCAGGAAGACCGTCGGCATCGTTACCGGCGACCGCCGGCGGCTTCGTCAGGCGCTCGGCAATCTGGTGCGCAACGCGCTTCTCTACACCGACCCGGCCGGGCGGGTGCTGCTCCGCGCGGAGGGCGGGCGGGATTCGGCGCGGATCATCGTCTCCGACAACGGCCGCGGCATCGACCCCGCCGATCAGGCCCGCGTGTTCGACCGCTTCCAGCGCACCGCCGACGCCAGGAGCGGCGAGGAAGCGGCGGTCGGGCTCGGCCTGCCGCTCGCCAAGCAGTTCGTCGAGGCGCATGGCGGCACCATCCAGCTCCAGTCGCGGCCCGGGGAGGGGACCACGGTCACCGTCCGGCTGCCGCGCACCGCCGAGCAGCGCGCCGGCTATCCCGCCGCGCAAGCCGCCGCCGGCTGAAAATGGCGATCCGCCTTGCCGATGCCGCGGCGACCGAGGCATTCGGCGCGGCGCTGGCCGCCTCGCTTCGGCCCGGCGATGCGGTGGCTCTGTTCGGGACGCTGGGGGCGGGCAAGACCACGCTCAGCCGCGGCATCCTGCGCGGGCTCGGCCATTCGGGCGACGTCGCCAGCCCGACCTTCCCGATCGTCCAGGCCTATGCGCCGCCGGACACGAGGATCGCGGTCTGGCACGTCGACCTCTACCGGATCGAGGATCCGGGCGAGCTCGACGAGATCGGCCTCGACGACGCCCGCGGCGATGCCGCCTTGCTGATCGAATGGCCCGAGCGGCTGCCGGCGCTCTGGCCCGATGCGCTTCGGCTCACCCTCGAGATCCTGGCGGACGGCGAGCGCGCCTTGACAGCCCTGGTGCCGCCCGCTTGGGGGACGCGATGGCCAGAGTTCGAACCTTAAGATGATTCCGCCTGCCGAGGCGCCCGATTTTCTCGCCGCGAACGGCTGGGGCGGCTGCGAGATCGCGCCGCTGGCGGGCGACGCCAGCTTCCGCCGCTATTTCCGGATCCGGCACGGCGGGAGGCGCGCGGTGCTGATGGATGCGCCGCCGCCGCACGAGAATCCGGCGCCGTTCATCGCAGTCGCGGAATGGCTCGGCGAGGCGGGCCTGTCCGCGCCGGCGATCCTCGCCCGCGACCTCGCGCGGGGGCTGCTGCTGCTCGACGATTTCGGCGACGCGCGGCTTCGGGAGACGCTGGACGAGGCCCCGGAGCGCGAGCGCGAGCTTTACGAACTCGCCACCGATCTCCTCGTCCATCTCCATTCCCTGCCGCCGATGGCCGGGCTGCGTCCGCACGGGCTCGACCAGTGGCTGGAAGAGCTCGAGCTCTTCACCCAGTGGTATTGTCCGGCGCTCGGGCTGGAGGTGGACGCCGGGGCCTTCGCCGCCGCCTGGCGCGAAGCGCTCGCGCCGGTCGCCGCCGACGGGCTTGGGCCGGTCACCGTGCTGCGCGACTATCATGCCGAGAACATCATGCTGGTCGCCGGCCGCGAGGGCATCCGGCATTTCGGCCTGCTCGACTTCCAGGACGCGGTGGCCGGGCACCCCGCCTACGATCTCGTCTCGGTGCTCGAGGACGCCCGCCGCGACGTCAGCCCCGAGGTCGAGCGGGCGATGATCGAACGCTATGTGAGCTCCGCCAGCCAAGGCGCTGAATTCCAACGGGCTTATTGGGCGCTGGCGGCGCAGCGCAATACCCGCATCCTCGGCGTCTTCACCCGGCTCTGGAAGCGCGACGGCAAGCCGCATTACAAAAGCTTCCAGCCGCGCATGTGGGGCCTGCTCGAGCGCGATCTCGGCCATCCCGCGCTGGCCCCGGTCCGCGCCTGGTTCGACGCCAATGTGCCCGCCGCGAGCCGCGCCGCCGCGTGGACGAGGGAGGATTCGGCGTGAGCCGCTACAAGCGGCCGCTCGCGCTCCGGCCGGACCCGGCCGCGGTGGTGCCGACGACGGCGATGGTGATGGCGGCGGGCCTGGGCAAGCGCATGCGCCCGCTGACCGCGACCCGGCCCAAGCCCCTGGTCGAAGTGGCCGGCAAGACCTTGATCGACCATGCGCTGGACCGCCTGAAGGCGGCCGGAGTCGCCAAGGCGGTGGTCAACGTCCATTATCTCGCGGGAGCACTCGAGGCGCATCTCAAGAATCGCGTGGAAGGCATTGAAATCGCGGTCTCGGATGAGCGCAAACTCTTGCTCGAAACCGGTGGTGGACTGAAGCGGGCGCTGCCCCTGCTCGACGCCGATCCCTTCCTCGTCGTCAATTCCGACAATCTCTGGATCGACGGGCCCGTCGATACGCTCCGCCTGCTGGCCTCGGGCTGGGACGAGGCGAAGATGGACATGCTGCTGCTGCTCGTGCCGCTCGCCCGCGCCAATTGCCACAAGGGCCGGGGCGACTTTCACATGAGCGCCGCCGGCAAGCTCCGCCGCCGCAAGCCGAACCAGGTCGCCCCGTTCGTCTTCACCGGCATCCAGCTCATCTCGAAGCGGATGTTCGAGAGCGAGACGCCCGACGGCCCGTTCTCCACCAACCTGTTGTGGGACCGCGCCATCGCCGCCGGCCGCTGTTACGGCGTCGGCCATCAGGGCCTCTGGTTCGACATCGGCCGCCCGCAAAGCATCGCGCAGGCCGAGGCGGTGCTGAGCGAGGCGTAGGCCCACGTCATTCCAGCGAACGCTGGAATCTCTTTGCCTTTTTGCAGCGAGAGAGAAGTGAGATTCCAGCTTTCGCTGGAATGACGGTGGGTGGCATCTTAGGCTCGGCCCGTGACCAGGCCCAACGTCTTCACCATTCCTCCGCACCGCGCCTTCGCCGATGCGCTGGCCGCCGGGCTGATCGCGCGCTTCGGGCGGGAGAAGACCGGGCTGGCGCCGGGGATCGTGCTGGTGCCGAACAATCGCGCGGCCCGCGCAGTCCAGGATGCGTTCGTCCGGCGCTCCGGCGGCGGCCTGCTGCTGCCGCGGCTGGTGCCGGTCGGCGATCCCGAGCTCGACGAGCGGATCGGCGGCATGCTGGAGCCGCTCGGCGAGGACGAGGCGCCGATCCCGCCGGCGATCGAGCCGGCGCGGCGGCTGATGCTGCTCGCCCGCCTGGTCCAGCTCCATCTCGGCGCCGATGCCGCCGAGGCGCTGCGCCTGGCCGGGGACCTCGCCCGGACCCTCGACCAGTTGCTGATCGAAGAGGTGGACCCGGCCCGGCTTTCCTCGCTCACCGAGGAATTTCCGGACATTTCGGCGCACTGGCAGGCCTCGCTCGATCAGTTGCGGCTGATCCTGCTCGACTGGCCGGCGGTGCTGAGGGAGCGGGGGCGGATCGATCTCGCCCACCGCCGCAACCTGGTCCTGGCCGCCGTCGCCCGGCGCTGGCGCGAGCGGCCGCCGGCCGGCTTCGTCTGCGCCGCCGGAATCACCATCGCCGCGCCCGCCGTCGCCCGCCTCCTCGGCCTCGCCGCTCGGCTGGAATATGGGCTGGTGGTGCTGCCGGCGCTCGATTCGGACATGCCGCAGGAGGAATGGGACGCGCTCGGGCCGCATCAGCCCGACGAAGCGACCGGCCGCCGCCGGCCGTCGATCGAGACCCATCCGCAATTCCACCTGAAGCTGCTGCTCGACCGGATGAGCGTCGGGCGGGGCGAGGTGGAGCGTTGGCGCTGGGGGGGCGGCCGCGATGCGCCGGCCGCGCGCAGCCGCGCCATCGCCAACGCCATGGCCCCGGCCCAGCACAGCGCCAAATGGCAGGCGCTTCGGCCGGCCGAGCGGCGGCTGACCGGCGTTCGCGCGCTCGAACTGGCCGATCCGGCGGAGGAAGCGCAGGCGATCGCGGTCGCGCTGCGCGAGGCGCTGGAGGAGCCGGGGCGGACCGCCGCTTTGGTGACTCCGGATCGCGGCCTCGCCCGCCGGGTCTCGGCCCATTTGCAGCGCTGGGGCATCGAGGCCGACGATTCGGCCGGTCGGCCGCTCTCGCAGACGCCGCCGGGCACCCTGCTGCTCGCCGCGGCCCACGCCGCCGCCGAACGCTTCGCGCCCGTGCCCCTGCTCGCCTTGCTGAAGCATCCGCTGGCGATGGCGGGGGAGGGGCGGCTCGCCTGGCTCGACGGCGCCCGGCTGCTCGATCTGGCGCTACGCGGGCCGAGACCGGCGGCGGGGCTGGCCGGCATCGCCGCGCATCTCGCCGACCGCAGCGGGCGCGAGGGCAAGATCCGCGAAGCGGCCGCGGCCTGGTGGCCGGCCCCGGCGGAGCTGCTGGCGCCGCTCGAAGGCGCGTTCCACGAGGAATCGAGCCTGCCGGCGCTGCTGGCCGCGCTCCGCGAGGCGGTGACCCGGCTCGCCGGCGATTCGGCCTGGGCCGGCGTCGCGGGCCGGCAGGCGGCGGACCTGCTCGCCGAGCTGGAGGCGGCGGCGGGGGAGGGGCCGGAGCGCGTGGACGCCGCCCATCTGCCCGACATGCTGGAGCGGCTGATGGCGGACCAGGCGGTGCGCCCGCCTTACGGCCAGCACCCCAGGATCGCGATCTGGGGCCTGATCGAGGCGCGGCTGCAGCGTACCGATCTGCTGGTGCTCGGCGGGCTCAACGAGGGCGTCTGGCCCGCTCTGCCCGCGCCCGACCCCTGGCTGGCGCCGCGCATCCGCGCCGAGCTCGGCCTGCCCTCGCTGGAGCGGCGGATCGGCCTCAACGCCCACGATTTCGCGACCGCCCTCGGCGCCCGCCAGGTGCTGGTCACCCGCGCCCGCCGCGACGCCCGCTCGCCGGCCATCGCCTCGCGTTTCTGGCTTCGGCTGGAGGCGATGACCGGCGGCCTCACCCGCGCCCCGCAGCTTCGCAAATGGGCTCGGGCGATCGACCGCGCGCAACGCTACGCGCCGGCGAAGCGCCCGGCGCCGGCGCCGCCGATCGGCGACCGGCCTCGAACGATCTCGGTGACCGAAGTCGACCGGCTGAAGGCCGACCCCTACGCCTTTTTCGCCCGCAAGCTGCTCGGCCTGACGGCGCTCGATCCGGTCGATGCCGATCCCAGCGCCGCCTGGCGGGGCAGCGCCGTCCATGCGGTGCTCGAAGCCTGGATGAAGGAGGACGATTGCGATCCGGCGAAGCTTCGCGCCCGGGCGGAGGCGTTGCTTCGCGCGCAGGACGCGCATCCGCTGATGCGGGCGCTGTGGCAGCCGCGCCTGACCGAGGCGATCGACTTCGTCGCCGACCGGGTCGAGGCGAACCGCGCCGAGGGCCGTCGGCCGCTGGCGGCCGAGATCCGGGGCAGGGCCGAGATCGCCGGCGTGACGCTCGGCGGCACCGCCGACCGGATCGACGTGATGGCCGGCGGCGGCCTCGCCATCGTCGACTACAAGACCGGCAGCCCGCCGAGCGGCAAGGCCGTGGCCGAGGGCTATTCGCTGCAGCTCGGCCTGCTCGGCCTGATCGCCGACCGGGGCGGGTTCGACGGGATCGAGGGCATCGCCGCCTGCTTCGAATATTGGAGCCTGGCGCGCGACCAGCGCTCGGGCCGGCTCGGCTATGTGAAAAGCCCGGTCGGCGGCCGGAGCGGGCTCGACGCGGCCGATTTCACCGCCCTCGCCGAGCGCAATTTCCGCGCCGCCGCGGAACAGTGGCTGACCGGCGGCGAGCCCTTCACCGCAAAGCTCCACCCCGAATATGCGCCTTATGGCGACTATGACCAGTTGATGCGCCTCGACGAATGGTACGGCCGCGAGTGACTCAGGCGAGCGCCCGCCAGATCCCGTAGGCGCTGGTCAGGATCAAAACGATGCTGACCATGACCAGCAACGGGCGCGCCGGAAGCCTCTTGGCCACCAGCGCCCCGAACGGCGCCGCCGCCAGCCCGCCGATCAGCAGGCCGCCCATCGCCATGGTGAACGCCTCGGTCTGCAGGGACAGCAGGAAGGTGGCCGAGATCGTCAGCGCGATGAAGAATTCGGCGGTGTTGACGGTGCCGATGACCTTCCTGGGGTGGGCGCCCTGGGCGAGCAGGTTGGAGGTCACTACGGGCCCCCAGCCGCCGCCGCCGGCCGCGTCGAGGAAGCCGCCGACGAGGCCGAGCGGTTCGACGAGACGGGGATTGCGGTGCCTTTGCTGGTGGCGAAGCGCCCGCCACAGCAGATAGAAGCCGATCGCCGTCAGATAGGCCAGCACGAACGGCCGGGCCGTGGCCGCCGAAATCTGGGTCAGCACATAGGCGCCGAGGATCCCGCCGATGATTCCCGGGACGACGATTCGGCGGAACAGGCGCCAGTTGACGTTGCGGTGCAGGGTATGGCTGACGCCCGAGGCGCCGGTGGTGAACACTTCCACGGCGTGAACGCTGGCCGAGGCCACCGCCGGATCGACCCCGCGACTCACCAGCAGGGTCGTGGAGATCACTCCGAAGGCCATGCCGAGCGCGCCGTCGACCAGCTGCGCGGCGAAACCGACCAGAATGAAGGGCAGGATGTCGGCGAAGCTGAAATCGAACAATCCAGGCTCCCCCGGCTGGCTGGACCCAAAAATCCTTGTTTCCCCGCTCATAAAGATGCGGTGGAACGGTGCAAATGTTTGGTGAGCGCGAAGGTTTCGGGCCCGGCCCGTTCGCGGTTAGGAAATCGTAAACTTCCGGAGAGGAAAATGCGCACGCCGGACCGCTGCGAGTCCGGCGGATATGGAAAGCGTGCGTGGAAACGGTTTATTCCCTTTCCGGCGAAGTTCCGCCGGTCGATGTCAGGTTCGATGAGGTGGACAATGCCGCCCTGCGGTCCGGCGCGCTCACCTCGGGCAGCATCCGCCACGTCTGCTCGGTGCGCAAGCTGAGCGCCGGCGGCGCGGTGCTGCATGTCGATCATCCGGTCTATGTGGGCCAGCGGCTCGAGCTCGAGCTGATGAACGGCACCCCGCTCGACGGTCAGGTCGCCTGGTTGCGCGGCTCCGAGGTGGCTTTGCGGTTCGACGAGAAGATCGACGTGTTCGCCCTCATCGCCCACGACATCGTCAGCCAGCCCGGCGAGCGCCGGCGAATGCCGCGCGTGGAGCTGACCTGCCCGGCCCTGATCGAGACTCCGACCGGCACCGAATATGTCACCACCCGCGACATCTCGCAGGGCGGCGCCAAGATCGACGTGCCCAACCGGCTCGAGGCCGAAACGCGGATCACGATCACGCTCGAGGGCCTGCACCCGGTCGACGGAGTCGTGCGCTGGTCGCAGGACAATGTCGCCGGCATCGCCTTCCTGCCGGAGCTTCGCTGGCAGGATCTGATGATCTGGCTGAAGGAGCGGCGCAAAAGCGGGTTCGAATCGATCTCCGCCCGCACGGACCTCGGCGCGCCGCCGCCGGCCCAGGTCCCGGTCCAGGACGAAGCCGGGGTCCAGCTCAATCTCGCCGCGCGGGTGCGCGAGGGCACCCGGCGCTGGTCGATCGAGGTCGCCTCGATCACCACCCGCTCGGTCGCGTTCGATTCGTTCGCCGCGCTGCAAATGGGCTCGTTGCTCTGGGTCGTGCTGCCGGGCCTCGAGGGCTGGCCCGCGCGGATCGCCTCGGTCGAGGGCTATCGCTACAATTGCGATTTCACCCAGCCGCTTCACCCGGCGGTGCTGGAACGGGTGCTCGGCCTCGCCAGGGAAGCCCGGGCCTAGAGTCGTTCCCGCTCACTCCGAAACACCGTCATTCCAGCGAAAGCTGGAATCTCTTTTCCTTCCGGTGCGATGAAGAAGTGAGATTCCAGCTTGCGCTGGAATGACGATTCAATCTCAATCGAACAGACTCTAAACCGTCAGCTTTTGTCGGGCTTGCGGGCGCGGTTGGCGTAGAGCAGGGCCGCGACCAGGGCCGCCGAGCCGATGCCGATCGCCGCGCCGGTCGCGATCTTGCGGTTCCGGCTCGCTCCGGCCGGCCTGGCGTGCTCCGCCGTGTCCGGCTGGCCGCCGTCCACGGGAGCGTCTTCGGGATAGGAAGGTTCGCGGGCCATCGTTCCTCACAGCTCTGGCTTAGAGCCTCGTCCTTAGCCCCTCATCGCCCGGATGCAAGGAGGACGGCGGCTCGCGCCGCCGTCCTCCTGAGCTTCAGTCCTGGCCGGATCAGTTGTGCCGGCCGCGTCCGCAGCGGGCGGGATCGCCCCAATTGCCGCGATCGCTGTCGGTGAGGCCCGAGCAGCGTCCGCGGCGCCGGCCGCGGCCGTTGCCGCCCGGATCGGCGTTGCTGCCGGAATCGCCGTCGGTCAGGCCGGTGCGGCGCCGGCCGCGGCCGTTGTTGGGCGGATCCGAATAGCGGCCGGTGTCGCGGTCGGTGATGCCGCTGCCGCGGCGGCCGCCGCGCCCGCGACCGGGCGGGTCGGCGTTCGGCCCGCTGTCGCTGTCGCTCGTGCCGCCGCCGCGATTGCCGCGGCCGCGGCCGCGGCCGGGCGGATCGGAATTGGGGCCGCTGTCGCTGTCGCTGGCGCCGCCGCAGCTCCGGCCGCGGCCGCCCGGATCGCTATTGGGTCCGCTGTCGCTGTCGCTGCACTGGAACGCCTCGGCCGGAGTGCCGAGGACGGTGAGCGCAGCGCCGCCGGCGATCGCTCCGCCGGCAACCCGTCCGAGGAAGGAGCGCCGGCTCAATTTACGCGTGGGTTTCATAGGTCTACATCCCCAAGGAATCCCGAGCTTTCCCCAACCTAGGCAGCCAACCAACGGTCATCGGTGCTCGTTCGGATGCGAAACAACCTAAAGGAGGGGGCCGCGCTGTCAAGGCGGGGCGGGATGATCTGAATCAGGAAGCGCGGCGGCGCCGCATCCGCTATGGTCAGGGGCATGGCCCAACCCCGCTTCGCCCAGTTCGCCACGCCGATCGGCACCTGCGCGATCGCCTGGGCGGAGGGCGGCATTCTCGCCGTGCAGCTGCCCGGGAAGAACGAGACCTCGGCGATGGCGAGGCTGCACCGGCGCTTTCCGGACGGGGCGCCGGCCGGGCCTCCGGGCGAAATCGCGGCCGTCATCGAGCGGATCACGGCCTTTCTTGGCGGTACCGGGGACGGCTTCGCCGATCTGCCGCTCGATTTCGGGCAGGTCTCGGCGTTCGAGGCCGCGGTCTACCGCGAGGCGCGCGCCATTCCGGCCGGGGCGACGGCGACCTACGGGGCGATCGCCGCCCGGCTCGGCGATGCCAACCAGGCGCGGGCGGTCGGCCAGGCGCTCGGCCGCAATCCCTGGCCGATCGTCGTCCCGTGCCACCGGGTCACCGGCGCGGAAGGGAAAATGGGCGGCTTCTCGGCGCCGGGCGGCCGGGCGACCAAGCTGCGCCTGCTCGAGATCGAAGGCGCGCTCGCCCCCGAAACGCTGCCTTTGTTCGGTCCTTCCGGCGCCCACTGAGCCTCGGCCGGCCTTGGTGGCATAAGTCACAGAAAGGCCATCATCCAAGCCCTAAGGTCGCACCCGAATCGCGAGAGGGGAAAGGCCGTGGCCGGCAAGCTCAACCTGGCTGTATCAGCCTTGCGCTGGGGCGAAGAGCTCCAGGCGACCGTTCAGGCCTTGCTTCCGGCCGGCCATCGCGCCGAGGTCACCGACATCTATCCGGGCGGCCGGATCCTTTATTCGTCCGATCTCGGCGAGGCGCAGATTTTCGTTCGG
>Ga0207682_10000470_pt1 | contig 18663 bp, 13 predicted proteins | sample KBSM63metaG_FD_184332 | JGI IMG/M metagenome (GOLD analysis project Ga0207682, IMG submission 184332) | Miscanthus rhizosphere microbial communities from Kellogg Biological Station, Michigan, USA - KBS M6-3 metaG (SPAdes) (version 2) | ecosystem: Host-associated > Plants > Roots > Rhizosphere >... | reverse complement strand
CCACGGCTCGCCTTTCTCGATCTTCGCGATCGACTCGGCCACGGTCGGGCCCTTCGACCTCGGCGTGATCATCGTCCGCTCGGCGATCAAGGTAGATCCGAGGACGGCCCAGGTCTCGATTGACTCGGCCGGCTCAGACCCGATCCCCCACATCATCAGGGGCATCCCGATCCACCTCCGCGACGTCCGCGTCTACATCGACCGCCCCGGCTTCACGCTCAACCCGACCAGCTGCGATCCCTTCTCTATCGCCTCGACCCTGAGTGGCTCGGGCCAAGTCTTCGGCAACCCCGCCGATGATCAAAGCGTTCCGGCCAGCAGCCCCTACCAGGCCTTCAATTGCTCGGCGATGAACTTCAAGCCGCGCTTCTCGCTGAAGCTGAGAGGGGGAACCAAGCGTGGGGACTACCCGTCGCTCAGAGCCGAAGTCAAACCTAGGCCTGGCAACGCCAACATCGGCCAGGCCACCGTCACTCTTCCACCGTCGGAGTTCCTCGCCCAGAACCACATCAAAACGATCTGCGGCAAAAACCAGTACGCGCGCGATAACTGCCCACCCGACTCCGCCTACGGCCACGCCAGGGCCTTTTCGCCGCTGCTCGGCCAGCCATTGGAAGGCAACGTCTACCTGCGCTCCTCCGAACACGAACTGCCTGACCTCGTCGCCGCCCTGCGCGGCGGCGGGGAGGAAATCGCGATCGACCTGGTTGGTCAGATCGACGCGGTGAACGGCGGGCTCAGGGCGCGCTTTGACACGGTTCCCGACGCCCCTGTGACCAAGTTCGTGATGAAGCTGCGCGGCGGCAAGCACGGCCTGCTCGTCAACTCCCAGAGCATCTGCGCCGAAGCGCGCTATGCCAAGACCCGCTTCCTCGGTCACAACAACCTGGGGGCGGCGCCGAAGACGCTGTTGGAAGCGCAGTGCCAGAAGGGCAAGAAGAACCACACCAAGCGAGGGGGGAAGAAGCGATGAGGGAGTTTGGATTCGGGCCCCTGAAGACCCTTCATGCCTGCTTTGCGATCACCTGCGCCTTCGCCGCGCTGCTTGCCTTCGGTGTTGGCGCGGCACAGGCCCAGCGGACGTTGATCAAACGGCCACAGCCCACCGGACCCCCATCGGAATTCTTTCTTCTGGAAAAAGAAACGGAAAAAGCCCGGGGTGGCCAAATCGAAGGCGCTTGCGGCATCGCGACGCAAGGCACCAATGTCTACGTCTCCGACTATTACCACCGCGCGATCGACACCTTCTATGGCGGCAGCGGTCGCATCCTCGGCAATGCACTCGATGGCTATTGCGGCTTGGCCTTCGCTTCCGATGGAGCGCTCTATGCCAACGAATGGCACCAGGGCGTCACCCGGGTGCTTCCCTCGACCCAGTTGATCGATTCCAACGAATCGACCGGGATTGCCGTCGACCAAAGCACCAATGACGTCTACGTCAACGATCGCACCTACATCGCCCGCTACGAAGCGCCGGTGGAAGCAGAAGAGGCGCCGGCGGAACTGATCGGTACCGGCAGCCTCGAAGAAGGCTTTGGTGTCGCGGTCGAAGACGGCCGCGTCTACGTCCCAGACGCGGCCACCGACGTGGTCAAGGTCTACGAGCCAGCCACCGATCCTGACAATCCCGTGCTCACCATCAATGGGCCGCCCGCTGGCTTCGTCTCGTTGGGAGATGCGGCGATCGCCACCGATCCCACCAACGGCCACGTCTTGGTCCTCGACAACCTGCAGCCGGGCTTTGAATTCCCCGAAGGGGCCATTGACGAGTTCGGTGCCGACGGCACATTTCTCGGCCAGCTCTCCAAGCACGTGATCGACGGCGAGCCCTCGGGGCTCACTGTCGTGGCCGACGAACCGCCCGATTCTGAAATCAACGAAGGAGATCTCTTCGTCACCACCGGCAACTCAGAAGAAGCAAACGTCTTCCATTTCGGTCCCTACTCCGGCGCTTTGGGCCCTGACAGCGCTCCCTCCGCATCGGCGGCGCCTCTTGGTACAAGCGCCACGGCGCCGGGGAATGCTGAGGCCCAAGAGAGCGCCGCGGCCCCAGCCCCTCTTCGCTCGCGCCCGGCCGCCAAGCGCGCGCCCAAGCACCGCAAAAGGCACCACCGCGAGCGCCTGGCCGCGGGGAGGGCAGCCAGGTGAGCAGGAACGCAAAGCTCCTTGCCGCCGCAGCCCTCGCCCTGGCCCTCACTCTCGCCTCCCTGGCCAGCGCTGAGGTGATCCAGCGCGGCGGCCTGCGGGTCACGGTGCAAGGCGAGCTCACCCCGCAGAAGCTCCCGCGCCAGGGCGGGGCGCCAATCCACGTCTCGATCGGGACCAAGATCGCCTCGAGCAAGGGCGGGGACCCCCCGCAACTGCGAAAGATCGCTCTGGCGATCAACCGCAATGGGCGCTTCGATACCAAGGGGCTGCCGGCCTGCACCGAACGCGACATCCAGCCCGCAACGACCCAGGGCGCCCTTGCGGCCTGCGGAGCCTCCCTCGTCGGCACAGGCCACTTCAGCGCCAAGATCCTCTTCAAGCAGCAGGTCCCATACCCGGCCTCGGGAAAGCTCTATGCCTTCAGCGGCACCTACAAGGGCAAGCCCGCGATCCTCGCCCACGTCTACGGCAAGAAGCCGGTTCCGACCTCCTTCACCTTCCCCTTCGTCCTGCGGAAGGCAAAGGGAACGTTTGGCACGGTCCTCAGCGCCTCCTTCCCCGAAGTCACCGGCAATGCCGGCTACGTCACCGGGATCTCACTCAGGCTCGGCAAGACCTTCGAGGCAGGCGGCAAGAGCCACAGCTTCCTCACGGCCAGCTGTCCCGCGCCGAAGGGGTTCAACGGCGCGTCTTTCCCCTTCGCCAAGGCGACGCTGAGCTTTCCGGGGAAGACTTTGAGCTCGACCTTGACGCGGGATTGCAAGGTGCGGAGGTAGGGGTTAGGGCACCGCAGTCGCCTCGGTCTCGACGCCGCCGCCCTCGATCCGCCCACGACCGCCACGGGCCGCGGCGGGGCCGCCTTCCTCGCGGGTGAGGCGGTAGGCGAGGTAGACGGGGATGATCGAGATCAGGACGACTATGACGGCGACGGCGTTGACGATCGGTCGTTGCTGGGCGCGGAAGAGGTTGCTGTAGATCCAGTAGGGGAGGGTCTGTTCGCCGGCGCCAATGGTGAACGTGGTGACGATGATCTCGTCGAAGGAGAGGCCGAAGGCGAGCAGGCCGCCGGCGCCGAGCGCCGAGCGCATGTTGGGCAGCGTGACGAGGCGGAACGTCTGCCAGGTATTGGCGCCGAGGTCGGCCGAGGCCTCCTCGAAGGAGGAGGACATCCGGCGCAGGCGGGCGATCGAGTTGTTGTAGACGACGACGATGCAGAAGGTGGCATGGGCGACGATCACGGTGAACAGCGAGAGGTCGATCCCGAGCACTTGGGTGAAGGTGTTGTTGAGCGCGACGCCGGTGACGATTCCGGGCAGGGCGATCGGCAGGACGACGAGAAAGGAGATCGTCTCGCGGCCGAAGAAGCGGTGCCGAGCGACCGCCAGCGAGGCGAGCGTGCCCAGGATCAGGGCGATCGCGGTGGCGACCAGCCCGACCTTGATCGAGGTCCAGAAAGCGTCCTTGGCGGTGCTTTCGATCGCCTTGGGGAACCATTCGAAGGTGAGGCCGGGGGGCGGCCATTCGAGGATCTTGCTCGAGTTGAAGGCGTAGACCGCGAGCACGAACAGCGGCACGTAGATGAACGCCATCACCATGCCGATCGCGACGCGCAAGAGGATTCTGGATCGCTTCGAGAGTCGCACCGTTCTCCTATATGTGCTCGAAGGCGCCGAGCTTGCGCGCGACCAGCAGGTAGCCGATCATCACCACGATCGGGACCAGCGCCAGCGCCGCGGCGAAGGGCAGGTTGTTGGAGATGTTGTTGAAGACGACGTTGCCGATGAACTGGTTGTTGGAGACCAGCTTGGGCGTGATGTAGTCACCGAGGGTGAGGGCGAAGGTGAAGATCGAGCCGGCGACCACCGCCGGGAAGGAGAGCGGCAGGATCACCCGGCGGAAGGTGGTGAAGGGCGAGGCGCCGAGATCCTCGGAGGCGCTGATCAGCGAGTTGGGGATCCGCTCCAGCCCGGCGAAGATCGGCAGGATCATGTACGGCAGCCAGAGGTAACTCATCACCAGCCAGACGGCGGTGTTGCCATAGCCGGGGCCGCTGAGGCCAATCGGTTCCAGGATCCAGTCGATCAGCCCGCCGCCGGAGAGCATGTTGCGCCAGGAGAGGACCTTGACCAGGTAGCTGGACCAGAGCGGGATCAGCACGGCGACGACGAGGATCGCCTTGCCCCGGCGGCTCGCCACCTTGGCCATGTAGAAGGCGATCGGAAAGGCGAGCAGCGCGTCGGTGACCGTCACCAGCGCCGCGATCACCACCGTCCTCACGACGATGGTCCGGTAGACCGGTTCGTTGAACAGCGTTTCGAAGTTTTCGAAGCTGAGGTTTTTTACGAGCTCGCCACTGACCGCGTTGACCGACCACAGCGAGGCGACGAGGAGAAGGGCGAGCGAGCCGAGGTAGCCGACGACCAGCCAGCCGACCGGGCCCGCCAGGAGCGCCCCCGCCTGAAGGCGGGGGCGCCCGTGGAACAAGTTGGCGAGCCGGCGGCTCAACCCTTGATCGAGGTCCAGGCCTGGACCCAGTCGTTGTAGTCCTTACAGTCGCTGGACCCGTTGCCGCAATCGGCAAGCGGGGTCTTCCAGTAGTAGACGCGCTTCCAGAATGCCGGTTCTTCTGCGTGGTATTCAGAGCAGAAGTTCGGGTTTTCGGTCTGTTCGCAGGCCTTTTCCTGGGCCGGCGCCTCGCCGAAGTATTCCGCCACTTCGGCGTTCACTTTCGGTTCGATGATCCAGTTCATCCACATGTACATGCAGTTGGGATGTTCGGCCTGCGAGCTGATCATCCAGGTGTCGGACCATCCCGTCGCGCCCTCTTCCGGCAGGAAGCCCTGGCTCGCCGGGCTTGCCGCCACCGGCTTGCCTTCTTCCTTCAGTGCGAAGTACTGGTACTGCCAGGTCGTGCCGACACGGATGTCACCGCTGGCGAAGGACGAGATCTGCTTTTCGGCTTCTGACCAGTATTCGCCGACCAGCGGCCGCTGTTCCTTCATCATTTCTACGGCTGCTTCGAACTGTTCTTCGTTCAGCTCGTAGGGATCTTCGATCCCGAGGTCGGGGTCGTGCGCCTTCAGGTAGACGGCTGCTTCCGCAATCGACATCGGATCGTCGTACTGGCTGATCTTGCCCTTGTTCTGCGACGCGACTTTCGGGTCGAGCGTCACGTTCCATGACTTCGGCGCCGGCTTGACTTCGTTCGAGTTCCACATCAACAGGTTGGCGCCGCGGCCGTGAGGGATGCCGTAGGGCTTGCCGTCAAAGGTGTTGTACGGCTGGCCCTTGAGGTCGGCGAAGACGGTCTTGTAGTTGGGGACGAGGCTGACGTTGACCGGGTCGACGTCGCCACCTTCGACCAGGCGGGCGGTTGCGTTGCCCGAAGCGGAGACCCCGTCGTATTCGCCCGTGCGCATCAGCGAGACCATTTCGTCGGAGGTCCCGGCGACCTTGTTGTTGACCTTGCAGCCGGTCTTCTTTTCGAAGGGCTTGACCCATGGGGGTTCGACGTAGCCGGCCCAGGAGATCAGGTTGACCTGACCCTCGGCCTTGCCGAGCTTCTGCAGTTCTTCGCCCGACGAGCTGCTGTCGTCGCTGGAGCCGCAACCGGCAAACAGGAGCATCACTGCCAGCAGGCCTCCGATGATCAGCCACGCGGTTCGCGCGGTGTTTGCATGCTGCGTTCTCACGATGGTTCCTCCTCTGTAGAACTGCCCCGGACGGCGACCGTGTGCTCCGGACGCCAACCCACGATTACCTCTCTGCCTTGCTCGGAGGTCACGTCAGCCGACGAGCCCTCCACGTTCTGGCGTATCACCTGAAGTTCCCCACCCGCGTCGAGCGCGATCGTGAAGCGGGTGACCATGCCGGCGTAGGCGACGTCGGCGATTCGCCCGCGCTCGGTGCGCAGGCCGTCTGAGTCCCCCTCAGAGTCGATCAGTTGCACCTTCTCGGGACGGATCGTGAAACGCGAGCCGTCACGCTCGAGCAGGTTGGAGACCCCGACGAAGCCGGCGACGAACTCGGTCGCCGGCCGCTCGTAGAGCTCGACCGGCGGGCTCACCTGCTCGATCTTCCCCTCGTTGAAGACGGCGATGCGGTCGCTCATCGTCAGCGCCTCGTCCTGGTCGTGGGTGACGTAGACGAAGGTGATGCCGACCTCGCCCTGGATCGCCTTCAGCTCGACCTGCATCTGCTCGCGCAGCTTCAGGTCAAGCGCCCCGAGCGGCTCGTCGAGCAGCAGCACCTTGGGGCGGTTGACGATCGCCCTTGCCAGCGCGACCCGCTGGCGTTGGCCGCCGGAGAGCTCCCCGGGGCGGCGATCGCCGTAGCCCGGCAGCCGCACCATCTCCAGCGCCTCGTCGCGGCGCTTCGCCCGCTCCGCCTTGGCGACGCCGGAGATGCGCAGGCCGTAGGCGACGTTCTCGCCCACGGTCATATGGGGGAAGAGGGCGTAGTCCTGGAAGACGGTATTGACGGCCCGGTCGTAGGCCGGCACGCCGCTGACGTCCCGGCCCGCCAGCTCGATCGTTCCCTCGCTGGGATCCTCGAAGCCGGCGATCATGCGCAGCGTCGTCGTCTTGCCCGATCCGGAAGGCCCGAGCATCGTGAAGAACTCGCCCTCTTGTACTTCGAGGTCAATGCCGGCAACCGCGACCACCTCTCCGTAACGCTTGGAGAGACCCGCCAAGCGGATGTCAGGTGGAGTGGCTACACGGCAAAGTTATCCGAGCAGTTCAGGAACGCAAGGACAAACTCGCCCCGGCCAGTTGGCCGGGGCGGAGTACGCCTCAGGCGTGATGCCCGATTAGAAACCTTCGGGGTGCCGGGCTACGAAGCCGATGTTGTCACGAAGGTCTTCGTGCCAGCGCGGGCCGGTTTCGCCGGCGCCGTCGCCGGAGGTGTCCCAGCGGAAGCCCGCGATCACGGCATAGGCGTGACCTGCGTTGGTGTAGACGGTGATCCAGCGGCCTTCTCCCGGCAGCCCCCACTTGGCCATCGGGCCGGAAGGCATGGGGCTTTCGAGGAATTCGCCGCCGTGCAGCGCGTAGCTGACCGAGCCGGAGCAGTCGTAGCCCCGGTCCCACCAGCGGGCGTGGCCGCCACCCCAGATGTAGGGCTTGGTGCGGATCTTGTTCGCCGCCGCGATTACCTGCTGGACTTGCAGCGGCGCCGACTTGGGCGGTACCAGCATGCCGTTTTTGAGCAACCGCGCTTTCGCGGTCGGGGTGCAGATGTCCGTTTCGGCTGGTGAAAGGCCGCCACCGCCGCAGTTTGCCGATGCGACGCCCGGGGTAAATACCAAGAGCGCCAGCACAGCAGCTGCGGCAATGCCTAGCTTGAATCTATGCGTGTTTGTGCGCAAACCGATCTCCTTCGTCGGCCTACGGGGTTAGCTGTCGGGCTGGCGCGAAAGGAGCCTGCGCCCCCGCCCAGATGGGCGAGTTAGCCCCGAAAACGTGGTTCCCCCGCTCCCGCGTTGCCGTCTGGCTGGCGGGATTAGGCGTTTCGGTTATTTGGAAGGGCGGCAGTCTAGACCATCCGCCGGTCGCTTGCTCACAAAAAACAAATATTTCCCAGAGTCGCTGCACTTTGGGTTGATTCGACGTATCCGGTGGTAGCTTGCGCCCTGCGATGGAACTTGCGGGGAAGACGGCGCTGTTGACCGGCGCCACCGGCGGCCTCGGCCGCGCGATCGCCGCGACACTGGCCGGCCGCGGCGCGAAGCTGGCGCTGAGCAGTCGCAAGGCCGAGGCGCTGGAAGCGCTCGCGGGGGAGCTGCCCGGTGAGGGTCACCGCGCCCTGGTGGCCGACCTGGGCGAACCCGGCGCGGCGGAGAAGCTCGCCGCCGACGCGGGTGACGTCGACATCCTTGTCGCCAATGCCGGCCTGCCCGGCTCCGGGCGCCTGCCCGAATACAGCGCCGAGCAGATGGCCAAAGCGCTTCGCGTCAATCTCGAGGCGCCGATGTTTCTCGCCCGGGCGCTGGAGCCGCGGATGGTCGAGCGGGGGGAGGGACACATGGTCTTCATCTCCTCGCTTTCGGGAAAGTCGCCGGCACCGCTCTCCTCGATCTACGCGGCGACCAAGTTCGGCCTGCGCGGCTTTGCCTTCGCCCTGCGCACGGACCTGGACCCGCTGGGGATCGGGGTCTCCCTCGTCTCGCCGGGAACGATTCGAGAAGCCGGCATGTACGCGGACTCGGGCGCCAAACCGATTCCCGGGCTCGGCACCGGCTCGCCCCAGGAGGTCGCCGACGCGGTGGTCAAGGCGATCGCGCAGAACAAGGCGGAGATCACCGTCGCCCCGGTCCGCCAGCGCGTGCTCGCCCACTTCGCTCTCACCAGCCCCGCGATCTCGGTTAAGTTCGCCAGCGGCAGTTTCGGCAAAAAAGCCGCCGAGAGCGTCGTCCAGGGCCAGCACGACAAGCGCTGAGCCTCCATCTCTAGGATGGAGTCGATGAGCAGTTCCGACTCCTTCGGCGCCCGTTCGACCCTCGAGGTCGGCCGTCGCTCTTACGAGGTCTTCCGCCTCGATTCCCTGGCCGACCGCTTCGACGTCGCCCGCCTGCCCTACTCGATCAAGGTGTTGCTCGAGAATGTGCTGCGGCTGGAGGACGGCGTCTCGGTCAGCCGTGAGGCGATCGAGGCGATCGCAGGCTGGGACGCCGCCGACGACCCCAGCGTCGAGATCCCCTTCCAGCCCGCACGCGTGTTGATGCAGGACTTCACCGGCGTCCCCGCCGTGGTCGACCTGGCGGCGATGCGCGACGCGATGGCGGAGATCGGCGGCGACCCGGAGACGATCAATCCCCTGGTCGACGTCGACCTCGTGATCGACCACTCGGTCCAGGTCGACGCCTTCGGCAACGAGCGCGCCTTCGCGGTCAACGCCGAGCGCGAGTTCGAGCGCAATCGCGAGCGCTACTCCTTCCTAAAGTGGGGCCGCGAGGCCTTCGACAACTTCAGCGTCGTGCCGCCGGCGACGGGCATCTGCCACCAGGTCAACCTCGAGCACATCGCCCAGGTCGTCTACAGCCGCGAGAACGACGGCGTCCTGCAGGCCTACCCCGACACCCTGGTCGGCACCGACTCGCACACGACCATGGTCAACGGCCTCGGCGTGCTCGGCTGGGGCGTCGGTGGGATCGAGGCGGAGGCGGCGATGCTCGGTCAGCCGATCTCGATGCTGCTGCCGCAGGTCGTCGGCTTCAAGCTCGGCGGAGAGCTGCCCGAGGGCGCGACCGCGACCGACCTGGTCCTGACCGTGACCGAGATGCTGCGCGAGCGCGGCGTCGTCTCCAAGTTCGTCGAGTTCTTCGGTCCCGGCTTGGCGACGCTGGGGCTGGCGGACCGGGCGACGATCGGCAACATGTCGCCCGAGTTCGGCTCGACCTGCGCGATCTTCCCGGTCGATGCCGAGACGCTGCGTTACCTCGATTTGACCGGGCGGCCGACCGAGACGATTGAGCTGGTCGACGCCTACGCCCGCGAGCAGGGCATGTTCTTCGAGCCGGGCGCGCCCGACCCGGTCTTCTCAGACCTGCTCGAGCTCGACCTCGGCGACGTCGTGCCCAGTATTGCCGGCCCGAAGCGGCCCCAGGACCGGGTGCCCCTGGCCGAGGCGAAGGAGGCCTTCCTCGAGGCGATGGCGGAGTTCGACCCCGAGGCCGGCGAGCAGCTCGGCAACGGCATCGACGAGGCCGGCGAGGAGTCCTTTCCGGCATCCGACCCACCCGCCGAGGAACACGACGACGACCGCGGCCGCCCGCGCCCGGCGGTACGGGGCGAGGGTGCCTTGGCGACGGTCGCGCGCGGCTCGGAAGACGCGATCGAGGTGACGCTCGAGGACGGCACCACGTTCGAGCTCGACCATGGCCGCGTCGTGATCGCGGCGATCACCAGCTGCACCAACACCTCCAACCCCAGCGTGATGGTCGGCGCCGGGCTGCTCGCCCGCAACGCGGTGCAGCGCGGCCTCGTCCGCAAGCCCTGGGTCAAGACCTCGCTGGCCCCCGGCTCGACCGTCGTCACCGATTACCTCGAGAAGGCCGGCCTGACCAAGTACCTGGACGAGCTGCAGTTCAACCTGGTCGGCTACGGCTGCACCACCTGCATCGGCAACTCCGGCCCGCTGCCGGCGGAGATTTCGGCTGCCGTGGAGGAGAAGGATCTCGCCGTCTGCGCGGTGCTCTCCGGCAACCGCAACTTCGAGGGGCGGATCAACCAGGACGTCAAGGCGAACTACCTGGCCAGCCCGCCGCTGGTGGTCGCCTACGCGCTGGCCGGTCGCATGGATCTCGACCTGACCAGCGAGCCGCTCGGCGAAGGCAGCGACGGCGAGCCGGTCTACCTGCGCGACATCTGGCCCGACACGGAGGAGATCAAGGAGCTGGTCGGCCGCTCGATCGCTTCGGAGATGTTCACCCGCAACTACGGCAAGGTGCTCGAGGGCGATGAGACCTGGCGCGCGGTGGAGGTGCCGGGGGGAGACCGTTACACCTGGCCGGACTCCACCTACGTGCGCCGCCCCTCGTTCTTCGAGCAGATGCCGGCGGAGGCGCCTGGCGTCGAGCCGATCGCCGGCGCCAGGGTGCTGGCCCTGCTCGGCGACTCGATCACCACCGATCACATCTCGCCGGCGGGTGCGATCAAGAAGTCGAGCCCAGCCGGAGAGTGGCTGATCGAACAGGGGGTCGAGCCGCGTGACTTCAACTCATACGGCTCGCGCCGAGGCAACCACGAGGTGATGGTCCGCGGCACCTTCGCCAACATTCGCCTGCGCAACCTGCTCGCCGAGCGCACCGGCGGCTTCACCCGGCATTTCCCCGACGGCGAGGAAACGACGATCTACGAGGCGGCGATGGCCTATGCCGAGGAAGGGCTGCCGCTGGTCGTGCTGGCGGGCAAGGAGTACGGCTCGGGCTCCTCGCGCGATTGGGCGGCCAAGGGGACGAAGCTGCTCGGCGTCCGCGCCGTGATCGCCGAGAGCTTCGAGCGCATCCACCGTTCCAACCTGATCGGCATGGGCGTGCTGCCGCTGCAATTCCCGGACGGGGAGAGCGTCGAGTCGCTCGGCCTTGGCGGTGAGGAGATCTTCGACTTCGGCGATCTGCGAAACGGCGAAGCGAAGACGGTTGCCGTCACCGCGCGCCGCGAGGGCGGGGACCCGATCGAGTTCGAGGCCACGGTCAGGCTCGACACGCCGAACGAGGTCTCTTACTTCCAGAACGACGGAATTCTTCAGACCGTTCTGCGAAACCTGAAGTAATTACAGGCAGGCGGCGCAGCGGGGCCGCGGGAGGCAGGGGGGTCCGCGCGACCCTCACTGCACCTGCGCGTCGGTAGCCAGGGAGGGATGCCGACGCGGCCGTTCCCCTAAACGGGACTGCTCAGAGGAACAGTCAACGACTAGCTATACCGCGTCATACCCGTCAGGTCAAGGCTTCCTGAGCGGATCTACGGCGATTCCCCGACTCTTTGCGGGGATTCCGCAACACCCCAGCCCCGCCGCTCGATCAATTCGATTCCGATCACACTGCCGACCGGACCGACGGGGGTCAGCGTCGCCGCCAACAGTGTGTAAGGAGCCTGGCGCTTGCCGCAGGCGATCCAGATCACGATGCAGAGCGCGATGAATCCCAATCCATGCGCCCAGCCGAAGACCATCGTCTCGGTGTCGAAGCCGGGCACGAGCCAGAAGACGATCAGTCCACTGAAGATCGCCAGCTCGATCCAGGAAAGCCACTTGACCCAGGTGAAAAGGGGTCCGGGGACTGGCTTGCCGAGTGGGTTGCTCATGGGTAAGAAAACCGTTGCACATCCGTGACGTCGCGCGCGCCACGCGTTGCAGACAGATCATTACGGTCTGGCATGATGGAGGCGATGACGAAAAGCTGGACCGACGAGCGACTGGAAGAGCGTTTCGACGCGATCGACCGGCGTTTTGATGCCGTCGACCAACGCTTTGCCGAGGTCGACCGGCGCTTCGATGCCGTCGACCAGCGCTTCGATCGCGTCGAAGGCGAGATACGCGATTTGCGGCTGGACATGAAAGCGGGCTTCGAGCGGGTCGACGAGCGCTTCGAAAAGATGAACACCGAGATGAAAGCGGGCTTCGAGCGGGTCGACGAACGCTTCGAAGCGATGCACCGCCTGATGATCCAGGGCGGCATCGTGATCATCGCCGCCCTGCTCGGGCTGATCGGCACGCAGCTCTAAGGCAGTCCGAGCCGAGCTAAGCGCCGGGCGTGAGCGCGGTGAGGACGATGCGTTCCTGCTCGCGGGCGTGGGCGACCGAGTAGCCCTCGCCTGGGCTGGCCCGGGTCGGGCGGCCGACGTAGCCGAGCTCTACGCCCTCGGGGACGAGATCGGGGAGGCGCCGGGACATCACCTTCCAGGCACCCATGTTGCGGGGCTCCTCCTGGGTCCAGACGATCTCTTTCAAGTTCGGGTAGGCGGCGATGACGCCCTTGAGTTGATCGTCGGCGAAGGGGTAGAGGAGCTCGACCCGGGCGATCGCGACGTTCTCGGCGGTTTCGCGACGTTCGTTGCCGTCGAGGTCGTAGTAGACCTTGCCGGTGCAGAGCACGAGCCGCTCGACCTTCTCGCGTCGCTCCTGAGCCTTCGGGTCGTCAAGGATGAAGTGGAAGTGGCCCTCGGTCAGTTCCTCCGGCGTGGCGGTGGCACGGTCGAGGCGGAGCAGGCCCTTGGGGGTGAAGACGACCAGCGGTCGCGGCTTGCGGATCAGCGCCTGGCGGCGCAGCAGGTGGAAGTACTGGGCGGCGGTGGTCGGGTTGGCGATGCGGATGTTGCCCTCGGCGCCGAGCGCGAGGAAGCGCTCGATCCGGGCGCTGGAATGCTCGGGGCCGGAGCCCTCGTAGCCGTGCGGCAGCAGCAGGGTGAGGCGGCTCGTCTGTCCCCACTTGGCCTCGCCGGAGACGATGAAGCTGTCGATGATCACCTGGCCGGCGTTGGCGAAGTCGCCGTACTGTGCCTCCCAGAGGACCAGCGCGTTCGGCATCGCCGCCGAGTAGCCGTACTCGAAGCCGAGGCAGGCGGCCTCGGAGAGTGGGCTGTTGTAGAGCTCGAAGGGAGCGCCGGCCTCGCTGAGGTTCTGCATCGGGGTGTACTCGAGGCCGGTGTTCTCGTCGTGCAGGACCAGGTGGCGGTGCGAGAAGGTGCCGCGCTCGGTGTCCTGCCCGGTGAGGCGGATGTGGACGCTTTCGGTCAGCAGCGAGGCGAAGGCGAGCGCCTCGGCGTGGCCGAATTCGATGCCGCCGTTCTCCAGCGTCTCGAGTCGCTTGGAGAGCGGTTTGCGCAGCTTGCGGTGGATGGTGAAGCTCTCGGGCACCTCGATCAGGGCCTCGTTGAGCGTGCGCAGCTTCTCGATCGGCACCGCGGTTTCGACCGGCGGGCTGGCGCTGCGGTCGAGCTCGCCGGTGCTGGTCGTCGTCACCGTCGGGTCCTCGTAGTCGCCCAGCTCCATCTTGTGGCGCAGGTCTTTGAGCGCCGCCGACATCTCGTCGTGGCGCTCTTTGGCGGCGCTCTCGACGTCCGCCTCGCTGAGCACGCCCTCCTCGACCAGCTGCTTGGCGTAGATCTCGGAGACCGGCGGGTGCGCCTTGATCTTGGCGGCGATCTGGGGCTGCGTGTAGGCGGGCTCGTCGGTCTCGTTGTGGCCGTAGCGGCGGTAGCCGATCACGTCGATGACGATGTCCCGGCTGAAGCGCTCGCGGTAGGCCATCGCCAGCCGCACCGCGGCCGAGCAGGCTTCGACGTCGTCGGCGTTGACGTGGACGATCGGCACGTTGAAGCCCTTCGCCATGTCGGCCGCGTAGGGAGTCGAGCGAGCGTCATCGGGATCGGTGGTGAAGCCGACCTGGTTGTTCTGGATGACGTGGATCGTGCCGCCGGTCGCGTACCCCTTCAGCGCCTGCAGGTTGAGCGTCTCGGCGACGACTCCCTGGCCGGGGAAGGCGGCGTCGCCGTGCAGCAGCACCGGCACCGCGCACTTGGGTTTGTGCTCGAGCGCCGCCCCCTCGAAGTCGGACTGGATCAGGCGTGTGGCGCCCTCGACCACGGGGTTGACGAACTCGAGGTGGCTCGGGTTGGGGTAGAGCCGGACGGCGATCTTCTCGCCGTCGTGGGTCTCGTAGACACCCTGGTGGCCGTAGTGGTACTTGACGTCGCCGGTGCCGCCGTGGGGGATGCCGGCGACGGCCTTGACCTGATCGATCTGCTTCGAGCCCTCGAACTCGGCCAGGATCGACTCGACCGAGCGGCCGAGGTTGTGGGCGAGCACGCTGAGGCGGCCGCGGTGGGCCATGCCGAAGACGACCTCCTCGGCACCGCTGCGCCCGGCGAGCGCGATCAGCTCGTCGAGCATCGGCACGACCACGTCGAGCCCCTCGATCGTGAAGATCTTCTGGCCCAGGTAGGCCTTCTCGATGAAGCGCTCGAACTGGAAGACGTCGATCAGCCGCATCAGCAGGCGCTGTTTCTCCTCGGCGGCGAGCGGCGCCCGGTGTGCCCCGGTCTCGACCATCTCGCGCAGCCAGGTGCGCTGCTGGTGTGAGGAGAGGTGCTCGAACTGGTAGGCGATCGTGCCGCAGTAGGCCTCGCGCATGCGCGGCAGGGCCTCGAGCAGGGTCTCGCCGGGGACGCCGATGCGGAGGATCGAGGCCGGCACCCGCGACATCAGCTCCGGGGTGAGGTTGAGGTTCTCCGGCTGGATCGCCGGGTCGCCCTTGGGCTCGGAGCCGAGCGGATCGAGACGGGCCGAGAGGTGGCCGTGGGTGCGGTAGCCCTTGAGCAGGGAAGTCGCCGCCTGCACCGCCTGCAGCAGCTCCTCGTCGGGCTGGGTGCCGGTGATGCCGGTGTCACCGCCGGGCGCGGCCGCACCGAGCGGCGGGGCGGAGGCCGAGGCGGGGTGCGCGGCTGAGATCGGGCCGGCGTCGAGGTCGAGCTCGGCGGCGACGCTCTCGTAGAACTCGTTCTCGCCTTGCAGCAGGCTCTCGATGCTGCGCAGGAAGGCGCCCGACTCGGCGCCCTGGATCACCCGGTGGTCGTAGGTCGAAGTCAGCGTCATCACCTTGGATACGCCGAGGTGGCGCAGCCGCTCCGGGGTCGCGTGCGCCCACTCCGGCGGGTAGGCGATCGAGCCGGTGGCGATGATCGCGCTCTGGCCGCTCATCAGGCGCGGCACCGAGGCGACGGTGCCGATGCCGCCCGGGTTGGTCAGCGAGATGTTGGTGCCCTGGAAGTCGTCGGCGGTGAGCTTGTTCTCCCGCGTCTTGGTGATCAGGTCCTCGTAGTAGCTGTGGAAGCCGGCGAAGTCGAGGTCCTGGGAGCCCTTGATCGCGGGCACCATCAGGCTGTGCGAGCCGTCCTTGCGCTCGACGTCGACGGCGATGCCGAGGTTGACCGACCCGTTCTCGATCGCGTAGGGCTTGTCCTCGCGGCGCTCGAAGACCCGCGTCATAACCGGGTGCTCCTTCGCCGCCTGCACGATCGCCCAGGCGACCAGATGCGTGAAGGACACCTTCATTCCCCGCTCCTTCAGCTGTGCGTTCAGCGCCTTCCGCTTCGCATCGAGCGTGTCCACCGCGATCGTCCTGAACGACGTAGCCGTCGGAACTTCCCGACTCTCATCCATCGCCTGCGCCAACATCGCCGCCGGCCCCCGCAACTGCTTCTCTTCACCGACGACGGCGCCCGCGCCATTGCCGGCAGCCAGAACGTCGCTCTTGGTCACCTTGGCGCCGGGACCCGAGCCGGCTACCGAGCCGAGGTCGACGCCGTTATCCGCCGCTACTCGTCGGGCCACGGGAGTCGCTCGGACTCCGTCGCCTCCGTTGGTCCCGGCTGTGGCTGTTCCAGCGGTCTCACCTGCGGGTGGCGCAGACTCGGGGGATCCGAGAACGGAGGCGGAGCCCCCGCCCGCAGGATCCCCCGAGTCTGTGTCAGGACCCGCAGCCGAGCCATTGGAACCCTCGCCGGGCTCCATCTCAGCCAACGGAGCCCCAACCGGAACCTCATCGTCGACCGAGACCAACAGCTTGGTAATCACGCCCGCCATCGGCGCCGGCACCTCGGCGTCGACCTTGTCGGTCGACACCTCGACAACGGTGTCACCCTCGTTGACGAAATCGCCCTCGGCGACGTGCCACTCGAGCACGATCCCCTCGGTGACCGACTCGCCCATTTCGGGCATTGCAATCTGCACGGTCGCCGTCTCCGCCATTTCTTCTTCGCAGTCTATGAAAACGGCATGGCCTGCTTCTCGCTCAAGGTAGGCTGCAAGCGTGAACTACTTCGTCACCGGCGCCACCGGGTTCATCGGTCGCAACCTCGTGCAGCGCCTGCTGCAGCGCGAGGGCACCGTCTACGCCCTGGTGCGGGCCGGCTCCCGGGGTCGTCTCGAGGAGCTGCGGACCTCCTTTGGTCCCGACGGGGCGCGGGTCGTGCCGATCTCCGGCGACCTCGCTCAGCCCGGCCTCGGCGTCTCCGAGGAGGACCTGCTCGAGCTGCGCGGCAAGGTCGACCACTTCTTCCACCTGGCGGCGATCTACGACATGACCGCCGGCACCGAAGCGCAGGAGATCGCCAACGTCGAGGGCACCCGCCACGCGGTTGAACTCGCCGGCTCGATCGAGGTCGGCTGCTTCAACCACGTCAGCTCGATCGCCGTGGCCGGCATGTACCGGGGCGAATGGCGCGAGGACATGTTCGAGGAGGCCGAAGGCCTCGACACTCATCCCTACTTCCGCACCAAGCACGAGTCCGAGCGGGTCGTACGCGAGGAGAGCCGCCGCCCCTGGCGCGTCTACCGGCCCGGGATCGTCGTCGGCGATTCGCGCACCGGGGCGATCGACAAGGTCGACGGTCCTTATTACGGCTTCAAGCTGCTGCAGCAGATGCGGCGGGTGCTGCCCAGCTGGCTGCCGACACTCGGTGTCGAAGGCGGCGAGATCAACATCGTCCCGGTCGACTACGTCGCCGACGCGATCGACTACATCGCCCACAAGCCGGGCCTCGACGGGCAGGCCTTCAGCCTCACCGACCCCAATCCGAAGACCGCCGGGGAGATGATCAACCTCTTCGCCCGCGCCGCCGATGCGCCGCAGGCGGCGCTGCGGCTGGAGTCGAACGTGACCGACCCGGCGACCTCGCTGGTGCGGACCGGCCTGCGCTTCTTCCCGCCGGCGAAGCGAGTCGTCAAAGCGGGGCTGGGTCAGATCGGCATCCCGGCCGGCGTGCTGAGCTACTTCAGCTACCCGACCCACTTCGACTCGAGCAACGCCGAGAAGGCGCTGGAGGGCTCCGGCATCTCGGTGCCGCCGCTCGAGTCCTACGCCGACCGGATCTGGGACTACTGGGAGCGCACCCTCGATCCCGACCTCTTCAAGGACCGCACCCTGAGCGCCGCGGTGCGGGGCAAGGTGGTGTTGATCACCGGCGCCTCCTCGGGGATCGGCAAGGCGACGGCGGTCAAGGTCGCCGACGCCGGGGCGACTGTGCTGCTGGTGGCGCGCTCGGTCGACAAGCTCGAGGAGACCAAGCGCGAGATCGAGGACGCCGGCGGCGTCGCCCACATCCACCGCTGCGACCTCGCCGACATGGAGGACATCGAGCGGATGGCCGAGGAGGTGCTCGCCTACCACGGGCGGGTCGACATCCTGGTCAACAACGCGGGCCGCTCGATCCGCCGCTCGGTCGGCCTCGCCTATGAGCGCTTCCACGATTACGAGCGGACGATCCAGCTCAACTACCTCGGCGCGGTGCGTCTGATCCTCGCCCTCCTGCCATCGATGCGGGCCCACAAGTCGGGGCACGTGATCAACATCAGCTCGATCGGGACGCAGACCAACCCGCCGCGCTTCTCCGCCTACGTCGCCTCGAAGGCGGCACTCGATGCCTTCGGCCGCGTGATCGCCTCAGAGGTGATCGACGACGGCGTCCACATCACCACGATCCACATGCCGCTGGTGCGCACGCCGATGATCGCGCCGACGCGCATGTACGACGTCTTCCCGGCGATCGCGCCGGAGGAGGCGGCGGAGATGATCGCGGGGGCGATGATTCACCAGCCGAAGAAGGTGGCTACGCGGCTGGGGACGTTCGGCGAGCTGCTCTACGCGGTGGCGCCGAAGGCGAGCGATCGGATCTTGAACCAGGCCTACAAGTTGTTCCCCGACAGCCAGGCGGCCAAGGGGAAGGGCGAGGAGGCGCCGGACAAGGCTCCCTCTACCGAGGCGGTTGCCTTCGCTCACCTCATGAAAGGCGTTCACTGGTAGGGGCATCTGGCCCCTGCGAGCGGGGGCTCGTTCATGGCTGAGCGGAGGCTCAAGCACTGGGGGTGGGGGTACGAAGATCAGGTGCCCTCCAAGGAGCAGCTTGCGGAGGCTGCGGTGGGGATCCGGGAGCGGTTTGGGTTCGGAGGGGAGCCCGAGGAGCCGGTTGCGCTCGATCAGGTGGAGTTGCGCCGGCCGCGGTTGAAAGCTCCGGAGGC
>Ga0207682_10000462_pt1 | contig 18787 bp, 13 predicted proteins | sample KBSM63metaG_FD_184332 | JGI IMG/M metagenome (GOLD analysis project Ga0207682, IMG submission 184332) | Miscanthus rhizosphere microbial communities from Kellogg Biological Station, Michigan, USA - KBS M6-3 metaG (SPAdes) (version 2) | ecosystem: Host-associated > Plants > Roots > Rhizosphere >... | reverse complement strand
TGTATTACCATTCGTATATGTCTACACATGAAACTATCGCCATATACACTACGGGCTTTGCATTCATGCACCCAGCTACCATCATCACGTTTAGTTAGATAATATACCATTCCATTGCTCTTTTTACGCACCGTAAATATCTCTAATTCTTCATCAACACATTGTATATCATATGCACTATTAGCCATAATAGAAGTACGGTGCCTAAAGCATAATTTATCTATAACTACTAATCTCTTTTCCTATCGAAACTATTCTCTCTAAGATACTGAATCAAGGCTTTAGTAGCATCATTCTTCACATCTTCAATCTCTTTTTCTAATTCATCTATTCTTTTTTCTGTCTCAGCCGTATGTTTTTCTAATATCTTGTTAAATTTAGCTTCACGTTCTTCAGCCTGTTTTTGAAACTTTATAAGTGCTTTTGTAAGCACCTCAATCATGTCTAGCTTCTTTCTAAAATTCTTTAGTTTTGTAATAAGAACACCTACTATAGCAATAATAAAGGTGCTTAAAAGCATCTGAGTTACAGAATTACTAAATAATATTGAGACTATATCCTGTTGGTTCTCTACATGCTGTGTTGCAAGGGTACCGTTTCCGGTGACTGTTGTAGTTGTTACTGGCTCCTCAGAATATGCTACGAAAGAATAAAGATGTAAAATATTAATAAAAATTAAAATAGAAAGTGATAAAATAAGAAAGAGGTTAATTCTTTTTATTTCCTGATTTATTACTTCCTGTTGTTGGTGTTGGTGTTCCGCTACCACCGCTGTTGACTGGTTTGTTGAGAGGCTCGATTGTTGTCGTTGTACTTTCCTCTTGTTTCTCCAATAGTTGGACCTGTTTCTTATCTTCATCTTTATTGTCTTCTTTTACCTTTTCCTCTTTATTTACTTCTTCCTTGGTTGTTGATGTTGTTGTGGTTTTAGTCTCGGTGCTTGAAGCAGTATCACTTTTATTATTACTACTACCTGAATTTAATTCCTTTCTAACCTCTGGTAATCTATTTACCATAGAATTAAGAACTTTCTTTTCTCTTCCCAATAACAGTTCATCCCATGTTGCATCCTTAAAGTAGTCTTCATTTGTTACTGTAGGTATGGTAGTTGGTGTTCTGTTGCTTGATGTAGCACCTTCATAGAATCCAAAGCTAACACCGTCATTGTTTTTAGAATATTTCTCTACATTTTCTTTACTAAATGGGATTGTATATACTATTCTTGTTGGTGCTCCTGAGTCTGCATTACCAGGTCCTGTACCTCCTGAAGCTGTGGATCTAACTGGTATTTCCAATATACCTTCTTTTGTAACATATCTATCTCTATATGCACCTGGTTCATTAGCGTTCTTTGTGTCTCTAGCAAAGAAATCTACGGTTTTTGATACAACAAGGTATTGTTTTCCACCCTGTTCATTTAGTTTAACTCTGAAAATGTTCTTTACAACATCCTTAGTCAAAAGATTCTCGTCATTATATAGTGCTTGAATCCTATAATCCTCATCAGATAGTTCATAGGTAGCATTATTTTCAGCAGCTATATCTATTTTCTGTTGAATATAATCACAATATTTAGGCTGTTCTGTGGCTTCTTGGTTAATTTTAAATCCCATAATGAAGTATATAAGACGATAAGATTATAATAGTTTTTGTTGGTAGGTAAGTAGATAGATAGATTGTTTCTAAAATTTAATAATAACAACATTTGGGAGGTAGTAGAGTCAGGTAATGATCAAGTTACGTTCTTTCGTAGGGTGCTTACACCACATGCTTTACGCACCGTGAAAATCGATGAAGAAATAAACGAGAACGATATGAGTGTAGAAAACGGATATAGTTATGAAGATTGGAAGATATTCTTTGGTGAGGAAAGATTAAAGAAATTAGTAGTAGATTTTGAAAGAGAACGTTATGTTTTACCAATGATATATTTTGCTACGTTTATTAAAGGATTAACAGATATGATTAGAGAACGGGAAACTAAATATGTATGGAAGAAACGTTCCAACCCTTAAATAATTTTTTATAAAACGGTTATTCAGTATAATTATCAATGAGTACTAATAATAATAATCCACAACAGTCAGAAACAGGATCACCAGGCGGTAAGAAAGTCATATCAGTACAGGGTAATGATATTAATAAGGTAATCAATCAACAAACAGGTGGTCAAGTACCACAACAAAATACACCTTCAGGTAACCAAAGTCCTCCAAAACAATCAGGAGGTGGACCAGAAGGACCAGCAACACAAAACACATCAGGATTAAAGAATGCCGTTTCTCCTCCAACCGGCACAGTAAATAAAGTAACAGGTCAACAGTTAGATAATAATAATAACAACGCTAACACAGCTCCAGGCACCGACCCAACTGTACCAAACGTAGATGATGTAAACATCGAAGAAATGATCAAAACTTCTGAAGGAGAAGTCAAAACATTAGATGAAGATACACAAAAACGTAAAGACATCACCGAAAAACTACAAACAGCCTTAGCAGCAAGAGGTAGATTCGAACGACTCTTATTCAACAATATAGAAACAGGTGAGATGATTGGTACAAAACTGCGATATTTAAAAGACAATGAAGGAAAAACAATCTATGACTATATGAATGACCCAGTGGTCCAAGAACATATAGAGTTTGTTGCAGCAGAAGGAGATCCTATGGATGGTTCACCAGTTGACCGTCAAGTCACTTTCTACTGGAAGAAACCAACTTTCTAGTTAATTAATTAAACTAGGATTTTCTTCCTTCAAAGCCTGTAATAAATCAGCAGGTATTTTATTTTTAATTTTATCTAATTCTTCTCGCACCGTCATATTAAATCCTCTAATATTTCTAACTGCCAAAGTAATACATGTTTCCATTTATTATTATCCATAAAGAACTGTGTTCCTGCAGCAAAGTTATTTCCTAGTGAAAAGTTAGCAAAGTTCTTTCCATCCTGTATTGTCGACGGTGCTGCAATAAAACTTACTCCTATATCCCATAACCATTTTGGGTTGGTAGACAGCATATCCTTGAATATCTTTTTAGTAGCCATCCATCTCCATGGTGGATTTCTCCATACGTCGGTCGTAGATCCTGTTACCCATTTATACGCAAACTCTGTAATCATGAACTGATATAGTCTTTTACGTGTGCCGCCGATCCATTTTCCTTCCTGTGGACTGTTATTATGTGTAACATTGAATGTAGCTGTACTATTAGCAGAATCAAAGTTATTATCAGAAACACCAAATACAATTTCATCTCTTAACAAATGTCTTTTTTCTGCAGGTTTTGCTAGTTCTTCAGCTGACCATGTGGTAGGATAATTGGCTTGGATTTTGTCAAGCACCAACCACCATGTATCTACGAACTGTTCTTCTCGGGTAATAGCATTTACCCATTTCCATTCTCTACTACTAGAACTCATTGTTGTTTATTATCCTTATCTTGTTGTTGTTTCTCTAAGCACCATTTACAAATGGGTTTGCCTTTACTATCTCGTTGAGCTGGATTTCCAAAGGTATATGAATTACATTGTCTGCATTTAAAATTAGTCATTAATCGTATTCTCCACCCAGGGCATTTCTACTTCTATATCTTAGTAAACTACCATCTATTGACGATGAACCAACTGTTTTGTAAGGAGTTACGGTGCTGTAAAAACTCTTATTATCACTGTCCAGATCACCATATCCTATTTGTCTTAATGTCTTTAATTTCTCCATAGCATTTTTGTTATAGATATCTGCTTTTTGATTTATATCATGAAATTCATTACACAACCTAGAAGCTGCTAAATACTCTGATGCATCTCTAGCCCATGAATATCCATGGGTAACATTTTCAACCCAATCAGTTTCCACTGTTCTTGTATAGTCATACACCATATCATCTGATTCTTCTATAATATCCTCTATATCAGTGACATTTTGCATCTGTTGGTCGGTAGGGTTACCTGCCAACTTGATAACCCTATCTGCTCTTGCCAAAACCATTTCTTTATAACTTATAATATCAATATCTTTATAAAAAACATTATAGAAGCCTTCAAGCTATAAGATTTTGTTAAATGAACAGAGCCAAATGAAAAATATAAAAGTGAGAAAGTTCTCATTAATTTAAGATAGTTTCATCATAATTACTATTGGGCTTTCCCATATAGTGAGACATGATTGCGGCCTAGCTAGACATGTCTCAATATGATGGAAATATCTTAAAACCACAATTGATTAATAAAAACATTATAGAAGCCTTCAAGCACCGTACTATATTATCATGATACTACCCTCGAATATCTTTTAATATTATCAACAATCAGTAAATTTATAATAAAATGAGTGTAATCATACCAACACACCAAGTAGATATCACCGATAATATGGTATACTTTGAAGAAACAAGTCCTGGTGCAAATCCAGTTGGAGCACCGACATTAGTATCAGTTCCAATCGTAAGTAGCTTAAACAAAACAGAGTCATGGAGAAATGACGTTAGATTCGTCATTGGTAAAATGGATAGGCATGCTGTCTTAAAACTAAAGAAAGAAAACAATTTCAGTATTAGTTACGATATTTATGATACAACATTTCTTCAATACGGTACAGAATTACCAGGTGGATCAGGAACAATAGACAAGACGCTTTGCTTTATATTACCAATTGAATTAAACGGAGCAACATATTATAAGAGATTTAGAGGATGTATCACAGACACAGTTAACATTTCTGTAGAAGAAACATATGCAGTAGAGCATTCATGGATTGCAAAATCAGTATCTGAATACATGACTCTTAATGAATTGAAACTAGACCTGGGCTTGAGTACCACAGCTACTCTTACTTTCCCTTCATTCCCCACGGATATTCCATGGACCAACCTAAAACCTGCAGGCACCACAGATAAGCCACTTACAATCAATGGAGTAGCAACCTATTGTATGTCTCTTAACGTATCCATAGAAAGAGGTCCAACACCCGCAGAAGCAGTAGCAAATGAAACGTTCTTCTATATCAAAGCTGGATATAGAAAAATCACTGGTTCAGCAACACTATATCTTACTGGTAAAGAAATAGATACTCTGTTTAGAGCATTCACATCCTTCCTTCTCACATTCAAGCTATCTGATACTCCAGCATGTGATATTACCATGACAAACACTGTTATCACTTCACAGTCTGATGGTATATCTGGGGGAGAAAATAGCTATATTATGCTTGAATGCAACTTAGATAGTGCAAGTTTCTCCATAACTGCTGTCTAATACAGGCATAAAAATCCTTATTTTTTTATTTTTATTTTAATAACATTTATATTACAAATTTTCACCATGACTAATAATGGCATTAAGAGAATGCGCATGTGGCTGCGGCACCAAAATTATACAGAAAAGTGAATACCGAACCAGTAGATTTGTTCATGGACATAATTCCTTTCTTCGATTAGGAGACAAACATCCTAATTATGGAAAACGAGGACCTGAAACATCTACGTATAAAACAGGTAGAACTAAATCAGGAAATGGTAAGTATTGGATATTAAGCGGGAAACAAGGTTATACTGGTGCTGATAAACTTGGCAGAATTTATGAACATGTTTTCGTATTTCAAGAATATTATAAATGTTGTATGTTAAAGTGGGGTCAAATTCATCATAAAAATAAAAACGGTCTAGATAATAGATTAATAAATTTACAAGCAGTTATGAAATCACAACATACTAAAATCCATCATCCTAAAAAAGATAGAGAAAATACCTTCTGTATAGAATGTGGGGGTAAAACTACTACTGATAAGAGAGGTTATGACAGATGGCACCGATACCAAGATGGATATAGATGTGATATCTGTTATAAGAGGGATATGAGAAAACAGAACAAGATAGATTAGAACCCTCCATATTCTTTTTATATTTCTTTATTACTAAAATCCGAAATAGTATTATACATGTTGTTTACTAGTATCAGTTAGTTAGAATTATTATGTCAGATCAACAACAGTCTACATTTAAAGAACCAGAAACGGTGCCTACACAGGAAACCGTTCTTCCTCCTTCATCCAGTGCTTCAAGCACCGTCGAACAAGAATCTCCAACTTTTAATCCTCCTCAACAAGCACCGGCACAACAACAACAACAACAACAAGATCAACCTCAAGAATCTCAATTCATAAAAGACGCAAAGGAGATGATAGTAAACATCTCACAGGATAGTTATAACCAAATACTTAAATCATTCAAAGACGGTACATTGAGATTTGAATATGTAGATAATTCAGGTCATGTAAAACAAGATAACAGATCATATGTTCCAATGACCATAGGACAAAATAAAAAAGCCCTAAAGGTATCTAAAAAAGTAAGACTTTTAACACAAGATATTCAAGCATTTAGAAATAATGAAGAAGGTGCTCTTACAGTAGAAGAATTAATAAAGAAATATCCTGACATCTTAGAAGAAGATATAGATGAAAACGATCTAAAAAACCAATTAACTCTAAATGAGATAATGGGGACTTTTATCACCGCTCAAAAGGCAAAGATATATTGGAATATCGAAGACATAGAAAACTATACAGCACAAAACTTGGTAATACTTACTTCACTGTATGAATCAAGGAACGGCTTTAGCCCTTCTTAACCTCGTGGCCGTATAACCAAATAATAGTATACGGTAATTATCTAGAAGATAGTAGAGATATAGATAACTGGGTTCTGTTTGTCAGTCTTGATCCATTTGATGATAAAATAAGGTATAAACGAGACCAGATAGCAAAGATTATCAACTTAACAGAAGAGCAGAAAACCATAGTAGATCTATATATCCTAGAGGAAGGTACTGGAAAGAGGCATTGGGAGTTAGATCCTGAAGATCCAAATATATACCTAGAATGGATGCATGGAACGAATATACTTAGAAATAAGATAAACAAGTTTAAAGCATTGTCAGCAAGGCAACAAAAAGCAATGTATAATAGTAATACCGGTCCACAACCTTTCAGTAATAATAATATTGGTAATAGTAATCCCTTTCAACAAGCGGCCGCCGCCCAACAACAGCAACAACAACCTCCCCCAGTCAGCATCGGACCACCCTCACCGAATACAGGAGGACCAGGACCAGGAGCAGAAAAACTCATCCGAATGGCATCAGGAAAAGAAGTCAAAGCCTCAGAAAGACCAGATCTCGCGCGACTCGCTGCCCGTCCAAAAAGATATCCTCGTAGAAACCGCAGATGACTATCTCCCCATTTTGGGGAAGAAAATCAAAAGTCATTATGAGAAAAAAAATAAACAACGTCAACAGGACGGAACCATTCATATTTTTGAAATTACCAATTGTATAAGACAATCTTTAATCTTACAACAATATCCAGAAGAGATTGATGGTATTACTATCTACGACTGTATGAACTTTGATCATGGGTTAAACTCTGAGACGGTGCTTGTAAATATTTTAGAAACCCAGGCCAAAGAAGAGGGCTTGAGCACCGAATATCAAAGAGATATAGATTTTTCAGGTATCTCAGGACACCCAGATTATGTAGAAGGAGATTGGGTATTTGAGCTAAAGTCTGTAAACAAATTCAAGCCTCTTATACTATCTGATGATTCAGTAAAGGGATATGTCAGACAAGTCACTTATTATATGATTCTGATGGGTATTGAAAAGGGAAGAATCATTGTCAAATATAATATGCCTTTCTTCCCAGAGTTGGTTACATATGATACTCAAAGGTTACCACAATTTAATATGGTAGGGGATGGAGCACCGATGTATAAACTCAAATTCCATAAAGATACAGGACAATTCCCATATTTTACGGTTCATGTAACTATACCAAAGGATAAAGAGATAAGAGAAAAAGTAAAGAATGGTCTGTTAAACATAGTAAAACCCATGTATAAGGAAGGTGATATTACCAAATTTCCTAGACTAGATGGTTCATTGGATGGTTCAAATTGGAAATGTAGTAAATACTGTAAGGCCAGAGACAAGTGTATGGAGATCCCTGATGAACAATATGACTTGGAAATTAGAAATATATTGCTTAACAAGCATATCGATGAACAGATGGATAAACATAAAAGGTTTGGTAGACGTAAGGATAAGAATATAGATTTTTAGCTAGTTAAAAGTTACCTAGGAACAGATTCCTTACAACAATAATGAGTTCAATGTTTAATCCAGCTATAGATGTACTAAAGAATGGATTTGGTCTTCTAGCACCCCTAGGTGATTTTCCAGTTTCTACGTAATAAGCATATCTTGCAGTCACCGCAATCTGTGCATAATCAGAACCAGAACTAACTTTTATTGTAGAACGAAGAAATCCTGTTCTCACCGGTGCCATTTTATACATTTGTTGATAGGTGATATCTAATTGTTTTTCAATTGTTTCCATAATAAGGTTAGATCCAAATATCTGACTCCATCTAGTCATTCTATTGGTAACTGCTTTTGGATTAGTATGTTCAACTTCTATAAAAGATATCGTTCTTTACCTACTATTCTTATACCAGCTTACCATAATAATATATCGTGTCAGTAAACGAGACCCTAACATTTAGAGTAAATGTACAGATAGCAGGTGCTAAACCATCAGATATTGATGCACTTAATAAAGCTTTAACGGGTCTCGGAACACTGAAATTTGGTACTGGTACTAGTGCTGAACTAAATAAAATATCATCTGCTGTAAAGCCAGCAAAAACTGCTGTAGATCAATTAACAACCAGTTCTAAAGCCTTGGGTGGTGCTTTATCAGGTATCACTGGACCTGCTAATTCAGGTTCTGGTGCATTAAGACAGTTAGGTGTCGGTGCTGGAAGCGCTAAAACAGGAATGGATTCTGCAAAAGCTAGTGCTGCAGGTCTTGTTTCTGGCCTTAATCCTCTTACCAGTATGTTCAGGCAAGTAGGTGCTGCTGCTACACAGAGTATAGGAGGTTTGACAAACACTTTCCAAACAGCAAGATCTGGTATGGCAGTGTATACTGCTGAAGGAAAGAAGGTGGAAACTACAAATGCTGCAATAACTGCTTCTGCAACAGGAACCACTTCAGCATTAGAAAAACTACGTACTGTCTATACCTCTTCAGGCACCGCAACAACGCGTTCAATGGCATCTACTCAAGCATTATCAAATGAACTTACAAGACAGAACGCTGTACTTAACCAAACCACTGCTAATATGGAAAGACTCGCCATGTCCCAAACACAGGCACAACAACAGACAATGGGAATGGTAAGGGGAATGTCTACCATGTTCATGGGATTTATGATGCTTAACCAGTCCATGACTGACTTTAGGCTAAACCAAGAATCAATGTCTGATCTTCAGGATAGGGCTGCTAAAGCTCAAGAAAGATATAATGATATGGTAGAACGTTTTGGAGCAAATAGTTACATGGCTACTCAGGCACTAGGAACAATGGAAAAAGCAGAACGTGCTATTCGTTACGAATCTCGGGAGATGGCTAACCAGATACAGAACCAGATATTTTTGACAGCTATGATTGCCCAAAATATCATGAGTGATGCTATTCCTGCATTTATGAAGTGGGGAGAAACATCTGCAAAACTCAAAGATATGTTCTCAGGAATGACTGCAAGTTTTGGTCGTTTTGGTACAGGTTTCTCTACAGCTATGAAAGGTGCTCAGACAGCAAAGAAAGATTTGGATTCGCTTACCGATGCTGCAATGATAGCTTCAGGTGTAATAGGAGGAACGTTACCCGCAGCAGCAGATAAATTCGGTAAGGGTACAAAATCCGTTACTGATAATGTAACAGTAACTGGTAAAGAAATGAAGGGTTTAAGCACCGAAGCGTTACTAGTAGGTGATGTTATAGGTGGATTATTACCTGCTGCTTTAGGTAGAGGAGGAGGTTCATTTAGAAGTGCTACAGGTAATGTAGATGAATTTGCTCATGTTATAGATAGAACCAATCAGGGACCGTTGAGGGGATTATCTGCTGCAATAACAGATGGTGCTGCATCCTTAGTTGGTCTAGGCACCGGAGCGGGAACAGCAGGCGGATTAATGGCTAGGTTAGGTACAATATTTGGAACGTTTGGTAGGGCAGTTTTAGGAGTATCAGGACCTCTTGCAGTAGTTGCTGCTGGATTAACATTATATTCTACTAATTTAGGTGGATTTAGAGATTTCATAAACCAGGCTGCTGCCGCCACCGGAAATTACATCAAAGTACTAGCTCCATTTGGTGAGTTATTGGTAGGTGTAGCCGGTAAATTAGGAATGACAGGAGAGAGTGCAGACCAGATAGCCATACATTTTGAACGTGCCTCACTCGGATTTGCCAACATGTCTACTCTGTGGAATAACACTGTAGCGGATCTTATCAACTCTTCAGACGAATTTGAACAGAGATTGGGTCAGGCATTTGATAAAGCAGGACAGGCTACTGCCACATTACAGAACAACTTCCAAATTAGAGCTGCTGGAATGAGACAATCGTGGGATGATTTCTGGGCTGCAATAGCGACTAAGGATTATTCAGGTGCTTTTGATGTATTAACAACATCTCTTCAAGGATTACGTAATGGATTCGTACAGGAATTTTCTGATATAGGAAGCGTACTAGGTGAATTCTCTAACTCAGTTACACAATTTGTAGGTGATGTTATAAACAAATTCATAAAATGGAGAGATGGAATACTTGCAGAAATAGCACCTACTGGTGATGAAATTGTACAGTTTTTTAAAGATACATGGGATAATATTGTGGGTCTAACAGGGGAATTTGGTAAGAAATTTAGTGAAAAACTCAAATCAGAATTACAAAATGCTATAAATAATCTCGGTACATTAGGTGCTACTGTACAGAAATGGGTTGATGATAATATAATTAAACCATTTAATGAATTTACTACAAAAATAAAGGTTGATGCTGGAAAGATATGGAGTCAGATAGAATCAAGTGCAGGAAATGTTGTAGGTCAAGTAAATACTTGGGTTAATACAAACATAGTTGATCCCATAGACCAATTTGTTACTAATATCAAGGTAAACGCTGCCCAAATATGGGAGAAGATAGAATCAGGAGGTGGTAATATTTTTGGTCAAGTTATGACTTGGGTTAACACAAACATAGTTGATCCTATAGGAAGGCTTATTGATAATATTAAAGTAAATGCTGGTCAAATATGGGATAAAATAGTAACTGGCGGTGGTAATATTGTAAGCACCGTTACTACATGGTATAATGGTAATATTGTAGATCCGATAAATAGGTTATATGAAAATATAAAAGAACAGGCAGGTTCTATTATTCAAAAATTACTCAATGGTGATTATGCTTCTCAGATATTAAAATGGGCTACAGATGCTGCTGCTGAGATAGGAGCTCAATTATGGAAAGCTCTAAAACCAATAGGAGATCCTATATCAAAACTTTTCAGTATGGGAGGTCAAAAAGCTCCTGATGAACAAGGATTACAGAGTAGATTTACAGATGATATGTTAAAAAATCAACCTCCTCAGAAAACATTATCTCCTAATGAAATAGACCCTAGAAGAGGTTTATTAGACCAATATTTTAATCCTGCCGCTGCTTATGGTGGTGAACAACAAGGAGGATTTCAATTTATAGCCAATACACCAACAAATCAAGGAGATAGAATGTCTCAAGGTCCATTACAAGATCCAAATTATGGTAAAGATGAATCTGAAATAAGAAAACAACAAATCAATAATGCAAATATGAATACGGCAATGGGAATGTTTAATGATCCAACATATGCCCAGATATCATCAAAAAGAAAACAATCTTTACAAAAAGGAGAAAAAGGAGAAGATGAGTTAGCCAACCTAGCTGATTTGGTTGGTAGATATGAAAATATTGCTGGTGCAGCAAAGTTAACAGCAGGGCAGTTAGTCGCTTTAGACGAGGCGTTTTCTGGTCTTTCAGACACTGTATATGCCAATGCAGAAACAATAGGTGCAAATACAATAGCTTTACAAGATCAGGGTTATCAGACTGGTCTAATAAACGCTGGTATATCAGAACAGACATTAAAATATCAAGATTTACAGGCTGGTATTTTTAAAAATACCGGTACAATTCAGCAATATAATAAACAATTATCTGACCAGAAATTCATGGCTGATAATGTTACTGCAGGTATGCAGGCACAACAGATAGCTTTTAATGATCAGACTGTTGCAATTGCACAGAACCAAGGAGCATTACAAGCTTATGCAGGTGAATTAGCATCCGGTAGATTAGAATTAAATGCTTTTAAAGAAGGCACACAGGCACAGGAACAGGCTTTTTTTGATACGGTGGTTGCATCACAACAGGCACAGGGTTCTTATGAAAAACTTTCTCAACAATTGCAAGAAGGTAATATACAAAATGCAGCTTGGAATAAGGGATTAGCAGAAGGTAGGCTTGAAATTGCCAATCAAACATTAGCAATAGAAGAATCAAAAGGTTCCTTAGCTGCATATCAGGAAGGATTGGCTTCAGGAGTAGTACAACAAAACGCATTCCAAGGTGCAATATTTGAAACAAACAGAGCAGTTGCAGAAGCATTTACCCATTTATGGGAAACCAGTGGAGCATTACAAGAATTTTCATTCTTAATAGAACAGGGAATACCACAATTTAATGCATATAATCAAGCATTTTTGGACCAAAGTATGGCATTCCAACAAATGGCCGTAGATATAGCAGCTCTCAAAGGAGAAACTGATTCTTTCATGGTAGGTATGACTGATGCAGCAAACATTACTAACATGGTAGCATTGGCATTCCAAAAAGGTAGAAGTTCAATTAAAGACTTTGCTACTGAATTCCATACAGCAGGAGCAGAAGCCGCAGGAACATTACTGGAATTAGATGCATTTGCTCAGACTGTAGGTACTGACTTACCTGATAATATGAAACTTACAACTGATAGTGCAAAACAAATGATAATGGCTTTTGGTGATTCTGTAGGTGCACTTAAAGAATTAGAACAGGCATCTTATGAAACAGGTATAGGATTGTTAGATGGTGTTGTCGGTGCTATAAAAGATGGAGGTAAAGAAGTTAATGAAGAATTAGATAAACTTGAAGAAGATTTAGGTACAAACTTCCCTGAAAGTGTTAAGGATGCTTTAGAAACTGCAGCATTAGGAGAGGCCATGGCTGGTGAAATGACTAATGCAATAGGTGAAATGCAGGTAGCACTTCAAAACGGTGCAAGTAGTCTTGATGTTGAAAATACGATACGAGATATAGGTCAAAATTGGATGAATGAATGGGAAAAAACTGCTACTCCACAGATGAAGGATAGTGTTAGTGGAACAATTGATACGATAAACCAGATGTTACAAGACGGTCCGGCACCAGGTCAGTCACCGTCACAATGGTTAGAACAACTAAAAGCATTATTTGTTTCAGTAACCGCATCAGCACAACCTCTAGCACAAAGACTAGATACAATACGTTCTATAGATTGGTCACCCGCAATAACCCAAGTAAAGTCATATGATACTGCTCTCAAGGGATTATCTGAATCATTCAAAAGTGTAGCTATAGAATCAGATAAACTAAAAGGGACTGTAGGAACATCGGTAGGTGCAGGCGCTGTAAAAGGTGCACAAGGTGCTACTGGATTAGGTAATGTAAAACCAGGAACTCTTGGAACTGGTTTCTCAGGCTATGATCCAACCACTGGTAGTATTAAAAAAGGAGGCGAAGCAGCGGGAGAAGAAGGTGCTACTGAATTAACAGGTTTAGCAGGTGCTATAGCACAAGTTCAAAAACAAATACAGTCTTTGATACCTGTAACACAAACAGTAGTTGATACCATGATAAAGTTATTTGGTGTCGCTTCACAGGGAATGGTACAGCAATTCTTGATAGCTACTCAAGGCATAATAAAACAATTTACCATAATGGGTCAGGGACTTTTGGCTATAATACAACCTGTGATAACTGGTATGGGTGCTGCATTTCTTGGAATAGCCACATCTTGGGGTGTAGCAGTAACAACTATGAGTAAAATATTTGATATCTTTAACCAAGGTCTTACCCAACAACTTGCTACCATGGGAACAAATGTTGGTGCAACATTCATTGTTATGCAAGCCGCATTCGGTACAACAATGGCAGGTATGCTTAACACCGCTACCCAAGTATGGACTGTAATAGGACAAGCATCAGCTACTATGGGTGTAGCCGTAGGCACCGCACTTATCGCTATGCAAGCAGCCTTTGGAACGGTGATGGCAGGAATGTTAAACACATCCACTCAGGTCTGGACTGCTATTGGTGAAGCCTCAGCTGCTATGGGAGTTGCGGTGGGTACAGCTTTGATTGCCATGCAAGCAGCTTTCGGCACCGTAATGGCTGGAATGCTTAATACTTCAGCACAGGTTTGGGCAGCAATAGGTCAAGCTTCTGCAGTAATGGTACAAACCGTAGCTGCGAATGTACAGGGTATGGCAAATATATTTAAAGCGGCTATGACAACGATTGTCGGTGCTGCAGCAGATGCATTTGGTAAAATAAACACAGTGTCTAGGACTATTTTAGGACAGATAAATACAGGTTGGAATACACTTGCAAATGCCATAGTATCCTACTTTTCCTCAATGGCTACTAGGTCTGCGACACATTTTACCGCTATAGGTAACTCAGCAAAGAATGCAGCTACTATAATAAATAATGCAATTCAGACAGCAGCAAACAACGCATTAAGTGCTATATCTCAATTAGGAACCCGTTCGGCATCTGCATTTCAAACTATGGCTAATAATGCAGTTAAGGTGGCAGATGCAATTGCAAAAATAGGTCAATCAGCAGATCAAGCAAAATCCAAAGTAGATTCATTAAGATCATCAGTAGAATCACTGCCTAATATCAATAGAACAATTACATATACAATTAGAACCGTTGGTTCTGCACCTTCGTTTAAACAGGGAACATCAGGACAATTATATTTTGCAGAAGGTGGTAGTGCTACTACCCATATGATGGCTCGGGGAGACAGAGCTGTAGTAGGAGAAACAAATGATGAAGTGGTAACAAGAACCGGTTTACGCACCGGAACTGTAAGACGTGAAAATGTAACCTCCATGAGAACATTAAGTAACCTAGGATTACATGAACCAGAAATGTTACAGGTAACTCCTACCAGAGGTTATTATGCTCAGAGATTCAAAGAAAGAATAGGTCTTGCCGGTATGACCATGAGCGGTGTTATGGGAGGAATAGGTAAAGTCATTGGTAAGATGTTTGCTACTGGTACAAACGGAGCCGGTGTTCCATTATCTCATTATAATGCAGGTGATTATGATAGTTCTAAAATAAACAAAGGATCGGGATATGATAGAGATGCTTCTAAATGGCAAGTAAAAGGACCAGATAATAACAACAAATGGAAGGTAGTTGATAAGAATGGTAAAACTGTTGCATCTGGATTTGGGGCAGAAGACGCAGCAGCTGGATATATTGATGATACAGTAAACGGTCATGGATATAATGATACCACTTCACCATATTATGTAGATCATTATGGTAACTGGGCATATGGTAATCCAAACGGTGGTTCTGGTACAGGAGGTGGTGGAACAGTTCCTGGACCAAATCAAAAAAACTGGTCACATATACAAACTAGTGGTGGAGATAAATGGGCTAAGACTGATGCAGAACGAGGAACTCCATATGATTGGCAAATGCGACCAATGGATGACGATCCTGATAAAATAAAAATTGTAAATAAGAAGAATGGTAAAATTGTTGCTGCTGGATTCTCAAGTTATAATGAAGCAGTAGACTGGGTTAATGATACTCAACCATCACCTAATGGAAAAGGATGGCATGATGCTCAAACCGGTTATGGTTCAGATTATCAAGGGTCTGGTGGAATCGGAACCGGAGGAGGCGGAACGGGAACAGGTGGCGGTGGTTCTGGTACTGGTACAGGAGGTGGAACCGGTACAGGTGGCACTGGCGGCGGAGGCTCAGGCACCGGTACAAGTTCTCAATTCAACTTTACAGGAACACCTGGAGAAGGCGAATATAAAACATCAACAGGATATATCGTTAATGATTATGTAAAAACAACAGGCACCGGTCCTAAATGGCAGAATCCAAACATGGATCCCAGAACATGGAAAGCTGTAAAAATGACATCACCAGGCTATGAAGGAAAGTGGAAGGTAGTTGATAATAAAGATATCAATATTGCAGCAGAATTTAAAACTGAAAAAGGGGCTAAAGATTTCATTGCTGACCACATAACCCATTATATCGGTGCTGGCAGTGGTAGCGGTACAGGTGGTGGAGGTACTAATACTGGAGGAGGAGGTACAGCAGGACCAATAGCTGGTGGTTCTGTAGTAGATAGTCCTCCAACTGGTTATACCTATTCAGGGCAAGGTAATCCTTCTAGTCCACCAAATAGTAATTCTATATTCGTAAAGAAACAACAAAATCCAGACGCAAGCACCGTCAAAGTGAAACTAAAGAACGGTACTGAAATGACAGTACAGCAATGGAATAATCTACCAGATAACCAGAGAGATCCTAGTAAATTACAACAGGTGCCTAATGGATGGACTGTTCTAGAAGATGGAAGTATAATAGAAGATTCATTCCAGAGCGCATGGCAAGGTGGATGGTATAATTATACTGGAACAGGAGGGACAGGCACTGGCGGCGGCGGTAACACTGGTGGTGGAACTGGAGGCGGTACAGGCACCGGTAATGTTCCACAACCTGGTCAAACATCAGGTGGTTCTAAATGGGCTAATCCAAACCAAGATAAAAACACATGGCGTGTAGTCCCAATGACCGATAAGGATAAGAGAGGTAAATGGAAGGTAGTTGACGATAAAGGCGTTAATATCGCTGCAATGTTTAACTCTAAAGAAGATGCCGAGCTCTGGTTAGCAGCACAAAAAGGTCAGCCTACTCCTCCACCAGTACCAGGAGCCGGTGGTGGAGCCGGTGGTGCAGGTGGCGGTGGTATAAACGAACAGATGAGTAATGCCTATCTTTCAGGATTATATGGTACTTCATATGATCATACAACTTCAACACATCCTAATCCAGTAACAGCAGCAACCAATACTGGTGTAGCTATAGGAGGTGGTGGAACAGGTACAGGGACAGGCACTGGAACGGGAACAGGAGGCTCAGGCACAGGCACAGGCACTGGCGGCGGCACCGGAACATCATACACTCCACCAAGTTACGTACAAACATCAGGAGGCTCATCATGGTCTACAAGCCCAGGTGACCCTAATACATGGCAAATAAAACCTATGACAGATGCATCCCATCAGGGAGAGTTCAAAATAGTCGATGCAAATGGTAAGAACGTAGCTGCAAACTTTAAATCTCAAGCTGAGGCACAGGCTTATCTTAACTGGAAGAAAGGAACATCCGGTGGTACTGGCGGAAGTGGAGGCGGAGGAGGAGGTGGAACACCTTCAAGCACCTACACAGCTCCATCTGGTGTGTATAACTACGATAGAGTACCTTCTCAAAATGAACCTAACTGGCAGAATGTAGATAAAAGTAATCCTGATACATGGAGGGCTGTGCCTATGGCCGAGCCAGGTCCAGGTGGAGTACAGGAGTATAAGGTAGTAAACGGTGATGGGAAGAATATTGCCGTAAAATTCAAAACCCTATCAGAAGCACAAGCTTATGTAGATGCTCATAAACAAGCCAAGGCTAAAGGTGTGTATACTGCTCCATTAAATGAGAATGAGTCATTAACTATACCGGGAACCGGCACTGGCGGAGGAGGAGGAGGAGGAACTCCAGCCATACCTCCAAGCACGTATACTGCTCCACCAGATGTTAAAAACTACGATATTCATCCAGATGATAGTACCTCTGCAGGAGAAGAAGCATGGGAAGGTAATATAGACAAAAGTGATCCTAATACTTGGACTGTAGCAAGAATGGTTCAACCTATGTCCAATGGACAATATAGATGGAAGGTTGTCAATAAAGATGGTAAGAATATAGCAGTTCGTTTCGATACGCAAGCAGAGGCTCAAGCCTACATAGATGCTCATAAATTAGCAAAACAAAGAGGTGGATCAAGTGCTCCAATAAGCGGTGGAGAAACATTAAACATTCCAGGAGTTGCAGCAACACCAGGTACAGGTACAGGAACCGGAGGTGGTGGTACTGGTACAGGTACTGGAGGTACTACAACAGATGGAAATATCCAAACATCCGGTGGTAGTAAATGGACAACCAACCCCGTTCCTCCACTTCACAGCACCGCAATGACCGATTCATCTCACCAAGGACAATGGAAAGTAGTGGATAGTACTGGTAAGAACGTTGCTGCTAACTTTACAAGTAAAGCTGCTGCTGATGCTTGGATTGCACAGAATGGTGGTGGTGGTAGTGGCACGGGTACCGGAACCGGAGGAGGTGGTACAGGGACAGGTGGTGGCACGGGTACCGGAGGGGGAGGCACCGGCACCGGGACAGGTACTGGCACAGGTGGACAAAACTTCCAATATAACAAAGATGACAAGTTCTACAAATTCACAAACGGCCAGGTAACTACAAACATGTCTGCTGCTGAAATAGCCGCTGCTGAAAAAGCCCTAAATATCAAATTCCCTGTAGGCACCGGAACAGGTACAGGAACCGGCGGTGGTGGATCAACATCAGGAACATTAAGAGATACAATATTCCAATCCATGGCACTAAACGGTGGTCTATCTCCATATCTAAAAGAGTTCTTAGGAATACCAACAGAAGGAGTAAGAGACTCTGTAAACGGAATTATAGATAACCAAGCAGATC
>Ga0207682_10000460_pt1 | contig 18816 bp, 11 predicted proteins | sample KBSM63metaG_FD_184332 | JGI IMG/M metagenome (GOLD analysis project Ga0207682, IMG submission 184332) | Miscanthus rhizosphere microbial communities from Kellogg Biological Station, Michigan, USA - KBS M6-3 metaG (SPAdes) (version 2) | ecosystem: Host-associated > Plants > Roots > Rhizosphere >... | reverse complement strand
GGTGCTGACGCGCCCGCGCCAGTCCTTCGATGAGTACCGTGAAGACTCCGGCATATCGGTGAAACGGCGGCTCACCTGCCAGTGCAGATAGTTGGTGCTGTTGCGCGATAGGTAGCCGGCGTCATTGATCTGCAGTTCGTTGCCGAAGTGCATCGCGATCAACTGCTGACGCCAGCCGTGATCCATCTCGTAGTCGGCCCAGAGTGTCGCTCCCGAATCGCTGGTGCCGTTTCCTTCCTGCTCGATGTCGCTTCCGAAAACTCGCGTACGCACATTCCAGCGCGCGTTGGGTCGCCAGTTGTGGTCCACGCCGAACACCGCGGCCTGGCGATCGAGGTACGGTCGATCGACATACGTCGCCATGACTCCCAGGTTTTGCTTCGCGAAATCGCGAACCACGCGCAATGCGCCAAACGTACGACCCACGGAGTCGCCCTCGTCGGCGCCAAACACTCCGTACTTGGTCGCGCCGATGCTGCCATTGAGCTTGAGTGCGGCGGTGATGTCACCCGATCCTTCACCATCGTCGGCGGGACCGCCCACGCGACGCGTGTACAACAACTGGCTGTAGTCAGACGGCGTGGTGTATTCGAACAGCCCCTGGTTCTCGGTGAAGAACGGTCGTTTGTCGCTGACGAAAGTCTCGGTGGCGCTGAAGTTGACCACCAGGTCGTCGCTTTCCACCTGGCCGAAGTCCGGATTCACCGTGGCGGTGAGTTGCGTCTGGCCGTTTGGTTTCCAGACCACGTCGACGCCGGCATCACCGTCGCTGTTGCTGCCCACGTTGTCGTACAGCCCCGAAACATAGGGCGTGGCGGCAAACAGCGCCTGGCTGTAGTTGGCCACTTCGATGGCCGCGAAATCGGACAGGAAGCGTGACCTCTCCAGGCTCGCCTGCGGCCAGGCGACGCGCTCTCCCGTCGTGCCGATGATTCGATCGAGATAGATCTTGATCGTGCGCTTGTCGCCCTTGGCGTCACGCATCGAGGCGATGTACCAGGGAATCAGCACTTCGACCGTCCAGCCCGCCTCGTCCACGCCGACCGCGTGCTTCCAGTTGCCGTCCCAGTCCTTGTTGAACTGCAATTCGTCCGTGACCACGCTGTCGTAGACATCATCGGTCGAGCTCACGCGGAAGTCGTAGCCGGTACGGCCATCGGCATCGAAGTCGACGATGACGTTGACTCGGTCGACCTGCTCTTCGAAATCCCGCTGCACGCGCTGCTGGGTGCGCGGCACCGACGCGGGCTGCGTGTTGCGGAGCGCGACGGCCAGACCCTCGGGCGTCGAAAGGATCCACGCTTCCGTGGCATGCGAAGGAGGCTCGCCGGTGAGTGGCTGGGTCTTCCGGAAGTCGGTGATGTGCTCCGCGCCCTGCCACTCCGAATCACCCACACGCCCGTCGATATCGACGGCGAACGCGGGCGGGCCACCTGCGAGCAGCAGGAGCGTGAGCAGAAATCCGTAACGCGGTTTCGACATCATCCCTAGACGTTCCAAACGTGAAAAAGGTTTGGTGCCGGGTGGCGAAACTAGTTCAACAGAAGCACCACTACGGCGATCGCGAGGATCAACGACACGCCCCGCCAGAACGCGACCGGGCTGCGCTCGAGCAGCGGCGGCCGAGTCCGGTTCAGATAGGCCTGGCTCGGGTGGCGCAGTTCGTAGACGAACTCCGAGAGTTCTTCGTAGCGCTTCGCCGGGTCGGGATGCGTGGCCTTGCGCAGCACTTCGTCGATCCACGCCGGGATCTCGCGCTCGTCGTCGAGCACCGACCGGTATTTCAACTGACGCTGCGCCGCACGAGTCCGCGCCTTCGGGACGTCGGTGTCGTAGGGCAACCGGCCAGACAACATCTGGTAGGCGATGACTCCCAGTGAAAACAGATCCGAACGCGGAGTACCGCTCTCGCCGAGGAAATATTCCGGTGCCGTGTACTGCATGGTGCCCAGGAGTTCGCTGCGCGCCAGCGGCGAGTCGATCTCCGAAATTCCCGCCACGCGCGTCGCGCCGAAATCAATGATCTTCACCGTCCCGCTGGCGTCGATCATGACGTTTTGCGGACGCAGGTCCTGGTGCAGCATCTCGAGCCGGTGAAATGCCGTGAGGCCGTTCGCGATCTGCTCGATCAGCCGACGTACCGTTTCAACCGGGGGCTTCGGATTGTCGATGAGCCATTGATGCAGCGTCTGCCCATCGACGAATTCAGTCACCGTATAAAGAAAGTTGCGGCGGCGCCCGCGCGCGGCCGCTTTCAGCACGTGGGGATTGCTGATGCGCTGCGCCACCCAGTCTTCCATGAGGAATCTCTCGAGCTGCGCCACGTCGGCGCGCAGTTCCGCCGACAGCGTCTTGATAACTACAGGCAGCGGCGAGTCTTCGAGACTCGCGAGGTACACGTGGCTGCGGCTACTGACATGCAACTCCCGCAGGATGGTGAAGCCGTCGAAGTTCATGCGTGCCACGAGCTCCGGCGGGAAAGGCAGCTCGGTGAGCTGCCGGTGAACTTCGTTGGCGTCCTGCGTCGGCAATGCGTCGACGCGCACCACCAGCGTGGTGAGATTGTCGTCGCTGCCGCGGTCGAAAGCCTCGCGCGCGATCAGCTGCGCGGCCGCGTCGAGGTCGCCGGCGTGATCCTTGACGGCATTGATCATCGTTCGCGAATTGGTGAATTCATGCACGCCGTCGGTGGTGAACAGATAGACATCGCCCTGTTCCAGGCGCAGCGGCTGGTAGTCGATGTCCAGGTGCGACTGGATGCCGAGCGCGCGGGAGAGATAACTCTGCTCGCTCGAGACATGCACGCGGTGATCGTGGGTGAGCTGCTCGAGTACGTCGTCGCGGAGCCGGTAGATGCGCGCGTCGCCGGCATGAAAGAGATGCGCGGTGGTGGACTTGAGCACCAGCGCGCTCATCGTGCATACGTAACCGCGGTCTTTCTCGTAGCGATACGGGCTCTGTTGCGTCTGCGCGTACAGCCACGAGTTGATCGCCATCAACACTTGCTGCGCCGACTTCTTCACCGACCAGGCCGGTGAAGTGCAGTAGTAGTCTTCGAGGAAAACGCGCACCGCCGACTCGCTGGCGACCTGGCTCACATTGCTGCTGCTGATGCCATCCGCGAGCGCGATCGCGATGCCTTTGCCGGAAAGCTGTGGCTCTTCGGGAATGCAGGCGCCATGGAAATCCTGGTTGGATTCCTTGCGGCCCTTGTCGGAGTACTGCCCTAACGAGATTTTGAGGTGGCCGGACATAGCCCACTATAAAGGGAACCCCGGCGTTACGGCCGGGGTTCCCGATCGATACGAATGTCAGGCAGCGAGTTTCAACGCCCGCTTCGGCGCGGTCTTCATGTGCGTGGAATACAGCGTGAGGCCGGTGAAAGCGAGGCCGCCGACAATGTTGCCGACGATGGTCGGAATCTCATTCCAGAGAAAGTAGTCGCCCCAGTTGTAGTGGGCACCCATGAGAATGCCGGAGGGGAACAGGAACATGTTCACCACCGAGTGTTCGAACGTCATGGCGAAGAACACCATGATGGGCATCCACATGGCGATGACTTTGCCGCCAACCGTGGTCGAAATCATGGCGCCGACGACACCGGTGGAAACCATCCAGTTGCAGAGCATGGCGCGCACGAACAAGGTGAGCATGCCGCCCAAACCATGTTCCTTGTAGCCGATGGTGCGCGTTTCACCCACGTGCGCGATGAACTGCCCGATGGGATTCGGATCCGTGGTGAACGCGAACGTGAAGATGGTGGACATCAGCACCGCGACCGTGAATGCGCCCGCGAAGTTGCCGACGAACACCAGGCCCCAGTTACGCATCACGCCCCCGAAAGTCACTCCCGGCCGCTTGTCGAGCAGCGCGAGCGGCGCCAGTACGAACACGCCGGTCACGAGATCGAAGCCCAGCAGGTAGAGCATGCAGAAGCCCACCGGGAACAGGATGGCTCCGATGATCGGAAACCCGGTCTGCTGCGTGACCATCACGGCGAACACGGCCGCGAGCGCGAGGATCGCACCGGCCATGAACGCGCGGATCAGCGTGTCGCGCGTCGACATGAAAACTTTCGATTCGCCGGCGTCGACCATCTTGGTGACGAATTCGGCTGGGGCTAAATAGGACATCTAACTTCTCCTCCCTTTTATACGGTTACCAAACGAATTCGATTTGCGCCCACAACTTGCTGGTGGTGCGTGCCGACAGCAGTTCGCCCTGCTGGTAGTCCGCGTACTTGAGCATCACGTTGAAACGCTTGTGCTTGGCGGCGATGGAGGTGTTCCACTCGCTGCCGTAGTCGGCCGGACCGCGCTCGGCGTCGTAATCGTGGTAACTCACGATGAAGGCGAGCGTATCGAGCACGCCCACGCCCTTGAGGTTGACGCTGGCGTTGGCGTACAGGTCTTCGAGGCCGTTCGGCGGGGTCGTCAGGAATTTGTCAGCCCAGCCCTGGAACTTGTGCAGCGTGCCGAGCGGTGTCGTGAATCCCTTGCCGGCAAGGCCCGGTAGCCCGGTGCCCTCCATGATCTCCGTGCCCACGCCGAAGCCGAACTGGCGGAAGGTGGCGGTCAGATCTCCGGACAGATAGCCGAGATCGAAATCGAGCGGGTTGTCGCCGTAGTCCGTTTGTGTGGCATAGGACGCGGCGTAGGCCAGCTTGATCTTGCCCACAGGCTTGTCGCCCGCGAACCGCAGTCCATACGTCGACGTAGAGTCGCGAATGGGGTTGATACCGGCCGGAATGTTGGTGATCGGCTCGAAGTCGAGTAGATAGCCGAACGCGGTGAGCTTGCCGATCTTCGTCTGGTACCCGGCATTCAGCAGCAGACCGTCGCCCTTGTAGACGCCTTGCGGTGAATCCGGTCCGTTGACGCGATTGACGCGGTTCAGATAGGTGGCGTCGAGAACCAAGTTCGTAACCGTGCGATTCACCATTCGCAACGCGTCGAACGTCTGCTCGTTCTGCCGCCAGCCGGAGTTGCCGATGAAACGCTGGTCGTCGAGCAGGATGCGCTGGCGGCCAAGCGTCAGCGTGGTACCCGGCAGGCTCGTGTTGGTCAATTGAAAGCGATTGAACTCGTAGGTCTCGTCATCGGCCACTACTGGAAAGGTGATCATCTCTGGAACCGCCGGATCCGGGCGATAGTCGTCCTGGAGCGGTATGACGGCCTCCCCCTCGACGAGCAGCGCGGTGTTCCACGCCTTGCCGGTCTCGAATCCCAGCCGCAGTCGCAGCGTGAGCGCACTGGCGTCTTCGGGCAGCGGATCCTGGTCGACATCCTCCATGCGCAGGCGCGAGTCGAAGATGTACTTGGTTTCGCCGAAGGCGCCTTTGACCGGATCGAGTCCATCTGCGTATGCGGCGCCGGCTGCTAGCAAACACCCCAGCAGAACAAATCTTGCGGCAACTCGAGGGCATGTCCTGATCGTCATCGAAAACTCCCGGATGTTGTTATCAAGCGGCACGATATCCCCCGCCATGCTCGCAATCATTGAGAAAGGTCAATAGTTCTTCTCGGTATACGTAGTAACGCGGATGCTCGAGCAGCATCTTGCGCGTGCGCGGCCGCGGCAGATCGACCTGCATGACCTTGCCGATGCGTGCGCGCGGACCGTTGGTCATCATGATCACGCGATCGGCCACCAGGATGGCTTCGTCCACGTCGTGCGTGACGCAAATGGCAGTGATCTTCGTGCGCTTGAGGATGTCCATCAGGACTTCCTGCAGGTCCCAGCGCGTCAGCGCGTCGAGCATGCCGAATGGCTCGTCGAGCAGCAGCAGCTTGGGCGAGAGCGCGAACGCGCGCGCGAGACCCACGCGCTGGCGCATGCCGTTCGACATGTCGCGCGCGAGTTTGTCGAGGGCGTCGCTGAGACCCACGCGGGTCAGATAGTAATCGACGATGTCGGAACGTTCCGCGTTGCTCGCGTGTGGATAGACGCGATCGACACCGAGCGCCACGTTCTGCCTGGCGGTGAGCCACGACAGCAGATTCGGCGCCTGGAACACTACGCCACGATCGGGACCTGCGCCGGTGACTTCACGTCCGTCGAGCGTGATGCCGCCGTCGGACACATCGGTGAGACCGGCGCACATCGACAGCGCTGTGGACTTGCCGCAGCCAGAGTGACCGATCAGCGAAACGCATTCCCCGCGCTTGATGTCGAGCTGAAATCCCTCGACCACGGTGAGCGGGCCTTTCGGTGTCGGGAATACCTTGTGGACGTTGTAGAACTCGACGTACTTGTCGGGATTGGACAGTGGCTTCGGCTTGTTGGCCGCTCGCACCGCCTTCGGCAGGAAGTCCGCCGAGGTGATAGGCACCACGTCCGGAAGTTTGATCGCGCCTTCGGCCGGCACCGGCTTCTCCGCTTCCACATCCAGCAGGTACTGCGTGATTGCCGCGCGCAGATGACGATATTGCGGGTCGTGATTCACGGCCTTGCGATCACGGGGCCGCGGAAGGTTCACGCGGAACTCGGGCCCCAACGTGGCGCGCGGTCCCGGCGTCAACGGGATGATGCGATCGGCCAGCAACAACGCTTCGTCCACGTCGTTGGTCACCAGTACGACCGTCTTCTTCTCCTCGCGCCAGATGGCTTCGATTTCGTCCTGCAGTTTTGCGCGTGTCAGCGCGTCGAGCGCGGACAGTGGTTCATCGAGCAGCAGGAATTCCGGATTTATCGCCAGCGCGCGTGCAACGGCCACGCGTTGGCGCATGCCGCCCGAGAGCTCCGCGGGACGCCGGTCGGTGGCATGTCCCAGACCCACCATGCGCACATACTTTTCCGTGCGCGCGCGCCGCTGGGTCTTGTCTTCCTTTGCAAACACCGCATCGACCGCCAGCGCCACGTTTTCGAACACGGTGAGCCAAGGCATCAACGAGTAGCTCTGGAATACCAGGCCTCGATCCGGACCCGCCTCACCGGCCTTCTCGCCGCGAAGCCGCACTTCGCCGGCGTCCGGCTGGACGAGACCGGCGAGAATCGACATGAGCGTGGTCTTGCCCGAGCCCGAGAATCCAATCAGCGCGACGAACTCCCCTTCCTCGATGGTGAGGTTGATGTTCGACAACACTTCCGTGCCGCCGTAACCCTTCGAGACGTTGCGCAGCTCGAGATGGCTCATCTCGTGGGGCCGTAGGTGAACGAGCTCTGCAGTGCGAGCATCACGCGATCGAGCAGGAACCCGATGATGCCGATGGTGAACACCGCCACCATGATCCGGCTCAGCGATTCGGAGCTGCCGTTCTGGAATTCGTCCCAGACGAATTTTCCGAGACCCGGGTTCTGCGCCAGCATTTCCGCGGCAATCAGCACCATCCAGCCCACCCCGAGCGACAGGCGCATGCCGGTGAAGATGTAGGGCAGCGCCGAAGGCAGCACCAGTTTCGTGAGCTGCGTGGTCTTGCTCAGGCGCAATACCCGTGCAACGTTCAACAAGTCGCGGTCGATGGACGCCACGCCCACCGCCGTGTTGATGACCGTCGGCCACAGCGAGCACAACGTGACCGTGACGGCGGAGTTGATGAACGACTTGTCGAACATCGGGTCGGCTGTCACATACACCGCGCTCACGATCATCGTGACTATCGGCAGCCACGCCAGCGGGGAGACGGGCTTGAATAGCTGGATCAGCGGATTGAACATCGCGTTGAAGGTCTTGCTCGCGCCGCAGAGGATGCCGATGGGTACGGCTAACAAAGTTGCCAGCAGGAATCCGGCAAACACCGTCTTCAAGCTGGTGAAAATCTGGTCGATGTAGGTGGGCTTGCCGGTGTACTTGCGCACCGTCATGTCCGCGGACGGGTCTTCCGCCAGTTTCTCGGCGTTGCGCTTTTCCTGCCGCTCGTAGAACTCCACGGCCTTTTCACGCTGCGCCAGGTGATCGGCCCACAGCGCCTTGGTCTGTTCCCACACCGCCACGGGACCCGGGATTGTCCCGAGGCTGGTCTGGATGCCCTGCGACACCTGGCTCCACACGAGCAGGAATGCGGCGATGGACACGATGGGCGCACCCAGGTCCAGCCAGAGCTGGCGCATGTGCGCGCGCGGATCTTCGCCGCGGCAGATCGCCACGACGGGCTTCAGGAATCCGAGGCCGATCAGCGATAAGACGCGAATCGCCGTGTCGATCGCGGCGTTGACGCGCGGGAAGCGCGCCTTCGAGGCAGGCGCCGAGGTCGGCTTGGCAGGCGGCGGCTGCGGCGCGGCAGCTACGGCCGGGGCACCCGCCACCTTCACGCTACTTGCCGACGACATTGCCGCCCTCGATCTTCTGCTGCCCCTTCAGACCGAGCGTCAGCTTCTCGATGTATGCATTGGGTTTGCGGCCGTCGTATTCGACGCCATCGATGAACTCCTTCGTCGGCGCGCGGAAGCCGTCGCTCGCGAAATCGAAGTCCGCCGGGTTGGCCTTCTTCTCGGCGATGAGTTCTTTCGCGGCCTCGATGAACACATCGGGGCGATATACCTTCTTCGCCGTCTCCAGGTACCACGCGTCCGGCTTGGTCTCGGCGATCTGGCCCCAGCGGCGCATCTGCGTGAGGTACCAGATGGCATCCGAGTAGAACGGATAGTTAGCGTGATACTTGAAGAAGACGTTGAAGTCGGGCAGCGCGCGCTTGTCGCCGCGGCCGTACTCGAAGCTGCCGGTCATGCTGTTGGCGATCACGCGGTAATCGGCGCCCACGTATTCGGGACGCGAGAGGATCTGCGCGGCCTCCTTGCGGTTCGCGCCGTTCTTGTCGTCCAGCCAGATCGCGGCGCGAGTCAGCGCCTTGACCAACGCGATGTGTGTGCGCGGATTCTTGTCCGCGAATGCCTTGGTGACGCCGAAGACCTTTTCGGGATTGTTCTTCCAGATTTCGTAGTCGGTGATGACGGGCACGCCCACGCCCTTGAAGATGGCCTGCTGGTTCCAGGGCTCACCCACTGAATATCCATTGATCGTTCCAGCCTCGAGCGTGGCCGGCATCTGCGGCGGAGGAGTGACCGAAATGAGGATGTCGGCGCGCGTTTGGCCGGTCACATCGGACGGCGAATAGAACCCGGGGCTGATGCCGGCGGCCGCGAGCCAGTAGCGCAGCTCGTAGTTATGAGTGGACACGGGGAAGACCATGGCCATCTTGAACGACTTTCCGGAAGCCTTGAATTTTTCCAGCGCGGGCTTGAGCGCCTCGGCGGAGATCGGATGTTTAGGTAGCCCCTTTTCGTTGGTAGCAAGGCTGCCCTTCATGAGCTCCCAGACTTCGTTGGAAACCGTGATCGCGTTTCCGTTGAGGTCCATGCTGAATCCGGTGACGACGTCGGCTTTCGTGCCGATGCCCACCGCGGCGCCCAGCGGCTGACCCGCGAGCATGTGCGCACCGTCGAGCTCGCCAGTGATCACGCGATCGAGAATGACCTTCCAGTTGGCCTGTGGCTCGAGCGTGACGTACAAGCCTTCGTCTTCGAAAAAGCCCTTTTCGTACGCGATGGCGAGCGGCGCCATGTCGGTGAGTTTGATGAAGCCGAGCTTGAGCTGCTCTTTTTCGGGCCCCTTGCCGGCGGCCGTGGCATTCATGGCGAACGACAACGTGGCAACAACGGTTGCGATGAGTCCCCTGAGCACTACATGCGTCACTACTAACTTCCTCTCCCACGCGCGGAAGACTCGCGCGGGTGAGGTAAAGCAATCCGCATGCCAGCGTTTTTTTGGGGTGGTTTTCCGCAGCCGCGGCCCTGTTTGCCATCTCATGCACCGAAACGCGGCGGAGGGGTGCACTGCCTTGCGCAAACCGGTGCAGAAAAACCCCAAACGTTTGGGCGCTCCCAGCGCTTGGACGAGATGATATTGTCCAACCCCGATGATCGACTGGAACCTGCAGGGAAAGACAATTGCGGTACCCGAGATGCGCGAGCTGGAAGTCTTCAGCGCATTGCTCGAACGGCGCGGCGCGAGGGTCCTGCGCTGCCCGTTGGTCACCATCTACGATTCCCCGCACAGCGCCCAGGTGCTCGCGTTTGCCGTGAATCTCGCCGAGGGTGGCTTCGATGATTTCGTGCTGATCACCGGCGAAGGTTTGACGCGCATCCTGAGCTGCATCGACAAGTACGAGCCCGCGTTGCGGCCGCGCTTCATCGCGGGCCTGGGCAAGTTGCGCACCATCACGCGAGGCCCCAAACCCGCACGCGCGCTGCGCGTGCTGGGGCTCAAACCGGGAATCGAAGCGACCGAACCCACCACCGACGGCGTCATCCGCGCGATGTCCACGCAGCCGCTGGAAGGGCGGCGCGTCGCCGTACAGCTGTACGGCAATGACCCGAACCTGACACTCACGCGATTCCTGCGCGACCGCCTGGCGCACATCACCACCGTCGCGCCGTATGTCTATGGCAACGCCGCCGACGATGTCACCGTGCATGCGTTACTCGAACGCATGGCCGGGGGCGAAGTGGACGCCATCGCGTTCACGAGCAAGCTGCAGATCGAGCGGCTGGTGACACAACACCCCGCCCCGCTCGTGCGACGCGCGCTGACGCGAACCAAGATAGCCGCGGTGGGTCCGATCGTCGCCGAGGCCATTCGGGCCGCCGGGTTCGAGGTAGCTTCGAGCCCCGAGCATTCGTGGTTCATGAAACCGCTGGTCGTGGCGCTCAGCGAGCAGTTAGGCGCGAAGAAGGACAAGGACCTCTCCGGCCTCACCTGAAATGGGGTCAGGCCTCGTTTCCTTTCGCGAGGACGACGTACCCGAGCACGTCGAGGCCGCCCTCCTTTCGCAGCACGACCCCTTCGATCAGCAATACCGAGAAGCCAGCGGCTTCGAGACACTCGCGCACGTAGTCCGATGAGTGCGAGTACCGGCCGCTCTGGTGCAGCCGGAATTTCTCGGAGGAACCGATGGGCTCGGCCTCGACGGTGAAGGCCAGCACACCACCGGTCTTGAGCGCGCTCGCCGCAGCGCTCATCGCGTCTTCGAGCGCGCCGAAATAGACCAGCGTGTCGGCCGAAATCACCACGTCGTACTCGCGTGGATGTGCGCGCATGAATGCCACGAGCTCGGACTCGTGCAGCTCGTCGTAGACATTTCGCTCGCGCGCTTTGGCGAGCATGCCCGCTGACAGGTCGACACCGACGAGCTGGCGCGCGCTGGAGCGCAGCAGCGGACCGCACAGGCCGGTGCCGCAGCCGGCGTCGAGAACTGCGAGTCGCCGCTCCGTGAATGGGATGATCTCGGTCAGCGCGGCGGTCAACAGGCCGGGAGCGGCGTAGTGCAGTTTCGCGAGTGCTTCATCGAAGGTGTCGGCGAAACGATCGAAGATTTTCGCGACGTATTCATCTTCCGCGCGTGTGGGCGCTTTCGCGTCTGAATAGGCGGCGGCCATGTGGCGCGCGATGGGGTTGTCGGGCTCGACGGCGAGCCAGCGACGGTACACGTCGGCGGTGAGGTCGGGCCGGCCGATGCGCAGGAACAGCAGCGCGATGTTTTCATACGCACCGGCGAACTTGGGATTCAGGTCGAGTACGCGACGATAGCAGCGGACCGCCTCGTCTCGCCTGCGCTGGCGGCGCAGGAGATTTGCGAGGTTGTACCAGGCCTCGGCATTGTCCGGCTTCAGGTTGGTCGTGTTGGTGTACGCCAACTCGGCGGCCTTCTCGTCGTTGGCGGCCAGCAGCATGTTGCCGAGATTGTTCCAGGCGTCGGCGTTGCGCGGCGCGAGCTTGAGCGCTCGTTTGACGAAGTCGATGGCTTCGTCGCGCCGGCCCTGGCGCATGCGGAGCACGCCAAGGTAGTGCAGCGCGTCGACGTCGTTCGGTTGCTTCAGCAGCAAGTCGAGGTAGATGGATTCCGCTTCGCGCAGCCGGCCCTGCTGGTGGTGCGCGATCGCATCGTGAATGGTCTTGGGCACGATTACTTTGCGCTGACGCGCACCGCTGCGCCGCCCGACGGCGCGAGCTTCAGTTCCAGCACGTCCGACGAACTCACGCCCCGCTCACTTATCCGAAGCGTCGTGGGCGTCGCGCCGTCTTCCCATATCTTCGCCTTGAACTTGCCCGCGCCCAGAAGCGTGAGCGGCAGCGAAACAACGTGCGGCTTCTCGTTGCCCATCGCGCCGATGTACCAGTCTTTGCCCTTGCGGCGCGCAACCACCACGTAGTCATCGATCTCACCCGCGAGGAAGCGCGTCTCGTCCCACGACGTCGGCACCATCTTCACGAAGTCGAAACCCGCGGCGTTCTCGTAGACATCCGGGCTGTCGGCCACCATCTGAAACGGGCTCTCGTACACCACGAACATGCCGAGCCCGTGGCCACGCGTGGTCTGCACCTGCGGCGGCGAGTTGACCACCTCGAACTCCGCCGGCGTGCGGTTACGAAAACCGCCCGGCGTGTAATCCATCGGCCCTAACAACATGCGCGTGTAGGCCAGGCTCACGTTGTGCGTGGCGGTCACGCGCCGACTCCACTTGTTGTACTCCGCACCCATGATGCCTTCCTGGGTGAGGTAGTTGGGATAAGTACGATTGAGACCCGCCGGCGGATAGGCGCCGTGCATGTCGACGAGCAATTTGTGCTCGACCGCCTTCGCCATGAGCTTGTGGTAGTAGTCGATCATCTGCTGGTCGTTGCGGTCCATGAAGTCGACCTTGATGCCCGCGATGCCCCATTTCTCGTACTGCGCCAGCGCCGCGTCCATCTGCCGGTCGAGCAGCGACCACTGCACCCAGAGCCACAAGCGTACTTTCTTCTTTGCCGCGTAGGCGACGAGCGCCGGCATGTCGATGTCCGCCTTGGCCTTCGTGACATCGGCATTGTCCGGCGCACGGCCACCGCTGCCCGAATTCAGGCACCAGCCCTCGTCGATCATCATGTACTCGAAGCCCGCGCTCGATGCGAAGTCGACGTACTTCCTGATCGTCGGCATGTCGGTGCCGCCCTTGTCGGGCGGTGGTAGATAGGGGCCAGACCACCAGTCCCACGCGGTCTTGCCCGGCTTGATCCACGAGGTGTCGAAAGCCGCCGGCGGATTGAGATTGCCGATGAGATTGGACTCGATCAGGTTGCCAAGCTCATCGCCCAGCATGATCACGCGCCACGGCGAACCCGTGCCGTTTGCCCCGACCGCGGCACGTGCGATGAGGGATCGGTCATCGAGCCGCCGAGAGACGCGGGCTTGCACCCCCGGCCTTCCATCGCCCTTGCCCGTCAGATACAGGCCGCCGTAGTCGCGCAAGTCCGCCTCGCCGATCGCGAACGCATTGTTTGCCGTGCGGCATACCAGCGGCAGGTCGTAGGTGTTGTGCTCGCGAATGCGGCTCGCCTGGATGGGGTCGAACTCGCCTTCGTGGCTGGAATCCACGCGGCCGATGTTGAGGCCCGTGCAGTCGTAGTCGGCGCCGAACGCAAACTCCGTGTCTTCGGATTTCACGCTCAGCGTGGCGAGGCCGGCATCGGAAGGCACGGTGTAACGAAACGCCACGCCATCGTCGTAGGCACGAAAGGTCCATTGCATCGCACGCATGGCGCGCGAGCGCGGCATCACGTCGATGCGGATCTCATTGAAGCGGTCGCGGGCTTCGGAAGCCTTGGTCGCCACCAGTTTGTGCACCTGGTCGACGCTGCGCGGCCAAGAGGCGCGAACATCGACGCTGGAAACATCACCCTCGGCCAACCGCACGCGCAGCGCCGACGCGGCGATCACCGTCTCACCCTTGCGCTCGATGGAATACACGAGCTGGCCCGCGGAATCCTGCGCGATGTGGACTGTGATTCGCGTGTCCGGCGATCGCACGGTCACGGGCAGCGTTTGAGAATAGGCCGACCCGATCGAACTCGAGGCCAGTAGCGCGGCGAAGATTTGCTTTCTCACTCAGGGCCCCTCGACAAACCTGGAGACTTTCACCCAATCGACAAACTGCTGCATCCAGTTCGCGACCGGGCCGGTCAGCGTGGCGCGCAGCCCGAAGCCATGCGCCACGCCGGCATACAGGTGCAGCTCTGCGGGCACTTTCGCTTCGCGCAGCTTCAGATAGATGTTCGTGATGCCGGCGACGACTTCCGGTCGATCGTCGCTGCCGCATAGCAGCCACATCGGCGGTGTGTCCGCGGTGATGTTCAGGTCGGGCCAGGTGCCCGGATACACCAGTGACGCGAAGTCCAGCTTCGAGGAGACGCGATCGATCGGATCCCGCGCCGATGCGTCTCCGCCATCGGCACGCGTCGATGCAAGCGCCACGAGCTGCCCGCCGGCCGAAAAGCCCATGGCGCCTATTTTCCGGTTATCCGCCGACCAGCCGGCGCGAGAGCGCACGGTGCGAATCGCACGCTTGACGTCATTGAGCGCGTCACCTTCGATGCTGTACGTGGAGTTGGGCGCGCGTGCGAGGCGATACTGGAGCACGAATGCCGCGATGCCGCGCTCGTTGAGGAAGCGCGCGATGTTGTGGCCCTCGTGATCGGTCCACAGCTCGCGATGGCCGCCACCCGGCACCACGATCACCGAGACGCCGGTGTGCCTGGCCGGTAGATAGACCGTGATCGACGGCCGATGCACGTTGGACACGACGTGATCGCCCTGCTCGCTGATGCGCACCGTCTCTTCGCCGCCTGCCGCCATGGCGCCCGGCGCGCTCCCGGGCCACAGGTAAATCTTCTCGGCGGATGCGGCGCTGGCGGCCGCAGTGAATGCAAGAGTCGCTAAAAGGAATGGCAGTCTCACGATATCCCCCCGGAACGGACCGCCGCGAACACTACCAGATGCAACCGTTCAGGCCGACTTCTTCGCGCCCTCGCCGATGATGGCCTGGATTTCCGGGATGCAGGAACCGCAGTTGGTACCGCACTTGAGGCGCTTGCCGATTTCCACGGTGGTGGCGGCGCCGCCAAGCTCCCGCGCGCAAGCGGCGATGGGGTTGCGGCCTATGCCGAAGCACGAACACACCAGCGCCCCTTGATCGGCGCCCTCGACTTCCCGTCCGGCGAGCAGGCTCGCGCGCATCGTGTCGCTGAGCTTCGACATCGTGAACAGTTTCGCGAGCCAGGCCCGTTCCGGCAGCGCCGGTCGACGGTCGATGTAGATGCAGCCCTGCAGCTTGTCGTCCACGAACCAGGCAGCGCGATACACGCGCCCGCCGGGATCGCGATATTCAATCCAGTCGACGTCGCCCCCGGAAGCTTCGGACGATGAAACGCCTAGCAATCGGCGCGCCTCGATGGAGAAATCCTCAGGGTTCGAACCCGCGAGCTCATAGCGCACGAACTGCTCGCCCTGCACTCTCGTCCACCAGGTGGTGGCGGGAGCGGGCAGCGGCGCACGGGCCAGCATCACGCCGTACCAGTCGGCCGCGAAGTGCTCGACGGCGACGGGCGTGTGCTTGAACTCCGGCTCGCCGGAGATCGGATCGACCACCGGATTGGCGACGGCGCCGACGCGCGCATCGGATGCAAACGCGCGATTCCAGTGGATGGGCGAGAACACCATGCCCGTAGGAACATCCGCCCCGGTGCGCACGCGTACCACGATCGAGCCCCAGCTCGATCGCAGCGTGGCCAGCTCACCATTGCGAACGGCGAAGCGCAGCGCATCGGCGATGTTGATCTCGGCATAGGGCTCGGCCATGTGCGCCGAAAGGCGCGCGGACTTCCCGGTGCGCGTCATGGTGTGCCAGTGATCGCGCACGCGCCCGGTGTTGAGCACCAGCGGGAATTCCTTCGTGGTGGAGTGTTCGGGCAAACGCGGCGTCAGGGCGATGAAACGCGCCTTGCGGTCGGGGTGCTGGAATCTTCCGTCGGCAAACATCGGCCCGCGTGCTGATTCGCGTGTCTGCGCCATGGGCCAGGCTGCAGGTTCCCAGTTCTTGTATTCGGCGGCGGTAATGTTGTCCCAGGCGCCGAGATTCAACATGCGTTTGCCGTCGTTGGCATGTGCCGTGAGCCGGGCATGCTCGCGGAAGATCTCGTGCGGTGAGATGTAATCGAAACCTTCGAAACCCATGGCGCGCGCCACGTCGCAGACGATGCGCCAGTCCGCACGCGCTTCGCCGGGCGGATGCAGGAATGCGCGCTGGCGCGAGATGGTGCGATCGGAATTGGTCACCGTGCCGTCTTTCTCTCCCCAGGCGAGCGCGGGCAGCAGCACATGCGCGAGCGCCGCGGTGTCGGTGTTGCCCATGACATCGGACACCACCACGAACTCACAGCCCGCGAGTGCCGCCTTCACCTTGTCGGCCTCGGGCAGACTAACCACCGGATTCGTGGCCATGATCCACACGGCTTTGATTCGGCCATCGTGGATGCGATCGAACATTTCGACTGCCTTCGGCCCTTGCTTGCTGGCGATCGTCGGGCTGCGCCAGAAGTTCTTCACCGCCGCGCGCCCGGGCTCATCGTGCAGGTCGATATGTGCGGCGAGCGTGTTCACAAAGCCGCCCACCTCGCGACCGCCCATGGCGTTCGGCTGGCCCGTCACCGAGAACGGCCCGGCGCCTCGTTTGCCGATGCGTCCCGTGGCGAGATGGCAATTGACGATGGCGTTCACCTTGTCAGTGCCGGCGGAGCTCTGGTTCACGCCCTGTGAAAACGCCGTGATCGCGGCTGGATTGGCGGCGAACATTTCATAGAAGCTCTTCAGCACGACCTCGGCCACACCACAGGCCCTTGCCGTATCGGCGATTGAACCGCCACCCGCGCGCGCTGCCTGCAGCGCATCGTCGAATCCCAGCGTGTGCGCGTCGACGAAGCCGCGATCGATATGGCCGTGATCCGCGAGCCACACCAACAAGCCGTTGAAGAGGTGCACGTCGGTGCCCGCCGCGAGCGGCAGATGCAGATCGGCGATTTCAGTGGTCGCGGTTCGGCGGGGATCGAGCGCGACGATCTTCGTGCCCGGCCGTTGGTCGCGCACGGCCAGCATGCGCTGCAGAAGTACCGGGTGGCACCACGCCGTGTTCGACCCGACGAGTACGATGAGATCCGCGTGGTCGAGATCGTCATAACTCACGGGCACCACGTCTTCGCCAAAGGCGCGCTTGTGCCCCGCCACGGCCGATGCCATGCACAGGCGCGAGTTGGTGTCGATGTTGGCCGCGCCCATGTAACCTTTCATGAGCTTGTTGGCGACGTAATAGTCTTCGGTCAGGAGCTGACCGGACACATAGAAGGCCACGGATTCCGGGCCGTGTTTGCGGATGCAGTCGCGGAATGCCGCGGCCACCGTCGTGATCGCGTAATCCCAGCTCACTCGCTCGCCACGTACCCGCGGCTGCAGCAGGCGATCCTCGAGACCGACGGTCTCACCGAGCGCGTTGCCTTTCACGCAGAGTTTGCCGCGATTGGCCGGATGGGACGGATCGCCGCGCACGCTCACCTCGCCACCTTTTTGCGCGGCCGCGAGCACGCCACAGCCCACGCCGCAGTAGGGGCAGGTAGTTCGGGTCGGAGCGCCGGTACTCAAGCGTCAGGCAGCAGCCGACGAGTCGAACAGCAACTGGTCGCGTATCGGACCAATGTCTGTCTTGTCAGCGATCAGGTCGCGCAGGCGCGAAGCCTCGCTCACGTCGCCGAACAGGACGGCGCCGCAGACCTTGTTGCCCTCGAGAACCACTCGCTTGTAGATGCCGCGGCGATTATCCGAGAGCACCAATGACTCGCGGTTCGCCTGTTCTGAGAAATCGCCGGCCGAGAACACTTCGATGCCGGACACCTTGAGCTGCGTGGAATTGATCGCGCCCGAGAATCGCGACACGCCGATCTCGGCGATGTGCTGCGCGCTGATGCGCGCCTGCTCCCATAGAGGCGCCACCAGGCCGAAGGTCTGGCGCCGGTGTTGTACGCACTCCCCCACGGCGTAGATAGCCGGGTCGTAGGTCTGCAGAGTGTCGTCGACCAGGATGCCGCGATCGCAGGCCAGGTGGGCCTTCTTCGCCAGCTCGATATTGGGCCGTACGCCGACGGCCATGACCACCAGGTCCGCGGCCACTTCCTCGCCGTTGTCGAACTTCACGCCCGTGACGCGCTCGTCGCCGAGGATGGCTTCCGTCTTCGCGCGCATGCGGAATTCGAGCCCGCGCTTCTCCATCGCCGCCTTCAGCAGCGCACCGGCCGAGGCGTCGAGCTGGCGCTCCATGAGCGTGTCGAGCAGATGAACCACGGTGACGTGCATGCCGCGCAAGGAAAGGCCATGGGCCGCCTCGAGGCCTAACAAGCCGCCGCCGATGACCACGGCGCGCCGCCCGGCGCCCGAACGCTCGAGCATCTTGTTGACGTCATCGAGATCGCGGAACGTGACCACGCCAGGCAACTCTTTGCCTGGCAACGGCAGCATGATGGGATCGGAACCGGTGGCGATGAGCAGCCGGTCGTAGGTCGCCACGAGTCCGCTCTTCGAGCGCACCGTGCGTCGCTTGCGGTCGATGGCGACGATCGGGTCGCCCGAATGCAGCGTGATGCCGCGGCGCGTGTACCAGTTGGGCCGGTGCAGCATGATGTCGTCGGCCTGCTGCTCACCGGAGAGCACGGGCGACAGCAGAATGCGATTGTAGTTGCCACGCGGTTCGGCGCCGAACACGGTGATCGAGAAGCGGTCGGCGATGCCGAGCTTGAGCAACTCTTCGACCGTGCGCATGCCGGCCATGCCATTGCCCGCCACCACGAGGCGCGTGCGCTTCTGTGTTTCGGGCGCCTCGACGAATACACGCCCATCCGTGATCCGCGTGGTATAGGCGGAAACGTTGAAGGTCGGATCCTCGATGCAGCGTCCGCTGGTCAGCGCAAAATGATTCTTGTAGATAGGCGAAGCGACCACGCGCTCGCCTTGCAGATTCCCGGTC
>Ga0207682_10000452_pt1 | contig 18894 bp, 16 predicted proteins | sample KBSM63metaG_FD_184332 | JGI IMG/M metagenome (GOLD analysis project Ga0207682, IMG submission 184332) | Miscanthus rhizosphere microbial communities from Kellogg Biological Station, Michigan, USA - KBS M6-3 metaG (SPAdes) (version 2) | ecosystem: Host-associated > Plants > Roots > Rhizosphere >... | reverse complement strand
CATGGAAGAAAGGTGCAGAAGATCGTGCAGTACTATGCGCCGCAGTATATAACAGCGAAAGTTAACCCAAAGCCGGATCGCCGAAAAATGTTGTGGCTGCTGCTCGAAGCAGGATTCGCACTCGTCGTGCTGATAGTCATCGTATGGTGGACGTGGCCGAAGAAGCCGCGCGATGGCGACCGCGATCGATAATGCCGGCGCGCGCGGCGGCGCTCAGTGCAAAATGCGCGGGATCGACAGCGTGAATTCCGGGATGGGCGCCTCGAACTCCGAGCCGTCGTCGCCGACCATCTGATACGTGCCGCGCATCGTGCCCACGGGCGTCGCGATCGCGGTACCGCTCGTATATTCGAACGTCTGCTCGGGCGCCAGCTTGGGTTGTTCGCCGACCACGCCGAGCCCGCGCACTTCCTGCACCTGGTTGTTGGCGTCGGTGATGATCCAGTGGCGGCTGATCAGCTGCGCGGCCACGGTGCCGGTGTTCTTGAGCGTGATGGTATAGGCGAACACATACCGGCCGCGCTCCGTGTCGGATTGCCCGGGCACGTACGTAGTGCGGGTCGTAACGGTGATGTGGTATTTTTTTGCGGCGGCCATGGCGGTTGTGCGTAGGTTGTGCGTACTGCGCGATGCAATCCATTGCACACTATTTTCGCCCGCGCGGCAACCGAATCGACGCCGCAGCTATGAGTAAAACGACATTACCGGTTAGAATCCGCCCATGTACCGGATAGCTCCCAGCATACTTTCGGCTGATTTCGCGCGCCTGGGCGACGAGGTCAAGAGCGTCGTTGCGGCGGGCGCCGATGTTATCCATTTCGACGTGATGGACAATCATTACGTGCCGAATCTGACTATCGGTCCGCAGGTGTGCGCGGCGCTGCGGCCGCATACGACGGCGCCGATCGACGTGCACCTGATGGTCAAGCCGGTCGATCGCATCATTCCGGATTTCGCGCAGGCCGGCGCCAATATCATTTCGTTCCACCCGGAAGCGTCCGAGCACGTCGACCGCACGATTTCGCTCATCAAGGAGCACGGCTGCAAAGCGGGCCTTGTATTCAATCCGGCCACGCCGCTCGACTATCTTGATCACGTACTCAACAAGCTCGATCTTGTGTTGATCATGTCGGTCAACCCCGGTTTCGGCGGCCAGAAATTCATTGCCGGCGCACTGGCGAAGCTGCGCGCAGCGCGCGAGCGCATCGCGGCGACCGGTCGCGACATCTGGCTCGAAGTCGACGGTGGCATCAAGACCGACAACATCGCGGACGCCGCGCGCGCGGGCGCGGATACTTTCGTCGCCGGCTCGGCGATTTTCGGCAGCCGGGATTACCGGGCGACCATCCAACAAATGCGCGGCGAACTCGCGAAAGCTTAGGAGTTCTGCCGTCGCGCGGCGACGCAGTTCCGCGCAATTATATTTTCTGTAACGATAGCCGAATTCCGGCGCGCCTCCCCATGATGCAAAAAATCCAATTTCCGCTAGCGGTCAAGGCCGTGATGATCGATCTCGACGGCACCATGCTCGATACCGTCGCCGACCTCGCCGTCGCGGTCAACCTGATGCTGGCCAAGCTCGGCCGCGGCCCGCTCGATGAAACGCTGGTGCGCAATTTTGTCGGCAAAGGCATCCCCAATCTGGTCCAGCGCGCGCTGGTCGGCCGGATGGAGGGAGAGGTCGACCCCGATCTATTTGCGCGCGCATTGCCGGTGTATCTCGACTGTTACGAAAGTGTGAACGGCAGGCACACGTTGATGTACCCCGGCGTGCAGGCGGGCCTCGATGTGCTCAAAGCTGCGGGCTTTCCGCTCGCTTGCGTGACCAACAAGTCCGCGCGCTTCACGCTGCCGCTGCTCCGGCAAATGCAGCTTGCGGACTATTTCGCGGTCGTGGTGTCCGGCGATACGCTGCCCAAAAAAAAGCCCGACCCGCTGCCGCTCACGCATGCGTGCAAAGAGCTGGGCATCGCGCCGCGCGAAATGCTGATGATAGGCGACTCGTTGAACGACACGATCGCCGCGCGCGCCGCGGGCTGCCCGGTTTTCTGCGTGCCCTATGGTTACAACGAGGGGCACGATGTGCGCGAACTGGACGTTGATGCTATAGTAGAAACGTTACTCGAGGCGACCACGCTGATAACTAAATCATGATCCACACGAAAAGCGAAAGAATGCTCGACTGCTCCATCCGGCGGCAACGCCCGTGGCGCGGCGGCCTGGCACATTGGCGCGCGTAATTTCGCGTTGGTGCCGGTTTCTTTTGCCTATTTCCCATGGAGTGGCGTCATGACAGAAACGCAATTCAACCAGCTCGCGGCCGAGGGTTATAACCGCATCCCGCTGGTGCTCGAAACATTCGCCGACCTCGATACCCCGCTGTCGGTTTATCTGAAGCTCGCCAATCAGCCGCATACCTATTTGCTCGAATCGGTGGTCGGCGGCGAGCGCTTTGGCCGTTACTCGTTCATCGGGCTCGCGGCCGACACGCGCATCGAAGTCCGCGGTTACGAATGCAGCGAGTACGAGCGCGGCAAGCTGAAAAGCCGCGCGCGCCACGACGATCCGCTGCGGTTTGTCGAGCAGTATCACGCGCGGTTCAAGGCGGCGCCGCAGGCCGGGTTACCGCGCTTCTGCGGCGGGCTCGTCGGCTATTTCGGTTACGACACCGTGCGCTACATCGAGCGGCGGCTTGCCAACGTGCAGAAACCGGATCCCCTCGGTGTGCCCGATATTCTGCTCATGCTGTCCGAAGAACTTGCGATCGTCGATAATCTGTCGGGCAAACTTTCACTGGTCGTCTACGCCGATCCCGCGCGCGACGGCGCTTATCAGGCGGGACGGCGGCGCTTGGCCGAACTGCTGGCGAAGCTGCGCGCGCCAGTCAAGATACCCGACGGCGTCCCGGCAACTTCGGAGGCAGCCGTGTCCGGTTTTGGCGAAGCTGCCTATCTGGCGGCGGTCGACCGCGCGAAGCGTTACATCTTCGACGGCGACATCATGCAGGTCGTGCCGTCGCAGCGCATGTCCAAGCGCTTCAAGGCCACCCCGCTCGCGCTGTATCGCGCGCTGCGCACGATCAACCCGTCCCCGTACATGTTCTTTTTCGATTTCGGCGAATTTAACGTCGTCGGCGCGTCGCCCGAAATCCTGGTGCGCCGCGAAGGCGAAGCGGTCACGGTGCGGCCGATCGCGGGCACGCGCCGGCGCGGCAAGAACGCCGATGAAGACGCTGCGCTCGCCACCGAACTGCTGGCCGATGCGAAAGAGCGCGCTGAGCACATCATGCTGGTGGACCTGGGCCGCAACGACATCGGGCGCGTCGCGCAAACCGGCAGCGTACGCGTGACCGAGCAGATGGTGATCGAGCGCTATTCGCACGTGATGCATATCGTGTCCAACGTCGAGGCCAAACTGAAACCGGGACTGAACGCGATCGACGTCCTGCGCGCAACCTTTCCCGCCGGTACCGTCAGCGGCGCGCCCAAAGTGCGCGCGATGGAAATCATCGACGAGCTCGAGCCGGTCAAGCGCGGCGTGTACTCGGGCGCGGTCGGCTATCTCGGCTTCAACGGCGACATGGACGTGGCGATCGCGCTGCGCACGGCGGTCGTCAAAGACGGGATGCTGCACGTGCAGGCCGGCGGCGGGGTAGTGGCCGATTCGGTGCCACAGGCCGAATGGCAGGAAACTCAAAGCAAGGCCCGAGCGCTGCTGCGCGCGGCTGAAATGGCCGAAGCCGGGCTGGACAGCAGGCTCGAATGACGGCGTGCCGCAGGCCGCTTGCGACGCAAACCGGGGATGAGGCCGTGTTATGCCGGTGTATCATTTGCGCTCCGACAGGCACAAGCGCCGCATTATGAACCGAGCCCGCGGTTTCTCACTGGTCGAAATAGCGATGGTTGTTGCCATCGCGCTGATCCTGTTGTCATTGGGACTGACGGCGATCAATTCGCAATTGAGTTCCACCGCGTATTCGATCACCAAGAAACGCCAGGATGCGATCAAGGATGCCCTCATCGGTTATCTGGGCGCGCGCAAGAGTTTTCCTTGTCCGTACGTGGTTGTAGCGGGTACTGCGGCTACCGGCATTGCTCCAGCGCAGACTGGAGCGCCTCTCGCGTGCCCCCAGGCATTTGGCGTGGTGCCTTATACGACGCTCGGGCTGGCTCGCGAGCTAGCCGAAGACGGCTGGGGCAATTTGATCTCGTATCAGGTCTATTCGGTGCCGGCGGTCTGTCCCAGTACTGGAACAGATTGGGCAAACAGCAGCTGCTTTGGCGCCGGCAAGACGGGCGCGATCGCCGTTAACGATGGAACCGTCGGAGCGCCCACGCCGCTGGTTGCAAACGCCATCGCCGTGCTGGTATCGCACGGCGCCAATGGGCTTGGCGCATGGGTCGCCGCGCAGGGAACCCGGAACGCAAATCCGGTCACTTGCGAAGAAGCACACAATGGCCGGATCGCCGGAGTGCCGGGTTGTGTATTGGCGGCCAATACCTACTACAAGGGCGAGTCGCAGGCGAACGACGACGTAGTGACGTACTTGACGGCAAGCGACGCCCTCCAGCCTCTGGCCAAACAGGGCACCATCAATTCCGCCGCTACCCAGGTCAATCTGGATCTGCAAACGCTCTACGACCAGGCAATTGCCAATAACACGACGACCCCTACGTGCACAACGGCGCCGCCATTATTCGCAGACCCTTGGGGCAATGCTTATTTGGATCTTGGAGCGAGCGGAGCTATCTTGTTCTGTTTTTACTCCACCGCAAATATGGCCGGGGTTGCGCCTACGGCTCCGTGTACTTGCAGTCCGCCAACCGTTTGCAGGCCGCTGGATAGGGCCACGGTAAATATCTATCGCAATCGGGCGTCGGCAACCCCGCTGGTTTGTCCGTGAGTGCAAACAAACGCTCTCTAATAGACCGTGTAACTTCGTGGATCATTCAGCGCAATCTTCCCGACCTGAATTGCACCGGGTGTGTCTTCGCGCATCGTCCGGGCGTTGTTTTGGATTGTCACAACGGATCAGGATTAGCGCAATGACGAAGCCGGCCCAAGGTTTTACGCTGGCCGAGCTCGCGATCGTCCTGATTATCATCGGCGTGCTGTTGACCGGCGTGCTCATGACCGGCGATACCATACTCGCGCGCGTTCGAATTGCCTCGCTCCTGTCGAGCATCAAGGACCTCGCGACCGCATCGCAGGCGTTCAAGACACGTTTTGGCAGTTATCCGGGCGACTTGCCTAATGCTGCGACGTATATCACCACCAACGGCGGAATTTCCGCGCCGTGCACCTATGCGATCGGCGGGCAGGTAGGGAATGGCCTGGTTGATACGGCGGCCGAGAGCACTTGCGCGCTCGAACACCTGGTGAAGGCCGGGTTTCTGACCAAGGTCGATTTCGACGGGGCGAACTACAGCATTAATCCAACCGTCGCGAATAACGTCCGCTTATCGCTGTGGTCCAACACCCTAACCAATGAAAACGCCGTAAGAATTTCCAATCTCCCGTGCACCATTGCGCTGGAGATCGACAGCAAGTTCGACAGCGCGACCGCGGCCACTCCATTTAACCAGGGTTGGCTGACTGCGCAGGATGGGTTGGGCGCGCAGATCGCGACATGCGTGCCGGGCGGCGCGAATGATCCAGTCCCCACTATCCTGATCAAATACTGATCGTGTGCCGTGTTGTGGCGGCGCGCACCCGGGCGGCAATCAGCAATTAAGAGACCGGCAGGGCGGCAATGGAGACAATTGGGCGCTGTTGAGTTGTTCCGTCGTCAGCATGGCGCCGAATTCTTCACGTTTTTTTTTGGCCAGACCGATCATCCGGGTATAGGCATCGCGGGTTAGCACGGCCTTGTCGAGGTCGAACGGAATTCCCGCGGCGAGGTTATACCACCGATACGCCTCGACCGGATCTCGGGCGCCATTGGTTCCTTCTTCGAAATACTGTGCCACCGCCAAGGCCGGCGCCGGTCCGACGACGCGCGCATACTCGGCGGCGGTGCGTAACCATTCCTCCGCCTTGCGCGTGTCTTTGGGGACGCCCAAACCGGCCGCGTACATTTCTCCGAGTCGTTGCGCCGCGCGGCCGCGATACCCTTTGCCGCCGAAATGATCTTTCGTATTCGCGATTGCCTCGAACTCCGCCTTCGCCTGAAGGAAATTCTTGGGCCCGCCATTGCCGGTCAGCAGCGCCTCCGCTTTGTTCAGGCGCTGCAACCCCGGATCGGGCGACTCTTTGAATATGTTGAGCGACGTTTCGGCGGCGGGTCCCGATGGCGACAATTCGTAAATCATCGCAATCATGACCAGGATCGCGACCAGTACGCTAAGCGAGGAAGCGAGGGTCAGATGAGCACGTTCGGCCACCGCCGCGCGGGTTTTGTTCAACGCAGGCTTGATTGCCCGCACCGGTGCTTCCGCGGTTCTCGCCGCACGCCGCGCACGTCGCACGGTGGCGGAGCCGGTGGCGAGCCATGCATCGTATGCTTTGCGCCGGATCGGGTCGGACAGAATCGCATAAGCGCGGTTGATCGCGGTCATTGCTCGCGTCGCCGACGCGGCGCCGATATTTTTGTCGGGATGGTACCGGCTGCATAACACCCGGTAGGCTGCCTTTATTACTTCTTCGCTGGCGGCAGGCGATATTTCAAGAATATCGTAGAGGGTTTTCACGGTAGCCGACGTTTGGCGCAAGGTAGCGTGCGAGCCATGAATGAATCGATCAGCATAATACGCCGTCATATCATTTCGCGGCAGGGGCGTATGACGCAAAAACGCGCAATATTGCCGTGGTGGAATGTCAAAGGCCACACATTTTGAATATTTCGCGTGTGATGGTCGGGACTAGAGCCGCGCAGGCGGCGTCTGGAACGATAGGGACCGCTGAGTTAAACTTAGACGCATGTTCATTTCGCTGTTCCTGCCGATCTGCCGCGCGCCATTCGTTCGATGGCGGTAATCCAGCCGCGACCTTAGCGCTGCTCCCTGGAACTGCTCCCCTTGCGGCCGCAGTGCCAATGTTCCACAAAACGCGTTGTTATGCAGACATGGCGAGCCGCAACCCGGTGCCGTGTGCAGACCACAAGTTACTGAATAAATTGATAAATAAACGACTTTTATGTTGCTGATGATCGATAATTACGACTCGTTCACCTATAACCTCGTGCAGTATTTCGGCGAGCTCGAGCAGGACGTTGCCGTCTACCGCAACGACGAAATTACCCTCGCAGAAGTCGCGCAGTTAAAGCCGCGCCACGTCGTGATCTCGCCCGGCCCATGTACGCCGAACGAGGCGGGGATATCGGTTTCCCTGATCAAGGAGTTCGCCGGCAAGGTGCCGATTCTCGGCGTGTGCCTGGGCCATCAGGCGATCGGCCAGGCATTCGGCGGCAAGATCGTGCACGCGAAACAGGTCATGCATGGCAAGACCTCCGCGATCCGCCATCATTCGAACAGCGTTTTTCGCAACCTGCCGAACCCGCTGCAGGCGACGCGCTACCATTCGCTGGTCATCGAGCAGGCGAGCCTGCCGTCCTGTCTCGAAGTCACCGCGTGGACCGATGACGGCGAGATCATGGGGGTCAGGCACCGCACGCTCGCGGTCGAAGGCGTGCAATTCCACCCGGAGGCCATCCTGACCGAGAGCGGGCACGCGCTGCTGACGAATTTTTTGCAGGGAGACAAACGATGACGACGACGCCCGAAGTGAGCATGACACCGCAAGCCGCGCTCACGCGCATCATCGAGCATCGTGAGATATTTCACGAAGAGATGCTGTCGCTGATGCGCCAGATCATGAGCGGCGCCGTGTCGCCGACGCTGATCGCGGCCATCATCACCGGGCTGCGCGTAAAAAAGGAAACCATCGGCGAGATCGCCGCCGCGGCGCAGGTGATGCGCGAGTTTGCGACCAAGGTACCCATGGCCGGAGACGAGCGTCTGGTCGATACCTGCGGCACCGGCGGCGACGCCGCCCACAGCTTCAATATCTCGACGGCTGCGGCATTCGTCGCCGCCGCGGCAGGCGCGAAAGTGGCGAAGCACGGCGGCCGTTCGGTTTCGAGCAAGTCGGGCAGCGCCGATGTACTGGAGGCGCTGGGCGCCGACATCAATCTGTCGCCGGAAAACGTCGCGCGCTCGATCATGGAAACCGGTGTGGGTTTCATGTTCGCGCCCAATCACCACAGCGCAATGAAGCACGCGGGACCCGTCCGCAAGGAGCTCGGCGTGCGCACGATATTCAACATTCTCGGTCCGCTGACCAATCCGGCGGGGGCAAAGAACCAGGTGATGGGCGTGTTCCATCCGGACCTGGTCGGCATCCAGGCGCACGTGCTGCAGCGTCTCGGCAGCCGGCACGTCATGATCGTGCATGGCCGGGAAAGCCTCGACGAGATTTCGGTGGCGGGGCCGACGCTGATCGGCGAGTTGAAGGACAACGCAGTGCGCGAGTATGAGATCAAGCCCGCGGAGTTCGGCCTGGACACGCACGACTCCGCGGCGATCCGCGTCGACAGCGCCGAGCAATCGAAAGCAATGCTGCTTTCCGCGCTCGAAAACAAGCCGGGCGCTGCGCGCGACATTGTTGCGCTCAACGCCGGCGCCAGCATCTACGTCGCGGGGTTGACCGACAGCCACGCCGGCGGCGTGCGCATCGCGCTCGCGCTGATGGCGAGCGGCGCCGCGCGCAAGAAAGTAGACCAGTTCGTCAAGTTCACTCGCAGTCCATAACGAGCGCGGCACAATGAATTCGCCATCGTCGGCCACCATGCTGGAGCCCGGCAACCCCGAAACCGCGACCAGCGTGCTGGCGCCGTTGCTCAAGGCCAATGGCTTCGATCTCGCCTTCAAGCTGCTCAATATCGGCGCGCTGCCGATCAAGGGGGAGCAAGAGGCATTCTGGCAACTACTCGAGGTGTTTCCCGCTTCAAGCATTGCCGGCGTGGAAATAGATCCGCAATTATGTGCAGAGCTGAACCGGCACGCCGGCGCGCGCGTGCGCTATTTTCCCGCCGCCATCGGCCGTACGGAGGAACGCCGCGCGTTGTACGAGACGATGCATTCAATGTGCACTTCGCTGTACAAGCCCGATGAGCGTTATGTCGACTTGTATCAGGATCTCGAAAGCTCGCGGCTGAGAAAAGTGGGCGAAATCTCAACGGTCAGCCTCGACAAATTCGTCGTGGACCATGCGCTCGGCGAAATCGATTTCCTCAAAATCGATATACAGGGAGCGGAACTCGACGTCTTCACCGGTGGTCCCGATACTATGAGTCGTATGCTGCTGGTCGTAAGCGAAGTCGAATTCGTGCCGATCTACGAGAATCAACCGTTGTTTGGGGATGTCGCCGCCGGCTTGCGCAAGTCCGGCCTGATGTTTCAAAAGTTCTTGGGGATGGGCGGCCGCGTGATGAAACCGCTGACAATGCAGGGCAGCGCCCAATATCCCGCGCAATTCATGTGGTCCGATGCGGTTTTCGTGCGCGACTTGTTCGACCTTGCGACGTTATCCCCGGAGCGATTGCTGAAGCTCGCCGTATTGCTCGATATTTATGACAGCCGGGACGCCGCGATGCACGTGTTGCGGTCCTACGATGCCAAAGAGGGCGACGATCTGGCTGACATCTACCTCGCGCATTTGACGCAGGGTGGCGCCTGGACTGCGTTGCCTGGCCAATGATGCGGGCGCCCTGAACCATGCCGGACATCCTGCAACGCATACTCGCCGTTAAGGCCAAAGAAATCACGGCGGCCAAAACGCAGCGTCCGCTGTCGGCCATGCGGATCGCCGCCTCCGCCATGCCCGAACCGCGCGACTTCGCGGGCGCTCTGCGCGCGAAAGTTGCGGCGGGCGAGGCGGCGGTGATAGCCGAAATCAAGAAAGCAAGCCCGAGCCGCGGCGTCCTGCGCGAAGATTTCGATCCGGTCGCCATCGCCGCGAGCTATGCCGGGCATGGCGCGGCTTGCCTGTCGGTTCTGACCGATCAACAGTTTTTCCAGGGCAGCGCCGATTATTTGCGGAGCGCACGCGCCGCCTGCAGCCTTCCCGTATTGCGCAAAGATTTCATGCTCGACGCGTATCAGGTGTACGAAGCGAGCGCGATGGGCGCCGATTGCATCCTGCTGATCGTCGCTGCCCTGAACCCGCGGCGCATGGCGGAACTGGCGGCGATCGCGACGGACCTCGGCATGGCCGTGCTCGTCGAAGTGCACAACTCCGTCGAACTCGATCGCGCGCTCGAATTGAAGACCCCGCTGATCGGCATCAACAACCGCAATCTGCACACCTTCGAGACTCGGCTCGATGTCACGCTCGGACTGCTGAAGCGGATTCCGCCGGATCGCATTGTCATCACCGAGAGCGGTATCCTGCAGCCAGCCGACGTGAGCCTGATGCGCGACAACGGCGTAGACTGTTTCCTGGTCGGCGAAGCGTTCATGCGCGCACCCGATCCCGGCGCCGAACTCGCGCGTCTGTTCGGCGCCTCGGCGTGAGTTGCTCACTCCTCAAGGAATTCCATGCTCGATCTTGACCGGCTCATTACGGCTTTCGACAACGGGTTGCGCACGCTCCTGGCGCCCGCGCATAGCGCACGCGCAGTCCCGGGCGCTGCGCTCGCCGAACCCGAGATGACCGCGCCTGAACGCCAGGTTGCCGCAGCGCTGATGCGCGTCAATCACACCGGCGAGATTTGTGCCCAGGCGCTCTATCAGGGGCAGGCCCTGACCGCGCGCAATGCCTCGGCGCGCGCCGCGCTGGAGCAAGCGGCGGTAGAAGAAACGGATCACCTCGCATGGACCGCCCAGCGCATAGAAGAACTCGGGGGCCGCGCCAGCCTCTTGAATCCGCTATGGTACGCGGGATCGTTCGCGCTCGGCGCGGCGGCAGGTTTCCTCGGCGACAAATGGAATCTGGGTTTTCTCGCCGAGACCGAGCGCCAGGTCGAAGGCCATCTCGAAGGCCATCTCGACCGGCTGCCGGCGCAGGACGAAAAAAGCCGCGCAATAGTGAACGAGATGAAAGTCGACGAAGCGCGCCACGCGTGCACGGCACTCGAACATGGCGCCGCGGAACTCCCGGAACCCGCAAAACTCGCGATGAAATTGGGTTCGCGTATCATGACGCGCACCGCGTACTGGATTTGACATCCTCGCTGCGCAACCCGGCTGCCGCTTCGGTAAAAAATACACGCGACCGGATCGAGCGCGTGTCGTGCAAGGATCTGCGGCAAAACGTGCGGTATTGGTTTGACAATTCACTGCTCTGCGCGTAGCCTCTTGTTTCTGCGCCGATTTAGCTTTGCTTGCGGGCGCCGCCGGGACGTTTTCATCCAGGCGTAAAAACAAATCCTGCTAAGCGGCGTGACCCGATCGGCGCCCGCGGATCGGGTTTTTTATTGTTGGTTGCGACATGACACGCACAGACGCATTAAAGAAACTGCTCAATGAGCGCATCGTCATTCTGGACGGCGCCATGGGCACCATGATCCAGGGCTACAAACTGGACGAAGCCGGCTATCGCGGCGAGCGCTTCAAGGATTTCGCGCGCGATCTCAAGGGCAACAACGACCTCCTGACGCTCACGCAGCCGCAGATCATCCGCGAAATCCACGCGCAGTATTTCGCGGCCGGCGCCGATGTCGTCGAAACCAACACGTTCAATTCCACGCGCATCGCACAGGCCGACTACGCGATGGAGCATCTCGTGCACGAGCTCAACGTCGAGGCGGCGAGGCTCGCGCGCGCGGTCGCCGACGAAATCGAAAAGAAAGAAGGCCGGCCGTGTTTCGTCGCCGGCGCCCTGGGGCCGACCAACCGCACCGCGTCCATTTCGCCGGACGTCAACGATCCGGGCTTTCGCAACGTCACGTTCGACGAGCTGGTCGAGACTTACACCGAAGCGATCAATGGGTTGGTCGAAGGCGGCGTCGACCTGCTGCTCGTCGAAACGATATTCGACACGTTGAACGCCAAGGCCGCACTGTTCGCGATCGACCAGTATTTCGAGGTGCACGGCATCAAGCTGCCGATCATCATTTCCGGCACGATCACGGACGCCTCCGGGCGCACGCTGTCGGGCCAGACCACCGAAGCGTTCTGGAACTCAATGCGCCATGCGCAGCCGCTTGCCATCGGGCTCAACTGCGCGCTCGGCGCGCAGTTGATGCGGCCGTACATAGAAGAGCTGTCGCAGGTTGCCGATACCTATGTCTCCGCGTACCCGAATGCCGGCCTGCCGAATCCGCTCGCAGAGACGGGTTACGACGAGACGCCCGCGTACACCGCGAGCCTGATCAAGGAATTCGCGCAAAGCGGTTTCGTGAATGTGGTGGGCGGCTGCTGCGGCACGACGCCCGCGCACATCAAGGCGATTGCCGACGCGGTGCGCGGCATTGCGCCGCGCCAGGTGCCGGCGCTCGAAAAGCGCACGCGGCTTTCCGGCCTCGAGCCTCTTAACATCGGCGACGACTCGCTGTTCGTCAACGTCGGCGAGCGCACCAACGTCACCGGCTCCAAAGCGTTCGCCCGGCTGATCCTCGCTGGCGACTACCCGGCGGCGCTGTCGGTCGCGCGCCAGCAGGTCGAAAACGGCGCGCAGCTGATCGACGTCAACATGGACGAGGCGATGCTCGACTCGAAGGCCGCGATGACGACCTTCCTGAAGCTGATTGCAGCGGAGCCCGACATTTCGCGCGTGCCGGTCATGATCGATTCCTCGAAGTGGGAGGTGATCGAGGCGGGCTTGAAGTGCGTGCAGGGCAAATGCGTGGTCAATTCGATCAGCATGAAGGAAGGCGAAGAGGAATTCATCAAGCACGCGAAGCTCGCGCGCCGCTATGGCGCCGCTGTCGTGGTGATGGCGTTCGACAAGAAGGGGCAAGCCGACACGCTCGAGCGCCGGCGCGAAATCAGCAAGCGCTCGTACGAGATTCTCGTCAACGACGTGGGCTTCCTGCCGGAAGACGTGATCATCGACCCGAACATTTTCGCGATCGCGACCGGCATCGAGGAGCACAGCAACTACGGCAAGGATTTCATCGCGGCGACCCAATGGATCCGGGAGAACCTGCCGTACGCGAAAGTGAGCGGCGGGCTTTCGAACATCTCGTTTTCGTTCCGCGGCAACGACGGCGTGCGCGAAGCCATCCACACTGCATTCCTGTATCACGCGATCAAGGCCGGCCTCACGATGGCGATCGTCAACGCCGGCCAGATCGGCGTGTACGACGAAATCCCCAAGGATCTGCTCGAGCACGTCGAGGACATCATATTCAACCGGCGGCCCGACGCCGCCGAGCGCATGGTGAAGTTCGCCGAGACGGTCAAGACCGGCGGCAAGGCCCAGGTCGAAGATCTCGAGTGGCGCAAAGGCACGGTCGAAGAGCGCTTGACGCACGCGCTCGTGCGCGGCATCACCGATTTCGTGGTCGAAGACACGGAGGAAGCGCGCCAGAAAATGGAGCGCGGCGGCGGGAAGCCGATTCAGGTGATCGAAGGTCCTCTGATGGATGGCATGAACGTGGTCGGCGATCTCTTTGGCGCGGGCAAGATGTTTCTGCCGCAGGTCGTAAAAAGCGCGCGCGTGATGAAGCAGGCGGTTGCGCACCTGATTCCGTACATCGAAGCGGAAAAAGCCAAGTCGGGCGACGTGCGGCCCAAGGGCAAGATCGTGCTCGCGACCGTCAAGGGCGACGTGCACGACATCGGCAAGAACATCGTGGCGGTCGTGCTCCAGTGCAACAACTACGAAGTCGTCAATCTGGGCGTGATGGTGCCGTGGACCAAGATCGCACAGGTCGCGCGCGACGAGAAATGCGACATCATCGGGCTGTCGGGTCTCATCACGCCGTCGCTCGAAGAAATGGCGCATAACGCGCGCGAGATGGAGCGCGAAGGTTTCCAGATTCCGCTGCTGGTCGGCGGCGCTACGACTTCGCGCACGCATACCGTCGTCAAGATCGCGCCCGGCTATCACGGCCCCGTAATCTGGGTGCCCGATGCGTCTCGCAGTGTGAGCGTGTGCAGCAACCTTTTATCGGACGAGTTGCGCGCGGGCTATCTCGCCGACGTAAAAGCGGAATATGCGCGCATCAAGACGCAGCACGAAAACAAGGCGGGTCCGGGTCCGATGTTGAAGCTCGCGGAAGCGCGGGCCAACGGATTCAAGACCGACTGGCGCGCGTACTCGCCGACGGTACCATCGTTCCTCGGTTTGAAGCATTTGAAAAATTATTCGCTCGCCGAGATCGCGGAGCACATCGACTGGGCGCCGTTTTTCCAGACGTGGGAGCTCGCGGGCTCGTACCCGAAAATACTCGACGACGAAATCGTCGGCGTGGAGGCGAAGAAGGTGCTTGCGGAGGGGCAGGTGATGTTGAAGCGCATCATCGAAGGCAAATGGCTCACCGCCAACGCGGTGTTCGGCATCTTCCCGGCCAACAGCATTAACGGCGGGGACGACATCGAAATCTACGCCGACGAGAAGCGCGACCGCGTGCTGATGACGTGGCACAACCTGCGCCAGCAGAACGTGAAGCCCACCGGCCGCCCTAATATGTGTCTCGGCGATTTTGTCGCGCCCAAGGATTCCGGCGTCAAGGATTACATCGGTGCGTTTGCGGTCACCGCGGGCATCGGCATCGATAAGCGTGTCAAAGCGTACGAAGACCAGCACGACGACTACAACTCGATCATGCTGAAAGCGATTGCCGACCGGCTCGCCGAAGCGTTCACCGAGCTCTTGCACAAGCGCGTGCGCCGCGAGTTCTGGGGCTACGCGAAAGACGAGACGCTCGACAATACGGCGCTGATCGCCGAGCAGTATCGCGGCATCCGCCCGGCACCCGGCTATCCCGCGTGTCCGGACCATACCGAGAAAGGGCCGCTGTTCGATCTGCTGCGCGCGCCCGAGATCGGCATTACCGTAACCGAAAGCTACGCGATGTGGCCCGCGTCGTCGGTCAGCGGGTTCTATCTGGCGCATCCGGAATCGCAGTATTTCGCGGTCGGCAAGCTCGCGCGCGACCAGATCGAGGATTACGCGCGGCGCAAGAACATGAGCATCGCCGACGCCGAACGCTGGCTGGCGCCATATCTCGCGTACGAGCCCGCGCCGGTTGCGCGGCCGGCGCAAGCCGCGCTCGCGTAGGCAAAACCGCGCATGTTTACCGCCGCGGAGGTAGGGCAGTTCAACCGCGACGGCTACGTGGTCGCGCGCGGGCTGGCGACACCCGCGGACAGGTCGGCGATCAAAGCAGTCGCGGAGCGCGATCTGGCCGCAGCGGTGCCGCCCGTCGAATACGAAACCGATACGAAATACCCGGGCGCGCCGGTCTCCTTCGAAGCGCCGGGCGGGCGCACGGTCCGCCGCCTCCTGCAGGCATGCGCACGCGATCCCCTGATTGCGCGCTGGGCCGTGCAGCCGGCAATCGCCGCGCGCCTGCAGCGACTGATCGGCCCCCGGGTCGAGCTCTCGCAGGCGCACCACAACTGCATGATGACCAAGAACCCGAGCTACAGCAGCATCACCAATTGGCATCAGGACATCCGCTATTGGTCGTTCGAGCGCCCCGAGCTGGTTTCAGTGTGGCTCGCATTGGGCCGCGAATATTTCGAGAACGGGTGCCTATTGGTGCTGCCGGGTTCGCACGCCATGGAATTTGCGGCGGAGCAATTCGATGAAAATCTGTTCCTGCGTCCCGACGTCGAAGCGAGCAAGCCGCTGATCCGCACGCAGCGCCGCGTCGAGCTCGAGCCCGGCGATGTGCTGTTTTTTCATTGCCGGCTCTTTCACGCGGCGGGCCACAACCAGACCGCGGACACCAAGTTCTCGCTGGTTTTCACCTATCACGCTGCGGACAACCGCCCGTTAGCCGGCAGCCGTTCGGCATCGCTGCCCGATATTCCGCTGTGATACCGGGAGCGCGCGGGCAGCCCGCGCCGCGGACGCGCTAAAATGCGCGCTTTTGCGGGTGAAAGTCGCGCATGACCGCTGTGACCCCTTCGTTCGCGTTGACCGCGCTCATGCTCGCGGCGTCCAACCTGTTCATGACATTCGCGTGGTACGGCCACCTGAAGAACCTGCAGGCGAAGCCATGGATCATCGCGGCGCTCGTTAGCTGGGGTATCGCGCTGTTCGAGTATCTGCTGCAGGTGCCCGCCAACCGGATCGGGTTTTCGGTAATGTCACTCGGACAGCTCAAGATACTGCAGGAAGTCATCACGCTGCTCGTGTTCGTGCCGTTCGCGATTTTCTACATGGATCAAAAGCTCACGCTCAATTACCTGTACGCCGGGCTGTGCCTGGTCGGCGCGGTGTACTTCATCTTTAAAGCCTGACGCGCCGCTCCATGCACCTACACATCCTCGGCATCTGCGGCACTTTCATGGGCGGCATCGCGGCGATCGCGAAAGCGGCCGGCCATACCGTGACCGGCTGCGATGCGAACGTGTATCCCCCGATGAGCACGCAGCTGGAAGCCCAGGGCATCAAGCTCATCGAAGGCTTCGGTGTGGAACAGCTGAATCTCAAGCCCGACGAATACATGATCGGCAACGTCGTCGCGCGCGGCAACACGCTGATGGAAGAGATCCTGAACCGCGGACTGCCGTACATTTCGGGCCCGCAGTGGCTCGCTGAAAACGTGCTGCGCGGCCGCTGGGTGCTCGCGGTCGCTGGCACGCACGGCAAAACGACGACGACCGCGATGCTTGCGTGGATCCTGGAGCACGCGGGATTGAATCCCGGTTTCCTGATCGGCGGCGTGCCGGAAAATTTCCGGATTTCCGCGCGCATCGGCGAAGCGCCGTTCTTCGTGATCGAAGCCGACGAATACGACACCGCGTTCTTCGACAAGCGCTCGAAATTCGTGCATTACGCGCCGCGCACGGCAATTCTCAACAATCTCGAATTCGACCACGCCGATATATTTCCCGATCTCGCCGCGATCGAAACGCAATTTCATCATCTCGTGCGCACGGTGCCAGGTACCGGTCTGATCGTCAGCAACGGCGCCGACGCGAATCTCGAACGCGTCCTTACCCGAGGCGCATGGACGCCCGTCGAGCGTTTCGGGGTGCCGGGCGGCTGGCAGGCGGGCGCGCAATCGGCAGACGGGCGGTTCACGGTGACTTTCAACGGCAAGCCGGCAGGCGAAGTGCAATGGGACCTGCTGGGCGTCCATAACCAGTTCAATGCGCTGGCGGCCATCGCCGCGGCGCGCCATGCGGGTGTCGCGCCCGCCGTGGCGATCGAATCGCTCGCCGCCTTTGAAAACGTCAAGCGCCGCCTGGAACTGCGCGGCACGGTCAACGGCATTTCCGTCTATGACGATTTTGCGCATCACCCGACGGCCATCCAAACGACGTTGGCGGGATTGCGCGGAAAAGCCGCGCAGCAATCGAACCCTGCGCGCATCCTCGCCGTGCTCGAACCGCGCTCCAATACGATGAAGCTCGGCGTGATGAAAGATGCGCTCGCGGAAAGCCTTGCCGATGCCGATCGCGTGTTCTGCTATAGCGCGGGGCTGGGGTGGGATCCGACCGCCGCGCTCGCGCCGCTCGGCGCCAAAGCGGAAATCCATCGGGATATGGCAAAGCTCGTGGGGGCGATTGCGCAGGCCGCGCAAGCCGGCGACCATATCCTCATCATGAGCAACGGCGGTTTCGGCGGCATCCACGACAAGCTGCTCCACCAACTCGGTGCCCGCCGTGGCTGATACCCTTCGCGACCTGGCCGTCGTCATCCGCTCGCGCTTTCCGGTGGTGCAGATCGAAACGCGCGAGGAGACGCGCATGATGAGATTGCTCGAGCGCGCCGCCAACCTCGAAGGCTGGCCGCTGTTCGTGTGGACCGTCGCCGACGGCTTGAAACGCGTGCCACGCACGGATGTCGTCACCCAGACCTACGAATTCCAGGACGCGCTGCGGCATATCGACAAAACGCCGCAGAACGGCGTGTACGTGCTCATCGATGCGCAGCCGTACTTCGACGAGCCCGTGAATGTGCGGCTGGTCAAGGAAATCGCGCAGGAATACCAAAAGACCGCGCGCACGCTGATTTTTATTGGCGCCAAGCTCGACCTGCCGGCCGATCTCTCGCGGATGAGCGCGCGCTTCAATCTGCCGCTGCCCGACGTTGCCGAAATTCGCGAAATATTCAAGGAAGAAGCACAACTGTGGCAGCGCACGGAGGGCCATGGCCCTTTGAAGGGCGACCAGCAGGCGGTTGAGCTCATCGTGCAGTACCTCGCCGGCATGTGCGAGGAGGACGCGCGCCGCCTGATCCGCGAGGCCATCCGCATCGACGAGCAGATCAACTTCGACGACGTACGGCGCATCCTGAAATTCAAGCGCGATGCACTGGGCCAGGGCGGCCTGCTCGAATTCGAGATGGACAGCGGCAACATGACCGATATCGGCGGTCTCGGCGGTCTCAAACGCTGGCTCGACCGGCGGCGCATCGCGTTCACTGGCGACGCGGCCAAGCTCGGCGTCGATCCGCCCAAGGGCGTGCTGCTGCTGGGCGTGCAGGGCGCCGGCAAAAGTCTCGCCGCCAAGGCGATCGCGGGCTCGTGGAACGCGCCGCTGATGCGGCTCGACTTTGCCGTGCTCTACAACAAGTTTCACGGCGAATCCGAACGCAACCTGCGCGAGGCATTGAAGCAGGCCGAGGCGATGGCGCCCTGCGTGCTGTGGATCGACGAGATCGAAAAAGGCCTCGCGTCCGACGGCGGCGAGAGCGACGGCGGCGTGTCGCGCCGCATGTTGGGCACCGTGTTGACGTGGATGGCGGAGCGCACCGCCAAGGTGTTTCTCGTCGCCACCGCCAACGACGTCATGCAACTGCCGCCGGAGCTGCTGCGCAAAGGCCGCATGG
>Ga0207682_10000449_pt1 | contig 18977 bp, 20 predicted proteins | sample KBSM63metaG_FD_184332 | JGI IMG/M metagenome (GOLD analysis project Ga0207682, IMG submission 184332) | Miscanthus rhizosphere microbial communities from Kellogg Biological Station, Michigan, USA - KBS M6-3 metaG (SPAdes) (version 2) | ecosystem: Host-associated > Plants > Roots > Rhizosphere >... | reverse complement strand
CGCAGACCACGCCCTCGTGGCTGGCCTTGTGCGCCAGCCACGGCGGGCCGGTGACGTCGCCGATCGCGTAGATGCCCTCGACATTGGTGCGGGCGAAGCCGTCCACCACGATATGGCCGCGGTCGGTCTCCACGCCGAGCGCCTCGAGGCCGATCCCCTCGCTGTTGGGGACGATGCCGATGGCGACGATGACGTGGCTGAACTCGCCGGTCGCGACCTTGCCGTCCGCCCCCTTGATCGCCGCCGTCACCCCGCTCTTCGACGCTTCCAGCTTCTCGACGCCGGCGCCGACATGGATATTCATGCCCTGCTTGGTCAGCGCCGTGTGCATGAACGCGCTGACCTCCTCGTCCTCGACGGGCAGGATTCGCGGCAGCATCTCGACGATGGTGACCTCGGCGCCCATGTCGGAATAGAAGCTGGCGAACTCGACCCCGATCGCGCCCGAGCCGACGACCAGCAGCTTGGTCGGCATCTCCTTCGGCACCATCGCGTGCCGGTAGGTCCAGATCCGCTCCCCGTCCGCCTTGGCGAACGGCAGATCGCGCGCCCGCGCCCCGGTGGCGATAATGATGTGTCTGGCCTGGACCTCGGTCTTCGCGCCATCCTTGGTGACGGTCAGCTTGCCCTTGCCCGTGATGACGCCGTCGCCCTCGACCACGGTGACCTTGTTCTTCTTCATCAGCCCCTTGACCCCGGCATTGAGCTGGCCCGCCACCTTGCGGCTGCGCTCGACGATTTTGGCGAGGTCGAAGCCCGGCTTCTCGGCGCTGAGGCCGTAGGCGGAGGCATGGGTCATGTAGTGGTAGATTTCCGAGGTCCGAAGCAGCGCCTTGGTCGGAATGCACCCCCAGTTGAGGCAGATCCCGCCCAGTTTCTCCCGCTCCACGATCGCGACCTTAAGCCCCAGCTGGCTCGCCCGGATCGCCGCGACGTAACCGCCGGGTCCGGAGCCGAGGACGACGAGATCGTAAGTGTCAGCCATGCAGGTCCGTTTCTATCAATAGCCAGCGGCGAAAGCGATGAAGCGCGGCCACCCAGGCAATAGCCGTCGCCCCGGCGTAGGAAAAGCCGATGCACGCATTCGTTCCCGGATCGGGGAAAGCGACGTCGCGGTCGAGGAAGTTGAAGAGCAAGGTCGAAACGGTGCCGCCGATCAGGACGAGGGCGACAGCGGCCGGCAAAGGTTGTCTCACGACCAAATGGCGCAGCGGCCAGGAAAGCGGAAAGCCCAGCACAATCAGGCCGGGCCAGGTCATGATCGAAATCGGGATTGCGAACAACAGCAGAAATCCGAGTGCAAACAGATCGCCGTCATGGCTGAAAGGCCGTGAGGTCCCGGGAATGGCGGTCACGATCCAGAAGAGAAATGCGCCGATCAGCCCGCCGGCAAAGGCGACCGGGAAAGTGAGCAGTAAGCCGCGCGCCAAAGCTTCGCGCGATTGCGACCTGCCTCCCACAATGTTCTCTGAGTCAGAGCTCAAGCGCCCCCCTTTATGGGTCATCACCCGGCCACGATCCGGATGTAGCGCGCCGCGACCCAGCCCGAATGACAGGGCCCGTCGTACCGCCGCGGGCGCGGGACCGGGGAGCCGGTGCCGCAATCCTCCTCCGGCCTGCCCGCCGGGCCGAAGACCACGCCGAGCCATTCCCCGCGATCCTCGCAGACGTTGACGATATGGCCGGGGCCGAGCCGGCCGATGTCGCGGGCGTCGCGGCCGGGGCCGGCGCGGACGGTAAGGTAATTGTCGCCTTGCGGGTCGAGGCCGGCAACCTCGCCCTGGCTGAGGCAGGCGTCGAGATCGGCCGCCACGATGCCGATCCGGACCGGGCGGTCCGGCGTCGCCGCGGCGGCAGCGCCCGCGGCGCCAACTAGGCTCGCCGCGAGCAGCGCCGTCCTCATCGGTCCGCCCAGGCCAGCATCGCCCAGGCGAACAGGGTGACGATGCAGAAGATCGGCCAGGACCAGGCGAAGTGGATGCTGTCCATGTGCAGCTGGACGAGGCCGTAGCGGGCCCAGTCGGCGACCTGGCCGGTGCCGTCGCGCATCACATAGGGGACGGCCAGCGCGCCGATCGAGCCGATGATGACGGCTTTGACCAGCGCCATGTCAGGCCAGCATGCCCAGCGGGCTTTCGACCAGCCGCTTGAACGCCTGCATCAGCCGCGCGCCGTCGGCGCCGTCGATGGCGCGGTGGTCGAAGCTCCCGGTCGCGCTCATCACCGTCGCGATCTGCAGGCTGTCGTCGATGACATAGGGCCGTTTCTCGCCCGCTCCGATCGCCATGATCATCCCCTGCGGCGGATTGATCACCGCAGAAAAATGGGAAATCCCCATCATCCCCATGTTCGAGATGGAAGCGGTCCCGCCCTGATATTCTTGCGGCTGCAGCTTGCCCTCCTTGGCGCGGCCAGCGAGATCTGCCATCTCCTTGGAGATGGCGGACAGGCTCTTGCCGTCGGCCGAGGCGATGATCGGGGTGATCAGGCCGCCGGGGATCGAGACCGCGACCGAGATGTCGACCCGGCTGTACTTGAGCAGGTGGTCGTCCGAGATCGAGACGTTGCACTCCGGCACCTCGATCAGCGAGACCGCCAGCGCCTTGATCAGCATGTCGTTGACGCTGAGCTTCACGCCCCGGCTCTCGAGCCCCTTGTTGAGTTCGCCGCGCAGCTTGAGCAGCGCGTCGAGGCGGATGTCGACGGTGAGGTAGATGTGCGGAATCGTCTGCTTCGCCTCGGTGAGGCGCCGCGCGATCGTCTTGCGCATGTTGGAGAGCTTGACCTCCTCATGCGGGATGTCGGTCTCGACCAGAGCCGGCGCGGCGGCGGGAGCCGGCGCAGACGCAGCTTCGGCCGGCCTGGCCGGCGCCTTGCCTGCCGCGCTTTCGAGGTCCGCCTTGACGATCCGGCCGCCGGGGCCGGAGCCGGCCAGGCCGGCAAGGTCGATGCCCTGCTGCGTGGCGAGGCGGCGCGCCAAGGGGCTCGCCTTCACCCGGTCGCCGCCGCTCGGCTTCGGCGCAGGCGTCGACGCAGGAGGAGGCGGCGCATCGGCCCTGGGCGTATCGGCCCTCGGCGGCGCGGGAACCGGATCGGCCTTCGGCGCGGGCGCGCTGGCATCCTCCCCCTCGCCGGCGATCAGCGCGATCACCGTGCCCACCTTCACCTCGTCCGTGCCTTCAGGAATCAGGATCTTGGCGATCGTGCCCTCGTCGACCGCTTCGAACTCCATGGTCGCCTTGTCGGTCTCAATCTCGGCGAGGATGTCGCCAGAGGCGACCGTATCGCCCTCCTTGACCAGCCATTTGGCGAGCGTGCCCTCCTCCATCGTGGGGCTGAGGGCCGGCATCTTGAGCTCGATCGGCATGGACGACACGCTTCCTTTCCCAGACCCTCCCTCCCAAACAGCAAAGCCATGGCAATGGTCAAGTGGAAGGCTTGCGTGAACGCATGATCTGGCGCAGGTCTCCGCTGAAACGAGGCCGCGATGCGATCCTATCTGGTGGTGATGGACGAGACCGAGGAGGCGCTGACCGCCTTGCGCTACGCCGCACGGCGGGCGGCGCGGACCGGCGGCGGGGTCGAGATCCTGGCGCTGATCCCGCAGGCCGAATTCTCGCAATGGGGCGCGGTGCAGGCGGCCATCGAGGAGGAGGCGCGGCTGCGCGCCGAGGCGATGCTGGTCCAGGCCTCGGGCGAGATCGCCGAAGAGGCCGGGATCAAGCCTTCGATCACGGTCAAGCAGGGCGAGCCGGTGAAAGCGGTCGGCGAGCTCTTGAAGGAGCGCGACGACATTTCCGCTCTGGTGCTGGGCGCGTCGGCCGAGGGCGGGCCGGGTCCGCTGATCAGCCATTTCGCCGGCGCCGCCGCGGCCAGCCTGCCCTGCCCGTTGATCATCGTCCCCGCCGGCCTCAGCGACGAGGCGCTGGCGCGGCTGAGTTAGAGCCTGCGCCCAAATGAAGGGGCGGACGCCCGGAGGCGCCCGCCCAGTGATCCTTCCAATGCTCGGAAGGTGCGGAAGAGTTCAGCCGCGCTCGCCGGCCGGCGGCGGACGGCGCGGCGGCGCCGGACGGGGCGCCGGGCGCGGCGCCGGACGACAGGCGCAGCGCGGCCGCACATGCCGGCGCACGTGGCGGCCCGGCCTCTGCACCTCGACATATTCCTCGACCACTTCCTCGGAATAGCCGCCGGTGGTCACCGTCGTCTCGATGATGATCGGATAGGCATAGCCATAGCCGTAAGCGCCGTAACCGCCGTAACCGCCGTAACCGCCGTAACCGTAACCGCCCTGACCGTAATCCCAGCCGCCGTCCTGATGGCGGCCGCCATGATGCCCATCGTCGTCGCCGTCATGCCGCTCGAACCAGGCATAATCCTCTTCGTCCGGATGGTGGCCGCGGCCGCCGCGATAGGCGGGGATGCCGTCCTCGACCTCCCACTCCTCGCCATAGCGGTCCCAGTCGAAATCATCGCGGCTGTCGACGACGCGGCCGCTCCGGTCGATCAGATAGGCGTCGTCATAATAGCGGATCCAGCGATGGTCCGGCCCCGGATCGGCGAAGCCGTAGACCTGCCAGTTGTTGACGAAGAATTGCGGGCCGAACCAGAAAGGGAGGAAGAAGAAGCCGCGCCCGATCCGGCGATGCCGGAAATTCGGCCCGGGATGCATGAAGCGGCCGCCGCCGTGGCGGACGATCACGTTCGTGCCATGGCCTGGCCGCATGCCCCCGCCGCGCCATTGGCCGCCGCCGTGCATGCTGCCGCCGCCGCGATGGCCCCCGCCTTGCTCGGCGGAGGCGACGGATGGAACGAGCAGCGCGCCCGCCGCCAGGATCGAAAGGGTCAGTGTGCGCATGCCGGGTCCCCTGTTCGCAACGACTCGCCCGGGGCTGGCCCGAAGCGGGGTGAACCCGTGTTTTACCTTTCGGAAACCATGTTTGCCATGCCGCCGAGCCGCGAAGCGAGCATCTGTGCCAGTTTGACACAGCCGGCCTCGTCCTCGGCGTCGAACCGGGCCGGGCTGGGACTGTCGAGATCGATCACGCCGACGAGCGCGCCGTCGACCAGGATCGGCACGACCAGCTCCGCGCGGGAGGCCGCGTCGCAAGCGATATGGCCCGGAAACGCGTTGACGTCGTCGACCCGCTGCGGCTCGAGGCTCGCCGCCGCCGCGCCGCAGACGCCCTTGCCGAAGGGAATGCGGATGCAGGCCGGCCGGCCCTGGAACGGCCCGAGCACCAACTCGCCGCCGACATTGCGATAGAAGCCGGCCCAGTTGAGACCGGGCAACGCCTCCCAGAGCAGGGCCGCGACATTGGCCATGTTGGCGATCGGATCGGGCTCGCCCGCGGTCAGCGCGTCGGCGGCGCCGATCAGTTCGCGCCAGAGCTCCGTCTTGTCGGCGGTATCGATCTTGAAGTCGTACATTGCTGAGCCCTTTATCTGCCTCTGACCTCGCCGGATAGGGACAGGGCCCTGATCAATCGTACATTGCCTCACCCATCCATCAGCCGACCCTCACCTCCGCATTTAGAATGATGGGCGAGCCGTGGGCGTTACTCCGCAGAGGGTTTCGACCTCGGAGACGTGTGGACGAGTGTGTACCGAAAAGCGACAGTGAGGCTACCAGCCGGTTGTTCAAAACTAGCTAAGTGGGATATTTTCCTTGCCATGACGCTGAACGGCTTAAACTGGACACGGGTGAGCTTGGGGGAGGCAGTGACCTTCTTGTCCAGCATGAGCTTCCTCCTTTCGGCGATGGCGCATGCGGCCATTTTTGCCTATTGGGGATTTGATTTCTTAGCGATCGCAACAGTTGAGGACGTGCTGCTCGGCGGGATAAGAATTCTTCTTTTAGCAGCAATCATGTTATTTGTTGCATTGGCCAGCAGTGGTGCTTTGCATATCTGGATGAGACATCCGGAACGAGCGGGATCGATTCATAATTGGCTACGTCGTTCGTTAGTTTTCCTATTCATTGTTGCCCTTATGGCTCTGTCCATATTCACTTTCGTCACGGGCGCTAGAGTACCAACCAGAGAAAGCACAATTCTCTCCCTAGCTGCGCTTAGCATTTTGTCGCTATTATTTTTTGTATTTGCTGTATTAACCAGCACGAAGCGCCTTCAAGATCTTATACCACCGATAACAAATCGTCTCCGCTATGGCGTCGCATTTATAGCCCTTTTTTCCACCGCCGTCATAATGGCGTCTTTAGCAACGGAACACTATTTGAATATATTCGTGGTAAGTGGCACTGGCCATCTTCCTCCTCGCTGCGGTTCTAACAATGATCAAATACTTTGGCTAGGAAGCAAAGCTATGATTATCCGTTGTCAGGGTCGACGGCATGTAGTTTTTTATGGTGATGATCCACCGGTGCTCGGCGAAAAACCTTGGCTCGAGGTGTTTGAGAGTAAATCACCGCCACGCTAAGCCAAAATCTCGCTAGGTATTCCTCTCTATCTTTCAGACTGTTACGCGGCCGTTCTATTGTCTCGTGGCCGAGCTCTCACACCGCATTCAGATCGGATGAGACATGCCTTGGCACCCCATTGAGCTACTAACCCGCCTTTTTTCGACATCTGACGCAACATCACTTCGCGCCGCTTTGGCAGGATATGGCGCCATATCGACCAACTCTTGAATTAAGAGGCTTGCATCGGGCCCTTCCGCTCAAGGGAGGCTTTTAATCCAGTTTTACTTTGCCGCGCCCTTCCTTCACCGCCTTACGCTGTCGCTTGGCCTCGACGCGTTTCGCCTTGGCGGCGCGGCTCGGCCTGGTCCGCACCCGTTTCGCCTGCCTGACATGGGCCCGCTCGATCAATTCCGCCAGCCGCGCCCGGGCATCCTCGCGATTGGCTTCCTGCATGCGATATTTGCGCGCGGTGATCACGATCTCGCCGGCGCTCGTCATCCGGCTGCCGGCAAGTGTCTTGAGCCGCTGGTAGACGTCTGGCGCGAGGCCGAGCTTGAAGACCTCGCAGCGCAGCTGACAGGCCGTGGCTACCTTGTTGACGTTCTGCCCGCCCGGTCCAGACGCGGCCAGAAACGTTTCGGACAGCGCCTCCTCGGGCAGCTCAAACGACATCGCCATACCCGGCGCTGACGAAAGTCGGCGGCAGCGGCGCACTCGCCTCGACCGGCGGCTTGGCGCCGCGGTCGACGCGTAGCGACAAAGCGTGGAGCAGCATCGGCCCCTTCCCGAGCCCGTAGACCGGATCGCCCGTGATCGCGATGCCGATGCCCGCGGCGGCGTGGACCCGGATTTGATGCGTGCGCCCGGTCTCCGGCGTGAACACCACCACCGCCCGGCCGTCGCGGACCGTCGCCACCCGCCAGTGGGTCACCGCCATCTTGCCGGCGTCGTCCGGCACCATCCGCCAGCCCTCCTCGGCGGTTGAAATCTTACCGAGCGCCATGTCGACAATGCCCGTCTCCTCGCCCGGCACGCCGTCGAGCACCGCGACATAGGTCTTGCCAACCCTCTTCTCCTCGAAGGCGCGCTGGAACGCCTTGTGCGCCTTCGGGTTGCGGGCGAGCAGCAGGCAGCCGGACGTGTCGCGGTCGAGCCGGTGCACCGGCAAAGGCAGGCGTTTGAATCCGAAACGAAGATGGTGAAGATAATCTTCCAGGCTCTCCGGGGTCCGCGCGCCGGGATGGACGGCGAGGCCCGCCGGCTTGTCGATGACGATCGCCTCGCCGTCGATGAACAGCACCTTGTTTTCCCAGAAGTCCATGGGCGTCGCCCTGCCACGCCTGTGACTCATCCGCAACGGTCGCGGATTCATGAAGGACTCCATGGGATTAAGACGAAATTAACCTTTTGCCTTCACATCCCTAATGGTTAATGGCGTTGCGGTGTCCCGTCCGACGGAGGCCGCGACAGGAGGGCGAAATTCATGCGCGTGCTGCTGATCGAAGACGAGCCGACGACGGCCAAGGCCATCGAGCTCATGCTCGCCACCGAGGGCTTCAACGTCTACACGACCGATCTGGGCGAGGAAGGCTTGGACCTCGGCAAGCTCTACGATTACGACATCATCTGCCTCGACCTGAACCTGCCGGACATGCACGGCTATGACGTGCTGAAGAAGCTCCGTACCGCCAAGGTCGGCACCCCGGTCCTGATCCTCTCCGGCGTCGCCGAGATGGATTCGAAGGTGCGGGCGCTCGGCTTCGGGGCCGACGATTACGTCACCAAGCCGTTTCACCGCGACGAACTCGTCGCGCGCATCCACGCCATCGTCCGCCGCTCCAAGGGTCACAGCCAGTCGGTGATCAAGACCGGCAAGCTCGCCGTGAACCTGGACGCCAAGACCGTCGAGGTCGACGGCAGCCGGGTCCACCTGACCGGCAAGGAATATGCGATGCTGGAGCTGCTTTCGCTCCGCAAGGGCACGACGCTGACCAAGGAGATGTTCCTCAATCATCTCTACGGCGGCATGGACGAGCCCGAATTGAAGATCATCGACGTCTTCATCTGCAAGCTGCGCAAGAAGCTCAGCCTCGCCTGCGGCGGCGACAATTATATCGAGACCGTCTGGGGCCGCGGCTACGTGCTTCGCGAGCCCGACGAGATGGAAGACGCCAAAGTGGCCTGAGCCGCCCAAGTTTCGAGTGGGGCAAGAATCGGCGTCCGCGAGCTTCGCGGGCGCCGGTTTTCTTTTTGGGGCTCAACAGATCGGCCGCGTAAAACGGTCGCGCTATTCGAGCGGAAATGGATTCAACTCGTTCTCCGATGGGATCGACTTGCAAAGCGGAGCATCGCTATAACTCGACTCAATGCCTCCGGCGCACAGGCCGATGACGGCATCCGGGATGGAGCAGCGATCATGGAAAAAGCTATGGCATCCGACCCCCCTATGAAGATCATCATCGCGAAGGTGCCGGCACCTGGCTGGGTCGGAGGATTTTCGACCTCCAAGCCCCAGTTCGCCTATCCCGATCCCGACCTGTCCTCGTTGCCGCTGCTGCACAACATGGACAATATTCGCCTGCTCGATCGCCAGCTCGACGTGCTGTGGCCGGAATTCAGCTGGGAGACGGTCCCCGGCGACCCGGATTCGCGCTGCTTTCAGATGTTCGCTCCCGATATCTCCCGCGCCGGCTATACGAAGACCGGCCGGATCTATTCGATCATCTGCCCCCAGCAGGGCGCTTATTCGGAGACTCTCGGCGACCTGAACATCGAGGTCACCGTCACCGCCCAGCGCGGCTGGGTCGACGAAACCGTGGCCGACCGGGAGTGCGACCTGCTCGCCGCCGACATGACCGTGAGCGCCCAGATCTGGTTCGGTCCGTCCGCGAAGGACAAGCTTGCGTACAATCTTCTCAGACTGGCCCTAGAGGCCGATGGCCTGCCCTTCCCGCTCGACAAGGCCAATGCGATCCAGCTCAACCTTCACCATGTCGGCGACCCGGAGCAGCCGATCATCTCCATCCGGTCGGGCCTCAGCGACGCCTTCGAGAGCCCCTCTTTCGCCAGGCACGAGGAAGACGCCTGGGCGGTCGCCAACGTCGCGGTTGAGATCGGCCCGATCGTTCCGCGCAACATCGAGAAGGTCGACGACTTCAACCAGATGGTCCTGGACATCTTCAACCTGGCCTCGGGCAATCTGCTGGCGAAGGGCAACGTCCTGACCTGGAACGTCTGGGTCGACGCGCCGACGCTCGTCGACCAGGCCGAATGGAAGGCGCATGCCGAGAAGTGGCGCCATTCGATCGACACCGGCCATGGCAGCCCCGACGGCGAGGGCCATGCGCCGCGCTATTTCGACACGACCCCGTTCAAGCCCGAGGATGCGGTGATCGAGAAGGAATTGGATCTGATCAAGGCGTGGCTGAAGAAGCACTTCCCCTGGCTTTCGCATTTGGCCGCGTAGCGCATCGGCGGGCCGGATCGGCCCGCTGAGATTGAGGACTAGAAAGTCGCCGCGAGCGCCGGCCAGAGCACCATGACGATGCCGGCCAGGCTGACCGCCCAGGCCAGCGAGCGCAGGTAGCGCACACCGAAGGCGTAGAGCGGCAGGTAGAGGACGCGCCCGCCGAGCCAGAGCATCGCGCCGAGCGCGGTCTTCTCGTTGGTCAGCCCGGTCGCCGACGCGATCAGGACCGCCGCGATCATCACCGGATAGGTCTCGAAGAAATTGGCCTGCGCGCGGGCCATCCGGCCGACGATCGGCCGCGGCGGGGGCAGCTCCTCGTCGCGCGCGCCCAGATTCCAGTCCGTGCCGTATTGCCTCGTCTTCACCTGCGCGGCGGCGAGGATGTGGACGAGGGCGAGGACCGAGCCCCAGGCGAGCATCGCGAATTCCGTTGTCATGGCGTAACGAATAACCCGCCCTTCCCCTTCCGGCAATTGGATTTGGCGCGATTTCGCGTTTCGTGCATTGTTACGGATGCGGCGCGTTGGCCGCGGGCGAGCGAGGGGCGATGAGCGACGGCAGGGCGTTCGACGAGCTTTGGGGCGAAGGCCGGGGCCGCAAGGCGCGCCGCGGCTTCGAGCCGCTCGCCCGGTGGTTGTCCAACACCCCGGCCGTCGAGCTCGACCGGCGCCAGCAGGCGGCCGAAAACGCCTTCAGAAGCCTCGGCATCACCTTCTCCGTCTATGGCGAGGAGGAAGCGGCCGAGCGGATCATCCCGTTCGACATCATCCCGCGCATTTTCGCCGCCGCCGAATGGGAACGGCTCTCGGCCGGGCTCGAGCAAAGGGTGCGCGCGATCAACGCCTTCATCGACGACGTCTACGGCGCCCGCAAAATCATCAAGGACGGCGTGATCCCGGCCGACATCGTCCTCAACAACCCGCAATTCTGCATCCCGGTCGCCGGCGCGCGGCCGCCGCACGGCGTCTATGCCCACATCTGCGGGATCGACCTGGTCCGCACCGGCGCCGACGAATTCTGGGTGCTGGAGGACAATTGCCGCACCCCGTCAGGCGTTTCCTACATGATCGAGAATCGCGACGCGATGCTCCGGCTCTGCCCGGAATTGTTCGACATCTTCCCGGTCCGGCCGGTCGATTCCTACCCGGAGCTGCTGCGCGAGACGCTCTATTCGGTGGCGCCGGCCGGGACGAGCGAGCCGCGCTGCGTGCTGCTCACCCCCGGCCACCACAATTCGGCCTTCTACGAGCACAGCTTCCTCGCCGACAATATGGGCATCGAGCTGGTCGAGGGCAGCGACCTCGTGGTCGACGACGACATGGTCTGGGTGAGGACGATCGACGGCCGGGTCCGGGTCGACGTCATCTACCGAAGGGTGGACGACGCCTTCCTCGATCCGCTCTTCTTCCGCCCCGATTCCCTGCTCGGCGTGCCGGGGCTGATGGCCGCCTATCTCGCCGGCAACGTCACCCTGGTGAACGCCCCCGGCACCGGCATCGCCGACGACAAGGCGATCTATTCCTACATGCCGGAGATCGTCCGCTACTATACCGGCGAGGAGGCCAAGCTCCCCAATGTCGAGACCTGGCGCTGCCGCGATCCCAAGGCGCTTCGCTACACGCTCGACAATCTCGACAAGCTCGTCGTCAAGCTCGTCGACGGTTCGGGCGGCTACGGCATGCTGGTGGGGCCGACCGCCAGCAAGGCGGAGATCGACGCGTTCCGCGCCATGCTGAGGACGAGTCCGGAGCGCTACATCGCCCAGCCCACGCTCGCGCTTTCGACCGTGCCGATCCACACCGAGTCCGGCCTGTCGCCGCGCCATGTCGACTTCCGCCCGTTCGTACTGACCGGCGCCAACGGCGTTACGATCGTTCCAGGCGGCCTGACCAGGGTGGCGCTTCAAAAGGGTTCGCTGGTGGTCAATTCCAGCCAGGGCGGGGGCACCAAGGACAGCTTCGTGCTCGCCGCGCTGGCCGGGCCCCAAGCGGGAGGCGGCGGCTGATGCTGTCGCGCACCGCCTCGAGCCTCTATTGGATCGGCCGCTACATGGAGCGGGCCGAATTCACTACCCGGCTGGTCGAGGCGACCATCCGCCTCGCCGCGCTCGGCGGCCACGCCCATGTCGAGCAAGCCTGGCTCAGCGCCTTGAGCGTCGTCGGCGCGCCGCCGATCGACACCGGCAAGGACGGCTACGGCGCGCGCCGCTTCCTCACGCTCAGCCCCGACAATCCAGCCTCCGTAAAATCCTGCCTCGCTTTGGCCCGCGACAATGCCCGCGCTGCCCGCACTGCTCTTACCCGCGAGGTCTGGGAGGCGATCAACCGCGGCTGGCTGATGATCGAGGCCCGGACCAGTCCCGGCGGGGTTCAGCAGACCCTGAACCTGGTCGAGGAGCTGAAGGCCGAGACCCGCGGCTTCGAGGGCGCGCTGGCGCGGATGCTGCGCAGCGAGGGTTATTGGTTCATGCGCCTGGGCTCGATGATCGAGCGCGGCGACGCCACCGCGCGCCTGCTCGACGTCAAATATTACCCGCTTCTGCCCGAGGGGCAGGAGGTCGGCGGCAAGCTCGACCGCGACCAGTGGACGACCATCCTCCAGATCGTCTCGGCCAAGACCGCCTACCGCCACCTCTATCGCGAGGCGCTGAAGCCCTGGCTGGTCGCCGACATGCTGATCTTCCGCCGCGAGCTGCCGCGCTCGCTCGCCTGGACCGCCGAGCAGACCGTCGACCTGCTCGGCGAGTTCGGCGGCCGCTCGGGCCGGCAGGGGCCGGCCGACCGCCTCGCCCGCCAGCGCCTCGCCCGGCTCGACGAGCTCGACGTCGGCACCGTCTTCCGCAGCGGCCTGCACCAATGGCTCCAGGCCTATGTGCGGGAGAATAACAGTCTCGGCGACGCGATCGCCGCCCAGTTCCGGTTCGCCTGATGCGCCTCTCCGTCAACCACCTCACCCGCTACACCTATTCCGCGCCGACCCGCGGAGTGATCCAGCTTCTCCGCAAAACGCCCCAGAGTTTCACCGGCCAGACCGTGCTCGACTGGCGCATTGACGTCGATGTCGACGCCCGCCTTCGCGAAAGCCGCGACGGCTACGGCAACGTCACCCACATGCTCTATGTCGACAAGCCGGTCCGCCACCTCGAAGTGTCGGTCACCGGGCGGGTGCTGACCGAGGACCGGGCCGGCGTCGTTCTGGGCCTGCCCTATGATCTGCCGCCGCAGGTCTTCTGCCGGGCAACGCCGCTGACCGCCGCGGGACCCGCGCTCGCCGCGCTCGCCGAATCGATCTCGCCCGGTCCCGATCCCGCGCTCGGCCGCCTCCATCGGCTGAACCAGCTGATCTACGAGAAAATGACCTTCGACACCCGCGCGACCGGGATCGACACCACCGCCGAGCAGGCCTGCGGCGAGGGCCATGGCGTCTGCCAGGATTTCACCCATATGCTGATCGGCGCCGCCCGGCATCTCGGCATCCCCGCCCGGTACATTTCCGGCCACCTGTTCCGCCGCGACACCAGCCAGACGCAGGAGGCGGCGCACGCCTGGGCGGAATGCTGGGTCGGCGATCTCGGCTGGGTCGCCTTCGATCCGACCAACGGGATCAGCGCCGACGAGGCCTATGTCAGGATCGCCTGCGGCCTCGACTATCGCGACGCCGCACCGGTTGCCGGCGCACGTTCGGGTGGCGGCAGCGAGGAACTGACGGTAGAGGTCGACGTCAGCGAGACTCGGCTGCAATCGCAATCCCAGTCGCAGAGCTGAAGGGGACCGGATGACCTATTGCCTGGGCATGTTGCTCGACGCCGGGCTGATCATGATCGCCGACACGCGCACCAATGCCGGCGTCGACGACATCTCCTCCTTCCGCAAGCTGCACTGCCTGGCCGACACGTCCGACCGCTGCATCTATGCCGCCTCCGCGGGCAACCTCTCCACCACCCAAACCGTGATCAGCCTGCTTCGCGAAGGCGTGCCCAGCGGCGGCGAGGACGAAGGGCTGATGCGCACCATCGCCGAGCCGACCAGCATGTTCCGCGCCGCGCAGCTGGTCGGCGAGGCGGTGCAGCTCGCCAACGCCACGGTCGGCAAGGCGCTCGCCTCGATCAAGATCAGCGGCGCCTCCTCGATCCTGCTCGGCGGCCGGATCGGCGACGGGTCCCCCGCTCTCTTCCTGGTCTATTCGGCCGGCAATTTCATCGAGTGCAAGCCGGACATGCCCTTCTTCCAGATCGGCGAGACCAAATATGGCCGGCCGATGCTCGACCGGACGATCCATCCCGCGACGCCGCTGCCCGAGGCGATGAAGATCGCCTTCCTCTCTTTCGACGCCTCGATCCGTTCCAACCTCGCCGTCGCCCGGCCGCTCGACCTGATGGTGATGCCGACCGCGCCGGGCGCGCGCGTCCTGACCCGCCGGGTCGGCGTCGACGATCCCTATTTCAACGACCTCTCCGCCCGGTGGGGGGATCTGCTCCACGACGCCGCCGCGATCATCCCGGATCCGCCGTTCATGGCGGACCTCGCCTGACCCCGTTCGAGGCCTTGCGCCGCCACGGCCTCGCCTTTCCGGAGGCGCAAGAGGATTTCCCCTGGGGCCACACCGCGCTCAAGGTGCGGGGCAGAACCTTCGCCTGGCTCGGCGAGGAAGAGGGCAAGCTCGGCCTCACCGTCAAGCTGCCGGTCAGCCGCGATTTCGCGGAAGTTTTCGATTTCGCCGAGCCGGCCGGCTACGGCCTCGGCCGCTCCGGCTGGATCACCGCCCGGTTCCCGCCGGACGCGGCGCCCGACCTCGATCTGCTGAAGCGCTGGATGGCGGAAAGCTACCGCGCCGTCGCGCCCAAGAAGCTCGCCGCGCTCGTTCCCGAGGACGGCTAGCCGCTCTCTGAGATTTGCTTAATCGGCGTTCAACCTCTAAGGCTTCACCACCTTTTCCGGAATCAGGAAACCCATGTCCACACATCACGAATTCTATCTGGAGCGCGCTGCCGAAGCGCGCCGCGACGCCGGCGCCACGCCCCTGCAGAACGTCCGCGAGCGCTGCCTGCGCGCCGCCGAGGCCTGGGAGCAGATGGCGGCACGGGTCGAACGCACCGGCCGCATGCGCGCCGAAACCGAAGCGAAAAAAGCCGCCGCCCTCGCCGAAGCGCAATAGCGGCGGCTTCCTCCGTCAAATCACCATGAAGTCGCTGGCGGTCAGCGCCGGCGAGCTTTGCAGCATGGCGAACAGGATCTGGCCGCCGGCGCCGCTGCCGTCGGCGTCGTAGAAGAGCTGGCCGGTGGCGCTGTTGTAGACGATCCGGTCGTTCGCATCCTGCGCGGCGGCGCCCGCCACGAACACATTGGCATTGAGGCTGCCCGGCCCACCGATCCCGGCGAAGATCGCATCGTCGAGCGCGATCTTGTCGGCGCCGGAGACGAAGTCGAGGATCGCATCGACATTGCCGCCGCCGAGCGCGGAGGTGAAGGCGAAGGTGTCGGCGCCGCCGCGTCCGAACAGCTGGTCCGCGCCCGCGCCGCCATTGAGCACATTGGCGCCGGCATTGCCGGTCACGAAATTGGCCAGCTCGTTGCCGGTCAGGTTGATCGCGGTCGTCGCCATGTTGTCGACCGTGCCCAGCATTTCGATCCACACACCCGCGCCGAGTGCGAAGCTGCTCCGTGCGTAGACGATGTCGTTGCCGTGGCCGGCATATTCCATGACGATATCGTTGCCGTCGACGAAATAGCTGTCGTCGCCCTCACGGCCCCACAGGATGTCCGAGCCGCCGCCGCCGTCGAGCGTGTTGGCGCCCGCATTGCCCGTGACGTAATTGTCGAACTCGTTGCCGGTCAGGTTGATCGACGTGGTCGCCATGTTGTTGCCGGTCGCGAGCACCTCCACCGCGAAACCGGCGGCCAGGATGTGGTTCGACCACGAATAGACGATGTCATAGCCCTGCCCTGCATATTCGATCACGACGTCGCCGGTGTCGACGAAATAGCTGTCGTCGCCCTCGCGGCCCCACAAGGTGTCGATGCCGCCGGCGCCGCCGTCGAGCAGGTTGGCGCCGGCATTGCCGGTCACGTAATTGTCGAGCTCGTTGCCGGTCAGGTTGATCGCGGTGGTCGCCATATTGTCGGCGGTGCCGAGCACCTCGACGGAGGCCCCCGCCGACAGCACGAGGCTCGAACGGGCGTAGACGATGTCGAAGCCCTCGCCGAGGGCCTCGACGACGACGTCGCCGGCATCGAGGAAATAGCTGTCGTCGCCCGCTCCTCCGGCCAGGACGTCGAGGCCCATGCCGCCGTCGAGCGAGTCGTTGCCGGCGCCGCCGTCCAGCTGGTCGTCGCCGCCGTCCCCGTTCAGCACGTCGTTGCCGATGCCGCCGGAGACGCGCTCGGCCAGGCCCGAGCCGGTGAAGCTGTCGTTGAAGCGGGTCAGCGTGAACCGCTCGATCGAGAAATAGCTGTCGCCGGCCGCGGCGCCGCTGCGGACGCCGGTCGAAAGATCGATGGCGAGGCCCTGGCTGTCGCGGATGTAGCTGGCCTCGTCCTCGCCGGCGCCGCCGATCAGGATATCGGCGCCGAGGCCGCCCTCCAGCACGTCGTTGCCGTCGCCGCCGTCGAGGCGGTCGGCGCCGCCGCCGCCGATCAGCTGGTCGTCGCCGGCCAGGCCATAGACCCGGTCGACCGCGGTGCCGCCGATGAACCGGTCGCCGAAGCGGGTCAGGCTGAACTGCTCGATCTCCTCAAACGTGTCGCCCGCCGCCTCGCCGCTATGGCCGCCGGTCTGCAGGTTGATCGAGATGCCGGCGGTTGCGGAGGCATAGGTCGCCTCGTCATTGCCTTCTCCGCCGATCAGCCGGTCGGCGCCGAGCCCGCCCTCGAGCAGGTCGTCGCCGTCGCCGCCGCGCAGGACGTCGTCGCCGCCGAAGCCTTCCATATAGTCGCTGTCCTGCGTGCCCATCGCCCGGTCGACGCCCTCGGTGAGGAAATCGCCGATGCGGAAGCGCTCGATATAGACGTCGCCATCGTGCCAGCTGACGACGAAGCTGCCGTCGCTGAGCAAGGCGGTCGCCGGCCGCGATTGGAGATTCTGCGTGCCGTCGGCGATCGGCCATTCGGTGCCCTGCGGGACGCCCTGGGCGTCATAGGTGCGCAGCATCGTCTTGAAGCCGGATTCGAACGCCACCGCGAAGCCGCCGTCGGCGAGCGCGGTGAGGTCGGGGCGGGCGGCGTTGGCGAGGTTGTCGGTGATCACGAACTCGCCGCCCTGGGCGACGCCGTTGGCATCGTAGCGCTGGCCGCGCACCTCGTTGGTGAAATCGGGTCTGGAGGACGTCCAGGCCACGACGTAGCCGCCGTCGTTCAGTGCGGCGACGCTGGCGTGACGCTGGCTGCCCGTGGTGGTGGTGGTGTTGACCAGGACCTCGCCGCCGGCCTTGCTGCCGTCGGCGGCAAAGCGCTGAAGGTAGATCTCGGTACCGTCGACCCCCGGAGCGCTCCAGGCGACGACATAGCCGTTGCCGGCGAGGCCCGCGACGGCGGGCCCGCTGCCGAAGTTGGTCGGGCTGGTATTGACCTTGAAGTCGTTGCCGACCGCCTGACCGTTGGCGTCGTAGCGACGCGCGAAGATTCCGCTGAAGGCGGGATCGGAATCGGCCGACGACCAGATGACGACATGGCCGCCGTCGGCCAGCCGGGTCATCTGCTGGTCCTCCTGACTGCCCTGGGTCGTGGTGTTGACCAGAGTGGCCTGATTCGAAGTCCCGGTAATGTTGAAGGTGCGCTGATAGATGCCGAGAGAATTGTTGTCGAAGCTGGTCCAGCTGACGGTGAAGTTGCCGAAGGGGCCGCCGATCACGGCCGGATCGGACTTGAAGCCGAAATTGTCCACGGCCGAAATCAGGAACTCGTTGCCGATCGGCCGACCCTGATAGTCGAAGCGCTGGCCGAAGATCCCGCTCTCGGCCGGGAATTGCGGATTGTAGCCCGGCGATTGCCAAACGACGACATAGCCGAAGCCGGGAATGTCGGCGACGGCGGAGAAGTTCTGGGTTTCGGCAGTGGTGGTGTTGACCCGCGTTTCCGGGCTTCCGAACGTGAACGGCATAAAATCCTCCCTTGCGGGCAGGCGTCACGCCTCCCGGGTGTGTATCTCGATGATTTCGGGGCTGTTTTCGTCGGCCGAAGAACCTGAACCCGAATTCAGGTCGGGGCCTTTACCATCACTTCGGGCCGCCTCATTCGGAGTGCGACGAATCCGTCAGGATCGTCGACTGGTGCGACGAAAATGCCCTAGACATCGACGAATCGCCATTCGAGCGGATCGGTGTCGGCTTAGATCACCTGGAAATCGCTTGCCGCGATTACCGGTGCTCCGGAAACGATAGCGAACAGGATCTGGGCTCCGGCGCCGCTGCCGTCGGCATCGTAATAAAGCTTGCCGGCCGCACGATCGTAGATGATCCGGTCGTCGGTGTCGTGCGCCGCTGTGCCTGCGAAGAACGCATTGGCGTTGAAGCTGCCCGGCGTGCCGATCCCGGCGAAGATCGCGTCGTCGAGGGCGACCTTGTCGCTGTTCGACACGAAGTCGAGGATCGCATCGATATTGCCACCGCCGAGCGCGGTGGTGAAGGCGAAGCTGTCGTTGCCGCCGCGGCCCTGCAGGCTGTCGGCGCCCAGCCCGCCATCGAGCAAATTGGACCCGGCATTGCCGGTCACGAAATTATCGAGCTCGTTGCCGGTCAGATTGATCGCCGTCGTCGCGAGATTGTTGGCCGTCGCCAGCATCTCGATCGAAAGCCCGGCGACGAGCGCGTAGCTGGCCCTGGCGTAGAGCACGTCATAGCCCTGACCGGCATATTCGATGACGACGTCATCGGCGTCGGCGAAATAGCTGTCGTCGCCCTCGCGGCCCCAAAGCTGGTCGGCGCCGCCGCCGCCGTCGAGCGTGTTCGCCCCGGCATTGCCGACGATGTAATTGGCGAACGCATTGCCGACCAGGTTCATCGCGGTGGTCGCGTTGTTGTCGACGGTGCCCAGCACCTCGACCGCCATGCCGACGCCGAGCGCGTAGCTGGTGCGGGCGTAGACGACGTCGTAGCCG